>BNJU01004606.1_pt1 | contig 39843 bp, 43 predicted proteins | sample 8539281 | NCBI WGS metagenome assembly BNJU01 (sample SAMD00202456, study PRJDB9452) | human saliva metagenome | isolation source: human saliva | place: Japan
TAAATTTACGTTTAGAAAATGCAGAGAAAAAAATACAGGAAAAATCAAACAAATACAATATTTTAGCATTCTAATTCCTATGTTGCTTAGCATTTATTTATGAACAACAATTCCTTAGTGATAATATCAGCAGTTATTGCTTCAGAACTGATAGAAATAATATTTATTCCCATCACAGAAGAACAGAGATGCTTTAAAGATTTTTCGGGAGTTGTAATAGGGCTTTAACAGGGTTTGTACTTGTTCCATTTACACCATTTTTACGCGTAGCGGCATTTGCTCGGAAATGAATGCCACACTGTTTGGAAAAAGTTATATACAAAGAATGGATAAGCAGTACTTTTTAATCCTGTGATTTTTGGGAAAACTATTTGTGTTAACATTTTTCCCAGCAGTTCTTGCACCCTAATTCCCCACAGCATGGACTAATCTCAGAAATTTTGAATATTTCCAATGAAAAAGATATCAGGTTGGCATCTTTGATTTTTAATAAATAAAGGTATAATTGGTGAATTTTCAATAATGTGCAATGGTTTTTAGGAGCTATATATTTAATGTTTAGAACAAAAATAACTGGCATGTGTCGGTGGCATTTTTGTTACAATTTTCATTGGATATTATGTATCTTCTAGTCGTAATGTAGATGTAACGACTTCGCTTGGAGAAGTTACATTTATGGGAATTTTTGTTTTGACAGATACGTTCACTACTCCCTCAACATGGGTTTGGAAAAATATTCTTTGGATTTTTTTAGCTGGACTCTCCACAGTCATATCTGTTTTAGGAATTCATACTGAAGCAATTATTTATTCAGTGTTAATTTTGAACCCTTTCACAAAACCTATAAATACATTTTCAAGTCAAATGTATTTGGTGAGGAATCAGCTTTCTTTGCTGAAATAATACAAGGGATTGGTTTTGCAATTATTAGTAGTTTTAATTGTATTTAGCAACATCTTACCTGCATACTTATGGATTTATTCCATATATTGTTTATATTTATAGTTGTATATGGAATATGGCGATTATACAACAACAGATAAAAATAGGGAAGGCTTTTTATGAACTTTAACTTAAGTTTTTAGATAAAATAGAAAAATTAAAAGATATAGATATTTTACAATCTGAAAATAATTACCGCGGTGCAATTCCCGTGGTTTTTATTATGTTCAGAAAAAGAAAAGATAATTTATATTTCCACATCCAATAGAAATTTGGAAAAATTATCATGCAATGCTTGAAAAATTATTATGAAACGTCAGAAAAACAAAGGATATTTTAATCATCCAAACTGGTAAAAATATTAAAGAAAGTAAAAATAAACTGGAAGATAAAATAATGATATTTTTGAAAAATATTTCACAAAATAAAGAAGATATTACTGGAATAAATATAAGACTGCTGGATATTTTTAAAAATCAGGAAAAATTTATTTTATTTGTGAATTTACAGATTACTTTGGATATATTTTGAAAAAGTTAAGTCCTTTGAAACTGAAAAAGAATATAGTTTTACGAAAATTGTGGAATTTCTTTGTAGAAAATGGGTATGAAAAATTCATATTTTGATTGAAAAAAAGGGCAGTACAGCAGACGTGGGGATATTCTTGATATTTTTCCGCCGATTTGGAAAATCCTGATAGACTGGAATTTTTGGGATGAACTGGAAAGTATAAGAGTTTTGATATTGATAGCCGATTTCTGTGGAAAAAGATGGAAGAAATAAAGATTTTTGGAAATTTGCTCGAAATAATTATGAATTGATTGAGCTTATTGATGAACCAAAGGCGGAAGATGTAACGATTGTTATTGAAAAATGAGGAATTGCTGGACTATAAAATGGAAGAGTTTATTTTTGCTTTGACAGAAGCCGTGAGGAAAACTTTATCGAAAAAGATACGAAAACCTGAAGAAAAAGTATTTTGTGCAGACTAAAAATTTCTGCAGGAGCAGATTGAAACTTTTAGGGATAAAAATAGGCTTTGAAAAATTGTCAAAAATTGAAGATATTTATATTTTTACGAATAACTATGAGAAGAAAAATGGCTGAATTTGGACAAATTCTGACTGAAAAAGGAAAACAATCTGAAATTGAAAAATATGAGCTGTTTGAAGGATTTATCTTTAGTGATACTTCAGAAAAATCCAGATAATAAAAATAGAAAAATACTTTTATTAGTACTGACAGACAGGGAGCTTGACGGATATATTTACGAGCGAAAGAAAAACAACAAAAGCTATAAAATATAAAAGTCAATCAGATAATCGAAGGCGACTATGTAATCCACGTTCAATACGGTGTTGGAATTTATAAAGGAATTCAGACAATGGAAGAGCGGGATTATTTGAAAATTAAGTATGCTGATCGAGGATATTTTGTATATTCCTGTGGAAAAAGCTGGATCAGACTTGAAAAAAATATGGTCAAATGATACAGAACCGCAGTTATTCAGGCTAGGAACACGTGGATTTAAGCGAAAAGGGAAAAAACTCGAAGAAGATATTCAGAAATTTGCGGCAGAACTTATCAAAATACAGGCAAGAAGGCAAAGTCAGAATGGTTTTGTGTATCAGAAGGATACTGTGTGGCAAGAAGAATTTGAGGCAAATTTTCCATTTGAGGAAACAGAAGATCAGAAAAATGCCATAAATGATGTGAAAAAGGATATGGAAAGTCCGCAAATAATGGACAGGATTGTCTGTGGAGATGTTGGATATGGGAAAACGGAAGTTGCAATGAGAGCGGCATTCAAAGCGATTGACAATGGAAAGCAGGTTGTTATGGTGGCTCCAACTACTGTACTTGCAGAACAGCATTTTGAAAGGTTTAAAAGAAGATTTGAAAAATTATCCGATTACAATTGAGAATTTATCACGGCTTACAAAAAGTAAATCAAAAGAAAATTTTAAAAAATCTGAAAAGTGGAATTATTGACTTAGTTATTGGAACTCACAGGCTTCTAAGTGATGACGTGCAGTTTAAGAACTTAGGACTTTTAATTATTGATGAGGAGCAGAAATTTGGAGTTAAGGCTAAAGAAAAGTTAAAATCTCAAAGGGAAAAGCTGGATGTGCTGACATTAACTGCGACTCCGATTCCACGTACATTAAATCTTGCAATGCTTGGAATTCGAGAGATTTCCATAATTGACACTCCGCCAACAAACAGGCTTCCTATTATAACAGAAATTCTCGATTGGGATGAGGAAACAATAAAAAAATGGCGATACTACGTGAACTATCACGTGATGGGCAAGTTTTCTATATTTATAATGATGTAAAAATATGAAGGAAAAAAATTGAAGGAACTGAAGGAAATGCTTCAGACTTTGTAAAAATTGAATTTATAAATGGACAGCTCCCGCCAAAGGAAATTAAGGATAAGTTGTTGCGTTTTTGAAAACGGGCAGTTTGACATTCTGATTGCTTCAACAATTATTGAAAATGGAATTGATGTGGGAAATGCCAACACTATTTTGATTGAAAACTTTACTGGTCTCAGGGTTTATCGCAGGTGTATCAGCCGAAAGGGCGTGTAGGACGTAGCAACAGGCAAGGATACTGTTATTTATTAAAAACGAGAAATATTACAAAGCAGGGACGGCAAAAGGAAGAAAGCATGCTAAAAGTGGAAGGATAAAATCAGGAGGTTTTCAAATTTTCGATGGAAGACTTGAAAATACGTGGTGCTGGGGAAATTTTGGGAGATAAGCAGCATGGAACGATTGAAACTTTTGGATATGATTTATACATAAAAATGCTAAATGAGGAAATTCGTAGGCAAAAAGGGCAGAGTTTGTTGAAAAATTGAAAAATGTGGAAATTATTCGGATGAAAGAGGCTTCATTCCTGAAACATATATTGAAAAAGGATGAAAGACTAAATATATATAAACGTTTTTGCAATACTGGAAACAGATAGCGAATTAACTGATTTGCTTGATGAAATTAGAGATAGGTTTGGGAAAATTCCAGAACAGATGAAAAATTTATTTTAAGCATTAAATTAAAATTATTTGTTGAAAAAAATACAAAATTCAGAGAATTTTTTTGAAACAAGAAATCATTTTTGAGCTGTACTTTTTAGGAAACACTCAAAAAGAACAGGCAGAATTAAATGAAAAATTGAAATGAAAAAAGTAGTAAGAACTATTGATTCAATAAGCTCTAAAAAGCAAAAAAATAAAGAAGAAGACACAGTTGATAATCTTGTTGTAATGAAAGTAAGAAAATCAGATTTTTTTAACTGTTGTGGGAATGTGAATAAAATTGATCAAAACTTTTAGGTTCAGGATTAAAGAAGTTTTGTCATAAATATATAAAAGCTTTTAGTCAGTTAAAGGCTAGAGCTTTTTGTATTTTTAAAAATTAATTATACAAAATTAAATATGATTTTAAATTTTTCCAAAAGCTATTGACAAAATGAAAAATCGTAGTATACTCAAAGTGGAAGTTGTAGTTACAATGGGGTATGCAAAACTTTTGAAAAAGGCTATTAAATAGTGAAAAATCAACTAAACTAAACATATTTAAGAACAATAATATTTAAAAGCAAAGGAGCTTGAGAAATTATTTATTTTTAGTTCCTTTTTATTTTTGTCAATTAATAATTTTTATATATAGATAAATTATTGATTTTAGAAAAATTAAGGAGGTGAAAAATTCGAATATTTTTGTTAATAAAAACAATTTAGGAGGAAAAACCATGGCAACATTAAATGCGCTAGGAATGATTGAAACAAAAGGATTAGTAGCGGCATAGAAGCTGCAGATGCGATGGTAAAAAGCAGCAAACGTTACTCTAATCGGAAAAGAACACGTAGGTGGAGGACTAGTAACAGTATTAGTAAGAGGAGATGTAGGGAGCAGTTAAAGCTGCAACAGATGCAGGAGCTGCGGCTGCCGAAAGAGTAGGGGAATTGATTTCAATTCACGTAATCCCATCGTCCACATGCTGAAGTTGAGACAATTCTGCCAAAAGGAAGAGAATAATTTTAAGTTCTAAAATGATATAGCATATAAACAATGTTTATAACATAAAATTTTTAGGAGGAAAAACTATGGCAACATTAAATGCACTAGGAATGATTGAAACAAAAGGATTAGCAGGCAATAGAAGCTGCAGATGCGATGGTAAAAGCAGCAAACGTTACTCTAATCGGAAAAGAACACGTAGGCGGAGGACTAGTAACAGTATTAGTAAGAGGAGATGTAGGAGCAGTTAAAGCTGCAACAGATGCAGGAGCTGCGGCTGCTGAGAGAGTAGGAGAATTGATTTCAATTCATGTAATCCCACGTCCACATGCTGAAGTTGAAACTATTTTGCCCAGATAAAGGGATTTTTTAGAAAGGATTTGTCAGATGGAAGAAGAAAAAAACAGAGAGATGATACAGGAATATGTGCCCGGTAGACAGTTGACTCTGGCTCACATAATTGCAAATCCACAAAGAGATTTATCAAAAAAGATAGGGCTTTCCGAAAATAATACAAATGCGATAGGAATACTTACAATAACTCCAGGAGAAGCGGCAATAATTGCGGCAGATTTGGCTACTAAAAGTGCAGGAGTTGAAATAGGATTTGTTGACAGGTTTACAGGATCGCTGTAATAAACGGAGATGTGGGAAGCGTAGAAGCTGCTGTAAATGAAGTAGTTTCATATTTTAAAAATGTACTAAGATTTAGCATAACTCAAATAACGAGGTCATAAAATTGAAAAAGATACTTTTAATAGGAAAATCAATGTGCGGTAAGACAACATTGACTCAAAAGAATACACGGTCTGGATATACAATATGAAAACACAGATGTTAAAGTATTCTGATGATATTTTAGATACGCCTGGTGAATATATGGAAAAATAGAATGCTTTTAGAAAGGCTTTGATTATAAGTTCGTATGACTGTGATGTTATAGGAATGGTACAGGCGTGTAATGAGGAGCATAATGTTTTTCCGCCAGGATTTTCCACAGCTTTTACAAAACCTGTAATTGGAATTGTAACAAAATCTGATTTGGGTGGAGATGTAGAAAGAGCCATGAAATATTAGAAAATGCAGGAGCCCAAAAAGTTTTTGTTGTAAGTTCTTATGAAAATAAAGGAATTGAAGAGCTTTGTCAAATATCCGGAAGATGATAACGGGCAGTTAGAAGGTGATAAATAAATGGATTCGTACGGATATGTGGAAACATGGGGACTTGTAACGGCATAGAGGCTGCCGATGCTGCATTGAAAGCTGCTAATGTAACATTGACAAACTATTACTATGTAAAAGGTGAATTGTAAACCATTGAAGTGATGGGAGATGTTGCTGCAAATGCCGCTGTGGAGGCTGCCGTTGAAAAGTGCTAAAAGACTTGGCAATTTCCTGAGTAGCAAATGTCATTGCGAGAGTGGTTGCTGAAACGAAGAAAAATCCTAATAAGTGATAATGGAAAAATCAGATGAAAAAGACAGTTGTCCAAGAAAAATCTGAAGAAAAAGGTTATTGAAGAAACTCTAGAAGAGAAAAATAGATGAACGGTCAATAGTTGAGAATACAGATAAAAAAGAGGCAATAGTTGAACAAACGGAGGATATAGTAGTAAAAGAGCCTGCTCAAGAGATTTTTGAAAAAGCATCTGAAGAAATTTCAGAAAAAATTGAAATAGCAGAAATAATCGAAGATGCGCATCAAAAAGAAGAAGTAAAAAGCAGAATTAAATGACGGCAATCAGGAAAATAAGGAAATTTCACTAAGAAAGATCTCCAAAAGAAGACGAAATAAAAATTGAGAAAAGAATATCAGGATACGAAGGTAGTCGACTTAAAAACAAAGGTAAATAACCTTAAACTTAGCTATACTTGGAATCAGATAAAGACAATGCCAAAGAAAAATTGATAGAAATTTTTGATAAAAATAATCAGGAGGAATAGAGATGGCAACATTAAATGCGTTAGGAATGATTGAAACTAAAGGATTGGTAGCGGCAGAAGCATGCAGATGCGATGGTAAAAGCTGCAAATGTTACTTTAATTGGGAAAAGAACACGTAGGTGGAGGATTAGTAACAGTATTAGTAAGAGGAGATGTGGGAGCAGTTAAGGCTGCAACAGATGCGTGAGCTGCGGCTGCTGGAAAGAGTAGGAGAATTGATTTCACTCACGTATTCTCGTCCTCATACTGAAATTGAAGCTATATTGCCTAAAAGCAAGAGATAGTTGAGGGTGAATAAGAGAACTCAAGTAATCAGATAACAGTGATTATTTATAGAAAGGACAAACTATGGATAAAGATTTACAATCAATACAAGAAGTAAGAGATTTATTAAATAGCGCAAGTAAAGCATTTGAAGAATGAGAGTAGCTCCTCGCAAGGTCAAATTGATGAAATAGTAAGGAAATCTGTGAAGAAGCCCAAAAACATGAAGTTGAGCTAGCAAAAACTTACAATGAAGAAACAGGATTTGGACGTTGAAAGACAAAGTTCTAAAAATAGACTTGCTTTCAGTAGGAGTATATGAAACTATACATCAGAAAACAAAAGGAATAATTCTGATGACAAGGAAAAAGGGATAACTGAAATAGGAGTTCCAATGGGTATAATTGCAGCCTTGATTCCATCAACTAATCCTACTTCGTCAACAATTTATAAAATAATGATAGCATTAAAGGCAGGAAACGCAGTAATTGTAAGCTCTCACCCAAAATGCAAAGGACTGTATAATTAAGACTGCAGAATACTTGATAAAAGCTGCTGAAAGAAAAGGTGCTCCAAAAGGACTCATTGGGAGTTATAAAAACACCCTACATTACAAGCTACACAAGAACTTATGAAACATAAAAGACTTTCATTAATTCTTGCAACAGGTGGAGAAGCGATGGTAAAAGCTGCTTATAGTTCAGGAACACCTGCAATAGGAGTAGGACCTGGAAATGGACCTGCGTTTATTGAAAGAAGTGCTGATATAAGAAAAGCCGTTAAAAGAATTATTGACAGTAAAACTTTTGATAATGGAGTAATTTGTGCTTCAGAACAATCAATAGTTACAGAAGAAGTAATTAAAAATCAAGTAGTAGATGAACTAAAAAGACAAGGAGACATTTCTAACAAAGATGAAAAGAAAGAAAGTTGAAAGCATTCTTATGCGTGCAAACAACACAATGAATCCAAAAATAGTTGGGAAAAACAGCTTTATATAGCTGCAATGGCAGAATAACAGTTCCCTACAACTACAAAAAGTACTTGTTTCTGAAGAAACAGAAGTTTCTATTTAAATCCATATTCAAGAGAAAAATTATGTCCTGTATTAGATTTTATACAGAAGAAACTTGGGAAAAAGCATGTGAAAAATGTATAGAAATTCTTTGAAAAATGAAGGAATTGGACATACAATGTCAATGCATACAAATAATGAAAATATCGTAAGAGAATTTTTCATTGAAAAACTCTGTATCAAGACTGCTTGTAAATACAGCTGCAGCACTTGGAGTGAGTAGGGAGCAACAACTAACTTTTACCTGCATTTACATTAGGATGTGGAACTGTTGAGGAAGTGCAACTTCTGATAACATTGGACCATTAAACCTTATAAACATTAGAAGAGTAGCTTATGGTACAAAGGAACTGGAAGAATTGAAAGAAGAAGGTTCATGCGTAAATACATGTTCAGTTGATAATTCACGAGTGAATGAAATGAAATTGAAGATATCATAAGAAAAGTATTGGACGGAATTATAAAAATAGATAGGGTGTGATAAAAATGCCTGTTATAACAGAAGGAATGCTTAGAAAAATTAGATAAGGAAGGGCAGCTTTGAAAAAGTACATATAACTGAAAAAGACATCCTCACACCGTCAGCAAGAGAAGTAAACGTATTGATTTTAGAATAAAAGATCACAGGATCAAGTTAGTAATAACGAATCAGACAATGTAAACAAAGATAAAGACTCTCAGCAAATACTTCGAAGAAAAAGCCCCTCCAAAAAGACAGTATAAAAGACTATATTACAGGAGCAACTTATGATAAAAAGCCTGAATTTATGACTCAACTGTTTGAAAATGAACTTGTTGTAAAAATCATAAGAGAATTGTTTTACGAGGTAAATTTGATATTTTGCAGGCTGAGGCAAATAAGATACTGGAAAAATATGAAAAGAATAAAAATTGGAAAAGTGACTTTGCACAGGCATACAGATTTGTAAGAGATTTGTTTATAAGTGAAATGACTGATACACTGTTTCAGAAAAGAGATGTTCTTGGATATGACATTGATACGTTAAAAGATATAACTCATAATACAATTAAATATTACAAAAACAGGACATCTTTTGAAATAAATGCTGACTTTGATGAAGCAGTCATTGATATAAACTGTCTTAGAGCTTTGTCAAGAGAGTGTGAAGTTGCTGCAGTAGATGCTTTTTATAAGGAAGGGAAGACGGAAAGAGTAGACATGCTAAAGGCACTAAAACCGTCTGAGCAGTATATTGTACTTGATGATGTTAAAAGCAAATAACGGAGATTATAAATCATAAGCTCTGGAATTGGGAGATATTATGGACAAAAATGAATTGGAGAATAATAAGAGATCAAGTTGCAGGAAATTCTGACAACAGAAAAAAAGAAGATACCTTTTATGGTGGAAGCATCAGGTCGTCATGTGCATCTTACCAAAGAACACGTGGAAGCACTTTTTGGAGAAGGATATGAGTTGACACCTGTAAAAGATTTACTCACAGCCTGGACAGTTTGCCGCAAAGGAAAGAGTCAGAGTACTGGACCAAAAGGAGAATTTTCGAGTGTTGCAATATTAGGACCATGCAGAAATTTTTCTCAAGTGGAGTTATCACTTACTGACTGCCGTGAAATTGGAGTCAAAGGAGTGATAAGAGAAAGTGGAAAAATTGAAGGGACACCAGGAATACTTATAGGTGTAGGTGATAAATATATACAGTTGGATAAAGGCTTTATAGTCGCAAGAAGACATATACACATGACAAGTGAAGATGCAAAAAGATTTTCTGTAAATGATGGTGAAACTGTGAAAGTAAAAATTCATAGTGACAGACCATTAATATTTGATGATGTTTTAATAAGATGAAGGACAGTTTCAGATTGAGCATGCATATTGATTTTGATGAAGCAAATGCTTGTGGATATACTTCAGAGTAACTGGAAGCATTGTAAAAGATTAAAAGTGAAAAAGGGCAGGGAGATGAAATGGATACTCAAGATTTAATAGAAGTGCTTTGCAAGGGAAGTATTAAAGGAAATTGCCAAAGAGAAAATCAAAGTTTATCTGAAAATATCAAACATTCTCCCGAAAAATCAATAATAACAGCTAGGAAATGATGAAGTTCTTGAAGGATGAACTTAAAAAGAGACATCAGTTGTAGACAAATATAAAGTTGGACAGTACATGGAAGAAATAGAAAAATGAAAATAAAAAGAGACTTGTTGTATCAACTCTGAATAAATGATTTAATTGATCTCTCACTAGGGAGCATCATAACAGAATTTCTTTTAATGAAGGAGAGGTTCTTCTTGTGGAAGAAGGGCTGGAATATAAAAAATATACTAAACCTGCTGCATTAATAAGCCTTTTATGATGAATATGTCAAAAAAGTTCAAGAATTTGGAATAAAGGTTGTGAAAAGAACAGAAGTAAAAATTTTTGATGCTAAAGAAAAATTGTATCTAAAAAGGTTTTGCAACAGAAAGCAGACTTAGAAAGCTAGGATTAAAAATCAGATACTGAAGTTGATGCAAAATCTAAAAGTAACTTCCTTGCGATGGATTATATAAAAGAAAAATAGCATTGAACTGTGCTAGTGAAAGAGGACAATAACATGTTAATTGAAAAGTTGTAGATAATGTCTGGGCAACAAGAAAGGATGAAAAAGCTAAGAGGACTAAAACTTATGGTAGTTGAAGTGGAAGGTACAGGTGAAGGTCATGGAAGCAGAAAAATGGTTGCAGCCGATTATATTGGTGCTGGACAGGGCGATAAGGTAATAATCGTTACTGGAAGTTCTGCAAGACATGTATTTGATGCTGAAACCCCTGTAGATGCGACTATTGCAGGAATAATAGACAGTTTGGAATCGGAAAAGGAGTAAAAATGGGGAAAAGATTGATAACAGTAAAAATCTTTTGAATATATTCAAGATAAGGAACTGGTGGTTCAGGCTGATATGATTATTACTCCCGGAGCAAAAAGACATGATCAGAGAACAAGGAATAGAAGTGAGATACGAAAAGACTTGTGGCATATCAAACTCTGCATCGGGGAAATGAAATCAGAAAAATACAAGAGATTGTGAAGATTTGGAAAAGAAAGTAATTGAAATACTTGTAAAAATTACAAAATTACAGATTCTGACATCAATCCGAAAAATATTATCCAAAAATAAAGGAATTATAGTAAGATTACTTTTAGAATAAAATTTTAAAAGTAATAACTATTTTTCAACTCCCAGACTATTTAGACTTATTAGTAAATATTATGGAGATTGAGGGTACAATAGAAAGGAAGTGGATTTAATGGGTTTATTTCAAATAAAGCCGGATATTCATTACGGAGCTAATTCTTTGGATATATTAAGAACAATGGAAATCGGAAAAAGTATTTTTAGTAACAGACGAGAATATGGTCAAACTAAAAGTAGTGAATAGAATAACAAATATCTTAAAAATCAAGAGGAATAGATGCTAAAAATATATTCGGATGTTAAACCAGATCCCACAGATGAAGAAATTATAAAGGGTATGCTTGAGCTTAGCGCTTACGATCCTGACTGCATAATAGCACTAGGAGGAGGATCACCAATAGATGCCTGTAAATCAATGATTTATTTTACAACAAAATAAAAAAGCAATGGGAGAATATAAAAGCCTAAATTTATTGCAGAAAAGCAACAACAAGTGGAACAGGATCAGAAGTAACATCTTATGCAGTTGTTACAACTCAAAGTATACCGCTGAGTGACAGTGAAATGCTGCCTGATATAGTACTTTTAAATCCGTAGTTTATAAAAACTCTTCCGCCATCAATAATTGCGGATACAGGAATGGATGTTTTGACACACGCTATAGAAGCTTATGTTTCAAAGATCTAGAAACTTGTTTACAAATACACTCTGCCATAGGAGCAATAAAAACTGTTTTTGTTGATTTAGTAAGCAACTTTTGAAAATCCCTGAACTTGAAAGAGAAAGAATTGATTTACAAATTGCTTCATGTATGGCAGGGAGTAGCATTTAGCAATGCAGGACTGGAATAAACCACAGTATAGCACTATTCGCTGGGGAGCAAGATTTCATAAACCGCATGGACGGCTTAATGCGATAATAATGCCAAAAAGTTATAGAGTTTAATGCACAAAAATAAAAGAAATGCGATAGATATTACAGAGAAATTGCTGAAGCATTGGGATTTACACCCTAAGGAAGATGCAGAAGGAGTAGAAATTTTAGCAAAAGCTATTAAAATGCGAGCTGTTAAAATGTTGATACTCAAGTAGCTTAAGAGAACTTGGTATACCTGAAGATCAATATTTTTCTGAAATGGAAAGTGTAATCGATCAGATAGAAAATGATATGTGTACTGGGGAAAACCCAAGAAGATTTAGCAGAATAGAAATGAAGCAGCTACTGACAGATTTATATTAAATTTGAGGAAAAGGAAAAAGATGAGAAAAATAATAGTTGTAGATGATGAGCCGATAACAAGAATGGATATATGTGAAATATTGAAAGAAGCAAATTATGACGTAGTCGCTCAGGCGGGAGACGGATTTGATGCAATTGAACAGAGCAGAAAAACATAAACCTGACTTTTGTCATAATGGATGTCAAAATGCCGATACTTGATGGACTGAAAGCAGCAAAAGTCATAACAGAGGAAAAATTGTCTAGAGGTATTGTCTTTACTCACAGCTCTATTCAATAAAGGAATTTATAGAAGAAGCCAAGAATATAGGAATAATAGGATGATAGTAAAACCCATTGATGAAAAACTTTATTCTAATCTTGAAATCATATTTAATAAGCAAGAAGAATTTGAAAAAGCTGGAAAAAATATTTAAAAACAAGTCAGAAGCTAGAGGATAGATTGATAGTTGCAAAGTATTTTGATGAAAACAAGAAACTTTACTGAAAAATGAGGCATATGAATACATAAGAACGCTTAGGCATAAAAAGATGTGACATGGGAAAAATAGCAGATATTATAATTTTATCTGGAGATGAAGATGCTTAGAACGATATGTAGACAATATACGCAACTTTCAAATAAAGATATTGAAAAGCTGGAAAAAATATGTGAAGGGCTGCCTGTAATGAGTAAACTTCTAAAGGCAGACGTGTTTATAGACTGCATGACAGAAAATAGAGATACAGCAATAGAAGGTGCGGAGGCAAAAACCAAGAATAGGATCGAGCTATACTCAAAGTGTAGTAGGAAAATTTGCCTATAGGAAGAATGAACCAGCTGTACTTAGAACTCTTGAAACTGGGCATCCATCAAGAGATTATAAGGCGTTAACGCAAGAAAATAAAAGTGTAACGCAAAATGTAGTACCTATAAGAAGTGATGAACAGGATGGAAAAATAATAGCTCGTTCTTATAGTTGAAGAAGGAAATGAATGAGGAAAATATCGGCAGGGTTGAGTTTTTGAACAATGCAACTGATGATATACTTATGAGTTCTGTCGGAATGATGCGAGAGCGAGAAAAATTATTGACTATATAAATGATGGAATTATAATCTTTAATGAGGAAGGTATGTGCATATATGCTAATTCTAGAGCAAAATATGTTTACAGAAAAATTAGCTATAAGGATTCTTTTCCTTGGAGAAAAATTTGATAATATTGTAATTGATAATGTTGAATTGAAGATGTGCTAAAGGTGGAAAAAGTAAATAAAAAGATCTGATATAAATATATCAAAATATGGTTTAAGCCTTGAATACATATTAGTAAAGGAAACAAAGAACGTTAAAAATGTAGTCTTATTTATAAAAGATATTACTGAAATTAAAGTGAAGGAAAAGGAACTAGTCTCAAAAATCTGTTGCAATAAAGGAAATACACCATCGAGTAAAGAATAATTTGCAGACAATAGCAAGCTACTTTAGAATACAGGCTAGAAAGACTGATGATAAAAGCTGTAAAAAGGCTGCATTTAGTGATAGTATAAATAGAATTTAAGTATTTCAGTTACTCATGAACTGCTTGCACAGAATGGACTTGATGAACTTGAAATAAAAGGGAAGTTATAAACAAGATTCGAAAAATTCAGTGAGAGAGAATTTAGACGGGCATCTGGAAACTTAAAAATAGATGTCATTGGAGACAACTTTGAAATAAGTTCAGATAAGGCAACAACAATAGCCTTGATAGTGAAAACGAACTTGAGAAAAATTGTATAAAAGCATGCCTTTTAAAGGAAAAACTAAAGGACAAATAATAATAAAAGTAAGAAGAGGAAATGAAATCCGTGTTCCATAAGTGATAGTGGAATAGGAATGGATGAAAGAGATTTTGAAAAAGGAAGCATTGGATTGCAAATAGTTAAAAGTCTTGTGAAAGAGAAACTTTATGGGAAATCTGGATATAAAGACTGGTAATAAAGGAACTGAGATTAGTTTTGGATTTGAAAATTGATGATGTAAAGACAAAGGAGTCTTGAGATGACAGAAGAAATACTAAGTGTGGGGATAGACATTGGGAACTTCCACAACACAGCTTTTATCTTTTCAAAGATATATAGTGAAAATAGAGGAAGCGCTTTTACAGCTCCTCAAATAAAATAATAGGAAAAGAAGTTGTTTATAGAAGTGAAATTTATATTGACCCCATTGGAAAATGAAACAAAAATAGATGCAAAAAGAAAGTTAAGAAATAATAGAATCTGAATACAAAAAGCAACATACAATATAAGGATGTTTCAACAGGAGCTGTAATAATCAGGAGATACTGCAGAGAAAGGAAAACGCTAAGGAAGTATTGCAGATACTTAGTGGAATGGCAGGAGATTTTGTTGTAGACAACGGTCATGACCTTGAAAAGCATTATTACTGGAAAAAGGTTCAGGAGCTATGGATATTCTGGAAGATACAAGTATCGTAAACTTTTGATATAGGAGGAGGTACTACAAATATGTTGCTCTTTAACAGGGGAGAAGTGGAAGACACTACTGCCTTGATATAGGAGGACGACTTATAAAATTTGATGAAAACAGGAATACGTTATATTTTCAAAAATGTGCGATATTGCTGAAGATGTGAATGTAAAGCTGAACTAGGAAAACCTATAAGTGAATCTGATTTGAGAAAAATAACAAGAAGAATGGCACAGCTTATTTTTGAAAGTGTAGAAATTTTTCCAAAAACAGAACTGTATCATAAAAATCGTAACATATAATGACTTCAGAAAGCACATAAAGATATTCAACATTATTCATTTACTGGAGGAGTTGCAGATTTCATCTATGGACGTGTAGAAAAAGATTTGTACAAGTATAATGACATTGGAGATAGTTCTTTGGTGAAGAAATTGTAAAAGTTCTAAAAGAATTGATATAGAGCCTTTTAGTTAAGTGAAACAATAGGGAGCGACAGTAGTTGGAGCAGGAAGCATACTACAGAAATAAGCGGAAGTACACATTATTTATAATGAAAGGAATCTTCCCAATAAAAATATTCCTGTATTAAAAATGTCTGAGTCAGATGAGAATTTGCCTGTTAATGAACGGGAAAAGTGATAGAAGGTAACTAGACTGGTTTAGTTCTGAAAATGAACTTGAAAAATGTGGTCTTGCATTTAAAGGACAGCATAATATGGCATAAACGAAATAATGGAATTATCTTTAGTAATTTCAGATATTATCAAAAGAAAGCATGACAAAAACATCCTGTAATCGATCATAGTTGAAAAATGATATGGCAAAAGTGCTTGGGCAATGTGTGAAACTGAGACTTGCTGATTACGATATAATCTGTATAGACAGTGTTAAAAGTAAGAGATGGAGATTACATTGATTAGAGCACTCGCTAGAAAATGGAACAGTCACCTGTTGTATGTCAAAAACATTGGTATTCGAGTTATTAAACTAATAAATTTTAGAGAGGTGCAATAAGATGGTAGTTAAAAACAAAATTATTCGGTCATACGTATGAATTTAAATCTGTAAAAGATGTACAGAATAAGGCAAGTGAATCTTAGATCAGGAGATGAACTTGCAGGAGTAAGTGCAGAGTACAGCGAAGAAAGAGTTGCCACAAAGTCAGTTGGCTGAGTTAACATTGGCAGACTTAAGAAAACAATCCTGCAGCTACCTTGCGAAGAAGATGAAGTTACAAGAATTATCCAGGATGCTGTAAATGAAAAAGATTTATGGAGAAATAAAAACTGGACTGCTAAATGAATGAGAATAGATTTTGGATTCTCATACAGTGGTGATGATAGTAAAGAGAATCAGTAAAGGTCTTACAAGTGAAATGGTAGCAGCAGTTGCTAAAACTTATGAGTAATATGGACCTTATTCAAGGAGCAAAAGCATAAGAATTAAAAAGATTCTGTAATACTGAAATAGGGTGGAGAAGGAATACTTGAAACAAGATTGCAACCTAACCATACAACAGATGCATCCAGATGGAATTATGCTTTCAACTTATGAAGGGGCTAGCTTTTGGGCAAGGAGATGCTCTTTTAGGGATTAAACCCAGTTGATGACAGTGTTGACAGTGTTATGAGAGTGTTGCACAGATTCCACGAAATAAAGACATCAATGGCAAATTCTACACAAATATGTGTATTGGCTCACGTAACTACACAAATGGAAGCAATTAGAAGAGGAGCACCTACAGACTTAGTTTTTTCCAAAGTATTGCAGGATCCGAAAAAGGAATGAAGCATTTGGAATAAATGGAACAATGATTCAGGAAGCAAGAGTTTGGCATTAAAACACGGAACAGCGACAGGACCTAACGTAACGTACTGAAACAGACAAGGTTCAGAATTGTCATCAGATGCTCACCATGGTTGCGATCAGGTTACAATGGAAGCAAGATGTTACAGGATTTGCGAAAAATTGATCCATTTATTGTAAATACAGTTGTTGGGATTTATTGACCGCATATTTGTATAACAGTAAACAAGTAATAAGAGCTGGACTTGAAGATCATTTCATGGGTAAACTACTGGAATCTCAATGGAGTTGACGCTTTGCTACACTAACCATATGAAAGTGATCAAAACGATATTGAAAACTCTGAAAGTATTAACAGTAGCAGGATGTAACTACTTTATGGCTATTCCTGCAGGAGATGATGATGCTTAACTATCAAACATCTTTCTTATCATGATGATGCTACATTAAGAGAACTAGTGTAACAGAAGACCTATAAAAACCTTTTGAACAATGGTTAGAAAAATGGGAATAATGAAAGATGGAAAACTTTACAGATAGAGGCGGAGACGCTTCAATTTTTCTTAAAATAGGAGAAAAATCAATGTTATCAGAAAGAGAACTAAAAAGACGTAATTGAAAAATAATAGGTGAAATGAAAATAGACTGAACCATCAACAACTGTTGAAGAAAAGCACCAGTTGTCAGTACAAGCCTCAGTTTATATTGAAAGTGGAGATGAGCCACGTGAAAATCCGCATATTGTAAACGGAGAAGTAAGAGATATGGAAAAATAAATCATAAAAGATCAAATGCTGTGGATAATCCTGAAGATAGAGAAGAATATGAAGTTAAAACAAAACATCTGCAAGACTTGGAATTGAAGAGCTGGAACAAGAATGAGAACAGAAGTTTTTGTTAAGATTAAGAGCAGATCACGCTGCAGCACAAGATGCTGTGTTTAATGATGTGCCTACAGAATTTCTTGATGAACTTGGATGTTTGAAAGTTACTACTGAATGTGAGAAAACAGCAGACAATATATCACAGTCCTGATTTAGGTAGAGAAGAATTTCTGAAGAAGGAATATAGACAATGAAGAAAAATGCATCCAACAGTTCAAAATATTATTGTCAGATGGATTAAGTTCACTGTAGTTGAAGCAAATGCAAAAATATATAATACCCGCATTGTTAAATGGGCTTAAAGGATATGGAATTGAGACAGGAACACCATTTTTATCAAATATGGAAGAGTTGGAGCAGGAGACCATGTTGGAGAAATTTTAAATGCTGATGTAGTTTGTACATAATAGGAGAACGTCCTGACTTCACAACTGCAGAAAGTATGAGTGCCTGCACATTACTACAAGGCTCGTCCTGAAATTTCTGAAGCAAAAAGAACAGTTGTTTCAAATATTCATAAGGATGGAACTCCATCTTCAGAAGCAGGGCTTGCTATACATTAATTAAGAAAGTAATTGATGCAAAAAGCAGTGGACAAGATTTAAAATTATAAAATTAACTTAATAAAAACATAAAAATTAAAAACTTTGGAGGAACAATGAAAGGCGATAGATTAAAAGCAAAATGTACTAGCTGTAAGATTAATTCCAAATGTGAGATAATGATATGCTAAAGAGCTGAATTACCTGAGGACATAGAAGTATAGGAATTATAACAGCAGATTGTGATGATGTTACATATACTGCACTTGATGAAGCTACAAAAAGCTGTGGTTGATGTGAGTTTACGGAAAAATCATTCTATGGTGGAGCTGCAAATGCAAATACAAAACTTGCAGGAGAAGTAATAGGGAATATTGTCAGGGCCTACCCTGCGGAAGTGAAAAAGTGGACTAGCTGCAGCAGTTGACTTTATTGAAAATGAAGGAGCATTCATAGGGTGCAAATGATGATGATAGCATTGCATATTATGCACATTGTGTATCAAGAACAGGAAGTTATTTATCAAAAACAGCAGGAATTGCAGAAGGGGAATCATTAGCATACGCCCTACAGCACCTCCGCTTGAAGCAATGTACGCTTAGATGTTGCATTAAAAGCAGCAGATGTAAGTTTAGTTGTACTTCTTTGGACCACCTTCAGAAACAAACTTTGGTGGAGCACTTTAACAGGAAGTCAGTCAGGCATGTAGTTGCGTGCGATGCTTGCTGGAAGCAGTAAAAATCTGTGGCAGATAATCCATTAAATTATTAATTGAAGAACTATTGTTATAAACTAGAATTGCCTTGTAAATTTATAGCATTAAATGTTTAAATAAAAATATTTATTGAGCAATTCTAAATTTTTATAAAATATTTTAATTTTTAAGTGTAGTAGTATTTATGTAATTAAAGTTTTTGTAATCCAAATTAATAAAAAGTATTTTATAGAAAATGATTTTGAATAAATATATTTTTGAGTATTTTTCATTTAAACAAAAATAATTAAATGAAAATTTGGGAGAGAATATAAATGGGAATAGATAAAATAATAATTATTATTATGACTATCTCTATGGCAATAGGTGGAATAGATAAAATATTTGAAATAACTGGGATATGGTGAAAATTTGAGAGAAGGAATAATGGCTATGGGTTCACTCTGCGGTTGCTATGGTTGGGATTATTTCTTTAGCACCAGTTTTAAAAAAATCTTTAACGCCAATAGTAGGACCAATTTATTCAGCATTAGGAGCAGATCAGCTATGTTTGCAACAACACTTCTTGCAAATGATATGGGAGGAGCTCCACTTGCATTAGAATGGCTAAAAATCCCGGTAAGCTGGAAGATTAGCGGCATTTATATTAGGTTCGATGATGGGACCAACTATCGTGCTTACAATACCAGTAGCATTAGGAATTATTGAAAAAGATGACAAGCCATTTTTTGGCAAAAGGAATTTTAGTGGAATTACTACAATACCGTTAGGAGGTACTTGCAGGTGGATTAGTGTCTCGGATTCTCAATAGGATTGATTTTATGAATTTGATACCAATAATAATTGTTGCTACATTAATTATTTTAGGTTTAATTTTTATGCCTGGAAAAATGACAAAAAGGATTTGAAGTTTTTGGTCAAGCTGTGGTAATTATAATTACAATAGGGTTAGTGACGCAATACTGAAAAATTGACAGGTTTTGTTGTAATTCAGGGATGGAAATCTAATGATGTATGATTGGAAAACAGTTGGAGAATTGCAATAGTTTTAGCTGGAGCATATCCATTGGTACATTTTATTACAAAAGTATTTGCTAAACCACCTGAAGTATTAGGAAAAAGGACTTGGAATGAATGAAGTTGGAGCGACTGGATTAGTTGCAACTTTGGCTAATAATATTCCAATGTTTGGAATTTTAAAAAGATATGGATGCGAATGGAAAAAGTTATGAATATTGCTTTTGCAGTAAGTGCGGCATTCGTCTTTGGAGATCATTTAGGATTTACAGCTGGATTTGAAGGTGAAAAGTATGACTTCAAATGATTTTTTCCCAATGATAGTTGGAAAAATTAGTGGCAGGAGTAACAGCGATAGTTGTAGGAAAAGAAATACTATTCTGCAAAAAGAAACTGCAAAATAAAAATGTGAAAAATGATTATCTGAGGAGATGAAAGATGAAATTTAGTATGAAAAATTGATTGGATTATTGGTATTTTTAGTTATGGCGTTCGCTTATCAGCTGCTAATTTAGACGAATTGAGATGGGTTCCAAAAACAGGGAAGCTTTTATCAAAACTTATAGATGAAAATAAAAATCAAGGAAATTATGTAGTCTTTTGACTGGGATTATACATCAATTTATCAAGACACACAAGAAAATTTGTTTAGATATCGATAGATAATTTAAAGTTCAAAATGACACCGGCACAATTTTTCAAAAAGCTAATAAGAAAAGATATTCCGCTTGATAACTTTGCAAAAGAGACTATGTTAATGTAAAAAGGTCAGCCTATTAACATTACAAAAATAGCAAATGACTTTGGATAAAAGATACACTTTTTCTTTATAATAACTACATAAAAACTCAAAAAGATGTCTTTGGATTAAACAAACTGAAGAATTTAAAGATTTTAGAGGAAAAATTAGCATTTCTTTTATGAAGCAATAGGTGGAAGTTTTTCACTGATGCTGAAAGCTTTATCCTGGGTACTTTCACCCATTTGAAAATATGAGCGTATCAGAAGTGCAAAAACTAGCTGAGGAAGCAAATGATTTTGGAATTGGGAATAAACTTGGAAAAATATGTTCTTGAGTCAAGTGATAAACCAACAGGTGAAAGCAGGTGAAAGTAAGCCATCAATATAAGAGTGGTTTTGAGAACTCAGCCTGAAACAGCCAATTTATTTTCATGAATTTGGAAAAATGGTATAAAAAGTATATATAGTTTCAAAAGCTGCTCTTGAAGATATTGTAAAAGTATTTCGCAAGCAATGAGTCTTGTGGATATAATTTAAGTTCTGATAGTGTTTATGGAATGCGTCTTGAAATGAACGGAGACAAATATGTTGCCGAATATAAGCACGGTTATCCGCAAACACAGACTAAAGGAAAAAGTTGAAGTAATCAATAAATACTTGAAACCTAAACATGGTGGAAAAGATCACTTCTAGTGGCAGGAGACAGTGAAGGAGATAAATATGCTTTCTGAATACAGAAGGTACAAAAACACTATTCTTATGAAAGAGAAAAGGAAAACTTGACAATCTTGCAAAAGATGCTAGAGCGTTAATTCAAACAGAAACGAAGAAACAGGGTTATTCGTTCTGAAAAATTAATTGAAAGATTTTGGAGGAAGAAATAATGGACTTAAAAATTTAGATAAGGAAACATTGGAAAAATATTAAGAAAAGTAGTACAAGAAGAACTTGGAAGAAAAGTTGAGGATTTGAAAAACATATTGATAAAAGTGGAGTAGGAGTTGTTAAAAATTCCCTTCAGTAAAACCTGAAAGATTTGATACTGGAAATCCTAATGACAAAGTATTCTTAACCGATGTATTTACAATAGAAGAAAGCGGAAGATTGAGTTGCGGAGTTATGGAAATGGAAGAATCTGCATTTGATTGGGAACTGAACTATGATGAAATAGATTATGTAATAGATGGAACATTAGAAATTATAGTAGATGGACGTAAAGTTACAGGAAACAGGGAGATACCATTTTAATCCCTAAAGGTTCAAAAATAAAATTTAGTGCTCCTAACTTTGCAAGATTCTTATATGTAATCTATCCTGCAAATTGGCAAGACACTTGTAAATAAGTTAAATAAATACCCTCTGAAAATAGAGGCTGTAAAATAATATAACAATAACAGCCTCTTTATTTCATAGTGAAACTTATTTTAAAACTAAACTCAAAAAGCTATGACTATTTTACTCAAATCATAAATTTATATAATTTTAGCAGTTTAATTTAAAAATAGGTTTGAGTATATTTTAGAAAAATAATAAAAATACCTAGAGAGTTATTTATTGAATAGTTTCAATAAAATTTACAGCTTTTTCCCCAAAAATACGTTTTATCCGTTCATTTTTATTATGACAGGAGAATCAAGATTTTTCAATAATATCAGCTATTTCTCCATTTTCTATTATAACTATTTTTATCACATAGGTAATAACACGCTTCAAAAATCATGGGAAATGAAAATATATGTTAAATTCATAGTTTTCCTTTAGTGAGCCAAGAAGTTCAAGTATTTGCTCTTGAATAATAGGATCGAAGCCGCTCATAGAATTCATCAAATATAATTATTTCAGGTTCAGTATTAATGCTCTTTGCAATACAGATCCTTTGGCAGCTGTCCTCCACTTAGCTGAATGGCTTTTTGTGACATAAATTCGGGATTAAGTCCTACCTTTTCTAAAATTTCTGCACGTTTTTGATTTCATTGTATGTAATTTCTTTTTATAGTGTATTTTTAGAGGTTCAGTCAAAACTTCTCTACTGTATATTTAGGGATTTACTGCTCCAAAAGCATTTTGAAAAACTAACTGAATTTTTACGATGAATTAAGGATAGTTGCTTTTTATTGATATTTTGTATGATATTTCATTAAATATGATATTTCCTTCATCAAAAGATTCCAGTCCTACAAGCAGTTTTGCTAATGTACTTTTTCCTGAACACTTTCTCCCATAATGCCAAGACATTCGTTTTGTAAAACAGATAAATTTATTTTTAGACAAAATAGCTTTTTATCATAGTGTTTGCTTACATTTTTCAATTACTAATTTTTCATATTAAATTCCTTCTTTTGTATCTTGTGTAGCGTTTTCTCAATATTAATGATTTTCCGTAGTCACTTTGAGGATTTTTAACATATCAAGTATTACCTTTTTCAATCAAATTTCCATTTTTCATAATAATTATTTTTCCGTCAAGTTCTTTTGCGAGGTTGTAATCGTGAGTAATTACTATAAGTGAGGTGTTTTTGGGATTGCAGATTTTTAGTAATTCAGTAACTTTTTCGGTATTATAGTAATCAAGGGCTGAAGTAGGCTCGTCAGCTATCAGTAGCTCAGGTTCCAGTTGAATCATCATGGAAAACATTATTCTTTGTAACATTCCACCACTTAACTGGAATGGATATTTTTCATTAATGCTTTCGGATTTGGAAGATTTAATTTTTCATTCTTCAATCATCTTCTTTATACATTCTTTTTGACAAGCCAAGCCTGCTTTGAAACAGCTCCACAGCGTGAGATTCCACATTTTGAAAAGGGTTAAACACAGCCATAGGATTTTGGGAAATGTATGAAATTTTTACCTCTGTATTCGTTCCTCCTTTTCTGATAATTTCAATAAATCTTTTTCATCAAAAAATATTTCCATTTATACTCGCATTATCAGGGCTTTTATTCCTACTAATAATCTAGAAAGCATTGTTTTCCTGAACCACTTTCACCGATGATAATAAGAGTTTCTCCCTTTGGTAATGTAAATGAAATGTCATTTAGTATTGTTTTGTTATCAATACTGACTTTTTAGTGCATTTATATCTAATTTTTCCATAATTTTTAATTCCTTTATTGTCAAAAGTTTCACCTAACAGGTTAAATGTTAAAACTGTTATGAATATAGCAAGTCCTGGATACAGTACCAGCCCTGGAATTCGTCTGAAGTAAGGTTTTGCGTCATTTAGCATCATTCCCCATTCGGATATGTTTGGCTGTACTCCTATTCCTAAAAAGGAAAATCCTGAAATCATTAAAATTATATTTCCAATATTCATTAGGGCTGCGATTAGAACAGGCTTGAAAACAAAAGGGAGAATATGTCTTTTTATTATAAAAAGGTGGAGCTCCTGTGCCTGATGCTGCCCTGAACATACTCCTGCTGTTTGACACTAGAAACTGTATTTCTTAAAATTCTTGCATAGTAAATCCATTCAATAGCGCTTACAGCAATTACAATATTTCCTATTCCTTGACCTAAAATACCGACAAATGCCATCGATAAAAGAAAACTTGGGAAAGCCATAAAGACATTTACAATCCATAAAAATATTTTATCCAGCTTCCCTTCAAACCAGCCTGCCAAAATTCCCTACAGGAAAGCTTATGCATAATGTAACAACTGTAATTAGTGCTGAAATCATAAGTGACAGCCTTGTTCCGTAGATTAGTCTTGAAAGAACATCCCTTCCCATATGGTCTGTTCCCAGCTTATGAATTTTGCTTGGAAGTTGAAGTTTTTGTGAAAATGTCAGTAAACACTGTGGATCGTAGAGGAGCAAGTAAAGTGCAAAAATAGCAATGAAAAATCAATACAGCAAGTAATGATACTGAAAAATAAAATAATTTTTCTTTTTCATAATTACAATACACCTCCAGCTTTTAGATTTTTCTTTTATTCTTAATCTTGGATCCATATATTTTACAAGTGCTTGAGTAAATTCATTTACAATAATAGACATTATTCCAAAAATAAAAAGACAAATTTGAATTAATGGGAAATCTCCAGTTTTTACAGCTGTAGTAAATAATTTTTCCAATACCAGGCTACAAAAAATTTCTTCCACTAACACACTTCCTGTCAGTAAATACATAATATTTGAACTTAGAACTGTAATAATTGGAATAGATGTATTTCTTAGCAAATGGTTAAGAATTATTCTTTTTGAAACACCTCGAGATAATTGCATTTTCAACATGAGCTTTATCCATTTCTTCAAGTATATTTTTCTTATAAAAAAGATTGTCTGTGCGATTAAAGGTAGTACAAGCGTTATACAAGGCAAGATAAAATTTTTCCAGTCACCTCTTCCTGAAACAGGCAGGATTTTTAATGAAACTGAAAAGAAAATAATTAGTATATAGCCTAGCCAAAAGTGGGAAGTGATACTCCTGCATATGATAAAGCTTGAACTGTATAGTCAAAAATTGTATTTTTCTTGATTGCGCTTAAGACTCCTAATAAAGGAGATAATATAATTAAAAATTACAAATGAAAAATCCAAGCTGAAAAGTTGGAACAATAGCTTCATTTACAAGCTCTATAACAGGAGTTTTTGTATATGATATTCAAAATCACCTTTAATATATCTGTGAGCCAGTTAAAATATTGAATATATAAAGGTTTGTCTAATCCTAAATTTTTCTAGCTGCTTTTTAATGTTTCAGCAGTTATGCTTACATGAGATGCCCTTAAATAATTTTTGAGCAGGATCTCCTGGCGACAGTTTTACAAGGAAAAATGTAATAACTGATATTGCCAGGAAAAATCGAAAAATAATGATATTAATTTTTATCACAAAAATCATCCCTTAAAATTGAATACTTTAAACCTCTCCAAAAACCAAACTTTTAAAAATTATTTGAATAAATTATCTGTAATTTCTAGATTCAATTTTGAAGAGGCTTCACTATTTTGATATTTTTAATTTATTTTACTTTTACAGTTGTCCATACAGGAATTCTATTTTTCTTCGCATAAATTTCACGCCTTCTAGCTCTCCAGTTCTATAAACACTTAATAAAGCTTGATAGCTGATTGGAATATATACAGCTTGCTCTTGTAAAAGTAGTTAATACATATTTATACATTTCATTTAATTTAGTTTCATCAGGTTCAATTAATAAAGCTTTGATAGTTTTATCTAGTTCAGCTTTCATTGGTAAACCTAGTTGTGCAGCGTAGCCAGGATTTGTTCCTTTCAACCGAATCATCAGCCATTGCAGTCAGGTAAGCGTGTGGATCCCAAGGGGCTCCCCATGAATAGTCAGACATTAAGTCATAATTTTTTGCAGTTGCATTTTCCCAGTATGCTTTTTCTTCCATTGCTTTTAAGTCAACTTGGATACCAATTTTTTTCCATTCTCCTTGAATGTATTCTCCTACATTTTTATCTGTAACTTTAGAACTGATGTAAGGGAAAGATAGAATCATTTTTTTACCATCTTTTTCTCTCATACCGTCAGCACCTTTTTTCCACCCTGCTTCATCAAGCAATGTCTCTGCTTTTGCCAAGTCAAAGTTATATTTTTGTAAGTTCTATATTTGTGTGAGGTACATTTTGGAGCAAAAATTGTATCAGCAGGTTTTTCAACACCACCAAATATATTTTTTGCGATACTTTGTTTATCTACAGCATGACTCAATGCTTGTCTTACTTTAAGATCTTTTAAAATCGGGCTTGTAGTATTTAAAAGAATCATTCTTGTAGACATTGGTTCAGAAGTGGCAGTAGTGTATTTTTATCTTGTCTGTATGTTTCAAATCTATCCAAGCTAATTAAACTGTTTCCATAAATCAAATCAATATCTCCAGCTTCAAATTGAAGAGCAAGTGTTTCGTTATCTGGAATATTTTAATTACAACTTCTGAAGCGGCAGGTTTTTCTCCCCAGTAATATTCATTTCTTACGAAAACTGCATATTCATTATTTTTATGTTCTTTTTAACACCCAAAGCACCTGTCCCTATAGGGTTTTTATACCTTTAGAAGTATCTCCATTTTCAGGGAAACCAGCATCTCCTAAAAAACGTATAGGACGTATCATTGCCAAGTCATAGAGTGTTGCAGTATAAGCTGTATCTAGAACTATTTCAAATGTATAATCGTCAACTGCTCTGTATGATTTTTAAATGATTAGTAAATGCAAACCATGAGTGATTTGGTTTGTTTTTGTTTAGAAAAGATAGTGTCAAAGTTTTTTACAACATTTTTGCATTAAAGTCTGAACCGTCTGAGAATTTTACATTTTCTCAATTTAAAAGTGTAAGTTTTTTTCCATCTTTGGAAATATCCCAAGATTCAGCTAGCATAGGTTTAATTTTTCCATTTTCTCCGTAAGATACAAGTCCATCGTAAAACCATATCCCATGTGATAAACTGGCTTGGCAAATATTCATGCGGATTTAGATTCCCAACAGGATCCTGATTAAATGCCAACGTGATTTTACTAGATTTTTCAGCTTTTTCCTTTTGCCGTCTCTTTTTTGTTTTTGGCTGACAAGCAAAAATAATTCCCATTATCAACAAAATGATAATCGTCTTGAATGAATTTTTCATTTTTCTCCTTCTATTTAAATTATTTTTTTATTATATTCATATTACTTTATAAAAACACCGTTTATGCTTATCTAAAGCGAACGGTTAAAGACTGATATATTAAAAAGCTGAATAACTTCAGGAATTTAAATTTCATTTAACCATCTGCCGTAGTCAATCTATGAATAATTATTATGGATAGTTATCCGACTTAAAAACTATTAAATTATAGTTTTTCACGGTTGCGGGACAGTGTAAGAATTTCACTTACTTCCCTATCTTTCGATTTTTCAAATCACTCATAATAATGTTTAGTTTAAGTTTATGTTTAATGTATTTTTCTAGATTTTATAATATATATCAAACCTACTTAAAATTAAACTGCTAAAAATTATATAAATTTAGGGTTTTGAGTAAAAATAGTCATAACTTTTGAGTTTAGTTTTAAAACAGTTTTACTATAATAACTGTTAAAAATAAAAAAATCTGTAGAGCTATAATAATCTAGTTTGAAGTAGTTTTGTTATGTAAGTAATAATCTCATAATTTACAAAAATTTTACCATATTGTACATATTTTTTTCAATCTATTTGTTAATAAAATAAAGTAAAAATTATTATATTTTTGATAGAATTAAAAACAACAAAATAATAATAAAAATAAAATGAAGTTATTGTTTTTAAATTTAAATTTTTATTTCGAAAAATAGTTGTATAGATCCAAAAAGAAATATTACCTCAAATTGACAGTTTCTAATTTTTGAGATCATAGATTGTAAAATATATTGTTTTATTAGATAATATTTTTTAGCACTATATTTGATTGTATAACGTACCTAAAAATTTTACCATATTTTTATTAATTCCTAACTGTTGAAAAATTCAACGAAAAATATGATATACTCAAATTGTATAGAATAATATATTTTTAATATATTAAAAATTTTAGGAGGTATTATTAAAATGGCAGTTAAAGTAGCAATTAATGGATTTGGAAGAATCGGAAGATTAGCATTAAGATTAATGGCTGAACAAACAGACAAATTTGAAGTGGTGGCAATTAATGATTTAACAGATGCTAAAATGTTAGCACACTTATTCAAATATGACTCATCTCAAGGAAGATTCAATGGAACTATCGAAGTTAAAGAAGGAGCTTTCGTAGTAAACGGAAAAGAAATCAAAACTTTCGCAAAAGCTAACCCTGAAGAATTACCTTGGGGAGAATTAGGTGTTGACGTAGTATTGGAAGCTACAGGATTCTTTGCTACAAAAGATAAAGCAGAATTACACGTTAAAGCAGGAGCTAAAAAAGTAGTTATTACTGCACCTGGTGGAAACGATGTTAAAACAGTTGTTTACAATGTAAACCACGAAATTTTAGATGGATCTGAAACAGTTATTTCAGGAGCTTCTTGTACAACTAACTGTTTAGCACCAATGGCTAAAGCATTAAACGATAACTTTGGTGTTGTAACTGGTACAATGACAACTATCCACGCTTACACTGGAGACCAAAACACTTTAGATGCACCTCACAGAAAAAGGTGACTTAAGAAAGAGCAAGAGCTGCAGCTGTAAACATTGTTCCTAACTCAACAAGGAGCTGCAAAAAGCAATTGGACTAGTAGTACCTGAATTAAACGGAAAGATTAGATGGAGCTGCTCAAAGAGTACCTGTTCCAACTGGTTCATTAACTGAATTAGTATCAATCTTAAACAAAAAGTAACTGTAGAAGAAGTAAACGCAGCTATGAAAGCAGCAGCTAACGAATCATTCGGATATACTGAAGAAAATTAGTATCTTCTGACATCGTTGGAATTCACTTGGATCGTTATTTGACGCAACACAAACAAAAATTGTTCAAAACGGAGATACTCAATTAGTTAAAACAGTATCTTGGTATGACAATGAAATGTCTTATACTAGCTCAATCAATTAGAACTTTAGGATACTTCAAAAGCAAAATTGCTAAATAATTGATTTAAACAGAAATCTTAAAAATTAATTTTGAAAATCACTAGAAATAGTCGGTTTTCTTTTTATATTATTTTTGCAAATTTAATTCTTATTTTTATAAAATTTATGTTATAATAATCTAAAAATTATAACTTTGCTGTTAAAATTCAAAAAAATTCTAAAATTTGGAGAAAATATGGAAAAATAAAGAAAATATGAAGAAGTTTTACGATACAATAGCAGAAAAAAATACGATTTTATCTTTTCACTTTCAGATGTTCAGAAAATTTTTCAAAAAATATATTACAGGAAAAAAAGTGCTTGATGTAGGAGCTGCAACAGGTAATTTGTCAAAAATTTCTAAAAATGAAGGATATGATGTAATTTCCATTGATATAAATAAAAATTGATTGAGCAGGCTAGAGAGAAAAATGTTGATGTAAAAAATTTGGATATGATGAAAATTGATAAATTGGGAAAAATTCGGCACAATAATAAATGTTGGAAATACATTACCGCATTTAAATAGCAAAGATGAGATTTTTATTTTTAAAAAGCTTATTCACAACTTGAAAAATAATGGAAAACTGATTATTCAACTAATAAATTTTTATAAATTTTTGAAAATCAAAAATCTGAATCTAATTTTGGGAAATTTACCATTGATTGAAAAATGAAAATGTGAAATTTGAACGTTATTATTACAAAAATTCTGATAATAATGTGATTTTTAAAAACTATTTTGGATGATAAGCTTGAAAATGAAGAAATTTTAACAAATGTTAATTATTTTGAGTTTTATGAAATTTTTGAACAGTTAGGAATAAGCAATGTAAAAAGTATTTGGAGGCTTTTAAGGAGTCTGAGTTTGTTTTTGGAAAAATCGCAGCCATTAATATTTGTGATTACAAAAGCTGATTAGATTTAGTTTGAAATATGTTGTAAATGTATAAATTTTTGTAAGAATTAGATGAAATTTTAAATAATAAAATAGAGTATACGTTCTCTTGAATTAACGTAAATAATCAATAAAGGAGAAATTTATGATAATTAATGGATTTAATTATTATAAAGTAAAAAGTAAAAATTATGAAATCTTTTAAAAATTTTATAAAGGTAACTTTTAATTGGAGCTCCGCTTCAAATAAAATTATAGGAATATTTCTTATATCAATGTTGCCTATAATTGAACTTCGTGGAGCAATACCGATTGGAGCAGCTATTGGATTACCTTAGTATTTGAATATGATTGTTTCAATTATTGGAAATATACTTCCTGTACCGTTTATTCTTTTATTTGTAGTAAAATTATTTGAATTTATGAAAAAGAAGAATATATTGGTAAAGCTTTATTGAAAAATTGAAAAAGGGCGATGAGCAGAAGTGAAAAATATCGCAAATAAGGAATTTTTGGGACTTATGATTTTTGTAGCTATTCCATTTCCAGGAACAGGTGCTTGGACAGGGCATTGATTGCAGCATTGCTTCAATTTGACAGATCTTTTTATATATTCTTTTGGGGTATTAATTGCAGCGGCTCTTGTAACATTAGGAGTATACGGAGTGATAGGATTTTTAATATAATTTTTAAATAATATCTTTTCAAAATTTTTAAATATATGCTATACTAAAAAGTAAATTTTTAAAAATAAAGGAATGTTTTGGTTTCGACAGGATAAAAAGATTACTATTGCGCAAGTAAGCGGGAGCTTTAAAATCCAACTTAAAAATAATCGGAGAACGATAATTACGCATTAGCTGCCTAAGATAGCGGCTCATCTCTTTTTGGAAACGCCATTTTTCCATTAGATGATGTCATTTTTAATGGCTTACTTGGATGTATGATTATGTCATCTAAGGAAAATTTATAATCTCGCCTTTAGACTTTTTGTCTGTTTAATATCTAATGGTTAAAAGCGTTAAAATAGACTAAACTTGTAGAAGATAGTAAGAACTTTTTATTTTGGACACGGGTTCGATTCCCGTCATTTCACCAAAACACAAAATAAAAATCAATTATTAAATAAACTGTAAGCAGTTGCATAACTCGTTTTTCTTTTGAAAATACTTTATTGAAAAACAAAATATTAATATATAATGGATTTATAAAAGAATTGGAAATGAAAGGAGAATGTAATTTTAGGTCAAAGTGTTATTTTGAGCATAAAAATTACAATTTATAAATAAAATGAAAATTATGATGTAATTGTTGTTGGTGCTGGACACGCAGGAATTGAAGCGGCATTGGCATCAGCGAGATTAGGATTGAATACAGCAATTTTTACAATAACATTAGATAATATAGGTGTTATGTCCTGTAACCCATCAGTTGGAGGGCCTGCAAAAAGTCATCCAGCTAGGAAGTTGACGCATTAGGCGGAGAAATCGGACGAAATATGGATAAAAAGCTTTGGCCAGATGAGAATTCTGAATACAGGACCAGCAGTTCGTTCGTTAAGGGCTCAGAGCAGATAGAAAAAAATTTACGCAAGGAAATGAAAAACAATAGAAAATCAGCAAAATTTAGATACTGTTCAAGATATTGTCACAGAATTAATTGTTGAAGAAATTGAAATTTTAGAAGGTAATTCTAAAAGAATTGAAAAAGTTATAAAAGGGATAAGAACTAAGACGGGAATGGAGTTTTTTGCAAAGGCAGTTGTACTTGCGACAGGAACATTCTTAAGAGGACTTTTATACATTGGAGATAAAAAGGGTAAGGTGGAAGAATGGGAGAGTTATCAGCAGAAGATTTAACAACTTCCTGAAATCTTTAGGGATTTAAAATGGATAGATTCAAGACAGGACACCTCCTAGACTTGATATCAGAACATTAAATCTGGAAAAATTGGAAGAACAGCCAGGAATAACAGGTATTCCATTAAAATTTTCAATGAGAACGCCAAATAGTGAAGTTCTAGAAAAATCTCAATTATCATGTTACATAACACGGACAAATGAAAACAACATAAAACTAATACTTGATAATCTAGATAAAAGCACCGATGTATAATGGAAGTATAAAGCAGTACAGGGCCAAGATACTGTCCGTCAATTGAAGATAAAGTTGTAAAAATTTAATGATAAAGACAGCCATCATTTATTTTTGGAACCAGAAGGATTTGACACAGCAGAAGTCTACATAAGTGGACTTTCCACAAGCTATCCTGCTAGTTTGCAACAAAAGATAGTGAATACAATTGATGGACTTGAAAATGCCCATATAATGCGATACGGTTATGCGGTGGAATACGATATTGTAGACCCTAGCGAACTTGACTACACTCTTGAAACCCGTAAAGTAAAAGGACTTTATCTGGCTGGACAGCTAAACGGGACAAGCGGTTATGAAGAGGCGGCTGCACAGGGAATTATCGCAGGAATCAATGCAGCTTTAAAAATTAAAGGAGAAGAGCCGTTTATTTTAGACAGAGAAAGTTCGTACATTGGGACAATGATAGATGATTTAATAAATAAGGAACTGTTTGAGCCATATAGAATGTTTACAGCAAGATCTGAATTCCGACTTATTTTACGTGAAGACAACGCAGATATAAGACTTTCTGAAAAAGGCTTATAAAATCGGGACTTCTTGATAAAAATATTATGATATTGTACAGGAAAAGACGTTAAGAAAACAATAGAAAACCTGAGAATATAAAACTTGGAAGCAGTAACCAAAGGCTTATGGAAATTCTTGATAAATATAACGAAAGTCTAAAAAGTGGAACGACTTTAAAGGAAATTTTACGTCGTCCAAAAGTTACATATCAAGATATAAAATATATCGCTGAAATCATTGAAAATGTACCAAATCTAAATTTTGACGATGAAACTGAATATCAAATTGAAGTTCAGACAAAATATGAAGGCTACATCGCCAAAGCTATACAAATTATGGAAAAACAGCAAAAACTGGATGATAAAAATTCTAAAAATTTTTGACTATGACAGTATGAAGGGAATTACAGAGAAGCAAAACAAAGATTGAAAGAAAATAGACCATATAATGTAGGACAGGCATCGGGATATGTCGGAGTAACGCCAGCAGATATTTCTGTGCTGCTCATGTATTTAGATGGAGTTTTAAAATAAAAATCTAGCTATACTTTTTATATATTAATGGAACGTAAGGAGAAAAAGTGGAAAAATATAAACGAAGAAGCCAATTTAAGAGAATATTTCTTAAACTTGCTTTTCAAAATCAGAAATTAAAGTACCGGACGAGAAAAATTACACAAATGCTAAAATTTTTGGAACTTTTATATAATAAAAATCAAATTATGAATTTAACGGCAATTCATGAGAGGAATGCTGGAAAAACATTTTATAGATTCCTTGCTTTTTAACAAAAGTTATAAATGATGACGAAAAATCTTTTATAGATGTTGGAACAGGCGCTGGATTTCCTGGGCTTGTGCTTGCCATTTTATTACCCAGAGAAAAAGTTTTTGTTAGTAGATTCAGTAAGGAAAAATAGAATTCATAAATGAAGTAATAAAAAGAATTAAATTTACAGAATGTAACAACAAGTTTTGAACGTGCAGAAGAATTAATAAAAGATAGAAGAGAATGTTTTTGATGTTGCTCTTTTGCCGAGGAGTAGCCAATTTAAGAATAATACTGGAGTATATGATTCCATTCATAAAAAGTAAATGGACGATTTTTACCGCAAAAATTAAACCCTAAACGAAATAGAGGAATCGAAAAATGCTCTAAAGATTTTTAAATGCAAAAATAAACAAAACTTTTTGAATTTAATCTTCCGAGAAGTATGGATAAAAGGATAATTTTGGAAATTTTAAAACTGCAAAAACAGACAAAAATATCCAAGAAAAATAGGAATTCCATCCAAGAAGCCGTTATAGATAAAAGTTCAAAAATTGTAAAATTATTAGAAATAAGAACTGAGATTTTGTCTCAGTTTTTTGTTTATATGAGAAAATAAATTTTTAAAACAAAAATGACTACCTAGTAATTACTAAGACAGCTAATATTTTTCCTAAATTTTTCCTGAATTTTTCAACTTTAGTATATTAAATCTTACTAAGTATAGAAATTTTAAGTACTTGAAAAGTTTATATTATTTAAGTATAATGACTAAACGAAAAATATTAAGATAAATAAAAATAGGAGATAAGTATATGGAAAAATAAATCTAAATAATGAAAATCAAAAATCAAATAGCATTTTTACTGCAAAAAGGAGATAAAGCATGCATTTGTGACAGGAGCAACAGGGCTTTTAGGAAATAATCTTGTAAGAGCGCTAGTTAATAGAGGAATAAAAAGTAACAGGATTAGTACGGAATATAAAAATGCAAAACAGTTTCAGATTTAGAAATTACTTTTGTAGAAGGAAATCTTAATAATCGAGATAGCTATAAAGAAGCTCTTAAAAGGATGCGATGGACTTTTTCATACAGCAGCTTATTTCAAGGAAGCCTATAAAGGTGGGAGAAAAATCACTGGTCGAAAACTTTTATAATACAAATGTGAAAAGGAACTATAGATTTAATGACTGCTGCAAAAAGCAGGAATAAAAACATGGTCTACACTTCTTCGATTGCAGTACTTAAAGCAGAAAAGAATCAGCTTATTGATGAAACAATGTTACGTGATAAAGATGACAAAGAAATTAATGATTATTACCGTAGTAAGATATTAAGCGATGAAGCTGTTAAAAAAATTTTTGAATGAAAATCCTGATATATTTTGTTGTTTTTGTACTTCCAGGATTTATGTTTTGGTCCAGGAGATATGGGGCCTACTTCATCAGGACAGCTTGTCATGGATTATGTAAATAAAAAGATACCAGGAATTATACCTTCAAGCTATAGCGTTGTAGATGCACGTGATGTGCAGAACACGAAATAATGGCAATGGAAAAAGGAAAAGAGGAGAATTGTATCTTGCAGCTGGGAAATTTATGACTATGAAAGAACTGTTAGAAGAATTATCTAAAGTAACAGAATTCCTGCTCCTAAAAGGGTTATACCTTTACCTTTTTAAAAATACTGACTGTATTTAATAAATTAATCAGTAAATTAACTAAAAAGGACATTAATAAACAAGGCTACAATACGCGTCATCAAAAAATGATTATATGCAGAAATAATTTCAGTCATAAAAAGTAAAAGAATTAGGATGTGAATTTAGATCGTGGATGAAACCTTAAAGGATGTTATAAACTGGTATAAAGAAAAATGGATATTTATAATTATCTAAAAATATTGTTTTAAAAACATAAATTGCAATATTAATTGTGACATTTACCAAATTTTTAAAACTAATTTTGTGTAAAAATTTTTCAAATGGACTTATAGTTTAAACATTTTCTTGGTCTAAAATTTATCAGCATTAAGGTTCTTATCAAGTTTTTCTGTATCTATTTTTTTAATAATTAAGAACTAACTGAATTAATTAAATTAAATATTGATACATTAAAAAGTGTTTTTCCATTTAAAATTGTGTTTTATAATATAAAAAAATTAAATATTTCAAATTTTTCCGAGCCATGTATCTATTTCATAAAAATAAAAATAAGTTTTTACCTTTTTTCAGTAAGAAAATATTCAACTTGAGGTGGTATTGAATTAAATTGTTTTTCGTGATATAACATCAAATTTTTCTAATTTTCTTAATGTTGAAGATAACATCACGCTTGTTATTCAGGAATTTCCTTTTTAATTCACCAAAACGTTTGATACTGTTTTTGTTAAGTACGTATAATATATTTATTGTCCATTTGCTGGAAAGTAGTTTCATCTTGAGTACTTTTTAGACAATTATCTTCTATATCAGAAATTGCTTGATTTTGAATATATTTTTCTATAGTCATCCTATTTTTCCATTAAATTCTCCTTTATTTTTATACAAAATAAACAATAAAAGTTATTTTTCTATTCATAAATTACAATCCTTTTTATATTTTGAGTCTAGTTTAAAACAATAAATTTGTTAAAAAAATCTTTTTGGTAAATGATAAAATTATAGTCTGTAATTTTTGATAATTTTAAACAGGAATAGCATTGTTAATACTAAATCAAATCTATGGTTTTAAGAAAAATATTTATTTTGTAGTTTTTGTTAACAAATAATAGTTATAGTAACATATGAAATAAAAATGTCAAAACTCAATGAATACGAAAAAATACGTATAAATTTTAGACATTACACCTGATTATATAATATTTATATAAAAACTTTGAAAAAATGGAAAAAAAGTAGTTGACAAAGGGAGGGATATGATATATATATCTTGTCGATACGAAAAAGTATCGCAGGACATAGAAGATTAAGAATAGAAGAAGCAACAATGTGTAAGATATAAATAAAAAGTCAAGAGCGCTTGCATGAAGGCAAGAAACTCGATCAGACTAAAGGTGAATAAAATATATGAAAATATATTGAATGAAGAGTTTGATCTCAGCTCAGGATGAACGCTGACAGAATGCTTAACACATGCAAGTCATTGGCAGAAAGCTGCGTTTGCTGAGTCTAGCCAAGGCGGACAGGTGAGTAACGCGTAAGGAACTTGCCCTGCAGACAGGGATAACAGACGGAAACGACTGATAACACCTGGTCATTGTCAGGCTGGCGCATGCCGGCCTGATGAAAGGAGACGCTGCAGGAGGCCTTGCGTCCTATTAGCTAGTTGGTGGGGTAGCAGCCCTACCAAGGCGATGATAGGTAGCCGGCCTGGAGGGTGAACGGCCACAGGGGACTGGATACGGCCCCTTACTCCTACAGGGAGGCAGCAGTGGGGAATATTGGACAATGGGGGCAACCCTGATCCAGCAATTCTGTGCACGAAGAAGGTTTTCGGATTGTAAAGTGCTTTTCAGCAGGGAAGAAGAAAGTGACGGTACCTGCAGAAGAAGCGACGGCTAAATACGTGCCAGCAGCCGCGGTAATACGTATGTCGCAAGCGTTATCCGGAATTATTGGGCATAAAGGGCATCTAGGCGGCCCTGTAAGTCTAGGGTGAAAACCTGCGGCTCAACCTGCAGGCCTGCCCCGGAAACTACAGGGCTAGATATCGGAGAGGTGGACGGAACTGCACGAGTAGAGGGTGAAATTCGTAGATATAGTGCAGGAATGCCGATGATGAAGATAGTTCACTGGACGGTAACTGACGCTGAGTGCAAAGCTAGAGGGAGCAAACAGGATTAGATACCCTGGTGAGTCCTAGCTGTAAACGATGATTACTGGGTGTGGGCATGAAGAGTGTCCGTGCCGAAGCAAATGCGATAAGTAATCCGCCTGAGGGAGTACGGCCGCAAGGCTGAAACTCAAAAGGATGACGGGGACCCGCACAAGCGGTGGAGCATGTGGTTTAATTCGACTAAACGCGAGGAACCTTACGAGATCTTGACATCCTGCGAATGCCCGTGAGAACGAGGCAGTGCCTTCGGGAACGCAGAGACAGGTGGTGCATGGCTGTCGACAGCTCGTGTCGTGAGATGTTGGGTTAAGTCCCGCAACGAGCGCAACTATCGTTAGTTGCCATCATTAGGTTGGGGACTCTGGCGAGACTGCCTGCGAAGAGCAGGAGGAAGGTGGGGATGACGTCAAGTCATCTGCCCCATATGATCACGGGCTACACGTGCTACAATGGGCCGGTAGCAGAGAGCAGCCAGGCGGCAACGCCGAGCGAGATCTTTAAAGCCGGTCAAGTTCGGATTGAAGCCTGCAACTCGGCTTCATGAAGCTGGAATCGCTAGTAATCGCAGATCGAGCAATGCTGCGGTGAATACGTTCTCGGGTCTTGTACACACCGCCCGTCACACCACGAGTTGTCTGCACCTGAAGCTGCTGGTCCAACCGCAAGGAGGAAGGCATCTAGGTGTGGATAGTGATTGGGAGTGAAGTCGTAACAAGGTATCCGTACCGGAAGGTGCGGATGGATCGCCTCCTTTCTGAGAGCAACATGCACAGCTTCTTCTTATGTCTTATGGGCGTGTAGCTCAGGTGGTTAGAGCACTGTGCTGATAACGCAGGGGTCGCTGGTTCGAAAGTCCAGCCATGCCCACCATATGTCTTTGGGGATATAGCTCAGTTGGGAGGCGCTGCCCTTGCAAGAGCAGAGGTCAGCGGTTCGAACCCGCTTATCTCCACCAATTAATGACTAGGACAATGGAAATGAATAGTAGGGTAAAAGATTACAATTAAACTGGAGTAAAAAGTTATTACGGGAGAAAAAGCTAACAAGGGCACACGGAGGATGCCTAGGGCAACAGCAGCCGATGAAGGACGTGATAAGCTGCGATAAGCCGGGAGGAGATGCACATGATCGGCGATACGGATTTCGAATGGGTAAACCTGCATGTCGGAGGGCATGCGTGAAAACAATAAGCCCGCGAACTGGAAACATCTAAGTAGCGGGAGGAAAAGAAAGTAAAAACGATTCCCTGGTAGCGGCAGAGCGAACGGGAGGAGCCTAAACCGTGCCAGTGCCAAGCGGACAGCGTTGCTGGCACGGGGTTGTCAGGACTTCCATTAGCGGATTGTCATAATGCTTAAGCCGCATATGTGAGGTGGGAACCAGCTGGGGAAGCTGGACCGAAGAAGGTGATAGTCCTGTAGAACATAAAGCATATGCTGCGACTGGAAGCACCCGAGTGGCGTCAGGCACGAGGAATCTGGCGTGAATCAGCGTGGACCATATCACGCAGGCTACATACTGCTGTTGACCGATGGTGAAGAGTACCGTGAGGAAGGTGAAAAGAACCCTGAGCAAAGGGGTGAAACAGAATTTGAAACCGTGTGACTACAAACGGTAGGAGCACTTTATGTGTGACTGCGTGGATTTTTGGTTAATCATCCTGCGAGTTATGGCTGGTGGCAAGGTTAATAGAACGGGCCGAAGGAAACCGAGTCTTAACAGGGCGACAAGTCGCCAGCCATAGACGCGAAACCTGGTGATTTAGGGCCTGTCCAGGCTGAAGCTGAGGTAAGACTCAGTGGAGGGCCGAACTCACCGCCGTTGAAAAGTTGGGAGATGAGATAGGTCTAGGGGTGAAAAAGCCAATCGAACTAGGAGATAGCTCGTTCTCTCCGAAAATACATTTAGAGTGCAGCCTTGGCATGAAGATATGCGGGTGTAGAGCTCTGTATGGTCTAGGGGGCGTACTGCTTACCGAAATCAAGCAAACTGCGAATACCGCATATTAATAGCCAGGAGTGAGTCCGTGGATGACAAGGTCACGCGGACGAGAGGAAACAACCGGACCGCCAGCTAAGGTCCCTAATTATGTCTAAGTGGGAAAGGAGGTGGATATTCACAGACAACCAGGAGGTTGGCTTAGAAGCAACCATGCCTTGAAGAGTGCGTAATAGCTCACTGGTCGAGTATCTGCGCCGAAGATGTAACGGGGCTAGACATAAACCGAAGCTGCGGAGGCGTGCTTGCACGCCTGGTAGGGAGAAGCGTTCTGTAGGCCGTTGAAGGAATGCCGCAAGGCCATTCGGAGGTATCGGAGCGAGAATGCA
>BNJU01000344.1_pt1 | contig 39835 bp, 33 predicted proteins | sample 8539281 | NCBI WGS metagenome assembly BNJU01 (sample SAMD00202456, study PRJDB9452) | human saliva metagenome | isolation source: human saliva | place: Japan
GATGATACTAAGATAGTTGTCGCTTGAGGGGCGATAAAGACCTTTGAAAAACCGGAACAAGACGAACTAATGTGCAGGCGACTGTTTAAAGACAGTCCGTCAAACATTAAGAAGAAACAATAAATCTGTCAGTGACAGAATGAGTGAGAGCTCAAACTTTATATGAGAGTTTGATCCTCGCTCAGGACGAACGCTGGCGGCGTGCCTACTACATGCAGTAGGACGCACAGTCTATACCGTAGCTTGCTACACCATAGGCTGTGAGTTGCGAACGGGTGAGTAACGCGTAGGTAACCTGCCTCATTAGAGGGGGATAACTATTGAAACGATAGCTAATACCGCATAACAGTATGTAACACATGTTAGATGCTTGAAAAGATGCAAATGCATCGCTAGTAGATGGACCTGCGTTGTATTAGCTAGTAGGTAGGGTAACCTCACCACCCTAGGGCGACGATACATAGCCGACCTGAGAGGGTGATCTACCACACTGGGACTGAGACACTACCCAGACTCCCTACGGAGGCAGCAGTAGGGAATCTTCGGCAATGGGGGAACCCTGACCGAGCAACGCCGCGTGAGTGAAGAAGTTTTTCGGATCGTAAAAGCTCTGTTGTTAAGGAAGAACGAGTGTGAGAATGGAAAGTTCATACTGTGACGGTACTTAACCAGAAAGGACGGCTAACTACGTGCCAGCAGCCGCGGTAATACGTAGGTCCCGAGCGTTGTCCCGGATTTATTGGGCGTAAAGCGAGCGCAGGCGGTTAGAAAAAGTCTGAAGTGAAAGGCAGTGGCTCAACCATTGTAGGCTTTGGAAACTGTTTAACCTGAGTGCAGAAGGGAGAGTGGAATTCCATGTAGCGGTGAAATGCGTAGATATATGGAGGAACACCGGTGGCGAAAGCGGTCTCTGGTCTGTAACTGACGCTGAGGCTCGGAAAGCGTGGGGAGCGAACAGGATTAGATACCCTGGTAGTCCACGCCGTAAAACGATGAGTGCTAGGTGTTAGGTCCTTTCCGGGACTTAGTGCCGCAGCTAACGCATTAAGCACTCCGCCTGGGGAGTACGACCGCAAGGTTGAAACTCAAAGGAATTGACGGGGTACCCGCACAAGCGGTGGAGCATGTGGTTTAATTCGAAGCAACGAAGAACCTTACCAGGTCTTGACATCCCGATGCTATTTCTAGAGATAGAAGTTTCTTCGGAACATCGGTGACAGGTGGTGCATGGTTGTCGTCAGCTCGTGTCGTGAGATGTTGGGTTAAGTCCCGCAACGAGCGCAAACCCTTATTGTTAGTTGCCATCATTGAGTTGGGCACTTAGCGAGACTGCCGGTAATAAAACCGGAGGAGCGTGGGGATGACGTCAAATCATCATGCCCCTTATGACCTGGGCTACACGTGCCACAATGGCTGGTACAACGAGTCGCAAGCCGGTGACGGCAAGCTAATCTCTGAAAGCCAGTCTCAGTTCGGATTGTAGGCTGCAACTCGCCCTACATGAAGTCGGAATCGCTAGTAATCGCGGATCAGCACGCCGCGGTGAATACGTTCCCGACCTTGTACACACCGCCCGTCACACCACGAGAGTTTGTAACACCCGAAGTCGGTGAGGTAACCGTCAAAGGAGCCAGCCGCCTATGTGGGATAGATGATTGGGGTGAAGTCGTAACAAGGTAGCTGTATCGGAAGGTGCGACTGGATCACCTTTCTAAGGAAAAACGGAAGCCATTGAGTTTGTCTTTGTTTAGTTTTGAGAGGTCTTGTACTTTTAGCTCAGCTGGGAGAGCGCCTGCTTTGCACGCAGGAGGTCAGCGGTTCGATCCCGCTAGGCTCCATTAGACAGAATCCTACCGAACTTAATAAAGAAGTGAAAGTAGATATGAGACTAATCTCTTAGGAAAAAGATAAACTTCCTTAGTGTTCGACGAACACAGCGTCAGTTTCTCATTTTTCTACAGAAGTTTTTTCGCTAGCGAACTGTCTCTAATATCCTAAGATTAGCACATTGAAAAATTGAATAACGATATCAAATAGTAACAAGAAAATAAACCGAAAACGCTGTGAATATTAATGAGTATATGACTGAGAGGTCAAAGATAAGGTTGGTTAGTAAGGCGCACGGTGGATGCCTTGGCACCAGGAGCCGAAGAAGGACGTGACAAACGACGAAATGCCTTGGGGAGCTGTGGCAAGCGTAGATCCAGGGATGTCCGAATGGGGGAACCCAACAGGTAGATGCTGTTACCCGTATCTGTTAAGGATATGAGGAGGAAGACGCAGTGAACTGAAACATCTAAGTAGCTGCAGGAAGAGAAAGCAAAAGCGATTGCCTGAGTAGCGGCGAGCGAAACGGCAGGAGGGCAAACCGAGAAGTTTACTTTCGGGTTGTAGGACTGCAGATGTGGACTCAAGATTATAGAAGAAGACCTTTGGGAAAGGTTGCCAAAGAGAGTAAGAGCCTCGTATTTTAAATAGTCTTTGTACCTAGCAGTATCCTGAGTACGGCGGGACACGAGAAATCCCGTCGGAATCTGGGAGGACCATCTCCCAACCCTAAATACTCCCTAGTGACCGATAGTGAACCAGTACCGTGAGGGAAAGGTGAAAAGCACCCCGGGAGGGGAGTGAAATAGAACCTGAAACCGTGTGCCTACAACAAGTTCGAGCCCGTTAATGGGTGAGAGCGTGCCTTTTGTAGAATGAACCGGCGAGTTACGTTATGATGCGAGGTTGTTGAAGAGACGGAGCCGTAGGGAAACCGAGTCTGAAGAGGGCGTCTATAGTATCGTGATGTAGACCTGAAACCATGTGACCTACCCATGAGCAGGTTGAAGGTGAGGTAAAACTCACTGGAGGACCGAACCAGGGCACGTTGAAAAGTGCTTGGATGACTTGTGGGTAGCGGAGAAATTCCAAACGAACTTGGAGATAGCTGGTTCTCTCCGAAATAGCTTTTAGGGCTAGCGTCGACAGAAAGATTCTTGAGGTAGAGCACTGTTTGGGTGAGGGTCCATCCCGGATTACCAATCTCAGATAAACTCCGAATGCCAAAGAATTATGGTCGGCAGTCAGACTGCGAGTGCTAAGATCCGTAGTCGAAAGGGAAACAGCCCAGACCACCAGCTAAGGTCCCAAAATAATTGTTAAGTGGAAAAGGATGTGAGGGTTGCACAGACAACTAGGATGTTAGCTTAGAAGCAGCTATTCATTCAAAGAGTGCGTAATAGCTCACTAGTCGAGTGACCCTGCGCCGAAAATGTACCGGGGCTAAAACAATTTACCGAAGCTGTGGATACCTTTATAGGTATGGTAGGAGAGCGTTCTATGTGTGGTGAAGGTGTACCGTGAGGAGCGCTGGAACGCATAGAAGTGAGAATGCCGGTATGAGTAGCGCAAGACAGGTGAGAATCCTGTCCACCGTAAGACTAAGGTTTCCAGGGGAAGGCTCGTCCGCCCCTGGGTTAGTCGGGACCCAAGGAGAGACCGAAAGGTGTATCCGATGACCAACAGGTAGAGATTCCTGTACTAGAGTATAGAGGAAGGAGGGACGCAGAAGCTAACTCAAGCGTGCGAATGGAAGAGCACGTCTAAGCAGTGAGGTGATAGAGTCAAATGCTTATATCTGTAACATTGAGCTGTGATGGGGAGCGAAGTTTAGTAGCGAGTGAGTGACGTCACACTGCCAAGAAAAGCTTCTAGCGTTAAATCATACTCTACCCGTACCGCAAACCGACACAGGTAGTCGAGGCGAGTAGCCCTCAGGTGATCGAGAGAACTCTCGTTAAGGAACTCGGCAAAATGACCCCGTAACTCGGGAGAAGGGGTGCTGCAGTAACTCGAGCCGCAGTGAATAGGCCCAAGCAACTGTTTATCAAAACACAGCTCTCTGCTAAATCGTAAGATGATGTATAGGGGTGACGCCTGCCCGGTGCTGGAAGGTTAAGAGGAGTGCTTAGACGTAAGTCGAAAGGTATGAATTGAAGCCCCAGTAAACGGCGTACCGTAACTATAACGGTCCTAAGGTAGCGAAATTCCTTGTCGGGTAAGTTCCGACCCGCACGAAAGGCGTAATGATTTGGGCACTGTCTCAACGAGAGACTCGGTGAAATTTTAGTACCTGTGAAGATGCAGGTTACCCGCGACAGGACGGAAAGACCCCATGGAGCTTTACTGCAGTTTGATATTGAGTGTCTCTGCCATATGTACAGGATAGGTAGGAGCCAAATGAGATCGGGACGCCAGTTTCGATGGAGGCGATGTTGGGATACTACCCTTGTGTTATAGCTACTCTAACCCGGATAGGTAATCTCTATCGGAGACAGTGTCTGACGGGCAGTTTGACTGCGGTCGCCTCCTAAAAGGTAACGGAGGCGCCCAAAGGTTCCCTCAGAATGGTTGGAAATCATTCGCAGAGTGTAAAGGTATAAGGGAGCTTGACTGCGAGAGCTACAACTCGAGCAGGGACGAAAGTCGGGCTTAGTGATCCGGTGGTTCCGTATGGAAGGGCCATCGCTCAACGGATAAAAGCTACCCTGGGGATAACAGGCTTATCTCCCCCAAGAGTTCACATCGACGGGGAGGTTTGGCACCTCGATGTCGGCTCGTCGCATCCTGGGGCTGTAGTCGGTCCCAAGGGTTGGGCTGTTCGCCCATTAAAGCGGCACGCGAGCTGGGTTCAGAACGTCGTGAGACAGTTCGGTCCCTATCCGTCGCGGGCGAAGGAAATTTGAGAGGATCTGCTCCTAGTACTGAGAGGACCAGAGTGGACTTACTGCTGGTGTACCAGTTGTTCTGCCAAGAGCATCGCTGGGTAGCTATGTAGGGAAGGGATAAACGCTGAAAGCATCTAAGTGTGAAACCCACCTCAAGATGAGATTTCCCATAACGTTATAGTTAGTAAGAGCCCTGAGAGAAGATCAGGTAGATAGGTTAGGAGTGGAAGTGTGTGAGCAATGGAGCGGACTAATACTAATAGCTCGAGGACTTATCCAAGAAGAAGTAATGAAGCGCAGATCTAGTAAGGATCTAACTGGAGTACATTTCATTGAGAAAGATAGCGTAGAGGTAAATCTTTTACAATTTTGAGACGTTATTCAATTTTGAGTGTGTTAGATACTCAGCAGTTAAGTGACGATAGCCTAGGAGATACACCTGTACCCATGCCGAACACAGCAGTTAAGCCCTAGAACGCCGGAAGTAGTTGGGGGTTGCCCCCTGTGAGATATGGTAGTCGCTTAGCAAGGATAGAAGTAGAGATAGGCTCTTTTGGGAGTTTAGCTCAGCTGGGAGAGCATCTGCCTTACAAGCAGAGGGTCAGCGGTTCGATCCCGTTAACTCCCATTTTCGCGGGTGTAGTTTAGTGGTAAAAACCAGCCTTCCAGTTGTTGTCGCGAGTTCGATTCTCGTCACCCGCTTTTGAACGAAAATGTTCATACCAAGTTTTTCGAACTTGGGCGCGTAGCTCAGGTGGTTAGAGCGCACGCCTGATAAGCGTGAGGTCGGTGGTTCGAGTCCACTCGTGCCCATTTGAATATTTTATGGTCCGTTGGTCAAGGGGTTAAGACACCGCCTTTTCACGGCGGTAACACGGGTTCGAATCCCGTACGGACTATAAAATTTATTGGAGGATTACCCAGTCCGGCTGAAGGGAACGGTCTTGAAAACCGTCAGGCGTAAAAGCGTGCGTGGGTTCGAATCCCACATCCTCCTTAGTAGGAATATGCGGGATGGAGCAGTTAGGTAGCTCGTCGGGCTCATAACCCGAAGCGTCGTAGGTTCAAACCTGCTCCCGCAATAGTAGGCTCGGTAGCTCAGTTGGTAGAGCAATGGATTGAAGCTCCAGTGTCGGCGGTTCGATTCCGTCTCGCGCCATAATCTTATAATCGGAAGGGTAGCGAAGAGGTTAAACGCGGCGGACTGTAAATCCGCTCTTCGGGTTCGGGGTTCGAATCCCTCCTCTCCATAACCTTTTACGGGCATAGTTTAAAGGTAGAACTAAGGTCTCCAAAACCTCCAGTGTGGGTTCAATTCCTACTGCCCGTGTTTATAGATATGGCGGGTGTGGTGAAGTGGTTAACACACAGATTGTGGCTCTGGCATGCGTGGTTCGATCCCCATCACCGCCTATTTATATTATTGGGGTATCGCCAAGCGGTAAGGCAAGGGACTCTTGACTCCCTCATGCGTTGGTTCGAATCCAGCCACCCCAGTTTAAAACTTAGCCGGCGTGGCGGAATTGGCAGACGCGCTGGACTCAAAAATCCAGTGTCCTCAAGGACGTGCCGGTTCGACCCCTACCGCCGGTATAGTAATGAAGACAAGGTTTCTAAGCCTGTCTTTTTGTTTTGAGGTTATAAAATTTGAAGTTGAGTTACTAAAAATTACTACTTTAATGTTTTGTAGTATAATATTTTATAAGCAAGAGAGAAACCATTATATGAAGACACTTTATCATTATACAACAGTTAAACATTGCTTCGGATATTAAATTATAAAAACATTGAGATCTCAAAAAGTTTACTTTATGTTGACGAATCTATTAGAACCTTCCAACTTTGGGACTTGGTAATCTAGGGTGATTTTAGCATGTGTCTTGTTGGACTGATACCCTAATAGTATTCCGCAATGGACAATGTATTCTGATGATATGACAGAGTGTATAGGAATTAGTTTTGACAAAGAAACTGACGTCTTTTAACGGAAAAATTTTCTTTTATCTGAATCTTCTGAACCAATTGATATGGTAAATGTATTACATCCTTTAAAATCAGGCTTATTAGTTACAACAATAAATATGTGCCATCTTTGGAACAAATACGGTATACTGACGATGTTTCATTGATTACCTCAAGTAGTTTTCTTCAGATGATAAACTCACAACTATTAATTTAGCTTCAAATGGTATCTATAGACAACTGAGTGAGCTCAAATGAGCAAAGATTTTCTTTCAAATTTTTCCGTTACCACTAGAATTAGTTTTGGAATCACGAATGCAAATAAAGAGATTTGACTGAAATAATTAATAGTTTTGATTTGTTAAAACCTGGGAAGAATACTTTGATTTAGATTTAAATCCGACTATATTCAATAATATGACAATTACTTTTGGTAAAAGATGCTCTGCTGAAGACAAGTTGAAAGTATCAAAATTTTTAGAAGATAATCAAATTCCATATTCTTTATTTGATAGTTCTGTAAATATAAAGCCTTAAATTAGGTCATCTAATTTATCAGCTAAATCTTTTTGCTGTTGGATACAAGTGAGAATAGGTATCTATTGTAGTTGTTATAGAAGCGTGTCCTCAGCCTTTCTTTTCACAACCATCAATCTTTCCCTGATTTATCAATAGAGAAGCGTGAGTGTCTCAAAACTCGTGTATGCGTATCATTTTAAGTGTGTTATCACGTTCAAGCGATTTTCTTTATACTGCTTTTTCTAGTGGCATTTTTGTAACACGATAGGACTACTTTTGAAAACACTTGTAGAGTTGTTATCGCTAGTAAATTGCTCTAATAGATGTTTTTGTCTGTTGCCAATCTTGTAGCTCTTGGCTTAATTTTTATTGAGAACAATTCTTCTTGTTCCTGCTTTAGTCTTAGTTGTGTTGATACGACTTATCCCTTTATTGACGTAGACAGATTTTGTGATATGAATTCATTGCTTTGGGAAGTCGATGTCTTGCCATGTCAGAAAGTGAGTGCTTTCTCCAAGCCTTAATCCTGTAGAATCAGAACAGTAAAGAGCAATTTGATATTGTATTCTTCTGGTTCAACAGTGTTAAAAACTGCTGAAATTTCTTTTACCGTCCAAAAACCGCATTTTAGTCTTTTCAATTGGTAATAGTAGTTTTACAGGATTTGTTGAGTAATAGCCTTTTTCGCAAGCCGATGTCAAAAATCTTTTTAAGCAAAATCATGATTTTATTGATAGTGTTTGAGCTAATAGGTTGTCAGAATTTTGGGCTACTCAAGGTGTTTCTAAACTGGTAAATGTCTTCATAGGTTAATTTCTTTCCGACATTATCAACTTTGGAAAAATAATTTTTAATGTGTTTATTGTAGTTATTTTCTGTGTGTTGATATAGCTTACTTTTTCGATGATTTATATTGTCCCTTCTTTTTAGTAGTTCATAGAGCATAGAAATAGTTATTTTAGCGCCATAGTGTTCTTCAACTCTACACTCTTAGGTAGTGTTCTGCTTCGGTAGTCTGGTCTTGTAGCCCTTTTCAACTACTCTCACGTTGTTTTAGAGTTATTGGGTCAAACCATTACTAATATCAACTCATCCATCCACCGTCTTATCCTTTCTAATGCACATATATTACCCCCAGAAAGAGAGCTATTTTGGACATCAAAAACCAAGTCATCAGTAGCGATAGAAGCAGGATAGTTCCACTGCTTATTTTGATACACTCTAAAACCTCTTGCACTAGCAGTTCTTTTTCCTGTCTAATAATTTGTTTAGAAGTTCCCTCAGAGAAACCAAGGGCAATGAGGTCATTCTTATTTATAGTTGCTATCAGTGACTTTACCTTTGTATCTTAACTTTATCTTTTGTAGGTAACGTGATTATCGAAATACTGACCGTCTTTATAGACTTTGCAGTATTCCGTTTATAGACGGTTGAGCTGTTATAGTCAAAAGTTTCGTAGCGTAGAACCACCTTCATCAGGCTTTTTCAAATGCAGATGATAAATAGGCTTGTTTACCAAAGTTTTCAACAGCTCTTGTCCGATACCTTTTTCAAAAATATTTGCAACATATCGACCGCGGTTTTCGCTATCGACATCAACTTTATTTATTCGTACTGCTCCGTGTCCCCAAAGCTCTAATAGTTGCCTTTCGTGTGAATATAGGGAATGCCGAAAAGTAGAATATGACATGCCATGTCTACGCTTTTTGCTTTTCTAATACTGCAATATCTTATTGGCTAGTTTTAAATATGGATAGTTAAAGCGTTTGACAAATGTTTTGAGTAAGTCTTTGAATTCGTTTCTCTCGCTGATATTTTCTTTAGTGGTTAAGGTAAGAAAAGAAGTCGTATCATCAAAGTTACAATCGACCAGACGGAGAAGTTCCATCTTGCTTCTAAGCGAGCTCATGCGTTCAAGACGTTGTTCTTGTTCTCTGGTGTTAGTTCGTCAAAATGTTCTGCGTTTTGATTTTTCCCTTGTTTTCAGCATTAGTATCTATAGTTGATTTTCCTTTTGAAAATATTGGCTTTTCATATCTCAAATTTCATATGAAGCGGTGAATGATATAATTACCATGAAAAGCACCTTTATTATAGTTTTCGCCAGACTCGTCTCATATAATAATAAACTAGAGGAGCAGTTCCTCCTAACTTTTCATCATGTGACCCGATCACCGCCCCTGCCAAACACGCTTCCAGCTTGTCGACCCAGTCGGCAGTTTTGCCTAGGATCACAGATGATTAAAAAGTTATAGATAATATTTCATAATTGTATCATAGCAGCACAGTATTGTTTTGTTATGAATTACATCTCCATCAATGAAATAATGGTTCTCGGTTGCAATACACTCCAAGATAGTCATCATCTTGCAAACTGGATGAGAAGAGATATAGACCTGCAAATGACATCTTTGATGAAAGCAACGTTGTCACTGGAAATTTATTGGTAAGTGTTTCTGGACTGTCAACCTCCCACAGGTCACCAGCTTCTTCCATCAATACCTGCATGAACAAAAATTTGATTATCAGTCTGTAATAGCGTTTATCCTTATATCGCTCTTAAACCAGTCTATAAATTTAGCTTTTCGTTTTTGATTATGTTTCTAATAGCAATTTCAAAAAGTTGGGATTAGAGACTAAGATTTTTCAACTCTGCTGGAGAAAAGAAACTTTTGTATCGTTTCTCCGAATGCAGCAGGTAGGAGTTTCTGGATAACCAGTCGTAGAACCATTCCTCATGATTGCCAAAAGGGTGATGATTTGCCCAGAGTAATTTCTTTCTAGCTCTATAATTTTAGACAACACTTGAAAAGATTTAGAACCGTTATCAATATAGTCCAAGTAAGATAAGTCTGTTATCTTTACCAGACAACTCACTTTTGTTGAGAGCTGTTTATGAACTCATCTAAATATCCATGTGTCAGAAATTGGTAACTTTTAGCCATCAGAATCTCATTTTAAAGGAAGTACGTCAGTGCATGAGAACCAAAGGGTTTCGTTATACTGACCAACATTCAAATCTTTTTAATATAACAGGGTGTTTTGTTATTTTGCCATTTTTGAACTGTTAAAGTAGGCAGGTAGTATTACTTTACTTGTATACTTTCCATATATAAAATCACTATTGTCGTCCCATAGGGACACGTTAAGCTGAAAAGCAGGGTTTATTTGTCTCTATCTAATACTGGCATATCCTTTTACTGCCACGAATTTGTTTTCAATAACCTGTGATTTTATCATTTAATTTCATAGTTTTTTCCTTCTTTTGACCTCCTGAAAAGTGATGTCTCATTGGAAAGAATTCCTATTCCAACAGAGAAAAAGACTGCCATTAGTAATTGCAGAATATTCCTAACCACCTGTAAAATTCTGTTTGGTATTTTACGTCAACGAATGGAACGATTGTCAGCACAGGCTCAACCGAATTTATTCCAGAGCGAAAAAATAGAGCTTCTTTCCTGTCTGACAGTAGTACACTGTTCGCACATAGAGAAAGCTCATCTTTAAACGATCACTCTGTGGTTCCAAGATAATACCGCGGATATTTATTTCCTTAATTTACTGAATATTCTCAGCATTAGGGTCTTGTACTAAGGGCAGAGTGACAACTCTGCCGTCCTTTATGTACGGAATCAACTTAAGTTTTGTAGAAATTTTCATTCCATAACTCTCACCTTGTTTAGTAGAGCCACATATCACGAATAGAAGCGAGTTCATCAACAACAAAAATTAAAGTGAAATATTCTGAAAATCATAAGTTATCCAGAGCTAGTCTTTACTCACTCATCATGTACTTTAGAAAATTTTTGACATCTTTACAAGAGAGGTTGAGAAGAACCTACTGAAATTTGTTCTCCTAGTTCTTCTTGAGGAGTGTCCTAAGAGCGTATGTCCGCTTTACCATCCACAATACCCAACAGTATCATCATAAGTACCACAGCCTTAGAAAGGGCATTGAATAAACCATTGTAAAGCTATGGTCTTTTCCTGCGTAGCGCTCATACATACCATATTAGTATTTGATTTTAGACTCAAATTGTTGTATTAGATAATATGATTACGAACTAGGAATATCCCTACTCCCTAGTTAATGTATGGCTGTTGAAAAACATACTGTTCAATTCTTCTATATGACCGAGTTTGTAAATAATATAATCAGGGAATTTTGTTTTGATATTAAAGGCAATCCTAATGTTGGTACGAGATATCTTCTTAGGTTTTAAGAAGTTTTAAAAATTTATTTCCAAACAGTGGCACCTGATTATCAGCATCATTTCAGGCATGATTTTAAATCCAATGTTGCAGTATTGATTACCACATTATCACTTTTCATACAAGCTGCGTTAATCAGCATTTAACGAATGTTTCTGACAATATCTATACGCTTAATGTTTATCATTATTTTGTCGAAAGCCTCAAAAAGGAGAATCAGCCCCATAAAAAGACTTTGAAATAATCGCCCAATAGGAAGAAAGGGGATTGTAAAACCACATTTACGGACCCAACAACTAATATGGCTCCTAGTCCCGCCTTGATAAAGAGAGCGCGACGAGGTTATAATATAAGTTAGCTCTCACCTCACGGACTTGTTCAATTGTAGCAAATCGTCCTCTTTCTTCAGTAGTGCAGGCAATCACTCAAAGCAAACGTAATAGAATAATCATAGATAGATTAGAGGTTGCTCAAAAAGAGGAGAGTAAGCCTCGTTATTAGAAAGATAGAATACAGAACAAACAAAAATTTTAGCAGAAGGAACACTCATATATGCCTCATAACGATCTCCTTTCTATTTCAATCAAAAAGACAAAGGAGGGTTAGCTCTCAGTCATCTAGATATAGTTGTCTGCGGCGACGTGTCTGCCAGCTAAGATGTCTTCCATCATTGTCAGACCATCTTTGTAGTGGTGACGAGAAGGCAAGCTGCAACTCCTTGCTAAAAGAGGTTTGCACAGTTTTTAATCCTAGATGTTTTTTAAGGCGTCAGTGATAGTGTGTTACATTTTGCGAGATGATAAATATCTCCTGTTATTGCATTAGCCTTAACTTGAAAGGTTTTAAGCTGTCCCTCTGTTGAGGATTCAACAAATTGAGTAAGTTCTTTAAACATAAGAACCTCTTTAGATATATATTTAGAGTGATATCCCTCTATATCTATTATTATAATACAAAAATTGAAAGCAACAGTTAGATGCAGATTTGAAAAATCTCGGGTATATGATAATATATAGGATAAGATATTACTTATTGGAGAAACGATGGAAACTAGGAAATGATTTAGAAGATTGGTCGAAGCATGATGACTAAGGTTTTTCAATCTTAAATATACTGAGAAACTCAAAGTGATAAATCAAAGTACTTTTTCGTAGTCGATATTAGCAGAACTGGGGCGTTAGAACAAAAAGGGTGAAGAAATAAAGAAATCATCTAGTCCTATTACTATATAAAACAGTTGATCTAAAAACAAGAGTTCAATTATTCCGCTACTGATACAAGTAACGACAAGGAAGTATCCTTTTAAGAAACTATCAACTGCAAGAGTGGAGAAGATCATTAATGAACCTGCTTGCAAATCTTAGCAAAAATCAAATTATAGTTATGACGATTGGGAAATAGAAGAACCTTTGTCTGCCTATGATGAAGAAGTGAAAAACGGTAAGGTATGAAGAGAAAAGAACAGTGATTTAAAGAGAGTGAGTGTTATCAAATACAAAAAGTTACAAAAATAAAGAATCTATCGCTTTTTGGCGATAGAGGTAACTTCAAAAAGGCTATTTGAAAGGCTTCACATACTTTACAAAACGGTAAGAGCCAAAACTCAAAATCCAGTGGTCCGCAAGGACGTGCTGGTTCGACCCTACCGCCGGTGATTGCTGTGTTTAGTAAAAGCTTTTGGTATCAAGGCTTTTTGATTTTCTATCCCAAAAACTCTCCCAAAATTTATATTCTATTCATAATATGTTCAACCTCTTAAAACTCTTTTATCAATCTTTTCAGCAAAGCGTAGTGACCACAAACCTGTATCAACATTTGATATCTTTTATGACCTAAGATTTTAGCCACAACTCCCATATCTATATGCGACTAAAGAAAGGTGCGAGCCATAAGTGTGTTCAAGTCCTGTTCAGATCATAGTGAAAGAAGAGAAATTTCTCTTTGTATTTGTGTAATGAGTTTATTCTTTTTCGTTCTTTTATCATGTTAGCAGAACAGTAACTGTTTTATCATCTATTGGTACTGCTCGTATGGAGGTATCATTTTTGCTTTTTGTCCACTCCCATGTTGTAGTGTTATATCTTCTAGTGTGTATAAATAATGGTCTTCTAACTTTGTATCATCATCAGTTATACCACTTGCTTCTCCATACCCTCATGCCTGTTTTAGCTATGATATATAGAACATGATATAACTGTTGTCTCATAATCTAATTTTTTTCCAGATAGTTTACTAATCATGATAATCCTCAACACTATGAATATATTTTTCCTCGTTTTTGAGTTTCCTTTCCTGCAAAGAGTTCTACGTTACTTGTAAAATCATCAAGAACTATCTTTATCTGATTGACTAATTGTATAGTTTTTCTAATTGTTGAATTGATTCTACTTAAGTAATCATATCCAACAGTCTTCCATAGATATTCATGGTTTCTTTTGATATTCTGTCGATTTTATATCAACTATTGCTCATCTTCAAACAATTTTTATTGTCTCTCCATAAATCTGCTAATTTTTCTTTATAACTTCTTTTTAAGTCTAATTTTTAAGACATACCAAGTTTGATATAATCTCAAGTCAATCTTTGTTACAATTTTCTTTTTCTTCCTTAATTGATTTGTGAGCTTATTCAGATCAATTAGAGTTTAAAATTGAAAAATTTGTAGTTGATAGTCTCTGCTTCGAAAGGTTTTCGACAATCCAATAGGCAGCTGAAGTAGTGAAGGAAGCAAACGAAGCTTTTGAGTTTGAGTGGTGTCGTCCAAGCTTTGAAAAGCGAATGGTGTTGAGATTTGCTTTGCAAGCAACGTTAGCGATTTTTAGTGCAAAAGCAAGGTCGTACTTTGGATAACTCTATTGGGAGAAAATATTTTTAAAAAGTATTGACTTTTGACCTAAGGGGAGGGTTTATAATGAGATTTGTAAGGAGGAAATGATGTATCAATCAAAAAGCTGCAGCAGCTGTAGGTATTTCTGTCAAAAACACTGCATCACTATGATAAAATAGGTTTGCTTGTGCCGCAAAAAGTCTGGAAACGAGTATCGCCTTTATAGTGAAGCAGATTTGAGAGCGCCTGCAAATTATTTTTATTTTTACAAATATCTTGGATTTTTCTTTAAAGAAAAATAGCAGAGCTACTAGGCAGAAAAGAGAGGAACTATTGTCTCACTTGAACAAGCAATTGCAGTTTTTGCAGCAGGAAAGGAACATTTGGATACCTTGATTTCCACCCTTAAAAGACAATTCAAGCTCAAAAAGGAGAAAAGAGAAAATGACGACACAAGAAAAATTTGTTGGATTTACCTACGATGAGCATGCAAATTATTATCATCAAGCGGTTGAAACATACGGTCAAGAAGTAATGGACGAGTCGCGTGCACGACAAGTTGGCAAAAGAAACCGAGACGACGGAAGCATTTGAACAAAGTTTTTCGCAATCTAGCTAACAATATGCAAAAAGGTCTAGCTGTGGAAGCACAAGAGAATTTATCAGAAGCCGAGCAGTTATTTCAAGCAATGAATACCTATGCCTTTGATTGTTCTCTGGAAGTTTTCGCTTTTATTGGAAAAAGGCTACGTGGCAAATCCTGAATTTAAGAAAAATATTGACCAATTTGGAGTTGGAACTAGCTCAATATGTAGCAGATGTTATCCAAGCATACGTTCACAAGTAAAATAAAAAGTAGGGCAAATGCTAGTGTTCTGCATGGTAGCATTTGCTCTATTTTTAGTATTCCACACTTCCAGCGACCCAGCCAGTACAGAGAGCGACTGTAATATTAAACCCACCGGTATGAGCATTGATATCCAGCACTCGCCAGCAAAAATAAAGCCCAGAAACTAGTTTACTTTCTAAAGTCTTGGGATTGATATCCTTAAGACTGACACCGCCTTTGGTCACAAAAGATTTGGCTAGAGACATTTTGCCGATAATAGGAATCGGTAGAGCTTTTGAGCTGTTGAATGAGCTCTTCTTTTTCTTTTTCCAGTCAATTGTTTGCCTTTTTCAGGGAATGGTTGCGCGAAAAGTCTGCCAGACGTTCAGGAAGTAATTGTTTGAGGCTATTTTTGAGCGATTTTTTCTCAGTTATTTTCAAAAAATGCTGCCAAATCTTCCGCAGAAAAACTGTGGTAAGACATCTAAATAAATGGTTTCACCACCTTTGAGGAAACTGGAGATCCGTGATGCAGCTGGACCAGATAAACGAAAATGAGTAAAAGAGAAGGTCGTGAGTGATGATATGTTTATCATAATGGAGGGTGACATTAGCTAATGAAATCCCCTGTAAAGCCTTGTGTGGAAAGTCTGTCAAAAGTGGGCTTTCTGCAGCTTCTAGCTCTGTTATTGTATGGTTTGAAATGGCGAGCAATCTCATAGCCAAAGCCAGTAGAGCCAGTCGAAGGATAGGACTTGCCCACCTGTGGTGACAATCAATCGGTCGCTGCTCCAAATATGCTCACTTGACTTGATGATAAAGCAATCCGCATTTTTCTTTACAGAAACCACTTCTCGTCTGAGTCATGATTGTAGACGCCCAGCTCTTCATTTTTGTTCCAAGGCTTCAATAATCATCGAAGATTTGTCTGTTGTTGGGAAAAAACGCGCCCGTGGTCTTCTACTTTAAGTGTCAACACCATTCTCAGTGAAAAATTCATAATGTCATGATTGTCAAACTGGGAAAAAGACGCTGTAGAGGAAGCGACCGTTGCCTGGTATGCCAGCTAATAAATCTTCTAAAGTGCCATTATTCGTCACATTGCAGCGTCCGCCACCTGTTCCAGCGAGTTTTCTTACCCAAGCGTTTATCTAAGAGGGAGTCTTTTGTCCATGAAAGGAGCTGGAAATAGCAGCCATCATACCAGTAGGGTCCTCCGCCTATCACGATTGTATCAAAATGGTTCATTGTACTTCTTTCTTTAAAATGAATATGTCAAATTTATTGTATCATAAATATGGTGAAAATTCCCTTGAAATCCAGAGCAAATTTGACAGTTAAGCCTTGATATGATAAGATTTTAGGTATATATCTAGAAAAAGTTTCAGAGGAAATTATGGCAATTGAAAAGACAGTCAGCGAGCTAGCTGAGATTTTTAGGGATTAGCCGTCAGGCGATGAACAATCAGGGTCAAAACTCTTGCGCCCGAAGATACCGACAAGAATGAAAAAGGGGTCACCGTTGTGACGCGCAGCGGTTTGATAAAGCTGGAAGAAATTTACAAAAAGACGATTTTTGAAGATGAACCCGGTCAGCGAAGATGTCAAGCAACGTGAGCTCATGGAAATTTTGGTAGATGAGAAAAATGCAGAAATTGTGCGTTTGTATGACCAGTTAAAAAGCAAAAGATGCTCAATTAGCTAAAAAAAGATGAGCAATGCAGTGAAAGATGTGCAAATTGCTGAAAAAGATAAGCAATTAGACCAGCAGCAGCAATTGACTGCTAAGCCATGAATGAGCGTGAAACTTTGCTATTAGAATTGGACGAAGCTAAAGAAAAAGTGCAAGCACAAGAGCAGAAAGGTTTTTTGCAAGATTGTTTGGACGATAGAGAGAATCTCGGTTGAAGAAACTGAGATTTTTATAGAATGAAAGATGTGATGAAAGAAAGAAAGTCGCAAAAATATCAATATTCTTGGCTTTTTTGTGGAAGCGAGATTTGCCAGAATTAACACAGAAAGCTTTTAGAAGATAAATATAGCCTAAAACAGGCTGATGTCATGGTGCTGTTTGGTAGGGAAGTATTTCTAGCTGGTGGAAATGTTTTCTAGCGCAGGCTATGTTCAGAGAATATCGCAAAGACTTTATGTGATTGTTGGTGGCGCAGGTCATATGACTGATACGCTTTGCGACAAGTAGTTGCTAAAGAGTATCCGAAAATAGAAACACAAACTTTGTCAGAGGCAGAAATTTTCAATGCTTACTTGAAAGAAAAGTATAACTTAGCAGCTGATTATTTGGAGTGCCGATCGACCAATTGTGGAAACAACATCACTTATTTATTGGACTTTGTTGGAGCAAGAAAAGATTGATTATCAGTCTATTATTCTTTTTGTCAGGATGCCACTATGCAGGAACGAATGGACGCAGTGGCTTAGAAAGTACCTCTCTAGGAAAAAGAAAATTATCAATTTTGCTGCATATCATGCAGAAGTGACGGTGAAAAGAAGAACAGTTGACTTTTTAAACAGAAAACTTCATGGTATGTGGGCAATGGAGCGTTACATCAGTTTGTTAATGGGAGAAATTCACGATTAACAGACAATGCAACTGGGTACGACAAAAGGAAAAACTACATTGCGCATGTGGAGATTCTGACAGAGGTCAGAATAGCTTTTTGAAGCATTAAAACAAGATTATGCTGACTTAATCCGTCTAGCAAATCTCTCTATGCTTTAGTTGATGAAAAATAAGTTAAAGGAGAATGATGAAACAACAGCGTTTAGGGTTTTTCAAAAACTCTATCAAAATCTTGATAAAATTCTATTTTTGTTTTTATTATTTTTATGCTGACAGAATATGCTTGGTTGCCTTTTTAATTCGTGGGCGGCAGGTACTTTTGCTTCGTCAGACGGCTATCAATTTCTATCGTATAACAATGTAGTTGGAGTGTTATCTAGTCATCCTCTAGTTACTCTGGCTTTTATCCTCTTGTTTTAGCCAATCTGTTGGTCGCTTATGTTCAAATCACACTTCTAGGAGCGCACAATCTATTGACTCAAGACAAAGCGAACACTCTTGAAATTTACCAAGAAAACCATAGCAGACAGTTTACTCATCTTAAAGCAGGCACGTCCTAGTAAAATCTTGTTTGTCTTGCTTTCACATCGCTCTGCTCTTTTCCTTTTCTCCGAAAATCCTCAAAATTTACTATCTAAACAAAGATTTTAGTTCCAAATTTATCTTAACTTATTTGAAAGAGACGTATTTTTGGGGGTGCTGTCGTCCTGACCCTACTTGTATGGCTGATGTTATTGATTGCGGTCCGTTGATGTTTGCTTTGCCCAAAGATTCTGATTGAGAAATGTCTTCCGTCAGAGAAGCGGTGCAATTTAGCTTTGGAAAAACTGCGAAATGAACTTTGTATTTTATTCTGGCAGTTGTTTTGGATTGTGACCAAGACTTTTCTCTTCTTTTTTGGAATGGCTCTGCCTCTCTTTCTTTTACAGCATGTTGCAGACGGTCATTCCAATCAAGTGGCAACGATTGCTGGTGTGATGAATTATGTGTTGCTGAAAAATGCTCACTATCTGATGTTGAGCTATTTCTTGATTAAATTTGTTTCTTTTCTGACTGAGCAAGGTTTGGTGGATTGTCCGTGACGGAAGTTCGATCGCGTTTTGCGCTGGCTTGTGATTTCCATTGCTTCTATATTCTTTGCTGTGGAAGGTTATATGTATCTCATTTTTCCATTGAAACGGTTCCTGTTACGATTTCTCACCGAGGAGTGTCGCAGGGAAAATGGTGTACAAAAATACGATTCAATCATTAGAAAAAGACAGCTTACTGAAAACCAGATTATGTTGAAATGGATGTACAAGAGACAAAAGATGGTCAATTTGTCATGATGCACGATGCTAATCTTTTTCAATTTAGGGTGTCAATACAGAGTCCACAGGATTTGACCTTTAGCAGAACTAACTGCTTTTAGATGTTTCAGAAAATGGCTATCGGACAAAAATTTCCAGTTTTGATGCGTATCTCAAACGTGCCAACGAATTGGGACAGCGGCTGCTCATTGAAATCAAAACCAGCAAAAAGATTCTTCGGATATGATGGAGCCTTTTTGAAAAATATGACCAACGATTAAAAAGTACGGGCATCAAATGCATTCATTGGACTATCGCGTGATTGAAAAAGGTTGTGAAATACGATGCTAGCATTAAAAGCTTTTTTATCCTGCCTTATAATACAATCTTCCCACGAACCAAAGCTAGCGGTTATACTATGGAATATTCCACACTGGATGAAAACTTTTGTTTCTAAGTTGTGGCAAGCAGATAAATTGCTCTATGATTGGACGGTCAACGATGTAAACAGCATTGCAAAAATCTTTCCGCTTGAATGTTGACGGTATCATAACGGATGATGTTCAACTGGTGCAAAGTTCCATTAAAGAGCTGAAAGACAATCCAAAAATATACAGACTTACTCCTCAATAAAAGCCTTTTGATTTCTTTAATTTTTACATAAAAATAGCCCCTCTTAGCAATGAACTAGGAGGGGTGAGGCTTTTTGAGATTTGTTTTAAAACGGCATTTTGCCTGCAAAGGCACCTAACTTTTTCTTAGTTGCGGCATCAATTTCTGCGAGGGCAGCGTTGATAGCTGGGTTGTCATGTCAGATAAAGTTTCTAAGTCTTCTGGGTCGACAACAGCTTCTGGAAGTCGATTTTGACGACTTTTTATCACCTGTAAGAGTTGCGACCACGAGGTCTTGGGCAGATTTGCCAACAAATTCTGTCAGCAAGCTCGGCTTGCCCCTTTTTCCATTTGTTTTTGTAATTTTTGTGCTTGTTTCATCATTGATTGCATATTCATCATTGTTTTGGTTCTCCTGAATTTTCAAACATTAACATCTTATTTTACCATATCTGGCACATCTAAGCTAGAGTTTGCTAGGTCAATGGTCAACGATAGTCAGTATTATCGCGGACGGTGTGCTCAAAGTCGGTTGTGTAGAGGACGAGGCGAGAGTATATCGCCTATTTTCATTTTGTAAAATGGTTGGCTGCAATTCAAAAGAAAAATTCTAACCATTGGTCTGGTGTGACTTCTTCAACTGTTAGTAGATCGTTGCGGTTTCTGTAGATTGAGAAATCCTTTTGTCGACAACGCGATGCGGTGTCTCTTTGAAAGGCAATTCCATTAAATGATCCAGCATATAAAAGCGACCATTGTCCATGACTTTTTGGTGCAAGGACGCCAGGAATTGGAGTGAGGCGTTTAGCTTGTCCAAAATTCAACAGCTGTGCGGAAATCAGCTTCTATCGGTGCTGGATTTTGAAAGGCAGATTGAGCTTGACGGGACCGTTACGGAAAAGGTCTTTTTCTAAGGTGAAGTCAACGGTCACTTGATTGACTTTTCCGTCAAAGAGTTCATTTTGAAGGTTTGATAAGTCTTGCTGAAACGCTTAGTCACGTCTCAGAGTAAGCATTTGAATATCTTGAGTAGTACTACCTAGATTGAAATGAGTGTAGTGTTCTGGATTGCCGAAAGTCTCTAGTGACAACCAGCTTTGTGCTTGACTATTGTCTTGCCAGATTACGAGTTGGCAATGCAAACGAGGAGTCATAGCTCAGCAGTTTCTTGCTGAGAAGTGCATTCATGGACTCACGAAAGTCAATGGATTGCCAATTGTTCATGTAAACGTGAGCGCCATTGTGGAAAAACAAATGCTTTTTGATGTTTTGTGGCAGGGGTGGAACATGTTGTAAACATTCAGCGGCTTTGACATTCCAGTCTTGGGAGCCATGAGTAGAAGACGACTTCGGCTTTGACCTTTTGTGCGTGAATCAGATAGTTGCGGTCATGCCAAAATTGATTATAATCACTGTTTTGCGCTCGAGAGTTTGCTTTTAATGTTTTGAGGCTTTTTGATACTCGGCATTGTGACGAAGACGTTCACCCGCTAGAAGATTGCGTGAGTAAGTTAATTCTGTCAAAGAGTCGTAAATCTTCACCAGGATAGCCACCGGGGACTCGTCACTAAGCCATTTTTCACGATAGTAATTGTACCAAGAAGAAATTCCAGCTTCAGCAATAATGACCTCAAGACCATCTACGCCAGTCGTAGCTAGCCCATTTGACAGAGGTTCCGAGGTAAGAAATTCCTGTTGTAGCAACCTTTCCATTGGACCAAGTGGCTTTGATTTCTCGTTGTCTGGTATGGTCTGTGAAAGCACGACAGCGACCATTTGAGCCAATCAATAACGTTTTTATAGCCTCGATTTGATAATAATCTCCGCTCGTCATAAGGCCCCTCAGAGTCCTTGGTTCCCACACCTGATACATATAAATTAGCAAAAACCGCGTGGAAGCAAACTAATCATTGAGCGTGTAAGTACCGATATGACCGAGTGTTTCTTCTGCTTGCTCCACCAATACTGCTTGACCTTGTGGTTTAACCAAGCAAACTTCAGAGTTATGGACGGTAATTTTTCCAGCTTCTTTTTTAACCAAATCCACATTCATGTTATAGAGCGCTTTGTCGCTAGCTTTGTCGTTGGTTCCTTGGTGATAAGGGCTGGCAGTCATAACGGCGGGAATTTGTCCGTCAAAACGAGGACGAATGATACTGACCTTAATCAAATCAGGCAGACCGTCTTCGTCGGTATCCACGCGCGATTCCACATAGACCACTTCGCGGATTGCATTATGGCTAGTAAAGGTCGCAAGACTTTTACCATTGAAATAGTGGTAGGTATTGTCTTCAGGGATCAAACCGTCGCTCACTAGTTTTATCAATCAAGAGATTGCCGTTTTTGGTGCGTGTGTTGAGCAACTGATAGAGATTTTCGAGCAGATTTCCAGCAGGTAATGGGAAAGTTTACGTCCTTGCGGAATGTTTCTACATCGTCGAAGTCAACAAAGGCACAAATTCCAGTAATTGAAAAAGCAATCGTATAAAAATCTCTGCTGTCAATTCTGATTGGACGTAAAAGCTGAGTAAGTCTGTATTTTGAATTGGCAACTAAAGACTTTTAAAGCATAGTCTGTATGTTTTATAATTAAAAAGTTCTACGTACAAAAGTTTCTAAATTTTTCTTTATCAGAATACTCTGGGTGGAAAGAAAATCCAATGCTTTCCATTTCAGCCAGCATTTTTCGTTTGTTTCTGGTGTATAACTATACTGATTATAGCGCATATTTTTACTCCTTTTTACATTTTTGTCAAAAATAACCTTTACATTATCCATTGTAACTGATAAAATAGGATTTGTCTAAAAATTTTTAATTAAAAGAGGAGAACAAAAATGGACGTCACATGGGCTGTGAAAATATATCACAGAATTTCTTGGAACGGCAATCTCATTATTTTTGGGGAACGGAGCTGTTGCTAATGTGGAATTAAAAGGGAACCAAAGGTCATCAAAGTGGCTGGTTAGTCATCGCAGTTGGTTATGGTATGGGGTTATGATTCCTGCTCTTATGTTTGGAAATGTATCAGGAAACCATATCAATCCTGCATTTCACACTAGGACTCTGCGATTAGCGGATACTTCCTTGGGCACAAGTTGCGCCCTACATTATTGCACAATTATTGGGAGCGATATTTGGACAAGCATTAGTAGTAGCAAGTCACCGCCCTACTATTTGCTAAAACAACAAATCCTAATGCGATTTTTGGGATCATTCTCAACTATTGTAAATACGGATGATTTGGAAGCAAGAAATCACATGCTGCTTCTATGATAAATGGCTTTGTCAATGAATTTATTGGTTCATTTATCTTGTTCTTGCAGCAATGGCTACGACCAAAAACTATTTTGTGCAGAATTGTTAAATATGCTGCTACTCGTGGAGTGATGCTACTCAAATCCAAGAAAAGCTGTAATTGGTTCTCAGCATCAATGCCGGACCTGTTGTTGCCCACTTAGCACTTGGTTTCCTTTGTCATGGCATTGGTAACGTCACTTGGTGGTCCTACAGGTCCAGGTCTAGAACCCTGCACGTGACTTAGTACCCACGTATTCTTTCATTTCCTTCTTCCAAAATCAGTTCTTGGTGAGCACAAAGGAGATTCAAAATGTGGTATGCTTGGGTACCAGTTGTATCTCCAATCCTTGCCGGTATTGCAGTAGCACTTACAAGATAATTTATGGATAAGTTGTCAAAAAAGAAACGGTTCATTACGAGCCGTTTTTGATAACGAAAGAGATAAGATTGAGCGAAAAATAGATAAGTGACTAGACGCTTTGCACAAGATAAAATGCTATACTAAAAGAGTAAGGATAACTAGTAACGGGAGTGAGACAGCAAAACTGATTTTTGCAAAGTAGCAATTTTTGTCTCATTCCTGCCTTTTTATTTGGGAGAGATGAAATGGAATTAGATAAACTAAGTGGGAGACGGACTCTATTGTTCGGTATTTTGGCGATTCTTTTGGTGTTATTATTATTGCAAACGGTGTTGATTTTTACAAAATTTGTCCCTAGATTTATTGGTCATTTACTATTTGTCGGAGTTATCAATCTTTTTCCGTTTCTTAGTGAAGAAAAATCGTATCAGTCTTGGTTCTGCCCTCCTCCATGTTTTAGTGGGACTGGTTGTTGGCTTTCTTAACCGTGCCAGCAATCTGCCAGTCAATATTGTCATTATTATATTGGGCTGTTATCAGCTGTGTACAGCGGCAATCTATGGTATTACATATCTTCTTTATCGACAGAATAAGTTAAAAGGTGGTTTTCGTTATCTTTTTGATACCTTGCTCTATAGTGGGATTGGACTGACAACTGTCTTTTCTCCTAGCACGGATGGTAGGATGCAATTTTTGATTGTTGGTATTTATCTGATATTACTAGGCTTTTCTAATGTTCGAGATGGTCTTATGTTCAACACCGATGTGGAGAAAAACAACTTCGACGCCGTATTCGGATTAACCTGCCTATCATTATCGCTGCCTTTTTCCCAGCAGAGCAACTGAATCGCTTTTAATCGTTTTTTGCAGGGTGAAAAACGAGAACACCAAAAGGTTTACAGCCGTATTCGAGATGAACAAAAGCTAGTTGACTTAGAAGTGCTGATTCATACATCAGATCAAAATCTTTTTGGGATGATTGGTCACGTTGATATTTGCTATAAAGGAAAAGTTAGTTTTCCTATGGTGGTTATGATGCTTTTTCAGAGCGTTTATTCGGCACGATTGGAGATGGTGTCTTGTTTAAAAGTAGATAAAGACGCTTATATTGACTTGTGCAAAGAAGAAAGCAAAAACCTTGTTTTGGTTATGGGTTATCTCTGACAGATGAGCAAAAGCTAGCTGTGGAGAAACGGTTGGCTGAGATTGATGAGTTGTTGGAAGTGTGGGATCCACCGGCTGATTTGAAAGATGGTAAGCGCACGTATGCTTATATAAATTGAAAGCATGAGTTGAATGCTCGTTTATATAAGTTTAAAACAAGTCGTTTTAAGACTTATTTTATCCTGTCTCACCAATTGCTGTCTGCTAGCCGATAGCATTATCGGACAGGCTGGAACAGCCATTTTAGATATGCGTGGGATTATTGCGCCGGGAACTTATCAGTCTTACCTTCAATATGAATTTGAGTCAGCAAATGAGTTGGTAGTGGCACAAAATATTTATCGTAATAGCATAATTTTTCTATTTTTACATAAATATTTGTAAAATACACAAAAATTATTTAAAAATAGAAGGCTTGGAGGAATTTATGTATTCAACAAATAAAATTGTAAATACGATACCAGTATTAAAAATCAACAATCGAAAAACAACTCGCATTTTATTGTCAAACCTTTAGGAATGAAAAATTTGCTAGAGGGAAGGAGCTTGTCAGTCTTGGAGATCAGACAAAAGTTGAAAAATTGCAGCTAGAAGAGTCGCCCTAGTATGCGCACTCGCAAAGTTGTTGGGAACTAAGAAATTAGCGAAAATTGTCATCAAAGTAGCTAATCCACGAGAAATTGAAGCACTTTTTGGCGCGTGGTAGCAAAAGTCGATTATCTTTACCAAGGTGACAATGGCTATGCTTTTTGAAGCAACTTCGCCGGAAGGAGATACGTTTTTACTGCATAGCGAGGAAAGATTGGGCAACCTTACAGAGAATAATGATCGCACTCAGCATTTGCAATCGCTAGAGGATTTTGTAGGCTCAGCCAATTTACTATAGAGCAGATTCACATCAATCGTTCCAGATGAGAAAAAGCAGTCACTTTTTATCAGGAATGGTTAGAAATCAGTCTGTTCTAACATTCTCACAAGCAAGCGGGAGCAGATTTATTGACTGAGAGTACTCAAACTTGGGATTTGGCAATGATTAAATTTACAGTTGAGCAATTTGATGTGGAAGCGTTGCGCGATTTATCTCAAGAAGAGAAATTTTTGTTCCTAAATCGGGCAAATTTTTCCTGACCAAAGATGAGAGCCAAATTGAAGTTTGGATTGAAGCGGTATGAGTTCAAAGCAAGATTCTCTCAAAAGTCGAAGAACAGATAGCACAACAAATCTATCCTGGAGCCAGCTTAGCTTTGTATACTCGTGGAGAGTGGCAAGAATATTATCTTGGTGAGAGCAATCCTGAGCGCAGTGAGAAAAGCCGAGCAGGACTGGTCTATGACTTAGCAAGTGTCAGTAAGGTTGTGGGTGTCGGAACGATTTTGGCTTTTCTATTCCATGAGAAAAAACTCGATTTAGATGCGCCTCTGACACAATATTATCCCGCTTTTCATGACAATTCTGTCACGGTAGGTCAGCTGGCTACTCACACATCAGGGCTAGATCCCTTTATCCCCAATCGAGATGCACTCAATGCGGCTGAATTGAAAGAGGCGCTAAATCATTTGAAAGTGCTTGATAGCAAGCGTTTTCGTTATACTGATGTGAATTTTTGTTGCTAGGGTTTTTATGGTAGAAGAAATTTTTCATTCTTCTTTGAGTGACATTTTTGAGCAGAAAAATTTTTCAGCCTTTGGGGTATAGAAAAAGAAACAGCGTTTGGTCCCTGTCGCGCAAGCGGTGCCAACGGTTCGCGGTGTGAAAGCAGGATTGTACATGACCCCCAAAGCGCGTGTGTTGGGCAGACACGCTGGTAGTGCAGGCTTGTTTTCGACAGTTCGGGATTTGAAGCTCTTTTTGAGCATTATTTACAGGATGACTTTTGCAGCAACTTTGACAAAAGAAATTTCTCAAAAGGAGATTGGAAAAACACGCAGTCTTGCTTTGGGATTTAGACAAAGAGTGGTTGCAGCACACAGGCTACACAGGAACATTTATTATGTTTAATCGTTTGCAGCAGAAAGCGGTCATCTTCCTTTCCAACCGAACGTATGAGAAAGACGAACGTGCGCAATGGATTTTAGACCGCAATGAGCTCATGGATTTGATTAAACAAAATCTGTAAAATGAAGACAGTTAGGATAAGAGCTGGATTTCTGCTCTTTTTCGCTGTTTTAAAAGTTGAAATAAATTAGTTTGGAATATAAAAGGAATTGACTACTAACGATCGCTTTTTCTATGAATTATATTAAAATAATAGATGAAGTATTGTGATGTAGAGAGAATATGACAAAAAGTAGGTGCTCGGTCGGGCACATAGTAAGATTATTTTGATAGGGGAGCATGCCGTTGTCTATGGCTACCCTGCTTTGTCTCTACCTTTAACTAATATTGAAGTGACTTGTCGCACTTTTGCCGTCAGATCATGCGTGGATTTTGTAGTGAAGAAGATACCTTTCTATGGCGGTTTTTGCTTCTTTGGAATTTCTAGGGGTGCAAGAGGCTTATATTCGCTGTGAGATTGAGTCCATGGTGCCTGAAAAAGCGCGGAATGGGTTCTTCTGCGGCAGTGAGTATTGCTGCGATTCGAGCTGTTTTTGATTACTATGAACAGGAGTTGGATAGGGAAACTCTGGAGATTTTAGCCAATCGGGCAGAGATGATTGCCCACATGAATCCGAGTGGTTTGGATGCTAAGACTGCTTGAGCGATCATGCTATTAAATTTATTAAAATGTTGGTTTTTCAGAGTTTGAGACGAATCTTGGAGCTTATCTTTTGATTGCAGACACAGGGATTTATGGGAATACGCGCGAGGCTATTCAAAAGTTGAGCAGCTAGAATGACCGCTTTGCTCACCTTTCATCAGCTTGAAAATTAACCACTGAAGTTGAAGAAGCTTTGAAAGTAAAAAGATTTAGAGAGAATCGGGATAGCTATGTCAGAAGCTCACCTCAGCTAAAAATCTAGGCGTGAGCTGTCTGAAGCCGATCGACTTGTTGCCACAGCGCAAGAAAATGGAGCGCTTGGTGCGAAATGAGTGGTGGTGGTCTAGGTGGCTGCATTATCGCCTAGTGGCGAGCAAAGAAAAAGGCTGTCAGTTTAGCCGATTTATTGAGGGAGAAAAGGAGCGGTGAACACATGGATCGAAAGCCTGTAAAGGTGTGGTCTTATGCCAATAGCCATTATCAAATATTGGGTAAGAAAGATACTGTCAAGATAATTCCTGCGGGACGAGCGAGTGTACTTTTTGACCTGGAAAATATGTGCACAGAAAACAACTCTGTCTAGCTTACCAGCGAGTGCCCAGTCAGATGAATTTTACACTGGTGTTCTGCAAGATCAAGCTGAACATATAGTAATATTGTAGATCGTTTTCGTCCTCAAGGAGCTGGTTTTGTACGAATTGATACCAACAATAATATGCCGACAGCTAGTGGACTCATAGTTCGAGTGGTTTGTCTGCGCTCGTTAAGGCTTTGAATGATGGAATTGCACTTGTCCACAAAAGGAGCTGCACACAAAAAGCAAAATTAGCTTCTGGATCTTTCTTCACGGAGTTTTATGACCGATTGCAGCTTGGGGACAAGGATGGCGGAGAGATTTATTCGTAAAGACAGATTTGAAATTATGATGATAATGCTGGTTTTGTACGATCAAAAAAGTTGATTTCCGTCGTGAGGAATGAAACGCTCAGTAGAAACCTCCACGACATTTAGTGATTGGGTGAGACAGTCCGAAGAAATTATAAAAGCCATGTTGACTTATTTGTCTCAACAATGATTTTGCTAAGGTGGAGAATTAACAGAAAAATGCGCTTACCATGCATGCTACCACTGTGACAGCAACGCCAGCGTTTTTCTTACCTGACCGAGCTATGAAGCAATGGACTTCATCAAACAATTACGCAGTCAAGGAGAGCGTTGTTATTTCACCTATGGATGCAGGACCAAATGTAAAAAGTGCTGTGTTTGGAAGAAGATTTGAGCATTTGGTGCCGATATTTGCAGCAAACTACCGTCGTCATCGCTCTCTAAAACGAAGAATTGCCGATGACTAAAAACAGTAAGAACATGTGGAGGTTGTTTGGCAGGAATACTCTGTATTGACAGCGGGACAAGGCGCGATTCTGAAAATATTCGATTTATATGACGGGGAAAAATTCATTTTTCTGAACGTTATCAGTTGTTTTTCAGATATGTTTGACCATGCTGTGGATTTGACACCTGATAATGACTATTGTCTCGATTCAAGACACGGTTGCCGTCATGGACGAGTTTTTGCAAAGTCGATCCATTTACCGCGTCCTTTTTCCTCAACCATTACTGGAAAAATGGGAGCGAGGTGGGAAAAATTGGTCTTGGTTCTAGTGAGTGTCGTAGTTTTAACCATACGCGCGATAGCAGTCTTGTATGACCTAGCTTTATCTGCTGATGAAACTAAGTTAGCAGCCCATGTTCTTCTTAAACGTGGTGACAATGGCTCAATGGGAGATGCTTGTATCGCTTATGAAGATTTGATTTTATTACCAATCTTTGACCGCAAAAGAATAGCGGAGCAGATCAATGAGTCGCCCCTTAAACAGGGTATATCCCAAGATTGGGGATACATTCGGAGTGATTCAACCAACCCACTGTTTGACTTTCTTGTAGGTTGGACAAAAGAACCAGCTATTTCTAGATATCGATCAATCAGGTCAAATCAGCAATTTCATCCAGTTTTCTAACACAAACACAAGAAGGGTTCTTCGACGGAGAAGTGCGCTGCTTGGTGAGAAGGAAATTATGAAAGAAAGCCTAGAAAAGGTTAGCTACCTATTGGCGTGAACTTAGCCGCTATTTATGCAATGAAAAACTGAGAGTTTTAAAAAGAGCCAGTCAAAGTTGGACTGTGTGCAAAGAGAAGAAGTGCTGTGGTATGACTGCGGCATAGCATTGTCTTTGATTCGCAAGCCAGTCAAATCTTAGTGGAACGTTGGCAAAGGGCAGAGGTTGCCCTTTTATATAAGGAGAGGTGGGAATAAATCAGTGAAAATCGTAAAGACGAGCACATAAAGTATGCTTTGGAGCAAACCTCTGGCTACAACAGTTTTGATGACATGGAGCTTATTCATTGCTCGCGCTTCCTAGCATGATTTGGACGAGATGGATGACGACGCAGTTTTGCAGGCAAAGATTGGGAATTCGTTTTACATCACTGCTAGGACAGGTGGAAGTGAGAAAGGAAAGATATCAATCAGCGTTGGCACAAGTTGCAGAATCCTGCGGTATTCTTCTTTGTCACAGGCTTTACAGTGCTGCCGTGAATAATCCAGCAGATGATTCTTATGCTGTCAGCAAAGACAAGCCTAACCTGCTCCTTGCCACTAATATTGGAGTGGATGAGCCGTATTCCCTAGGTCAGCAGGCAATCACAGATCTTCATCCTCTTTTTTTGCAAGTACATGTCAATCTCATGCAAGAATTGCTCATGCCAGAAGGAGAACGCTCTTTTAAAACTTGGCGAGCACATTTAAAAGACTATGCTGAGCAAAGCACAGTCCCGGTAGTGTTGAAAGAGGTTGGCTTTGGTATGGATTTGGCAACGATCGAAACTGCTTATGACCTCGGTATTCGAACGGTTGATCTTTCTGGTCGTGGCGGAACGAGCTTCGCCTATATTGAGAACAGGCGCGGTGGCAATCGAGACTATCTCAATGATTGGGGGCAATCGACACCCAAGCCTTACTAAATGCTCAGCCGATGATGGATAAAATGGATATTTTGGTGAGGGTGGCGTACGGCAGCCGCTTGATATGGTGAAGAACTTTTGTGTTAGGAGCTAAGGCTGTCGGACTTTCAGCGCACCATGTTAGAATTGATTGAGACATATTCGGTGGATGAAGTCATCACGATTGTAAACGGTTGGAAAGAAGATTTGCGTTTGATTTATGTGCACTTAGTTGCCAAAATTTGCCGGAATTAAGACAAGTGCCTTATCTCTTTTGATGGACGTTTGCGAAAGCACAAGATCATCTGAACATAAAAATCCGATGAGTCACTTATCGGATTCTGTTCTATGATTTTTGACGAATGTTTTCAAAATTTTCTTGTGCTCTTTTTGAGACCAAAATGTTTCTCAGAAATGAGTTGAGAAACCAGAAGAGTCGATTGTATCTCAGCTCCTACTAAAAGAGCGAGAGATTTTGGCTTAGCTCATGTGACCGTGCTGGGATACCGGGTGCTGACCAGTGGCTTTTAGAGCCGCAAAATTTGTGCTAAGCAGGACGTCAATAATACTGGCTAACTCTTGGCGGTTGGTTGTTTTAGCAAGTCAAAGCTAACTTCCACCGTAGTTGAGTCCAATGAGCTTTTGTAGCATGGAAGAGGAAGCAATCTCTCCGCAGAGCGTTTGAGTAACTCCTGGTTGATCAAGTAGTCAATCCTTGATAGGAACCATTTCACTCAGCATGGGTAGCGCGCCTGTTTCAATCGCTCCGCCAGTCATTTCCCGTCTCATAGCACGACAGCATCAATTCTGTTGAAAATGCCTTTTATTGTGGGTGCTGGCTACGATAAGGGTCTTGCTTTGTAAATTGGCTTGCCAGCACGATAGCAATGTCAATGGCTTCGGATTTCATTCGACTAAGAAAACGAAGATCATTTCACAGGTAGCAGTTAAGGCTTCTGCTGCATAATCTGATAGAATTGCTATCAGGCTTTCACCGCCATCAACTCTTCAATGGTAGTCAACGCTTCAGCATGGTATTGAGGATATTGGCGCCCATAGCTTCGTGTCAACTGTTAGATAAACGACTAAAAATTCAGCTTCGCCATTTAGCCATCTCACACGTAAATCACGCGCACCACCTCCGCGGTTGACAATCGACGGTGTGCTGATTTATCAGCTCTAGCAATTCTTGCCATGATTGCGATATTTCTTTATAGCCGCTTCAATATTTTCTACTTGATAGAGAGCAACCCTGTCCAATCATTTGACGATTGTGAATAGTCGTTTTGACCTCCAGAGTGCTTAATAATTTTGCTGCAAAGCTAGCAGCCGCAACGACAGAGGGCTCTTCTGTTACGAAAGGTACCTGATAAACTTGCTCGTCTACCACAACATCAGGAACGAAAAGAGTAGGGCGAGCGATGTCGCCAGAACATTTTCGCTCATTTGGTCGGTTGTTGAGAGAGGAGAGCCGTGATTATGCTCAAGGTTTGTTTGATTATCCTCGTTTAGTAAGTGATAATCTTTAAATCGTGACAGTTCTGAAAGCTGATGAAAGCCCGTCCAACTTATCTTCATATTATTTTTCCACCTGATGTATGTACGTTGGTGTTCTACGATTTCTCTAAGGCAAAGTCTTGATTTTCATAGCTCTGTAAAAGTCTAGCAGGCCATTTTCATCTAGTTCTGCTTCTTAAAAAATACCTTCATAATCTGAATGCTCAGAGGTACGGCTGTCAAGTTTTTCCATACGATTGGCTTCAAAGCTGCTGCTCAAACCTGCTACGAGCTGCCCACTAAAGATTTTGATACAGCTCCGCTTCGTAGCTAAAGAGCGCAATGCGGTCTACCTGTCTGAGTGTCGTACTATTTTCAAGAGGGAAAGGAGACCTAAAAGAGAGAGACAGTATAAATGTTACCTACTTTTTGACTGTAAAGAATAGATTGCTCAAAATTTTCTGCAGTTGCGCTTGTTGTTCGCTTGTCAATGTTCATCCATGATTTTCCATACACTTTTAAAGCTATCTTTGGATAAGGTAAGGGAAAACAAACTGCTGCAAAATCTTTCAAAGAGACTTGATTACGTTCTCCAGGTACTCCCGCCCAGAGTCGTTTTTAAGCTATCCAAATACTGTTGAGTGGGAGCATACTGCAAGTGACGAGCGGTGTTGTGAATAGCCCGGACGCCGTGAAGTCCATGATATCTCGTGTTTGAGCCGACATTGTCCTCATTGAGAGCTAGAATTCGTGGATGACTAGTGATGAGCAGCAGCTATCGAACCAGCGCTCAGTCGGCTCTCCGGTCGTCTCAATACCGTATTTGGCAATATCGCTTGCGATTACACCTTTGAGCTAGTGTTTTTCGACGTGCAGTTTGCATAATCCAGTGCGGCAGTAGCGCGTAGCAAGCTCTTTCATTTCAAAAACTGCGTGCAAAATGGCTGAATTCCAAGCAAACCATGAACGAAAAACAGCAGAAGCCTTACTTTGGTCAATCCCAGATTCACAGGCTACGATGACCATGTCAATAGCCTGTTTATCTTCGTTGGTAAAGTGCTGCTGCACTGCTCCCATAGTTACAATATCCTCTGACATGGGGCAATACTAATGAGTAAAAAGTCCTTGTAGTTTTTCGGGGTCAATGCATGCGCTTCTGCCAAATTTTTCTAATTTTAATACGTAATTGCTGTCGCAAAGCCAATTTTATCAATCGAATATTCATCATTACCTCTATATATTTTCGGTTTCATGTAAATATTATTCTATTCCATTTTATCATAATCTAAGTGGAACTGAGAAAAAGACCATTCTTAAGAGAGAAGTACTTGGGACATAGTTGTATTATTTGCTGAATTATGAGGAGCGGTGTTTTTGCAGATAATGCAGAGTCTGAGCACCACCGTACCACTTGCCATTCCAATTCGAAAATGACCAAGGCTAAAAATCACCACCAAGTTGTAGCATTAACCATAGCATGACTATAATCTCCAGTGACAAAAAGGCTGTTGTACGATAAGAAAGATAGCCCGGAACCAATGGAGCTAAAATGCATAAGATAAAGACGATAGCAGGGGTTTTATAAAGAATGCTCAAAACTGACTAATGCAAGATCCGATAATAGCTGCAATGAGATGTAGCAATGATGACATTTGTCGGACCTTTAGCTACATACAAAAGTTGTGATAAACATTCCATGATTCCTCCGGAATGAGCATTCTTTTTGAACATTTAAAACGATTAAGAACATTACAATTGCAAGAAAACTTGCTGAGCTTGTGTAAGACAGTCATTGATTCACTTTATTTTCATTAAGACGAGAGCTACGAAGTAGCCAGCCTCGAGTGCCAAAGTGATCAACAAACGTTTCAAAGATTTTGCTCATTCCGGAGTTGAGATGATTGGTCATCAAATCACGCACGGCATTGGTCAGAGCAATACCGGGAACAGGCATGACAGCACCAGCGATGATTAAGTCCGCACTGGGAGAAAGCCAGAATGAGCGCGCCCAGATCTGTGCCAGCAGACCAAAAATAAAAGCTCTGCAAAGCTGTGACAAAAGGAATGCGCACGTATTTATTGACCGAAAGAGAAAAGCAGCAGGTCGCAAGAGCAGCTCGAGTGCATCATAGAGATTGCCACCAAACATGATAGAGAAAAAGGAGCACTAATAGCAGCAGCAAAATGCGTCAGCTGCCTGTTTGTAAGGTGTTTTTCTTTTTAGCTGAGTTAATTTCTAAAGCATCTTCAAGACTGATGTCCCGCTAACCAGTTCACGCGATACTTGATTGACATCGCACACTTTTTCGATATTGTAATTTGAATGAGTAATCCGTTTCATACGCGAAATATTGGTGTGTTTCAATTGAAAAGAAAATGGCAACTGGCATTGCGGAGTGATTACAATCCATAATCCCTTGAGAATGGGCAATCCGAATCATGGTATTTCAACCCGATAAATTTCAGAACCACTTTGAAGCAGAAGCGTACCATAGCTAACATCAGGACATCAACAGTTAGATTAAATTTGTCTCCCTTTCTACATCTTCTCTCCACCATCTGTACACCCCTTTTTTCTTTTTAACTAACAATACCTCTGTTATAGCATAAAGAAGAAAAACCAGCTGGAATTTCAACTGTTTTTGAGAATAGAAATTGAATTAGCTAAGGGCGTCATCCATTGAAAAGTAATTTCGTGGAAGACACGTTGAGTCAATTCAGTTTTTGTTCTTTTAGTAAGGTATTTAGTGCATGACAGTAACCTGAGATACGAACGATAACATCTCACCATTCATAATCTTATCATAGACATCTTCAAGATCCATAACGCTCTAAGTTGACGTGTTGTACTCCATTTTCAAAGTAACCGTCAAGAATCGTTACCATGCTATCCACTTGTTCTTCACGAGTCTTACCTAAAGAGCACGAGGAAACTTGAGTAGTGAGTGAGATACTGTCTGCTGCATAGCCAAAGTCAAGGCTAGCTAGTGAGTTGAGGTTTGCAACCAACCACCACGAGCTTTTGTTAGATGGGTTTCGCACCTGGTGAGAAAGAAATTCCAATCTAGACAAGTTCACACTCGACCATCTTCGTAGGTATACCCCTTTGTGAACTGGAGAGTTACCAGTTTGTTTAGAGTGCTAACGTTGACGATGTGATAAGTGTACGACAGCAGTTGCTGCAGCGTTCTTGTAGAGTTTCATGGCTGCGCAGCGCGAGTTGTGTAGGCTTCAATCAACCATTCTGCCAATTCGTTTGAGCGAGGGATCGTCTTCGCCCCAACGTGGGTAGTCACACAGTTGTTTCGTAGTCGTAGATGTAACCATTTTCATCGCGAATTGGTTTGACTGTCGCATACTTTGATAGCAGACAATGTATCGAACTGTATTGGCAAAATCCACAGATACCAAATCCATAGTTAGCACGTTGATGGGTTGCAAGATAGCCATTTGAACAGCTTCAAATAGTTGTACTTATCTGTCATGTAGTGAATGATATTCAATGCATCTACGTAAGTATCTGTCAACCAATCGAGCGATTTTTCAAAGTTTGCCTTTAACAGATTCAAAAGTTAAGGACTTCGTCACGAATAGGTTCGATGTCAAATACTTTTGTAATCTTTATGAACATCATCGTAACCGCCGTTAGAGACCTGTAAGAAGAGCTTAATACGTTTACACGAGCACCGAAGTACTGGATGTTGTGGCGTTGGTCTTCATTTTCTGGCGTCGAGTGGTGATACACAGCATGAAATACAACTCATTTCACTCACAGCCCATCTTTTCGCCATTGTCGTTACACCTCTCGTATTGGATAGAAGAGTGTTTGTGACTCATGTGCGTGCAGTAATGACGGAATGAGTATGAAGTCGTCAGTCCAGAGAACTGTCAAGTTTGGCTCTGTGAGTTACCGATATTGTCATGTGTATCAAGAAAACGGTAGTCCATTTTTGTCACACATGGTGGCGACCATCATTTCCCATACCAGCCATAGACGTTGTGATGAAAGGTTGGGTCACCGAGTATGAGACCCGATCGTATGCTTTTGTACGAGCAAATTTTACAGTACGAAGTTTCAAAGACGAAAGTCATCAACAAATTCTTGGATTTCTGATTCAGAAAGTACCCACTGAGCTAAGTCACGCTCTGCATAAATGTCAAGAACGATTGGAACACGTCCAAGAGAAGCTAGCAGCACCGTTGTACGACACGACAGACAGCCATGAAAGCGATGTTCACCCATTGGATAGCTTCTTTACATTCATTGCAGGTCTGCGAACATCAAGACGTAAAGGTCACCCAGGCGGACAACTTCTTTCAATGATTGGTATTGAAGGCTGACTCTTCGCGAAGACGAATAGTTTTTCATCAATATCTGTCAAAGCGTTCCAATCTTCGACTTTTTCTGCCATCGAGTAATCTGTACCGTAAAGAGCAAGACGTAAACACCGATGATACGTCCACGTGAATAAGCATCTGGCAAACCTGTTACAGTGTGTGCGTGACGTGCGCGACGGATATTTGTTATGTAGGCACGGAAAATACTGTCATTTACAGTTGTTACGTATTTTTGTGAAGATTTCATGCATCTTTAGATCTGGTTCTAGCCATGTTCCTTCAAAGCAGTTTCCGCCATACGGATACCACCTTTTGGCATGAAGTTCAATTCTGAACAATTCATCATTTTGGATACCATGATCAATTCATTATCTTTGTCAATGTATCCAGCTGGAATATCAAGCGATTAGCTAGCACGTGTATCCATTGGGAAACGTGTTTTCTTCATAATGCTGTAGTCTTCGATAATCAATGTGAAGAGAGCGTTCAGTTGGACCAGCTAGAAAACTTTCTATCTCCGTCATAGGAGTGCGTTTGTTTGTACAAAACGAGATACGCTAGCTTTTTCGCGCCAATCTTCCCTTTGAAGCCTTTCCCAGGCTTTGTCAAAAATATCCTGTAAGCTTCGACAACAGTTTGAACAACCATGTTTTTCCTCTCTGTATCTTTCTAGTAGCACAAATCTGTTAGCATTTATAAAATAAGTATATCATATAGCAATCGTTTCCACAAATGGAATCTGGTCATAAAAGCACTTTCTCTTTTATAATACAGGATTTAAAACTGGCGTAAAATTGTATTATATTTTTGAAAAATCAGCATATTTTTCAAAATATTTTGGAAAATGATAAAAATTGTGTAATGGAGGAAAGAAACAGAGTCAAGAAAAGGAGCTGTATTGATGTTAATTTTTCCCTTTAATCAATGACACGTCTCGGAAAATCATTCACATTGATATGGATGCCTTTTGCCTCCGTAGAAGAAAGAGACAATCCCAGCACTAAAAGGCAAAGCCGGTCATCATCGGAGCAGACCCTCGCTTTAACAGGGCGGACGAGGCGTTGTCTCAACTTGCAATTGCGAGAGCGCGAAAGTTTGGTGTTCACTCAGCATGAGCTCCAAAGAAGCTTATGAGCGTTGTCCACAGGCGTTTTCATTTCGGGAAATTATGAAAATATCAGGCAGTCAGCCAGCAAATTCGAGTCACTTTTTCAAACGATATACAGATATGATTGAGCCAATCAGTATTGATGAAGCCTATCTGGACGTAACCAAAATAAGCTGGGTATGAAATCTGCTGTCAAGATAGCCAAGCCAATCCAGCACGAGATATGGACAGAGCTTCATTTGACCAGTTCAGCTGGTGTGTCCTACAATAAATTTTTGGCAAAATGGCTAGTGATCTATGAAAAAGCCTCACGGCTTGACATGTTGCTTGCCAGAAGAAGCAGAATCTTTTTCTCTCAAATGGATGTGGCAAAGTTTTACGGTGTTGGAAAAAGACGGTGGAAAAGCTGCATGATATGGGCGTTTACACAGGAGCAGATTTATTAGAAATTCCTGAGATGACCTTTGATTGACTTGTTTGGTCGATTTGGATTTGACCTTTACCGCAAGGCAAGAGGAATCAGCAAATTCGCCGGTAAAAGTCAACCGTATTCGTAAGTCTATATGGCAAAATGGAAAGACTTATGGGAAATTGCTCCATAACGAAGACGATATAAAAAGGAGCTGACCCTTTTATCACTGAAAAAGGTAGCTCGTAGTTTAGCATGGAAAGTCTGGTAGGACGATTGTCTTAAAGATTCGCTATGCGGATTTTTTCAACATTGACAAAAAGGCAGAGCTTAGCGACAAGAACGCAAGATGCGGAGCAGATTGAGCGCATTGCACATGAGATTTGTGATAGCTTGGACGAGCAGACAAAAGGGTGTAAAGCGCCTTTTAGAGTGACAGTGACAGGATTTGGAATGTAAAAAGTTTGGGATGGGAGTTCCAAACTGGGCTTATAATTTCTGTAGTGGTAACACCACTGCAGAGATTATGGAGTCATCACCATTTGTCAAGCAATTCAATGTTTTTCAGTCAAAGAATTGATGATTGATTTGATTTTTAATAGTTTATCCTAGCCCTTTTCGACTCTTTTTGATTGGAAAAAGAGTACACAAAAATCAACACCTTACCTAGCTATGTAAGGTGTTACAATGATAGAGCATAGACGGCTTTTAATGATTTTTAAGTTAAAGTGTAATCGTAAAGTTTGTTATGCGTACGAGGTAATACATTGTCCTGTATGAGGCGATGCATTGAGGCAATCGTATGAGGCTTAGTTGAAGTCGTCTGCGATTGTCTTTTTCGTTTCTCATAAAAGTCCGCAATGTGGCAAGGATTGGCTAGTGATTCACTGAAGCAATGTTGTGAATGGTCTTGAAGAGAATCTTTTCTCGCATAAGGATGCTGCCCCTGTTTGGTGATGTGTTCTGAGCCAGAAAGTTTCAGATTCGTAGTGTCTCAGATCAATTCCAATAAAGGCGTTGATTTGATTGGGAGACTGAAAACGGCGAATATCTCCTAATTCGCCTATGATAGAGGTGGCGGTTGTTTCAGCGATACCAGGGATGGAGAGAAGAATCTCGTATTCTGGTAGAGGTTTGGCCAGCTCTACCATTTTGTCTAAGATAGTCTGTCTGCGTTCGGTCAATCGTTGGAGTTCTCCTGCATAGTAACGAACCTCTTCGATCATTGGAGAGGTTTTCTTGGTAGCACAATAAGACTGTTTGGCTAGTTCAATGAGTTTCCTCACCAGATAAGCGACACGCTTGTCAGAGATGCGTTTGACTGTAGACTGCCGAATGCTGGCAGTCAGTTCCATCTCAGACACTTCCAGGACGAAAGCTTTACTTGGGATGCCCTCACCAGCTGCCAGTATTGTTCACCTGTTGGCGCTGATAAAATAGACTCTATTTCTGGAAAGGTCACTTGCAGTACTTTGTGAAGGTGGTTCTTAGTACGAACGGTATCCTCTGTCAGATTCTGATAGAAACGACTCAAATCCGCAAAGTCTTGATAAACCTTCCTTGAACATAGGTTGGTTTACGATTGAGCACAAATTGAGACTGTGCTAGTCAGCGTCAATCTTATCTGTTTTACGAACTCGCAGGCTATCCAGTTGCTTTCGCTTCCAGAGGATTGAGCCGTGTATAAGCATAGATATTCTCCTCCGAAATGCCTGAAGCGCGCCGTGAATAGACCCCAGTGCCTCAAAGATGATTTCAGGGTGTTGAACTGGTTTTTAAATCGCTCAAGAGACGTGCGGAATCCAATGGTATCGTTGGGCATGGTGTAGCAAGTGAACCGTCTCACTGTTGACTAAAATAGCCACCTCTGAACTTGCCTTGCTCACATCAACTCTGCAAAACACAGTCCGTCATGATAATTCCCTCTTTGTCTTGAATGACCTTTTTGTTTTAGTGATGTCATTTTCAATGCTCGACGTCAAGCGTTCCACATACTTTGATAACATTCTTCCTAAAACAGGTGTCTTGCCAGTTTTGTATGACGTCTAGCGTCAAAAGACCTTCGACTTAACAAGACACCTCTACTTTTAATCATAAAGAAAAAGCAGTGAGTACCATCTCTCCGTCGGAGATTTCTCACTACTAATCTTAGTATGTTTTGTTTTGTGAATATTAGCATTTAGCATTTTGTTGATTGTATTTTGTGATATAATGATTCAAATTATCAGTAAGGGAGGAGATAGATGATAAAGAAACGTTAGAATGTGTCAGTCTATCAAGCGGGATTATAGGGAAAGTTTCGTTAGACATGAGTTTAAGCTGGGATTGAAGTGTTGAAAAGACCTGGGACTTGAAGTGACGTTTTTAGAGCATCACAAAAGGGGAATGGATTATCTGAAAGACCATCCTAAATCG
>BNJU01003458.1_pt1 | contig 39835 bp, 54 predicted proteins | sample 8539281 | NCBI WGS metagenome assembly BNJU01 (sample SAMD00202456, study PRJDB9452) | human saliva metagenome | isolation source: human saliva | place: Japan
TTCTATGTAGTGAAAATAGGATAGAACAAAGAAAAAATAACTGGAATTTTTCCGTTCACTATCTGTCAAATTGATTGAGTCCTTCCTTGAAAGACTGTAAAAATTTTTTGATATAGTGTGCAGGATGGATTGATGGATATTTAAAAAGATAATGTTCATAAGAATTATAAGTGAGAATTAAAAAAATATGTCAGTTTAGACAGAAGTCTCTCTACCATCATCCATGCAGAAACAAGATTATATGAAATAAAAGGAGTAACCAATGACCGGAAACTATTCAACACGTGAATACCGTGAAAAATTATATGATGATCTTCATGTTCGATTAAGAGATACATTGATTTTGATGTGTTCGATTTTTATTGCCTCTATAGGTCTAAATATGAATTCAACAGCTGTCATTATTGGAGCCATGCTGATTTCCCCTCTTATGACACCGATTGTTGGATTGGGGTTTGGTTTAGCTATTTTTGATACGCGTTTAATCAAGCAATCTCTAGAGGTTTTATTTACTCAAGTATTGGTCAGTTTGCTTGTATCGACTCTGTATTTCTGGATTTCTCCCTTATCTTATGCAAGTAGCGAGTTGATTGCACGAACATCTCCAACCATTTGGGATGTTCTCATTGCTATTGCGGGTGGGATAGCAGGAGTAATTGGTTCAAGGAAAAAAGAAGCAAACAATATCGTGCCTGGAGTAGCTATTGCAACAGCTCTGATGCCACCTATCTGTACTGCAGGCTATGGTTTAGCTAATGGAAATGTACGGTTTTTATCTGGGGCTCTCTATCTTTTCTTGATTAACTGTGTCTTTATCATGCTAGCCAACATTGTTGGAACAAGAATTTTGATGAGAAAAACTCCCTTTAAGTTCATTTAAAAGAGCTAAACATTAAAATGAAAATTGGCTTGATATCCTTGATTGTATTATTGGTCCTTCCAGCCAGCTATTCAGCAGTCACTCTGACGATGGATCAAGCGCGAAAAGAAGGGATTAAACAGTTTGTAGGAAAAGAGTTCTCTAATCATACGGTCATTAATCAAGTCTACAAGTCAAGTAACAATGAATTAGTCTTGACAGTTGTTGGAGATCCGATTTCAGAAGAAGAATTAGAAACAATCCGCCAAAAACAAGCCTCTTACGGTATTCAATCTGTTCAATTGAAAGTCAATCAAGTCCATAATTCGACAAAATTAGATAGTGAGATGACCAAGGAATTTTATGAAACCATTAACAAGTATATCGATCAAAAACTCTCTGAAAAAGATTCACAAAAAGATCTCGTAAAAGAAAATGAAGCAGACAAGGATTGAGGATATTGAAATCCAAACTTTTCTAACTCGAGGAAGCAAATCTTGGGAGGATATCCTATATCCAAAAAGTTAGTGGATAGAAAGGATCGTTGACGAGGATACCATTTGTGGTAGTTTGACCAATCACTACTAGCTCAGCTTAATCAAAATATAAAAAAGCAACAACTGAAATAGTTGTTGCTTTTTTAGGTAGCTGGAATTTTTATCCCAGGTTTTATCGTTTATTTTTCAACACGTGATTTGTTGGCAATATCTGCAAGAATCAATTCTACAAATGCATCTACCGGCATGGTTTCTGTTTCTTTTTGACCATAACGGCGAACGTTTACGGCTTGCTCTTCCATTTCCTTGTCACCAACGATCAATTGGTAAGGAATTTTTTGAGTTTGTGAAGCACGGATCTTGAACTGCATTTTTTCATTGCGCTCATCCACATCTGCACGGACTCCACGGTCACGAAGTTTCTTAGCTACTTCCCAGGCGTAATCTACGTGTTTTTCGTTAGAAACTGGGATAAGAGTTACTTGGTGTGGTGCAAGCCATGTTGGGAAGGCACCCTTGTAGTTTTCAATCAAGATAGCTGTGAAGCGTTCCATAGTTGAGATAACACCACGGTGAATCATAACTGGACGGTGTTCTTCACCATCAGCTCCGATGTATTTAAGGTCGAAGCGTTCTGGAAGCAAGAAGTCAAGCTGGATAGTAGAAAGGGTTTCTTCTTTTCCAAGAGCTGTCTTGACCTGGATGTCCAATTTTGGTCCGTAGAAGGCTGCTTCACCTTCAGCTTCAAAGTAGTCAAGTCCCATGTCATCCATAGCTGATTTCAACATACGTTGAGCATTTTCCCACATTTCATCATTGTCAAAATATTTGTGAGTATCTTGAGGATCACGATATGATAAACGGAAACGATAATCAGTCAAGTTGAAATCTTCGTAAACGTCGATAATCAATTGAAGCGTACGTTGGAACTCATCTTTTGATTTGTTCAGGCGTTACGAAAGTGTGACCGTCATTAAGGGACATTTCACGTACACGTTGAAGCCCTGTGAGAGCACCAGATTTTTCATAACGGTGCATCATACCGATTTCAGCAATACGGATTGGCAATTCACGGTAAGAGTGCACGTGGTGTTTAAAGACTTCGATATGGTGAGGACAGTTCATTGGACGAAGAACGAATTCTTCACCATCACCCATATCCATAGTTGGGAACATATCTTCACGGTAGTGATCCCAGTGACCAGAAGTCTTGTAAAGTTCAACTGAGGCAATTGGTGGAGTGTAGACGTGTTGGTAGCCAGCAGCGATTTCCTTGTCGACGATGTAGCGTTCCAATTCACGACGGATAGTCGCTCCATTTGGCAACCAGAATGGAAGACCTTGACCAACCTCTTGAGAAATCATGAAGAGGTCAAGCTCTTTCCCAAGTTTACGGTGGTCACGTTCTTTGGCTTCTTCACGCATTTGAAGATAGTCCTTCAAATCTTTCTTATCAAACCAAGCTGTACCGTAGATCCGTTGCATCATGGCATTGTCGCTATTACCACGCCAGTATGCACCTGCCACATTAAGAAGGTGGAAGATTTGGATGCGACCTGTTGATGGCACGTGTGGGCCACGGCAAAGGTCTACGTATTCCCCTTGACGGTAGATGGTCAAGCCACCTGCATCTTCAGAGTGTTCTTCGATCAATTCCAATTTGTATGGATCGTTTTTGAAGATTTCGCGCGCTTCATCCTTAGTCACTTCTTCACGAATTGATGGGAAGTTTTCTTTCACGATTTTCTTCATTTCTTCTTCGATACGAGGAAGATCTTCGTTAGAGATTTGACCAGCTTGATTGTCCGTATCGTAGTAGAAGCCGTCTTCAATAGCTGGACCGACACCCAAGTGGATATCTGGGAAAAGACGACGAGCAGCTTGGGCAAATAAGTGAGCCGCTGAGTGACGCAAGATTGGAAGGGCATCTTCGTGATCAGGTGTCACGATTTCAATGCTTCCATCTTCAGTGATGGCACGAGTAGTGTCAATCAATTTGCCGTTAAATTTACCAGCAAGAGCTTTTTTAGCGAGGGAATTGCTGATAGATTGGGCAATTTCAAAAGTTGTAACGCCAGATTCGAATTCACGAACAGCGCCATCTGGGAATGTAATCTTAATCATGGTTTTCTCCTTATATTAGTTATCCATTATTTCTAAAGCAGAAGTGTTTCTATTTTGCAGTCTTAAATCAAGAAAAACAAAAAGCGACCTCCTCAAAAGGACGTCGCAACGTGGTTCCACCTTCATTTATGTTCCTCAAAAAAGAGGGACACCTCTGATTGGCTTTAACGTGGCCACCGTTTTATGTTTGCATAAAAGTCAGTAGAGTAGTATCAGTTTAGACTTCCTATGCGTTCTCAGCAACCACGCACTCTCTAAAAGAAAGATTCTAAGTGACTTGTCTCTATGCATTATTATAGCATGATTGCGAGATTTTTCAAGGATTTTGTGAAAGTTTTTTGTTTTTCAGTTTTTGAACCAGATACTTGATAGTGGCACCAATAACTGTACCTAGTAGAATAAGAATTTCATAGGCTAGGAAATAAACAATGATAAATTCTCTGAATGGAATAATAGTAAAAGCCATAGAGTAAGCAACTACCTAAAAGCCAATGTAGTGAAAAACCAAATCGGTAACTATAAAGAAGCGAAACTATAAAAACTATGATAGGCGAAATGATGAATATATTTAAAAGATAGAGCTCCGTTAGTTTTGGATTCTGTAATAGTAGAATAAAAAATCCATAAAGTGGACAATAAAAGAAAAATACGACCAGATAGTAGGGGAGATATTTAAAGAATTTACGCATGGTAATCACCTCGTTTTAAAACTATCAGCTTAGATATCCTTCCTATAACTATTATAGCACTTTTGCGGTAAGAATAGTAAATCAGTTGACAAAGAAGTTAGTTATTGGTAGAATAAGAACTGTCGTAAAGACAAATAACTTCTTCTTGGTTACAGGCATGCCAACCTGTCACTCGGATGAAGCCAAATAAAAAAGGAGAAACATCATGGCAATCTCAAAAGAGAAAAAAAATGAAATTATTGCACAATATGCACGTCACGAAGGTGATACAGGTTCAGTAGAGGTTCAAGTTGCTGTTCTTACTTGGGAAATCAACCACCTTAACGAACACATCAAACAACACAAAAAAGACCACGCTACATACCGTGGATTGATGAAAAAAATCGGTCGCCGTCGTAACTTGCTTGCATACTTGCGTAAAAACGACGTTAACCGTTACCGTGAGTTAATCAACTCTCTTGGACTTCGTCGCTAATCTTGCATCTAAAACGTTTCTATACTTCGTTGGCTTTGCCTCGATGTACCATCAGTACAATCTTCGGCTTGCCGCCTAGTCTATAAACGTTTTATCCAGCAAAGAATCAAGCTCTCTGACTTCAGAGGGCTTTTTGTTTTTGCCAAGTACTAAGGTCGTGTTCAATTGAGCACATCTTGAAAATAAGGCTACTCTATTTGAGTAGTTTTTTTATTTTCGTCATCTTATCTTGATATACTCAGTATAATCTTTTGGTTACGGTTCCTAGCACTGTAAGGTAAAATAAATCAGACATGTCTCCCTTCAGGAGATTTTTTTGTTTCACTAGGATTTTAGCCCTGAGCTCAAATTAGCTCTCTGACTTCAGAGGGCTTTTTTTCTATATTTTTCTAGTCTTGTTCCTGATTTGGAAATGTGGTATACTAATTATGAAAAATTGTCTAAATTTTTTTAATCTTTGATAAAGGGAGGGTTTCATGCTTTCCAAATTTTCTGGAAGCCATCAAAACCTGCGATATTTTTCTGCTAGCTTTTTTTGCTTGTAGCATTGGGAATTTCTATGTTTCTAGCTGTTTCTATGGGTTCAGTTCAAATTAGTTTGAGCGATACCTATCGGATTATATTAAGTAAGATGGGAGTTCCGTTTGATATAGGAGACCTTTCGAAGTCGACACTTGCAATTGTCTGGAATATGAGATTGCCACGGGTCTTTCTAGGTTTGATAGTTGGCGCGGGTCTTTCTATGTGTGGAAGCGTGATGCAGTCAACAGTCAATAACCCCATTGCTGAACCTTATGTGTTAGGAATTTCTGCTGGGGCAACCTTTGGTGCGACTTTGAGTATCATTCTTGGGTTTAAAGTCATGATTGGTCTCGGCTCTTTCCTTGGAGCGCTTGTGGCAACAGTTGCAGTCTTAGTCATTGCTTCCATGCAAGGAAGAATGACAACTTCTAGCCTCATTTTATCAGGTACTGTGGTCAATGCACTCTTTTTGGCTTTTTCAAACTTTATTATCTCAATCGGTGCCAATGCTGATAGTGTCATGACTATCAAGTTCTGGACCATGGGTTCTCTAGCAGGAAGCTCCTGGGCTCACTTAACCCTGCCAACAGTAGTTGTGGGAGTAGCCTTTTTGTTTTTCTCGACCCAATATCGTGTTTTTAATGCCATGATGATGGGTGATGAGGCAGCCTTGACCTTGGGAATTCCCCTACGTTTTTACTGGTATCTCTATGTGGCTATTGTAGCTGTGATGACGGCAGTATTAGTATCGACCTGTGGGATTATTGGTTTTGTCGGCCTGATTACACCTCATTTGGCAAGAAGCTTGGTTGGTACAAACTACAGAAGACTTTTTCCGATTGCTACTTTGCTTGGCGCTCTCTTTGTTGTCTGGGCAGATGTTCTTGCCCGTGTTTTGATCCAAAATGCTGAACTTCCGATTGGAATCTTCACAGCCTTAGTAGGTGCACCTTTCTTTATCTACATGGTTGCAAGTAGACGAAGGGAGGTGAAGGTCTGATATGGACTTAATGTGTCAGGATATTCACTTTGGAATCGGAGAAAAAAAGATTCTCAAAGGAGTCTCACTCAAACTGGAGGGCAACCAATTTCATACGATTTTGGGACCCAATGGAAGTGGGAAGACTAGTTTGTTGAAACTCCTCTATCGACAAGAAAAGCCTGATCAAGGTTTGATTTTCCTTGATGGGAAACCCTTGGAACAAATGAGCGTTAAGGAAACGGCAAAACAGATGGCAGTCATCACCCAGTTCAATCAACTCCAATTTGATTGTACGGTTGAAGAAATCGTTATGCTGGGCAGAACACCCCATCTCTCTTTCTTACAAAAGGAAAAAGAAAAAGACTTTGCCTTGGTTGAGGATGCTCTAGCCAAGGTAGATATGTTCGAAAAGAGAAATCGCCTTTACTCTTCTCTATCAGGAGGAGAGAAACAACGGGTTTTATTGGCACGCGCCTTAGCTCAAGAACCTTCACTCTTGCTCTTAGACGAACCGACCAATCATCTAGATATCAAATACCAGCTGGACTTGTTGACCATTGTTAAACATCTCCATATCAATGTGTTAGCCGTCTTGCATGATATTCAGCTAGCTTGTCGCTATTCAGACTATCTCTATCTGATGAAAGAGGGGGAGATAGTTTACCAAGGTACACCAAAAGAGACCATCACTCCTGAGTCTTTGCAGGCTGTCTATGGTGTCCAAAGTAAGGTTACTTGGACAGAAGATCAGCAAGCTATGATTCACTATTTATAAAATTTAAAGGAAATTAACATGAAAAAATCACTCAGTATTTTGCTCGTAACAGTAGCTACCTTAACTTTGGCGGCTTTAGCAACACATCTAAAGAAACAGCAACTGCACCAGCTACAACAGAAGCTAGTCAAAAATCTGCTACAGAAACAAGCTATCCTGTAACTATAAAAACATACGATGCCAAAGGAAACGAAGTCGAGCAAGTCTTTGAAAAGGCCCCTGAGAAGGTCATCACCAACAACCTTTCAACAACTGAAATTCTACTTGAACTTGGTTTGAAAGATAAAATTGCCGGCATGCTCAATCCTGATAATGCTGTAACTGGTAAATACAAGGATGCCATTGAAGCCATCCCTCATATTGGGGATAAGAAATCAGTCTCACAAGAAACGGTTCTTTCTTATGAACCTGATGCCTTGATGGGGCGCAACATGATGTTCTCTGAAAAGTCAATGGGAACGATTAGTGCTTGGAATGAAAATAAAATCCCTGTTTATACGCAAAAAAAGCTTCACTTTCAAATGTTCAACAGGATTTGGGAAATATCGTAGAAGACGTGAAAAATCTTGGTACTATTTTCAATGTTCAAGACAAGGCCAACCAATACGCAGAGCAATTGCAAGCTAAAATCGATGCGGTTAAAAAAGCCAACCCAGAAACACAGGGTGAAAAAGAAAAAAAGCTTTTAATTATGGTTTGCCTACAATGACGAAACCTTTGGTGCCTACAAGTCAGCCCTTCAAGAAAGCTTGCTTAACCAACTTGGTTATACCAATGTTGCAACAGGAACATCTGGCTTTGACCCTTGGGAAAATCTAGTATCAATGGATCCAGAGTTGATTATCTATGTAACTAGCGATCGTAATCAAAAGTTGGATGAAAAAGCAGTAGATTTGATGAAGGCAAACACTGTTTTGGAAAATGTACCAGCAATCAAGAATCAAAAAATCATGACCATCTCTTACGATGAATTGATGGACTACGGTCCTGCAGTGATTGATTCCCTTGAAAAAATCAATGACTTTATCAAGAAATAAGGAGTTTAACTGGGAAGGAATTCAGGTTAGGGTCAGCCTTCCTTCAAACTATGACTCTAAACAAGCCTACCCAATTGTACTTCTAAACGATGGGGAACTGGACTATTTGTCAGACCTATCTCAATCTGTGATTTTGGTGGGTTTGATTCCAGAAAGCCGTCTGAATGACTTTACACCTTGGAAAGCTAGTGCTTTAAAAGAAGGGGCTCCGGATTTTGGTGGGAAGGTAGAAGCCTATCATGAGAAACTCTTTCAAGGAATTCTAACAACTCTAAAAAAAGACTACTTGATTGATGAAAATAGGATTGCATATGGTGGTTATTCACTGGGTGGTCTTGCTGCTATCTATAGTCTCTATAGTAGTTATCTTCCTGTGACCTGTATCTTTTCTGTCTGTGGTTCTTTCTGGTATCCAGACTTTACAGAATTTTGTAGGGAACATGACCTGATACAGAGTCAAAGCCTGATTTATCTGCAAAATGGTCAGACAGAAGGTGCCAATCATTCCAACCGCCTATCTAAGGCTCCTGCTTTTGCAAAGGAGCTACATGAACTGATTTCAGAGAAAGTTCCCTCAACATATTCTACATTTGATGCTTATGGGCATCATGAAGCTCTTGACCAACGCTATCATCAGTTTTGTGAATGGCTGAGAGAAGAGTGGAAGCTCAAATAATTCTATAACACTCCTTGTTCGTTTTAACTTGGAGTGTTTCTCTTGTATGCTGAGTCACTAGAATTTTCAAGCTCTTGGTCTTGACGGAAATCCAGCCCCTGTAATAAACGAAATTATGGTATAATGAGTAGATAGATAGAATCGAGGAAATTATGTCATTTACACAATTTAAATTTTAAGAAGTATATAGAAAAAAAGCTTTGGAAGAGTTGAAGTTTACGACGCCTACCGAAAGTGCAAGAAAAGTTGATTCCTATTGTTTTGGCAGGGTCGTGACTTGGTCGGTGAATCAAAAACAGGTTCAGGAAAGACCCATACCTTCTTGTTACCAATTTTCCAACAGCTAGATGAAGAGAGTGATAGTGTACAAGCCGTTATCACAGCTCCTAGTCGTGAGTTGGCGACCCAGATTTACCAGGCGGCTCGCCAGATTGCGGAACATTCTGAAGTAGAAATTCGTGTTGCCAACTATGTTGGTGGAACAGACAAGGCGCGTCAGATTGAAACTTGCCAGCAATCAGCCCCATATTGTTATCGGAACTCCAGGTCGTATCTATGATTTGGTAAAATCTGGTGATCTAGCTATTCACAAGGCTAAGATTTTTGTTGTCGATGAAGCTGACATGACTTTGGATATGGGATTCTTGGAGACAGTTGATAAGATTGCAGGAAGCCTTCCAAAAGACTTGCAGTTTATGGTCTTTTCAGCGACAATTCCGCAAAAATTGCAACCATTCTTGAAAAAATACTTATCTAATCCAGTTATGGAGAAAATCAAAACCAAAACAGTTATCTCAGACACTATTGATAACTGGTTGATTTCTACTAAGGGTCGTGACAAGAATGCTCAGATTTATGAGTTGACTCAAGTTATGCAACCTTATCTAGCCATGATTTTTGTCAATACCAAGACTCGTGCGGATGAATTGCATGCTTACCTAACAGCTCAAGGCTTGAAGGTAGCGAAGATTCATGGAGATATTGCTCCTCGTGAACGCAAGCGTATCATGAATCAGGTCAAGAACCTTGATTTTGAGTACATCGTTGCGACTGACTTAGCTGCGCGTGGGATTGATATTGAAGGTGTCAGCCACGTTATCAATGATGCTATTCCACAGGACTTGTCCTTCTTTGTTCACCGTGTCGGACGTACTGGACGTAATGGTCTGCCAGGTACAGCTATTACCCTTTACCAGCCTAGTGATGACTCTGATATTCGTGAGTTAGAGAAATTAGGAATTAAGTTTGTACCTAAGGTGGTTAAAGACGGAGAATTCCAAGATACCTATGACCGCGATCGTCGTGCCATTCGTGAGAAGAAACAAGAAAAACTGGACATTGAAATGATTGGGCTGGTTAAAAAGAAAAAGAAAAAAGTCAAACCAGGCTATAAGAAGAAAATTCAATGGGCTGTCGATGAAAAACGCCGTAAAACCAAACGCGCAGAAAGTCGTGCCCGTGGACGTGCAGAACGTAAAGCTAAACGTCAAACATTTTAGAATTGAGACAGTAGAACCAAGTGGTTTTACTGTTTTTTTGATACAGGAATTAAGACTTTTGTTGTTAAATTGTTGTTAAAGTAAAATAAAAAAAGCCTTAGAAATATTGATTTCTAGGCTTTTTTAGCTCATTAACTCTATTCCCACTCAACGGTTGCAGGTGGTTTACTTGTAATATCGTAGACGATGCGATTAACGTGGTCAACCTCATTTACGATACGTACTGAGATCTTTTTGAAGAACTTCCCAAGGAATCTTCGCAAAGTCAGCTGTCATTCCGTCGATAGAAGTGATAGCACGGATAGCGATGGTGTAGTCATAAAGTACGAGCCATCTCCCCATAACACCTACTGAACGAACGCCAGTGTTAACAGTGAAGTATTGCCAAATGTCGCGGTCAAGACCAGCTTTAGCGATTTCTTCACGAAGGATAGCGTCTGATTCACGGACTGTCTCAAGTTTTTCTTCAGTGATTTCACCCATGACACGGATAGCAAGACCTGGACCTGGGAATGGTTGGCGCCATACGATATTATCTGGCATACCAAGCTCAGTACCGAGGGCACGAACTTCATCCTTGTAAAGAGTATTTAGCGGCTCGATAAGTTCAAACTGCATGTCTTCTGGAAGTCCACCAACGTTGTGATGAGACTTGATGGTTTGAGCAGTATCCGTACCTGACTCGATAACGTCTGTATATAGTGTTCCTTGTGCCAAGAATTTCACGTCTTTTAGCTTGCTTGCTTCATCATCAAAGACATAGACAAATTCGTTACCGATAATCTTACGTTTTTGTTCTGGATCAGACACACCAGCCAATTTATCAAGGAAGCGTTTGGCAGCATCAGCTTTGACAATGTTCAAACCAAACTTACCACCAAGCATATCCATAACTTGGTCAGCCTCCCTTTACGGAGAAGACCGTGGTCTACAAAGATACAGATCAATTGATCGCCGATTGCTTTTTGGAGAAGAACCCCAACAACAGAAGAGTCAACACCACCTGAAAGACCAAGGAGAACACGTTTGTCTCCAACCTTTTCACGGATTTGTTTGATTTGCATCTCGATAAAGTTATCCATAGTCCAGTCACCTTTGGCACCACAGATATTCAAGGCAAAGTTACGAAGGATATCATAGCCGTGAACTGAATGACGAACCTCTGGGTGGAATTGGATACCATAGATTTTCTTGTCTGGATTTTCGATTGATGCATAAGGACAGTCAGCTGATGTACCAGTACGAATGAAATCAGCAGGAATTTCTGTAACAGCATCTCCGTGGCTCATCAAGACAAGTTGTTCTTCTGGAGTTCCAGCAAAAAGAGCAGATTCTGTGTGAGTCAATGTTGATTGACCGTATTCACGGTTACCAGCGTCACCTGCAGGAACAACCTTTCCTCCAAGCTTATGAGTCAATAGTTGCATACCGTAGCAAATTCCCAAAATCGGAATACCGAGTTCGAAAATTTCAGGATCAATATCGAATGATCCTTCTTCGTAAACAGAGTTTGGGCCACCTGAAAGCACAATCCCGATAGGGTTGATAGCACGAACTTCGTCAGCCGAAATCTTGTGACTCTTTAGTTCTGAAAAGACACCAATCTCGCGAATTCGACGTGAGATAAGTTGGTTATACTGGCTTCCGTAGTCCAGTACGATGATCTTTTCGACATCTTGCAAATCAGTTGAAATATTGGTCATCTTTTCCCTTTCTTAAAAGAAATATCTTCTTGAATATTCTATCATAAATGAATCGTAATTACCAACTAAACAAGTGCGGTTTGACTTTTCCCTATGAGTTACGGTACAATGGTAAAAAAATAAAGAAAAAGAAGTGATCAAGCATGTTGCCAGCTTATATGAAAATCCACGACCAAATCAAAGAAAAGACATCGATGAGGGACATTGGAAGATTGGAGAGAGACTTCCTAGCGAGCGAGATTTAGCTGAGGAATTTGAGGTTAGTCGCATGACCTTGCGTCAGGCTATTTCTCTTCTAGTCGAAGAGGGGGTTTTGGAACGTCGTGTCGGTAGCGGGACCTTCGTTTCAAGTACTCGTGTTCAGGAAAAAATGCGTGGAACCACTAGTTTTACGGAGATTGTTAAAGCTCAAGGAAAAACGCCATCTAGTCATCTGATTTCCTACCGTCGATACGATTCCAAATGAGCAAGAAGTGGCTAAACTAGGGTATACTGCCAACTGATAACATCATTCGTATGGAACGTGTTCGTTATGCGGATAAAGGTTCCTGTTGTCTATGAAGTGGCATCGATTCCTGAGAAATTTATCAAAAATTTCAAAAAGAAGAAGTAACCAAGCACTTCTTTCAAACCTTACAAGAGCATGGTTATCGAATTGGTAAATCTCACCAGACCATATATGCGCGTTTAGCAAAAGAAAAAGATAGCTCATTACTTAGAAGTTGAAAAAGGGCATGCTATTTTTAGGTTTGACTCAGGTTTCTTACTTTTGATGACGGAACGGCTTTTTGAGTATGTAAAGAGCCAATACGTCGGAGAACGGTTTGAATTTTTATCTAGAAAATAATTAGTTTATAACATCACTCTTAAAGTAGAAACTCATCTACTTTTAAGAGTTTTTATTTGGTCAAGATTAGAAAACATTTTCCTAATAAGAAAAATAGCAATCATACGAGTATTTTTCAAAGATTCGTGTTATAATAGATAGGTTATATGGTCCCGATAAGGTGGTGGGATTGATTGTAAATACTCTTCCTACCAGTTCTTTGTAACTCTATAACGAATATTTTTTAAGGGGGGACATTTTTATGTCAGAACGTAAATTATTCACGTCTGAATCTGTATCTGAGGGGCATCCGGATAAGATTGCAGACCAAATTTCAGATGCTATCTTGGATGCTATTTAGAGCAAGATCCAGAGGCCCACGTTGCTGCTGAAACAGCTGTTTATACTGGTTCAGTTCATGTTTTTGGTGAAATTTCAACCAATGCCTATGTAGATATTAACCGTGTGGTACGTGATACCATTGCAGAGATTGGCTATACCAACACTGAGTACGGATTCTCAGCTGAAACAGTAGGAGTTCATCCATCATTGGTAGAGCAATCTCCTGATATCGCCCAAGGTGTTAATGAAGCCTTGGAAGTTCGTGGAAATGCGGATCAAGACCCACTTGATTTGATTGGAGCAGGAGACCAAGGTCTCATGTTTGGTTTTGCGGTGGATGAGACAGAAGAACTCATGCCATTGCCAATTTCACTTAGTCACAAGTTGGTTCGTCGTTTGGCAGAGCTCCGCAAATCTGGTGAAATTAGCTATCTTCGTCCAGATGCTAAATCTCAAGTCACTGTTGAATATGATGAAAATGACCAGCCAGTGCGCGTGGATACAGTCGTTATTTCAACCCAACATGATCCAGAAGTGAGCAATGAGCAAATCCATGAAGATGTGATTAACAAGGTTATCAAAGAAGTCATTCCAGCTTCTTACCTGGATGATGATACTAAATTCTTTATCAATCCAACAGGTCGTTTCGTTATCGGAGGACCTCAAGGAGATTCAGGTTTGACTGGTCGTAAAATCATCGTGGATACCTATGGTGGTTATTCACGTCACGGTGGTGGTGCCTTCTCTGGTAAGGATGCGACTAAGGTTGACCGTTCAGCTTCTTATGCAGCTCGCTACATTGCTAAAAACATTGTTGCTGCAGTCTTGCTAAGAAAGCTGAAGTGCAATTGGCTTACGCAATTGGGGTGGCTCATCCAGTATCTGTTCGTATCGATACCTTCGGTACGGGAACAGTCGCTGAAAGCAAATTAGAAGCAGCAGCGCGTCAAATCTTTGACCTTCGCCCAGCAGGAATCATCCAAATGCTGGATCTCAAACGTCCAATCTACCGTCAAACAGCAGCTTATGGACATATGGGGCGTACAGATATTGATCTTCCATGGGAACGCTTGGACAAGGTAGAAGCCTTGAAAGAAGCTGTTAAGTAACATAAAAAAGATTGGTCTAAGGACCAATCTTTTTTAGTTTATAATTACTTATCTAGTATTTTTACAAAAGCCCAGTTTCCAATTGACTTTGTTCCGTAGTCTAATATCATGGAATCCAGTAATTCATACTTGTTTTTTTCATAGAAACACACATTTTTCTCAGTGCTGGTGATTAAGCCTAGACGTTTGCAACCTTTGGCTTTAAGATAGGGTTCAACACCTTCTTGTAGGAATGCACTCCCGATTCCTTGGTTTTGGATTGAAGCGTTGACTCCTAACATCATCAAATACCAATCAAAGTTCCCAGATTTTTTCAAATGTTGTTCAGAGCGATCGACTAAATCTAGATATTTCAAGAGATTGCGTGGGCTAATAAAACGGAAAAGCTTGACAATCCCATTCAACAAATAAGATAAGATGGAAAAATCCTTTTGTTGTAGAAGTGCGATAGCCAGAATTTCCCCGTCTCGTTCAGCGACTAGACAGGTCTCTCCTTTGATGTAGAGTCTGGTCAAAAGGCTATACAGCAATTCTAAGAATGCTGGGTAATATTCTGGTTTCTTTAAATCATCTTTGATAAGAGTCATGAAAGGGTAGTCCATAAAGGATCCAGCCAATACTTTCCCGATTTTTTGGTGTTCATCTAGCCTGGCTTCTCTATATACTATTTCTTTCATATCATACTCCTTCATTAAAATCTCTCTATCTATTATAACTAAATTTTTTCTCATTTTTCGATTAAAATGTGAAATATTCACAAAAAAAGCTTTTAGCTACAATAATTTATTTAAAGAAATAAACAAGAAAAAGGGACTAAAAAAACCCCGCAGTTTTAACTGTAGGGTAGATTAATTCTATTTTGTAGGGATTGAAATTTCAATCAATTTATCAGAATAGAGGGTTTTGATATTTGCTTCATCAATAGCTTGTTTATCAATTTTACGATTTAAAAAGAATTCTTGGATTTTTCTCAATTTCTTTTTTTCACGGATTGCACGATGTTTATTGGAAATGAGGATTTCGTAATGAAGCGGAGCCTGAGTAAAAATAACATCTGTATTTCCCGCAGAATAAACCTCTACAAGCGTTGCGTCGGTGCTTTCTAGCTGACTTTTAACAAGTTGCGAGTGTGAATTTGTAGTATTGATAAGCTTCATAGGGTTTCCTCCTGTATTTCTATGTCTATTATAGCACTTTTTGGGAAATTTGGTAAAGATAGTTTAAATTTGATGTTGTTTTTTTCCAAGCTTCGATCGCCCATTTGTGACTTCCACGTTTTAAGTTAGTAATAGCTTCATCGATTGGGAACCAAGCTAGATGATTGAAGTCTTCGAGAGGTTTTTGAATTTCTTGGTAAAGAAGTGGCTTCGTAGAGATAGGCTGGATTGTAGTAGTAGGTATCACGATGGCTGGAATAGAAATATTCATCAGCTTGCCCGTAGTAGGTGCCGATTTCAGCTGTAAATCCTAATTCTTCAATCAATTCTCGTTTGAGAGCTTCAAGGTGATTTTCACCTTCTTCAATTTCGCCTCCTGGTAAGAACCATGCACCATTTGGAGCTTGAACGAGGATAATCTTTTCGTGGTTTGCATCAGGTATGACTGCATAAACGCCCATATCTAGTTTTTGTAGGTTACTCCCTCTTTTTTTTCTCCAAATGTTGGATTTGCCATAAATTTCTCCTTCGTGAGTGCGCTTTCTTTCTATAATAGTAAAGAATGTTCTCACTGTCAAGCAAGAACATTCTTTTTGTATGTGAGAACTAGTCGTTTGACTCGACCGTTTCCGTTTTATTTTTTTGGACTTAATCACGATTTTACCCTTTACTTGTCATGACTGCCTTGAGGTCTTTTTCACTTGGATTTTCAAGGTAGTAGTCTGTAATGGCATCTTCGATATAGTCTTGAATGGTACGACGGAGTGGACGAGCTCCCATTTTTGGATCGTAACCAAGGTCTACAAGTTTTTCTTTAACCTTATCTGTTACATCTAAGTGGATGTTATTGCTTGAGAGACGTTTATTCACATCATCTAGCATGAGGTCAACGATTTGAAGGAGATTTTTCCTTGCTGAGAGCCTTAAATTCAATAATACCATCAAAACGGTTCATGAATTCTGGACTAAAGAAATTGCCCAATTCTCCAAGGACAGAGTTGGTACGACCTTCTCGAGCAGCACCAAAACCAACGCTAGCTTCTGCCTTACCTGTACCTGCATTTGAGGTCATGATAATGATGGCGTCTTTAAAGCTAACAGTCCGACCTTGACCATCTGTTAAACGACCATCATCCAAGACTTGAAGGAACATATGCATAACATCTGGATGGGCTTTTTCAACTTCATCCAAGAGGATCAGTGAGTAGGGGTTCCGACGAACTTTTTCAGTCAATTGACCTGCTTCATCATAGCCTACGTATCCTGGAGGGGCACCGACCAGTTTAGCCACGCTGTGTTTTTCCATGTATTCACTCATATCAAAGCGAATCATGCTATCAGCAGAACCAAAGAGTTCGATAGCTAGTTGTTTAGAAAGTTCTGTTTTACCGACTCCAGTAGGACCAACAAAGAGAAGCTACCAATTGGACGGTTTGGAGTGCCTAGACCAACACGGTTACGACGGATAGCCTTAGCAATCTTATCAACAGCATCGTCTTGACCGATAACATGTGCCTTGAGATCATCTGCTAGGTTGATCAGTTGAGACTGTTCTTTTTCTTTCAAATCACCAACTGGAATATTAGTTTTTTGTTCAATGATGTGTTCAATCGTCTTTTCACTGATGATTGGAGTATCCTGATCCGTTACCTTTGTCTTTTGCATTTCCTTATATTTGGCAATCTGATCACGGAAGTAGGCGGCTTTTTCAAAATCTTCGTCACGAGTTGCTTGAGCCTTGAGATTTTCCGCTTCGATTAAGCGTTGGTCGATAACCTTTGGATCCACAAAATTCAAGGTTAAGTTCATTTTAGAACCAGCTTCATCTAAAAGGTCAATAGCCTTATCTGGCAAGAAACGATCTTGGATGTAGCGATTAGAAAGAGTAGCAGCGGCTTCGATAGCACTGTCAGTATAATGAACGTGGTGGTAATCTTCGTATTTCTTTTGAATACCTTTAAGAATAATAATAGTCTCTTCCACAGTTGGTTCATCAACTTTGACAGGTTGCATACGACGCTCAAGGGCAGCATCTTTTTCGATGATGCGGTATTCATTGAGGGTAGTAGCACCCACTAACTGAAGTTCGCCACGAGATAGAGCTGGTTTGAGGATATTGCCTGCATCCATATTCCCGTCACCAGCAGAACCTGCACCGACAATCTCGTGAATTTCGTCGATAAAAAGGATGACATCTTTGCGCTCACGAATTTCTTCCATGAGTTTTTGCATGCGCTCTTCGAACTGTCCACGAATTCCTGTGCCTTGAACAAGACTCACGACATCTAGGCGGATGACTTCTTTCCCTTGAAGTTTGTGGGGAACATCACCGTCTACAATTTCTGTGCTAAGCCTTCGACAACTGCTGTCTTACCAACACCAGGCTCCCCAATCAGTACTGGATTGTTTTTAGTTCTACGGTTGAGGATTTCAATGACACGGATGATTTCTTCGTCACGGCCGATAACTGGGTCGACATTTCCACGACGGGCAATCTCAGTTATATTGATACCATATTCATCCAAGAGGCCCTTTTCTTGGCTAGGAGGAGGTGTTTGAGCTGGTCCACGATTTTGAGAACCATAACCCCCATTACCACCGTATCCGCCACCTGACTGGGTTGGAGGAACATTATTATTAGAAGAAGGTCTAAAGTTGTTCAGGTCGTTAAAGAAGTCTCCAAATGGATCAAAATCACGATTGTTTAAATCTGTAATGCCTTTGAACAAGCTATTGTTAGGATCTGTTTTGATAATTTTGTAGCAATTTTGGCAAAGATCAATTTGCTTTTGTTGCCCATTAAGATTAGTGTAAAGATGGATTGTTGAGTCATTGATTTTACAATTTTGACAGAGCATACCTCTACCTCGTTTCTTTCTTGGCTTTGACTAAAATAGAAAGGTCAAAAATAGTCAAAGTTCTTTAGTCTCATTATATCATGATTAAAGGGGAAAGCAAGCAAAAAGATTGCTTGTTACAATTAAACATTCCAGGCAATTCTTACTAGACTTTAGTGATAAAAATAAAAATCCCATTTGTCATGCAAAAAGGATTTTCATTGGTCAAAGCAGGAGTATTCTCCAGCCCATATTCAACTATTAGTATAAAAGTTCGTAGATTTCCATCGCAATGAGGTCGATGCTATCAAATGTATAAGTCTCACGAGCTTCAACGTCACGAAGTGTGAAAAGTGGTCCGTTTTCTTCGTCGTGGTTAAAAGCAACCTCTGCGACAACAACTCCTTCGCGCTCAAAGTTACGTTTTAAATTACCACCATCTTTTGTCATTGCTTCTAAGCGATTGATGATTCTAACCAAATGTGATTCCATTTTGATTCTCCTCCATTTCTTATCTTTACTATTTTACCATAAACAGACTCCACTTGACTAGAAAAAAACTAAGATTTCTCGCTATTTCTATCGTCTTTGAAAATTTATTGAAAATATTAGGAGAAAATGTTGAATTTTTATGCAAAATATGTTATCCTTATACAAGTTTTGAGTTTAAATATTAAAAAAATAGAAAGTAGAGTATCCATGAATTTTTTTCTTTTTTTACCGAAATATCTACCGTATTTTAACTATGGTGCCGTTGTAACAATTATCATATCTATCTTGGTGGTCTTCTTGGGGACCATTCTAGGAGTGCTGTTGGCCTTTGCACAACGTTCAAAGATTAAACCACTTGCTTGGTTTGCTAATCTATATATCTGGGTCTTCCGTGGGACACCGATGATGGTGCAGATTATGATTGCTTTTGCCCTGATGCATATTAGTGCTCCAACGATTCAAATTGGGATTTTAGATGTTGATCTTACTCGTTTGATCCCAGGGATTATCATTATCTCTATGAATAGTGGTGCCTATGTATCAGAAACAGTTCGTGCTGGGATTAATGCAGTGCCAAAAGGACAACTAGAAGCAGCCTATTCACTAGGTATTCGCCCTAAAAATGCCATGCGCTATGTCATTTTACCACAGGCTATCAAGAATATTTTACCAGCCTTGGGGAATGAGTTTATTACCATTATCAAGGATAGCTCGCTCTTGTCAGCTATCGGGGTTATGGAGTTGTGGAATGGAGCTACTACGGTGTCAACAACCACATACTTACCTTTAACTCCACTTCTATTCGCAGCCTTTTACTACTTGATTATGACCTCTATCTTGACGCTGGCCTTGAAAGCTTTTGAAAATCGTATGGGACAAGGAGATAAAAAATAATGACTGAAACACTTATAAAAATTGGAAACCTTCATAAAAGTTTTGGAAAAAATGAAGTTTTAAAAGGGATTGATCTTGAAATTAAAAAAGGGGAAGTAGTGGTCATTATTGGACCATCTGGTAGCGGTAAGTCAACCCTCCTTCGTTCCATGAATCTCCTTGAAGAAGCTACAAAAGGAAAGGTTATCTTTGAGGGTGTTGACATTACGGATAAGAAATGACCTTTTTGCCATGCGCGAAAAGATGGGAATGGTTTTCCAACAGTTCAATCTCTTCCCAAATATGACAGTCATGGAAAACATTACACTTTCTCCGATTAAGACTAAGGGAGAAAGTAAGGAAGTGGCTGAGAAGAGAGCGCTTGAGCTCTTGGAAAAGGTTGGGTTGCCAGATAAGGCAAATGCCTATCCACAAAGCTTGTCGGGCGGGCAACAACAGCGTATCGCTATTGCGCGTGGTCTTGCTATGGAGCCAGATGTTTTGCTATTTGATGAACCAACTTCTGCTTTAGACCCAGAAATGGTAGGAGAAGTACTAGCAGTTATGCAAGAACTTGCCAAGTCAGGTATGACCATGGTCATCGTAACACATGAGATGGGCTTTGCACGTGAAGTAGCAGACCGTGTCATCTTTATGGCTGACGGTGTAGTTGTCGAGGATGGAAGTCCAGAGCAAATTTTTGACCAAACACAAGAACAAAGAACCAAGGATTTCTTGAGTAAGGTTTTGTAAAATATCGTTTATTAGAAAAGCTCCAAGGGGGCTTTTTCTTATAGTTTCAGACTATAGGGTATCTTAGGTAAGAAGTGTTAGAAGGTCGAGCGTTTTTTTGTTATAATAAAAGATATTTGTTAGAAAAGAGAAAATACATGACACAGATTATTGATGGGAAGGCTTTAGCAGCCAAGCTACAAGGACAGTTAGCTGAAAAAACAGCCAAGTTAAAGGAAGAGACAGGCTTGGTTCCTGGTTTGGTGGTTATTTTGGTTGGGGACAATCCTGCTAGCCAGGTTTATGTTCGTAACAAGGAACGTTCAGCTATCGCAGCGGGCTTCCAAAGTGAAGTTGTACGTGTTCCAGAGACCATTACTCAAGAGGAATTGTTGGAGTTGATTGCCAAATACAACCAAGATCCAGCATGGCATGGAATCTTAGTCCAGTTGCCATTGCCAAAACACATCGATGAAGAGGCAGTTTTATTGGCTATTGACCCTGAAAAGGATGTGGATGGTTTTCATCCGCTCAACATGGGGCGTCTCTGGTCTGGTCACCCAGTTATGATTCCTTCAACTCCAGCAGGGATTATGGAGATGTTTCATGAGTACGGAATTGAGTTAGAAGGTAAAAATGCAGTCGTTATTGGTCGTTCAAATATCGTTGGTAAACCAATGGCCCAGTTGCTTTTGGCTAAAAATGCAACTGTAACCTTGACCCACTCTCGCACCCACAATCTAGCCCAAGTAGCTTCTAAAGCCGATATTCTTGTAGTAGCAATCGGTCGTGCTAAGTTTGTGACTGCTGATTTTGTTAAACCTGGAGCAGTTGTCATTGATGTGGGGATGAACCGAGATGAAAATGGCAAACTCTGTGGAGATGTTGACTACGATGCTGTAGCCCCAGTCGCTAGCCATATTACGCCTGTACCTGGTGGAGTAGGACCTATGACCATTACCATGCTAATGGAGCAGACTTATCAGGCTGCTTTAAGAACGCTGGATAAAGATTAATCTCGAGTACAATCATTAATAGGTATTTAAAGAGCAAGTTCTAAAAAAAGGGCTTGCTGCTCGATTTCTACTAAAATTCCAGTAAAAACTTCTACAAATTATTGAAAAAAAGTTCTACTATTTTTGATATATTAAAAACATCAATATGTATATGTAAAAAAATAAGTAAGCGTCTAGAGGGAGGTTTATTTTTTTGAAGAAAAAAATGTAATCGCTTACTATAACTTAGAAAAGGAACCATAATGGATAAGAGATTTTTTTGAAAAAAACGGTGTCATTTTTAGTATTCGTAAGTTTGCAATTGGTGCGGCTTCAGTTATGATTGGAGCTAGTATTTTTTTGGACTTCAGGTAGCGCAAGCAGCTGAAACTGAAACGTCAAGTACCAGTGAAGAAACAATTCATCAAGTTCAACCTTTAGATAAACTTCCAGATGATCTAGCTGCAGCCATTGCAAAAGCTGAGCAAAATGGCCCACAAGATAAGGCTACTGAAAAAGAAGAAAATGATGCGGTTGAACCCGCAAAACCAGCAACGGAAGAAAAAGAGCCTGAGGTAACAAGTCCTAAGGAAGAAAAAGAAAGCGGAAGTAGTTAGTCCTAAGGAAGATAAAGCTGAAAAAAACCAGCAACTGCAGTGGATGAAAAAAAGCGCCTACAGTGGCTGAAGTGAGTACTGAAAAAGCCGGCGGTTTTGGAAGAACATACTGCTGAAGCAAATCAGAATAAACCAGTAACCAGTGATAAGGTTAAGGAAGAAAATACTTCTGCAACAGCATTACCTCAGGTCACTAAGGAGAAAGAAAAAGAAGACCAACTTTTACAGGAAAGAAAACAAAATTTCAACAAAGACTGGTACTTTAAATTAAATTCTCAGGGTGATTTTTCTAAGAAAGATGTAGATGTTCATGATTGGTCTAAGTTGAACCTTCCTCATGACTGGAGTATTTATTTTGATTTTGATCATAAGTCTCCTGCTCGAAATGAAGGTGGTCAATTAAACGGGGGTACTGCTTGGTATCGTAAGACTTTCACTGTAGATGAAGCTGCAAAGGACAAAGATGTTCGTATCAATTTTGATGGAGTTTACATGGACTCTAAGGTCTATGTAAATGGTAAATTTGTTGGCCATTATCCTAGTGGTTACAATCATTTTTCATACGACATCACTGAATTTTTAACTAAAGATGGTAGTGAAAATACCATTGCTGTCCAAGTTACCAATAAACAGCCAAGTAGTCGTTGGTATTCAGGAAGTGGTATCTATCGTGATGTGACGCTGAGCTATCGTGACAAGGTGCAGGTGGCTGAAAATGGAAATCATATTACAACTCCAAAATTGGCTGAACAAAAAGATGGCAATGTTGAAACACAAATCCAAAGCAAGATTAAAAACACTGCCAAGACTCTAGCCAAGGTATTTGTAGAGCAACAGATTTTCACCAAAGAAGGAAAGGCTGTTTCAGATTTAGTTCGTTCTGTAACTAAGAATTTATCAGGAAATGAGACAGCAGACTTTAAGCAAACGATTTTGGTTAACAAGCCAACTCTCTGGACAACAAAAAGCTACCATCCTCAGCTCTATGTTCTAAAAACAAAGGTTTATAATGAAGGTCAGCTAGTTGATGTAACAGAAGATACTTTTGGTTATCGTTATTTCAACTGGACAGCCAAAGATGGATTCTCTCTAAATGGTGAGAGAATGAAATTCCATGGGGTTAGTATTCACCATGACAATGGAGCCTTGGGAGCAGAAGAAAACTACAAGGCAACCTATCGTAAATTAAAACTCCTGAAAGATATGGGAGTTAACTCTATCCGTACAACCCATAACCCAGCAAGTCCACAGTTGCTCGATGCTGCTGCAAATCTAGGACTTTTGGTGCAAGAAGAAGCCTTTGATACTTGGTATCGTGGTAAGAAAACGTATGACTATGGACGTTTCTTTGACCAAGATGCAACTCACCCAGAAGCTAAGAAGGGTGAAAAGTGGTCTGATTTTGATCTCAGAACCATGGTCGAACGTGATAAAAATAATCCATCCATCGTCATGTGGTCACTCGGTAACGAAGTGGATGAAGCAGATGGTGGTGAGCGCTCTTTAGAAACAGCTAAGCGCTTGAAAGCTGTCATCAAAGCTATCGATACAGAACGCTATGTAACCATGGGTGAAAATAAATTCAGTAGTCGGTCTACAGGAGAGTTCTTAAAATTGGCAGCAATCATGGATGCTGTCGGTATGAACTATGGGGAACGGAACTATGATGCTGTTCGTAAAGCTCATCCAGATTGGTTAATCTACGGTTCTGAAACTTCTTCAGCAACTCGAACTCGTGATTCCTACTTTGACCCTGCTCATTTACTCAGTCATGACAACCGTCGTAATCGTCATTATGAACAATCCGACTACGGAAATGACCGTGTTGGATGGGGTAGAACAGCTACTGAGTCTTGGACTTTCGACCGTGATCGTGCCGGATATGCAGGTCAGTTCATCTGGACTGGTTTTGACTATATCGGTGAACCAACACCTTGGCATAACCAGGACAATACACCAGTGAAAAGCTCATTCTTCGGTATTATCGATACGGCTGGTTTGCCTAAGAATGATTTCTATCTCTACCGTAGTGAATGGTATAGTGCCAAAGAAAAACCAACCGTTCGTATCATGCCTCACTGGAATTGGACTGATGAGACACTTAGAGAACGCAATATGCTAGTCAATGGCAAGGTTCCTGTACGGACCTTCTCAAACGCTGCTAGTGTAGAATTATTGTTGAACAACAAGACTCTCGGCAAGAAAGAATTCACCAAGAAAACCACTGCGGATGGTCGACCTTATCATGAAGGTGCTAACCCTGGTGAATTGTATCTTGAGTGGTTGGTGGAATATAAACCAGGCACCTTAACTGCTATTGCTCGTGATGAAAATGGTAAAGAGATTGCGCGTGATAGTGTAACAACAGCAGGAGAACCTGCTAGAGTTCGTCTCACTAAGGAAGAACATGTTATCACTGCAGACGGCAAAGATTTGTCTTACATCCATTATGAAATCGTTGATGAAGACGGCAATGTTGTACCAACAGCTAACAATCTTGTACATTTCAACCTTCATGGTCAAGGCCAAATCGTCGGTGTGGACAATGGGGAACAAGCTAGCCGTGAACGTTATAAAGCTCAGAAAAAAATGGTACATGGCAAAGAAAAAGCCTTCAATGGTAAAAGGTGTTGTCATTGTAAAATCTACTGAAAAAGAAGGGAAATTCACCCTATATGCGGATTCTGCAGGCTTGGCTTCTGATCAAGCAACAGTCACAACCGTTTCAGGCAAGAAAGAAAATCGCCACTTTGTCTCTTTTGCCCCTGTAAAGGCAACTACTGATGTCAGTGAAAATCCTAAATTGCCAGAAACTGTGACAGCTATTTATAGCGATGGTAGTGTCGAAGAAAAAACAGTGACTTGGGATATTCCAGACAATCTCCGTGCAAGTGCTGGTGCGAAAAAAAGTCCTAGGTAGTGTGGAAGGTATCGAATCCAAGGCTGAAGCCCTTGTTAAAGTTATTGCCCTTGATAAGTGGTTACCTAAAGTTGCAACCGTTCCTGTTGGTACAAGCGTAGAAGATTTGGATAAGACTGTTACAGCTGTTTTTATCAGACGGAACTTAGTTGATGCGGAAGTCGTTTCATGGACCTTGAAAGATCCTGATGCCTTGAAAAAAAGAAGGTGGACGAACAGAAGCAACTGGTAAATTAGTAGGTAATGACTATGAGGTGACAGCAACCTTTATCGCAAGTGATCAGAAAACAGAAAAATACTGTTGCTGGTCTCACTGTTGGTGACAAGACTCTCGCAGACTTTGAGACTGGAAAGACCTATTACCGAGTAACCCTTCCTTACAGTGCTGAGATTCCAAATGTCAGCGCACAAACTACTGGCTACCAAGTAACTGTTCAACAAGCTTCGGCTGCTAATGATTATCAGGCTTCTGTGTTCTTGAGTAACCAAAAGGGTGATTTGGTTCAAACATATTTGATTCAGTTTGTGAAGGAAGCCCCTGCCTTGACACGCTTGGAAGTAAGTGTAGAAGGTAAAGAACTGCAACAGAAGATCAAGTCCTCCCTTATCATGTCATTGGACATTACGAAGATGGTTCGCAGAGTGAATTTTCAGCATCAGATATTCACTTGGAAGCTAGCTCTACTGATGGTGGGCATCTTGAAGTAAACGGACAGAACTTGCTTCTTTACAAGAAAGGTAGTGTAACCCTCACTCCTCGTATTGACAATCAATCTGATAAGACACAATCTGTAGCCACTGTAGTGGTCATCAAAGAAAATAAAGCAGAAAAGAAAATTGTTAAGCTTCATCCTGTTTCAATCTCTACAGATATCAATCAGCAACCAATCTTGCCTGATCAAATCGGCGCAGAATTTGACCAAGGTTTACCTCGTAAGGTAGCCGTAACTTGGGACAAGGTAGATGCAAAAGAACTCGCTAGCTATCATAGCTTTACCCTTAAAGGGCATGTAGAAGGTACAGACATTGAAGCTACTGCAAATGTGACTGTTGAAGGTTTGCAGGTCGCAGAAGAAATCAGTCTCACTCTTCCTAAAGGTGAAACTGTTCAATTGCCAGCTAATGTACGCGCCTACCATTCTAATGGAACAACTGTTTATAAAGATGTCGTTTGGGACAAGGTTCCAGCCAACTTTAGCCAAACTGAAGGAATCTTTGAAATCAAAGGTCAATTGGTTGGAAGTCATTTGACTACCAAGGCTCATGTGCGTGTTTCCAGTCAAGTTGTTGCAGGAAATAATATTTCGAAACAATGGACAGGTTCACAATTGCCAGCGGCTATCGTATCCAATACTGGTGGGGATGATTCAGCTAATACTTTGAACGATTTGACGGTTTCAAGAGCCAATACAGATGTCAAGAATCGATGGACTACATGGCAAACAGGTACAGATAATGATTGGGCGTCTATCTTATTTGGTAATTCAGGAGATTTAACCAAACGCTTTGTCGATAATCTCTCAGTTGATTTCTACACAGATGGTGCAATCGGACTTCCAAAAGAATATGTCATTGAATACTATGTTGGTCAAGAAATTCCAGATCTGCCAACTGATGTCAACCATGCTCAAGGAGATGCCAAACATCCATTTAACAATGCTGCTAACTGGAAAGAAGTTGAACATCTCAAAGCACCAGGCCAACTATCCGCAAGCCAAACTAACCACTTTACATTTGACAAGGTTGAGACCTATGCAGTTCGTATTCGCATGAAGAAAGCAAATGGAACTGCCGGTGTCGGTTTGACTGAAATTACAATCCTAGGAAATAAGGTTCCAAGTGCTACAAGTTCAGACATTACGATCAAAGTAGACGGTCATAATCTTGAACATTTCAATCCAGCTAAGACAGACTACCATATTGCTCAAACTAGTAAAGAAATCACTGCAACAGCTAGCAACAATGGTGTAGTAACGATTGTCCCTGCCACAAGTTCAACAGGAGCAACTCGTCTCATTTTGAAGGCAGAAGACGGAACCATCTTGAAAGAATACCGTATCTTCCGCGATGGCGAAAAAGAATCTACACAACCAGCAGCTGCAGAAAATGGTGCTGTGACATTAAATGTTGGTGATAAGCTTCAACTACCTACAGAAGTGACAGTCTATTATCCATCACAAACAGATTGGACGACAGATAAACTAGCCGTAGAATGGGATGCAGTCCCTGAACATGCGACAGACCAAGAAGGTACCTTTGAAGTGCTTGGTCATATCCTAGGAACAGACCTGACAACTAAGATGCAAGTAACTGTTCTTGCCAGAGAAATCAAGTTATCTCTGAGAATGCAAGCAATAATGCGACTGATTCTAAAGCTTTTGCGTCTACCACAAACGATACTCAGGCTGCTTCTAATGATAGAATCTTCTATATCAACGATGGTCGATTTAATGAAGATGGACGTTGGACTAACTGGTCTCGTACTCCAAAAGACCAAGAGGTATCTGTAGGAGTACTCTTTAAGAAGAATGGTCAGATTACACCTAAATCGATTGGAAAAGTAGCCATTCAGTTCTTCAAAGACAGTGGTACAGATGCACCAGCGACAATGGTACTCGAAAGATATGTTGGACCAGCTTATTCTGAGACCAAGCACTATTTCACGTTATGAGGAAAATGCGGATCATCCGTTTTAACAAGGCAGAGAATTGGCAAGAAATTCCTTATAAGGCATCTAGCACAATCGAGGCTGGTAAACCAATCGAATTTACCTTTGGTCCAATACAGACAACCGCTATTCGCGCACGTATGACTCGCAAATCAACCACTAATGGCCTCGCAATGGTTGAGTTTAGTGCTTTTTCTCCAGCTAAAAGCAAGTGATTCAGAAACACCTGCAGTGACTATTTTTAGTTGCTGGAAAAGCATTGGAAAACTTTGATCCTGCGGTTTCAGAATATCGATTAACCGCTAATGGAGCGAAAACCAAAAAGTGACTGTCCAAACAAGTGGTCATGGTGTAGCGACTGTCGTTGAGTCAAGTCAAGACAATCTTCCAACAGCTTGTTCGACTCCTTGCTAAAGATGGTAGTCTTGTGAAAGAATATCGCCTTCACTTTGAAGCTGGTTCAGAAGCTAGTCATGCAGTGGATGATCAAGCTCTTGTCCTAGACCGTCCAAGTCTAGAAGTTGAAAAATCTGTCATTCCATTCAAGGAAATTATTCGTGAGAATAGTGAACTAGCCAAAAGATGAACGTCGTATCGTCTCAGAAGGTAAAAATGGAGAAAAAAAGTAGACTATGTCGAAGTATTAGGAACAAGTCGTAAAATTGTTCACACTGAAACAATAGATGCAAAAGATCAAATTGTTGAAGTAGGAGTGAAAGCACTTGTTACAAGTAGCAAGGGTGACGAGCCAGCTCCTGTTCTTGAAATTCCAGAATACACAGCCCCTATTGGAACTGTGGGTGAGAGCCAGCCCCAGTTGTCGAAGTTCCAGAATATAGCGACTTTATCGGTACTGCAGGTGACCAAGCAGCCCCAATCGTTGAAGTTCCAGAGTTCAAGGGTGGAGTTAATTGGGTCGAAGCCGCTAAAAATGAAGTTCCAGAGTTCAAGGGCGGAGCTAATTGGGTTGAAGCTGCTAAAAATGAAGTGCCTGAATTCAAGGGTGGAGTCAATGCTGTCAAAGCAGATAAGAACGAGCTCCCAGAATACACAGGTCCTTTAGGTACCTCAGGGAATCAAGCAGCTCCAACAATCGACAAACCTGTTGCAGATATTCGACGTTTATCTGATAAACCTTCAGAAACTCAGGCTTCTGCTGAGCAGACCCAAGGTTCACAAGTCCTTGAAAATACTTCAGGGAAAGCAGACTCAGCAAGACTTCCAGAAACTGGTGAAAGTCAATCTGATACAGCAATTTTCCTAGCAGGTCTCAGTCTAGCCTTATCAGCAACATTCCTAAATGGGAAACGCAAGGAAGAATAATGATTCATAACTCACTATTCTTAAAAGGCTGATCATTATGAAAAAAGGAGAAGACGTTATAGTCTTCTCCTTTATTAATTGGGGAGTGAGGTGTATAATGAAAGTAAGAGAATGTGAGGAGAAGGACTATGATTGTAAAAGTTTGTAATGCAGATTTTTAGTCTCCAGTGGGATGGGATATATCAATTTGCTCTTGAAAAACTATCCTAAGATTAAAGAATGGGAATTGGAGAAGCTAGCAAAGTTTATTGCTTACGAACAGGACCATCATCGTCAGACCATTGTGGAATGTGAGAATCATGAATTAAATATACAAATTCATGATTACTTGCAAGAGCATAGCTATTTTCCTCCGTACAGACCAAGTCATCGTCTTGTAGCTTCTACCTATGATATCCAGAGGAAGTTGGTTACTTCAAATTATTGTAGTCATACTTGTACAGTTGAGGTGGCTCAGGCTATTTTTCAGACTGGAAAACTCATGTCGGCGGTAAAAGTATTTGGTAAAAGTGGGGCTGAGCTAGTTACAGATAGTCGTAATGCAGCTTCTGATCCAGCAGACTATTTTGACTATATCATGTTCGGATGGTCTAATACGACTTCGGGTTACCGACTCGCTATGGAGCGTTTGATAGGACGGGCACCGTCTGAGGAGGAATTACAAGAAAAGTTCATTCCTGGCGTTAGTTTTCATTTTCTGTATGAAAAATTAATTCAAGCACCAGGTTATATATTTGATGGCTATCATGTTGCGAAGGTAAGAGATAGTTTAGATTTGGATACCTTTCTTCATTTATGTGTTATTCCTTCAAAAAATAAGGCTTGTTTTGAAGGTTTGATTCCTTGTCAATTGCAAGATAGAGTGATTTACCTAGACTATGAGGGAGAAGGGTTACAGGATTGGAATACTAAGGTTACTCAAGTACTACATGGTAAGGATAAGTTGAAGGAGTAGTGTATGAAAGACATTGATCAAACTCTACTGAAAAAAGTTATCATCGATCGTCCTCGTTCTAGTCATAAGGGAGACTATGGTCGTCTTCTCTTGATTGGAGGAACGTATCCTTATGGGGGAGCCATTATTATGGCTGCCTTAGGAGCGGTTAGAAGTGGTGCAGGTTTAGTGACAGTAGCTACAGATAAAGAGAATATTCCAGCGCTACATAGCCATCTGCCTGAGGCTATGGCTTTTGCTCTTGACGATAAGCAATTACTTGAGAAACAGTTAGAGAAAGCGAGTGTTGTCTTGGTCGGACCTGGACTAGTGGATGATGATCGTGGAGAAGAGCTTTTCCAAACAGTTTTTCATCATTTAGACCAAGACCAGATCCTCATAATGGATGGTGGTGCCCTATCTATTTTAGCGAAGTATGAAATGAAATTTCCTAAAGTCCACCTTGTTTTAACGCCACACCAAAGGGAATGGCAAGTCTTGTCAGGTTTAGATTTGACTTCCCAAGGAGCTGAGGAAACAGGAGAAGCTTTGAAGAGTTTTCCTTCAGGGACGATTCTAGTTCAAAAAGGTCCTGCGACTCGAATCTGGCAAGCAGCTCAAGCTGATTTTTATCAGTTAGAGGTTGGAGGTCCCTATCAGGCGACTGGGGGCATAGGGGATACTCTGGCTGGGATGATTGCTGGCTTTGCTGGACAATTCTCACAAGTTAGTCTCTATGAAAGAGTGACGGTAGCGACATATCTGCATTCAGCAATTGCCCAAGAACTAGCTGAGGATAACTTTGTAGTTCTGCCAACCACGATTAGTCAACATATTCCTGCATTCATGAAGAAAATACAAAAAGACACCTGAATTTTTCAGGTGTCTTTTGATGATTAGAAGAGGCCTTTGACCTTATCTACAAGACCGTCAAGCCCTTCTGAGCCTGAAACCAATGCTTGCGCTTGGCTAAGGTAGCCCCCTAGTTGATCCTTGTTTTCTTCAACAAATGTTTTTGCTACAGAAAAATCTTTTTTCTCAACGAGTTCTTTTACTTGATTAAACAAATCCAATGGGTTCATGAATTTCCTCCTTTTCTACCATTTTATTCAATCATTTTTGTTCAAATCTTGCAAGAAACTTGACTCTTCAAATAAAGTTCAGGGGTGTCAAATGATGTAAATTTTGATATAATTTTTAGTGATGAATTTTAGAAATGATCGGTACGTGGTTGTAGATTTAGAAGCAACAAGTACCGGAAGCAGGCAAAAATCATCCAAGTGGGAATTGTAGTTATTGAAGATGGTGAGATTGTTGACCAATATGCCACTGATGTCAATCCGCATGAACACTTGGATTCTCATATCAAAGAATTAACGGGTTTGACTGATAAGCGTTTAGCAAAGGCACCAGAGTTTTCCCAGGTAGCTGGAAAGATTTTTGAGTTGGTCAAAGACGGTATTTTTGTTGCGCACAATGTTCAGTTCGATGCCAATTTGTTGGCAGAATTCCTATTTTTTGAAGGTTATGAATTGCGCACGCCTCGTATCGATACGGTTGAGTTGGCTCAAGTCTTTTATCCTCAGCTTGAGAAGTATAATCTTGGAATTCTCTGCCAAGAGTTGGGAATCCCCTTAGAGCAAGCTCATACAGCCCTTTCTGACGCCCAAGCAACTGCAGAACTCTTTCTTTGTATGAGGCAAAAGATGTTTCGGCTTCCAAAAGGTTTGTTGGAACGCTTATTAAGTCTGTCTGATAGTTTATTGTACGAATCATACATGGTCATCGAGGAAGTTTATCAGAAGCAGTCTCTCTTAGTTGAACATGACTTGGTAGAGGTGCAAGGTCTATTTTTAAGAAAAGAAAAATCAGCCCTTTCTCCACGAAAACTATCTAAAGATTTCCAAACCAATATTGCCTTGTTAGAGTTGGAAGAGAGAAACTTGCAGGAACGCTTCGCCCAAAAGGTACACGAATTTTTACAAGGGGGGAAGACATTTCTTTTATTCAGGCTCAAACGGGAATCGGAAAAACTTATGGCTATCTCTTGCCAGCCTTGTCTCTTGAGAATGAAAGTGGGATCCTACTTAGTGTTCCAACTAAAATCCTTCAAAATCAAGTGATGCAAGAGGAAGCGAAAAGACTCGAGGAGATTTTTCATATCTCTATTCACAGTCTCAAAGGACCACAGAATTACTTGAAGTTAGATGCCTTTCATGCAGCACTAGAGGAAGAAGAGTCCAATCGTTTGTATACGCGTTTCAAGATGCAACTCCTAGTTTGGCTGACTGAAACGGAAACTGGAGACTTAGACGAAATTGGTCAGCTTTATCGCTACCAGCAATTCTTACCTAACTTGGTACATGATGGAAATCTTCATAAAGACTCTCTCTTTTGGTTAGAGGATTTTTGGAGACGTGGTCAGGATAAGGCTCGTTCTTGCAAGTTGCTTGTGACCAATCATGCTTACCTTGTTACTCGACTTGAAGATGATCCTAGTCTACTAGAGGGACGTCTCTTGATTTTAGATGAAGCCCAGAAAATCTTGTTGACATTGGAAAATCTTTCTCGAAAATCTTATTTGCTAACGGATTTGCTAGAGCAACTTGACCAAGCTCTATCGAGGGAAGAAGGTATGCTTCAAAGACGCTTGCTAGAAAGTATTCGTTTTGAAATTTCTTATCTACTTGATCAGTTTCTATCTGGTAAACGGAAGATGTGTCCAGCTAGTAGCATTGATAAGCTCCGACAAGATTTTTCTGAGTTGAATTTACCAGAATTTAAAGATTATCAGAAGTTTTTTGCATCTGAGGGAGAATTTTGGTTATCGACTTCAGATGTGTCTAGTAAGAAGGTTGAAATAACTTCTAGTCGCGATCAGCGTTTGCTATTTTCTCAGATATTTCCAGAATCCTGCCAGCTTCTCGGAATCTCTGCAACCCTAGAAATTAGTGGTTGGGTTTCCTTGCCGGAACTTTTGGGTTTCCCTCAAGCAACCTTTTATTGTCTAGACGAACAGTTTCAGGAAAATCAGGAAATTTTATTAGTGAATGATTTTCCGTTGGTGACAGAAATTTCATCTGAGGAATATGCACAAGCAATTGTAGAAGTTCTAGAAGAATTATTCCAGTTTGAAGAACCCATTCTAGTCTTGTTTACTGCAAAGGATTTATTGTTGCAAGTTTCAGATGCTTTGAGGGTTCCCCATCTAGCCCAGTACAAGCATGGGGAACCAGCTCAATTGAAAAAACGTTTTGAAAGAGGCGAGCGTGAGCTTTTGCTTGGTGCGGGAAGTTTTTGGGAAGGTGTCGATTTTTCGAGACATCCGTCGGGTTATTGAAGTGGTGACTCGTTTGCCTTTCCAAAATCCCGAAGATCCCTTTACTAAAAAGATGAACCAAGAGCTCCGTCTTGAAGGGAAAAATCCTTTTTACGATTATCAGCTTCCTATGGCCATTATTCGCCTCAAGCAAGCGATTGGAAGAACCATGCGTCGAGTGGGGCAACGCTCTGCAGTTCTGATTCTAGATAGCCGCATGGCAAGTAAACGCTATGGTAAGCAAATCAGCAAGGCTTTAGCTCGAAGTAATCGCGTTAGAGTCATTAGCAGAGAGCAAATTTATATCAATCTTCAAGAATTTTTAAATAAATAATGAAATGAATACCTGAAAGAATGAAGGAGGCCTTTTATGAAACGTTCTCTCGACTCTAGGGTCGATTATAGTTTAATATTACCAGTATTTTTGTTTGTTGGTGATTGGAGTCGTAGCTATTTATATAGCAGTTAGTCATGACTACCCAAACAATGTTTTGGCCCTATACTTGGACAACAACTGGCTTGGATATCGCTAGGGATTGTTTTTAGTTTCATAGTCATGTTTTTTAACACAAAGTTTCTCTGGCAGTCCACACCTTATTTATATGGACTCGGTCTAGCCTTGATGGTCTTGCCTTTGGTCTTCTACAACCCGAGTTTAGTAGCTGCAACTGGTGCGAAAAACTGGGTGTCAATCGGTGGTTATACACTCTTTCAACCCTCCGAATTCATGAAGATATCCTATATTTTGATGCTGGCATACGTTATCGTAACCTTTACCAAGAAACATAAAGACAAAGAACGAACTATTGGCTTAGATTTTCTATTGATTTTGTGGATGATTGTTTTCACGATTCCAGTTCTAGTGTTACTAGCCTTACAAAGTGACCTTGGAACGGCAATGGTTTTTGTTGCAATCTTTGCAGGTCTTGTCTTGTTGTCTGGTGTTTCTTGGAAGATTATTATTCCAATTTTTGTAGCAGTTGTATCGGCGATTACAGGCTTCCTAGCAATCTTTATCACAAAAGACGGGCGTGCCTTTATGCATCAAATTGGGATGCCGACATATCAGATTAATCGTATCCTTGCTTGGCTCAATCCCTTTGATTATGCCCAAACGACTACCTATCAACAGGCTCAAGGTCAAATTGCCATCGGTAGTGGTGGAGTATTTGGTCAAGGCTTTAATGTGTCCAATCTCCTTATTCCAGTCCGCGAGAGTGATATGATTTTTACGGTCATTGCGGAAGATTTTGGATTTATTGGTTCAGTTGTTGTAGTTGCACTCTATCTACTGCTTATCTATCGCATGTTAAAAATCACCTTAAAATCCAATAATCAATTTTATACCTACATCTCAACTGGATTTATCATGATGCTCTTGTTCCATATCTTTGAAAATATCGGTGCGGTAACAGGACTCCTTCCTCTAACAGGGATCCCTTTGCCTTTTATTTCCCAAGGGGGATCAGCCATTATCAGTAATCTCATCGGTGTCGGTCTTCTTTTATCGATGAGTTATCAAACACATCTCGCCGATGAAAAGAGTGGCCGAACAAGATTCAAACGTAAAAAAGTTGTACTGAAGAAAGTGAAATAAGGAGGTCGCTATGCCTAAAGTTGCAGTCATTCTAGCAAACGGTTTTGAGGAAATCGAAGCCCTGACAGTCGTAGACGTCTTACGTCGTGCAAATATTACCTGTCATATGGTTGGATTTGATGAAAAAGTGACAGGTTCACATGCTATTCAAGTTCAAGCTGATCAGGTATTTAACGGTGATTTATCTGATTATGACATGATTGTCCTTCCAGGAGGTATGCCTGGTTCTGCCCACTTGCGGGACAATGAGTCGCTAATCTCTGAACTCCAAAAATGTAATCAAGGTGGGAAAAAGTTAGCAGCCATTTGTGCAGCACCAATTGCTTTAAATCGGGCAGGTCTACTTGAAGGAAAAAACTTCACCTGCTACGACGGTGTTCAAGAACAAATTGCTAACGGTCACTACCAGAAAGAAACAGTCGTTGTAGATGGCAATATCATTACGAGCCGTGGTCCAGCAACAGCTTTGGCTTTTGCCTATCACTTAGTTGATACGCTTGGCGGAGATGCGAAATCTCTGAGAAATGGGATGCTCTATACAGACGTATTTGAAAAATGATAAAGAAACTGAGAAGGATCTTTCTTACTTGAGAAGATTCTTCTCTTTTTAAGGTCAAAATCAGCTAAACATCGCTTTTTTCATAAAAAAATGCTATAATGAAGGGTATGAAATATCACGATTACATCTGGGATTTAGGTGGTACTCTGCTTGATAATTATGAGACTTCTACAGCAGCTTTTGTAGAAACTTTAGCAGAGTTTGGAATTGAGCAGGAGCACGACAGTGTCTACGAAGCTTTAAAGGTTTCGACTGCCTTTGCCATCGAAAAGTATGCTCCAGGTATTGAAAACTTTCTTGAGAAATATAAGGAAAATGAAGCCCGTGAGCTTGAGCACCCAGTTTTGTTTGATGGGATTCCTACTCTTTTAGAGAATATTTCGGACCAAGGTGGCCGTAATTTCTTGGTTTCTCATCGAAACGATCAGGTATTGGAGATTCTAGCGAAAACTGAGATAGCTCCTTACTTTACAGGAGTAGTGACGGCTAGTTCAGGTTTTAAACGCAAACCTGATCCTGAATCGATGATTTATTTACGTGATAAGTATCATATAACGTCAGGTCTAGTCATTGGTGACCGTGCCATTGATGTAGAAGCAGGACATGCTGCAGGCTTAGATGCCTATCTCTTTGAGGATGTGTCAGCTTAAAACAAGCAATAGACATGTGAAAGAAAAGGGGAAAAATGACAGAAGATATTAAAAACCAACAGGCACAAGATTATGATGCCAGTCAAATTCAAGTTTTGGAAGGTCTGGAAGCTGTTCGTATGCGTCCAGGGATGTATATTGGTTCAACTGCCAAAGAAGGTCTTCACCACCTAGTCTGGGAAATCGTAGATAACTCTATCGACGAAGCTTTGGCAGGATTTGCTAGTCATATCGAGGTTTTTATTGAGCCAGATGATTCGATTACAGTTATCGATGATGGTCGTGGAATTCCAGTTGATATCCAAGAAAAACAGGTCGTCCTGCCGTTGAAACAGTCTTTACTGTTCTTCACGCCGGAGGGAAATTCGGCGGTGGCGGATACAAGGTATCTGGTGGACTCCATGGTGTAGGATCATCAGTTGTAAATGCTCTTTCTACTCAGTTGGATGTTCGCGTTCATAAAAATGGAAAGATTCACTACCAAGAATACCGTCGTGGTCAAGTTGTTGCTGATCTCGAGGTAATTGGAGACACAGATAAAACAGGAACAATCGTTCACTTTACTCCAGACCCAGAAATTTTTACTGAGACAACGACATTTGATTTTGATAAATTAAATAAACGGATTCAAGAGTTAGCCTTTTTGAACCGTGGGCTTCAAATTTCTATTTACTGATAAACGTGAAGGACTTGAACAAACCAAGCATTATCACTACGAAGGTGGGATTGCGAGCTACGTTGAGTACATTAACGAAAACAAGGATGTTATCTTTGATACACCAATATACACGGATGGTGAAATGGAAGATATCACAGTCGAAGTTGCGATGCAGTACACAACGGGTTACCACGAGAATGTCATGAGTTTCGCCAACAATATTCATACCCATGAAGGTGGAACACATGAGCAAGGTTTCCGTACAGCCTTAACTCGTGTTATCAATGACTATGCTCGTAAAAACAAACTTCTAAAAGATAACGAAGATAACCTAACAGGTGAGGATGTCCGTGAAGGATTGACAGCCGTTATCTCTGTGAAGCATCCAAACCCTCAGTTTGAAGGACAAACTAAGACCAAACTTGGAAAATAGTGAAGTTGTGAAGATTACCAATCGCCTCTTCAGCGATGCATTTTCTGACTTCCTTTTGGAAAATCCACAGATTGCTAAGCGCATCGTTGAAAAAGGTATTTTGGCTGCCAAAGCGCGTGTTGCTGCCAAGCGTGCGCGTGAAGTTACACGTAAGAAATCTGGTTTAGAAATTTCAAATCTTCCAGGGAAATTAGCGGACTGTTCATCAAACAATCCAGCTGAAACTGAACTTTTCATCGTCGAAGGAGACTCTGCAGGAGGTTCTGCAAAATCAGGACGTAATCGTGAGTTCCAAGCCATCTTACCAATTCGTGGTAAAATCCTTAACGTTGAAAAAGCGAGCATGGATAAGATTTTAGCTAATGAGGAGATCCGCAGTCTTTTCACAGCTATGGGAACAGGATTTGGCGCTGAGTTTGATGTCAGCAAAGCTCGCTATCAAAAACTGGTTATCATGACAGATGCCGATGTCGATGGAGCCCATATCCGTACTCTTTTGTTAACTCTGATTTATCGTTATATGAAACCCGTTCTAGAGGCAGGTTATGTTTATATCGCTCAGCCACCAATTTACGGTGTTAAAGTCGGTAGTGAGATTAAAGAATATATTCAACCAGGCGCAGATCAAGAAACACGCCTGCAAGAAGCCTTGGCTCGCTACAGTGAAGGTCGTTCCAAACCAACCATCCAACGTTATAAAGGTCTTGGAGAGATGGATGACCACCAACTTTGGGAAACTACGATGAATCCTGAACATCGTCTCATGGCTCGTGTATCAGTAGATGACGCTGCAGAAGCAGATAAGATTTTTGATATGCTCATGGGTGATCGAGTAGAACCACGTCGAGAATTTATCGAAGAAAACGCTGTTTACAGTACTCTTGACGTATAAAAATATTGGGAAATAGTTCCCAAGGTTTGAAAAATATGATATAATCATTACAATTGTGTCATGTATAAAAGAGGTTTGATATGTCAAATAATCAGTTGATTATTACTTTGATTGGAATTGCAGTCCTGCTTCTTATTGCTTTTGCAGTAGCAATTTTGCTACGTAAACGAAATGAGAGTAGACTTGCAGCTTTTAGAAAGAAAGAAAAGAAGAACTATATAACCTTCCTGTTAATGATGAGGTAGAGGTTGTAAAAACATGCATCTGATTGGTCAAAGTCAGGTTGCTTTTTAGAGAATGGAACCAAAAATGGGTAGATTTGTCTCTAACTCTTTTGCAGATATCGAGAATAACCTCTTTGAAGCTGAAGGATACAATAACTCATTCCGTTTCTTGAAAGCTAAGCACCAGATTGATCAAATTGAAAGTCAAAATCCAACTTGTTGAAGGATATTGCAGCAATTCGTAATGCCTTGTCTGAGTTGGAAAAACAAGAGTCAAAAATAGTGGACGTGTTCATGCATGCCCCTAGATTTATTCGAGAAACTACAAAACACTGTAGCTGAAGATCCTGAAAAATATGGTCAAGCTCTTCCGGAAATTGAAAAACAATTGGAGAACATCCAATCTGAGTTTTCTCAATTTGTAACCTTGAATTCTTCAGGGGATCCAGTTGAGCTAGCAGGGATTTTAGATAACGCTGAAAATCACATTTTGGCTTTTGACACATATCGTTGAAAAAGAATTCCAGCGATTGTCACTAAGACTACTACTGAATTGCCAGAACAACTTGAAGATTTAGAAGCAGGTTACCGCAAGCTTTTAGATGAAAACTACCATTTTGTAGAAACTGATATCGAATCTCGTCTTCAACTACTCTATGAAGCCTTGAAGAATAATCACGAAAATATCCGTACATTGGGTTGGATAATGGAGATGAAAATACTCAAATCAAGAAGAAATCAATGCACTATGATATTTTTCACTCGTGAAAATTGCAGCCCTCATAAAGCTTTTGAGAAATTGGTAACTACCTTCCTACCTATCTTAAACACTTGAAAGAAAAACAATCAGGTACTAGTTAAAGATATCGAACGTCTTGGGAAAACCTATTTGATTTCAGAAAGCGATGTGAATCGAGTTCGTCGTCTTCAAGCTGATATCTCAGCCTTGAATGCTACTATTGAAGAAATGAATAATGCAGAGTCAGAAGTTTCAGAAGCATATTCTGTCTTACAAGAACGTTTGGAAAATTCCAATCTACATTAAAAAGATATTGAAGATGACCAAATCGAGTGTTAGTGAGCGTCTCGTTCCAAATTGAAAAAGATGACATCAATGCTCGTCAAAAAGCAAATGATATGTCAACCGTCTGCATACGATTAAACGCTACATGGAGAGAGAAATCTTCAGGAATTCCTCAAAAATTCTTGAAACTCTTCTTTGATGCAAGTCACAGTACAGAAGACTTGATGGCTGAGTTGGAACAAGCACAAGTGAATATCGAATCTGTCAATCGTATTCTTGAGATTGCGACAAATGATATGAATATGTTGGAAGAAGAAACGTACAGTATTGTTCAAAAATGCAACATTGACAGAACAATTGCTTCAATATTCTAACTGTTACAGATCATTTGATGATCGTATTCAACAAGCTTTCAAGAAGCTTTGAATATCTTTGAAACAACATTTGATTACCAGCATCTTTCCAGAAAAATCTCTCAGCATTAGAAGTTGCTGAGTCTGGTGTTACCAATCGCTTCGTTACTTCTATGAAAAACAAGAGAAAGTATCCGTTTCTAATTTATAAAAAGAATCCTAGATTTTCCTAGGGTTCTTTTACTTTTCTTTTCCTATTAAAAATGACTTTCTTCTGTGTTTTCATTGAAATTATAGTTCATATTTGATATGATAAAACTATGACAAAAAGAGATTACTCCAGGAATAAAGTAAAGAAGAAAAATAATAAAAGCTTGGCACTCTTGTCTTGCTTTTATTTATAACAATGTAGCACTTGGCGTGTAATTACCTATAAAGTGATGAGTCATGTATGTGCATGGCC
>BNJU01004632.1_pt1 | contig 39826 bp, 50 predicted proteins | sample 8539281 | NCBI WGS metagenome assembly BNJU01 (sample SAMD00202456, study PRJDB9452) | human saliva metagenome | isolation source: human saliva | place: Japan
CAATTATACCATTTTCTAGGGCTTTTTGCCTAATACAAACAGAAAAAGCGACCACAAGGGTCGCTTCTATCTGATCTTATTTCAACTTAAAACTAAACAACAGAATATAATACAGAAATAATTTGCAATACTGTTAATGACAAAATAATAAAAGCTACCTTGCACTACAAATGAATCAGATACTCTATTTTTCTTCATCTACTTTTTCTTTTTAAAGAGACTAGATATGACCGGAATCATCAGGGATAGGACTCCCAAATAATATCTTCCCTGAACACCCAAAACTTCAAATTTTTCCAATCGGTGTCCAAGTTAAATATAGTGTGAGAGAAACTAGACCAATAATTGTAAATGTCACTAAACTAGCACCAATTATAGATATTTTTTTGGAACATTAATTCTTCCTAAGTTTGAAAATATAATAATCAAATAAAAAGAAAAGATTGGTAAAACAACTTCTGTCATAGAGAGATCTAACCAGCCAAACACAAATAATTGATTTAAATGATTAACTGATAATAACATCTCTCTCAAAATAACTGGAATATACAATTTTGGATAGGTTAAAATATTTTTTTAATTGTTTTTCCGAAGTCAACACCATCAAGACTTAAAGTATCAACTCTAACTTCTTTAGAAAGAAAAATACCATAATACAATAGAAAGGAACACTGCAGCAATAAGAGACAGTACTACTAAATAATACTTTTTTTACAATTTGTTTTTCTTCCTAGGTATAAATAACAATAACCCTACCAGAAAACCATATGGCAACTTCATCGTTACAAGTACGGTACACAATAAACAATAGACTAATAAATCTTTAAATTTAACAATTTTATCTTTATTGGTTACAAAATTTAAGAATAAACTGATAATTATATAAGTTAATCCAATAGCCATTGCATCTTGATTATAGGACGCAGCTAAAACAAGATTCATTGGAATCATGACGACCATTGTCATTAATTGTTTTGATTTACCACTTAGCCTTATTGCTATCATTGCTAAAATGCAATAAGATATGACATTAAAAATTCGACCCAAATAATAGGAGACTCCTACACTCAAGTTCAAAAATTTTCCAATCCCGAATCCCAAAGCCTGAGGGATATAACCAATAAACCAATATGAGTTGGTTGCCCTGTAATCCGTTTCTTTCCCAAACTTCACTTGTTTGGTCGTCTGCCCTTCTTCAAACAAAGAAGATTTGGTAAATGGTTTTTTGAAATTCTTATAAACATCAAAGTAATCTTCCGTAATATGGATGTTTTTATTCCCCATATTGACGTTACCTTCCACAATATGAATGGTTCTTGAAAGGTGAACATTTTCATCTGGCGTATTCAAAACCGGTGTAATGAAAGCAAATGAAAGGCCGCTAATAAGCATAGCAATGAAGGTCCCAACATTTCTCTTGGGCAAAAGAAAAATGGAAAAAGCAAATACAACAAAAAATAGTACACCAATTTTAGGAAAATCAATTAAACGTCCAGTATATATAACTACTGTACAAATTGATAGAACAAGAAAAAGTAAATAAATACTTTTTATTTCGACCATAACTATCAAAAATATAATCCATCATTTTCTCCTAATTATTCGTCTTCTGACTCTTCACATATTGTCTCATCAACAACTTGGCAATCCATTTAGGCCAAAAGAGTTCATACATGTATAGATCTTCTTTACTACGCGTATTGTCTGCAATCGTTTTTGATGTTTCAGACTCTCCATGAATACGGTGGCACATGAGCTTGTCAGATACATAAGCAAAACGACCTTTATACTCGCTGATCTTATACCATGCGTACCAATCCAAACTCACTCTCATTCCTTCATCAAAATAGAAATTCTTCAAATTTTCACGATTATAGGTAACAGCTGGACAACAAATCGGATTCCCAAAAGCCATCACACGGTTTCGCCAAAAAGTGACTAGCAGGAAAAAGATTCATGGTTTTTAACATCAAGGTTTTGATCTTCAGATTTGTATTCGCAGGAATTTTATGGCCATCTTTTTCTTCAAAATAATCAGAATACCCAATTAGTACATCCGTATGCTTTTCCATCTTAGCCAAAACTTTTTCAGCATAATCCGGCTCATAGTAATCATCCTGATGGGCAATGGTAGCATACTTCGTCTCTACAAAAGACATGGCATTGTTCCAATCCTTACCAATCCCACCACCTTGCTTTGTGTAAAACGGAATAGCATAACGCTGACAAAGTTCCTTGATAGAATCCAGTGGTGTTGAACTGTAACAGATAATCTGCGATTGGAGAGTTTGATTCTTCAAAGATTGAATACAAGCTTCTAAGTATTCGCTCTCTCCATAAGCACAAATCACCCAAGTGTGATTATTGTTCATCATTTCCCTCTTTCGTTTCTATATGACTTTTTAGAATAGACAACTCTTGAACTAAATGCTTCATCTGCTCTTTTTGTTTTGACAAAGTCATAGTTTGTAAAAAAGCAATAACCAACAAGAAAAATATAGCAAGCGACATTAAAAAATTCGAAGTCAATTCAAATCCAAGTAAACCAGCAAAATAACCAGGAATAACATCGAAAATGGAAATAATAATCATGACAAAACTGATTACAATCCACATGAATGCTTGTTCAAATAAGATATTATTTTTGTTGATATTTCTAATGACTAGATAAAGGAAAAAGATTGAAGCTACCAACATAACTATAGATAATACTGACATTATTCACTCTCCCTCATAAAGGCTGCGATTAAAATGGATGAACATACTTCAATCATATAACGAATAGACTTGATGGGGGTGATGGAGGACACTCCGCCAGTACGTTCAAACATATTAGCAGGTTTTTCCACAACCTTATATTTACGTTTCAAAATGTGAACAATTGTTTCAGGCTCTGGATACTTGATTGGGTAACGTCTAGCAAATTGTTTGATAACAGCTTTATCAGCTAAACGATAACCTGATGTCGTATCTAAAACTCTTTGTCCTGTTGTCCATTTAATCAGATTGGAAATAACGCCAATACCAAAACGTCTCATAAAAGTCGTTTGGAATTCCGACTTAACATCACCAACAAAACGAGAACCAATTACTAAGTTTGCTTCATTATTTCGAATTGGTTCTAGCAAATCTGACAAGGATTCAATATCATGCTGACCATCGCCATCAAATTGAACCGCTACATCATAATCATGCTCTAGTGCATATTTATATCCTGTTTGAACCGCACCGCCAATCCCAAGATTCATCACAAGATGAACAGCGTTAAAATGATTATCTTCCAGAATTTTTTTTGTCTTATCTGTTGATCCGTCATTGATCACAACATAGTCCAAATCAAAATCAACTTTCTTGCGGTAATTCAAGATACTTGATACCGTGTCGAAAATACTTTCCTCCTCATTGTAGGCAGGAATTATCATTAAAACTCTCAACTACTTCTCCTTTCGCACATTTCTTTATCACAATCAATCTTTTTAATAAAATTATAAAATTCAATTTATCCTCGATACTTCTTATAGAATTTTTAATAAATAAGCAAATAACTTAGTTGAAACTTTCAGACCTAGCATTTTGACTAACCAGCCCAGTAAATTTAAATTCTTTGTTAGTTAAAATTCTAGAATACTTTAACAAGTAACGATACTTAAATAATAATCGTTTAATCTCTGGATTTGAAATATACTGATTCACATATGGCAAAAATAGAAATATACGAAATTGAAAAAAATAAACTTCCAAACCTTTCCGTATATCTTTATTATATTTTTTTCGATATCTATAAGGCCGAGATGGATACTTTTTTTAAAATATCATGAATATTTTTTTCTTTTCACAATATTTGTGATGCTTCCTAGTCTATTTTGTCTATACATATAGCACATTTCGTTCAAAACGGAATAGCATTTGATATTCTTTAATACATCTGCACAATACAAACAATCTTCTGAAAGTAATCCAACAGGAAAAATCCAACCCGTTTTTCGAATAAAGCCCTCTTTACACATTTATTCCAAGCAGGTGCAGTAAAAAAGTCCCGTAGAGACTATTTTGGAAATATTTGTATCTATTTTTCCATAAACCGGAGCTTTATCAAACCTTACTCCAATAGTTTCTGCTTTCGAATAATATTTTTCATATGAAAAAATCACCACATCACTACAATATTTTTTTCAATATTCAAGGACAACTTTTCAAGAAAATTCTTAGTACTCCAAAAAAATCATCACCATCGACAAAGAGCAAATACTCACCTTTAGAATGCTTTTATTCCTGTATTTCTCGCTGAAGATAATCCACCATTTTCTTGGTGAATGGTTCTAACAACTTCATATTTAGATGATAGTTCATCACAAAGTTTACTTGTTTGACCATCTGTAGAACCATCATCAACAATAACAACTTCATATTCAGAATTAGGGAAATTTTGATCTGCAAGACTATCTACACATTCTTCTAAATACTCTGCCACATTATATGCAGCTACCACAATTGAAAATTTCATTTTACTTATTCTTTCTAATAAAAGTGTATGGATTCGTTATAAAATAAATGACTAATGAAGCTACTAACCAAGCTACCATTGAACAAAGAAATGATAGAGAGGCTCCAAAGATTTCAAATTTCGATACTAAGGGTTTAGCAGTTAAGAGAGACACAATATATCCTACAATAAAAGAAATTACCAAATAGCGCTGCTTTCGAAATACTGTTAAAATGTTATCACATACAGTTGAAAATGTACTTGCTATCCCCCCAAGTAGCAATACTATAAAACTTGTTTTATATTGCCCTAGATCTGTCCCATATACAATATTTAAAACTGGAATTGCAAGAAAGAAACCTAAAAGGAAAATGAAGGTACACGTACCAAGTAAAATCTTGAAGAGATTATTCTTGTAAGTAACAAAATGAGAAATCTTCTTTTTCTTCTAAAAAGACTGCAAGTTGTGTAATCATTGGTCTAAGAAATACAATCATAAGATTCATGGCAAAAATTGGTGTAAACAAAATACTAAAATCCCTCTGAACACCATTTCCAATCAAACCTTGATTAAAAATATCATTCAAAGCATATTTAGGCTGATTATAAATTGAGACCAACAAAAAAAGCATTAATAAATAAAGGCAAACAATCTTTCAATACATTTATAATATTACTCAACCTAACACTCTTAAGATTTAAGCGATGGAAGACTTTTGAATTAGGATAATCAAATAGACCAATAAAAACAAATGAACTGATGGTTTGTGCGATCACAGTCCACAATAGATTTTTAGAGATAACTAAAGTTAGAGCAAATACAATTGTTGATAAGGTATTTCTCAGAAAGAGAGACTTTCCAGCAATATCCAAACGTTCCTTCTGCTGAAATAATCCTTGAAAAACATCTGATAAAGCTTCACTGACTCTGAAAAAAGAGACCCAAAATATGATTCCAACATTTGAATGCGTATTCGGATTAAAAATGAGATACGTCACTAAAAGAATAACCATTACAATATTTGAAATGATCCTCGTAACAAAATAGGTATCAAAAGAATACTTTTCTCTTATATCTGTTGCCTGAAAATCTCTGACCTGAAAACTAGCAACAATAACAAATAGGTTTGCAATCGCATAGGCAAAACTGTAAATATCTGCTGAAGCACTATTCAAAGTACGTGTAACAATAAAAAGAAGAATAACTGAAACAGCTGCCGAAGACATGCTTCCTAAAATATTCCAGAAAAAAACCTTTTGGGCAGTTACTTTTTTCAAATATTTCACTCTCTTTCGATAACTATATTCCATTAATTATATCATATTCTAAATGAAAAAAGAGAGAATAGCATGACACACGTTCTCTCTTTAAGTATTCTTATTTCACTTCTTGTTTGTAAAACTCTTTCAAGGCATCTTGCCAAGTTGGAATGACGAATCCTGTGGCCTTAGCCTTAGCCAAGCTCATCGTTGAGTTCAGTGGGCGTTTCGCCTTAGCTGGGAATTGGCTAGAATCCACTGGCTTCACTTCAACATCCGTATCTTTGAGGATCTCAACTGCAAAGTCATACCAAGTTGTATCTCCTTTTGCATCATTAGACAAGTGGTAATAACCATAATCTTTACGATTTCAGCCAAATAAGTCATAAACTCTGCAAGAGTACGGGTCCAGGTTGGACGACCATGTTGGTCATTAACGACTGTAAGTGTTTTGTGAGTCTTTGCAAGGTTTTGCATGGTGAAAACAAAGTTCTTACCGTAGTTTCCAAAGACCCAAGCTGTACGGATGATATAGAAGTTAGACACATGCTTCTCAACCAATTCTTCCCCCATACGTTTGGTACGACCGTACTCTGTTTGAGGATCTGGTTGATCGTCTACTTCCCATTCTTGTCCCACTGGTTTTTTACCATCAAAAACGTAGTCCGTTGAGATATAAACTAAGGTTGCACCATGTTTTTCAGACGCTTTTGCTACATTTTCTGTACCAGTCACATTGATGGCATAGTCCAACTCTTTTCCTTCATCTTCAGCAGCATCAACAGCTGTGTAGGCAGCACAGTGATATACCAAGGTTGGTTTCACTTCTGCGAATACCTCATCTACTTTTTCTGCATTTGTGATGTCCATTTCAGCTACATCAACAGCCACATATTCTTCATTTCGTTCGTCTAACAAATGGCGAAGCTCTGTTCCAAGTTGACCATTCGCTCCTGTAATTAAAATCATGATAAATTCCTTTCAAATGCTTTTTCCCTATCATTATAGCAAAAAAAGCAGAAGTTTTCTGCTTTTTACTCACTTTTCTCTTTGATAACATAGATTGGACGTTTCTTGGTTTCCATGAAGATCTTACCAATATATTTCCCTAAAATCCCAATGGTCAATAATTGGAACCCTCCCAGGAAAAGAATCACTGTCATAAGGGATGGCCAACCTGAAGTAGGATCCCCAAAGACTAAGGTGCGGATTACAATCAGAATCACCATGATAAAGGCCAAAATCCAAGATAATAGTCCACCAATAAAGGCAATATTTAGTGGGGCATCCGAGAAATTGACAATGCCTTCAATCGAATACTTAAAGAGGGACCAAAAATTCCAGGACGTCTCTCCTGCCACTCGCTCTACATTTTTATATTCGAGGTATTCTGTCTCAAATCCTACCCATGCAAAAATCCCTTTTGAAAAACGATTGTATTCCGATAACTCCATGATAGCATTGACCATAGGACGACGCATCAAACGAAAATCACGCGCTCCATCAACCATTTCCACTTGGCTAATATGATTGATCAATTTATAAAACGTCCGCGCAAAGAAAGAGCGAATCGGAGGTTCCCCATCCCGGGTTACGCGTCGGGTTCCAACACAGTCTAGATCTGGCTGTTCCTCCAACCTCTGCTTCATTTCAATCAATAATTCCGGAGGATCCTGCAGATCCACATCCATGACGGTCACATAATCTCCTGAAGCATGCTGAAGTCCTGCATAGAGAGCAGCTTCCTTCCCAAAGTTTCGTGAAAAAGAAAGATAATGAGCACAAGGATTCAAGAAATTGAGTTCTCGTAAAACATCTAAGGTTTTATCAGAAGACCCATCATTAATAAAAATATATTCAAATTCTTCTCCCATGGAGGTCCGAACTCGTTCCATTTCTTCGTAAAATAATGGAATCGATTCTTCTTCGTTAAAACATGGGACTACAACTGATATGGTCATTCAACTCTCTCCTTGATTTCTTCACTTTCTATTGTAACAAAAAACTCTCATAAACCCTAGTATTTTTCACCCCGCCCCTCCCCCTTTTCATGGTATAATAGAGTGAATCGATTACGGAAGGACACCTTATGTTAAAGCTGGGAATTATTGGTACGAGTTGGATTTCACATGAATTTATTACAGCTGCTCATCAGACGGGCCACTATCACTTGCAGGCTGTGTATTCGAGAAAGATGAAGACGGCTCAAGAGTTTGGTGAGCCTTACGGAGCGATCTCTTGCTACACGGATGTCATCGACTTCTTAGACAGTGAGCTGGATGTGATTTACATTGCTAGCCCCAATTCTCTTCATTTTGCTCAGGCCAAGCTTGCTATTCTGGCCAAGAAGCATGTCATCATTGAAAAACCGGCTGTGACCACCCCTTCTGAATGGAAGGAACTGATCAAGCTCGCTAAGGAGCACCAGGTCTATCTCTTTGAAGCTGCCAGAAATTACCAAGAAGCAGCCTTTCAAGTAGTTAAAAACTTCCTCTCTAACCAGGAAATACTGGGCGCTAACTTCACCTTTGCCAAATATTCTTCCAAATTGCCGGCCCTTCTTGCAGGTGAGATGCCCAATATTTTCTCAGATGTCTATGCAGGTGGAGCCTTGATGGATCTGGGAGTCTACTGCCTCTACCTGGCCATTGGCTTCTTTGGAGAACCGATCTCCAGCCACTATACTACTCAGCAATTACCCAATTCGGTTGATCTCTATGGCCAAGGTGTCTTGATTTATCCAGATTTTCAGGTTGCCATTCAGGCAGGGAAAAATATCACCAGCCATTTACCTGCTGAAATCTACACCAAGACTGGAACGCTAACTCTCAATGCTGTAGCAGCCATCAACCAGGCCCGCTTCATCAGCCATTCTGGGGAAATCATCGACCTTCCGATCCAGCCCTGCCCACACCAAATGCAAGAAGAGGCAGAAGCCTTTGCCCTTGCCATCGCTCATCAAAAAGCCGTCTGCTTATCTTGAGTGGTTACAAACAGCTGAGCAGGTCCATGAAACCCTCTACCAGATGCGTCAAAGCGCTGGAATACAATTTAAGGATGAAAAAGAATGAAAGAACAATTTCCACAAAGCTGGAAAGACCAGTTAGAAACACTCGGATTTGATACATTCACTGAAATTCAGGAACAAATCTTCACCCCTATCTATGAAGGAGAAAATGTCCTCGGGATCAGTCCTACCGGCACTGGTAAGACACTCGCCTACCTCTTTCCGAGCTTGCTCAAACTCAAACCCAAGAAGGCCCAACAACTCTTGATTTTGGCTCCTAATACAGAATTAGCAGGACAAATTTTTGATGTCACCAAACAATGGGCAGAGCCTCTCGGGCTCCAGACACAACTCTTCCTTTCAGGATCCAGTCAAAAACGGCAAATCGAACGCCTCAAAAAAGGACCCGAAATCTTGGTTGGGACTCCTGGTCGGATCTTTGAACTGATCAAGCTGAAAAAGATCAAAATGATGAATGTAGAAACCATCATTTTAGATGAATTCGACCAATTACTAAGTGATTCTCAGTACCACTTCGTCGACAAGATCAGCCACTATGCTCCCCGTGACCACCAATATATCTACATGAGCGCCACAGCCAAGGTCGATCCAGACCAACTAGAGGAAAATACTCTTCGCGTTACGGTCGATGGAGTTTCTTTGGACAATATCCAACATTTTTATATGCAAGTGGATAAGCGGGACAAGGTCGAATTGCTCCGCAAACTCGCCTACGTCGAAGATTTTCGTGGTCTGGCTTTTTTCAACAGCCTATCTGATCTGGGTAGTGCTGAAGAAAAACTACAATACCGGGGCGTTGAGGCCGTATCGCTCGCCAGTGATGTCAATGTCAAATACCGCAAGGTTATTCTGGAACGCTTCAAAGACCATCAGCTGACCCTCTTGCTGGCCACCGATTTGGTCGCTCGTGGAATCGATATTGAACATCTTGAGTGTGTGATTAACTACGATATCCCCCGTGATGTAGAGACCTATACCCACCGTGCTGGTCGAACAGGACGAATGGGGCGTGATGGCTATGTGATCACCTTTATCACCCACCCAGAAGAACTCAAATCCTTAAAAAAATACGCTTCTGTACGTGAACTGGTTTTAAAAAATTCAGAACTCTTTTTAAATGAATAAGAAAATCCTCTGCTAGTGAATGAACTGCAGAGGATTTTTATGTTAATTTCCATTGTAATAAATGCGATGACTTTCAAGTTGATAATCCAACAACTCATCCACCGTTACAAAGGTATAGCCTTGTGATTTGAGGTAGTCAAGGACGGTCGGTAGAGCGTCAATCGTGGTTTGATGGATATCATGCATGAGGATAATCGAACCCGGTTTGACTTCTTTTTTCACTTCATTGAGAATAGCCGTCGTATTATGTGTCTTCCAATCTAGGCTATCCACATCCCACATGATGAAGGATTGGTCTACACCGTATTGGATGGCGTTATTGATGGCTCCATATGGAGGACGGGTAATCTTGGTTTGGACACCTGTCGCTTTTTGAATAGCTTCTTGGGTATCCAAGATCTCTTTTTTAGCATTATCCAAGCTCAATTTTGGTAATTGAGGGTGATCCCAGGTATGGTTCCCAATTTGATGACCTTCTTTGCGGACTTGCTTGGCAATATCAGGATTCGCACTGACATTTTTTCCGACCATAAAGAAGGTAGCTTTGGCATTGTATTTCTTTAAGATGGCCAGCGCCTGAGGGGTCGTCGTCGGATCTGGTCCATCATCAAAGGTCAGGGCAATCATCTTACGATGGCGTTCTTCAATATAGGATTGGTAAGAAGCTAGATCGTCAGGAAGCAAGCGCTCTGTATCAATCACATCATAGAATTTAGACAAGGGAACAGTGAAGGTATCATCTCCCTTAACCTTGCTTGGAAATGGAATGGTAAAATTCCCTTTTTCATATTGGAATTCCCATTGGCTCAAATCCAACTCTGAAAAGTGGGCGACCATTTGATCAATGCTTTCCTCATCCAACTGACGAAAGTCTAGATTCCCTCGCAATTCCTCCAAAAAGATCTGTTTGGCTCCATCTGGATCCGCAAAAACCTGACTGAGGGTCAGAGGGTTGTTCTCATCATCCATGTAGAAAAGAGGTAATTTTACGGTCTCATCTTTGATGAATTTTCCTTTTTTGTACTGGTATTCAGCCCGTTTGATTTGGATAGGGTGATAGCCAACAAAAGGCGCTTCTGCTTCTTCACTATGGTAGAAGGTCAAATGCTTAGGCTCTTTGGTTTTCTCATCGGATCCTAGACGCTGAAGATCTTCTTGAATCTTCTCTTTAATAATCTCAACAGCTTGTCCATCCTTAGTAGGATAATAAGTGGTCACATAAGATGTCCCAATAATCCCTTCCTGAACTTGAACATCTTTCCCTTTTTCAGAGCTTTTCTCTAGTTGGGTGACCTTGGCAAACTGATCCTGATAGGCTTTTTGTTCACGAACCCTTTGAATCTTTTGATAACCGATATACAAAAGACTCAGTAAAAGGAGATTTGTAATGATTAATAATATAGTTTTCGTGTGTTTGAATCTCATAACTTTATTATAGCAAATTTCTATCGAAAAAACATTCCTTTTTTGTAAATGGTTTCATAAAAAAGAGGGCGACTGTCGTCGCCGACAGCGGCCCTTATTTTTAATCACTCTTATTTTTCGCGAATGACTTCTACCTTATAACCATCCGGATCCACTACGAAATAGTAATTCGGTTTCGTTCCTGGAAGACCTTTGGGTTCCGTCACTTCATAGCCTTTAGCCTTGTGTTCAGCATTCAAACCTTCTAGATCAGGAGTACTCAAGGCAACGTGAGCATAGCCATCTCCGATCACATATGGACCGTGATCATAATTATAAGTCAATTCCAACTCATAGTCATCTCCAGGCAAGGCCAAATAAACAATCGTGAACTTGTAGTCTGGGAAATCTTTCCGACGTTTTTCTTCAAAACCAAAAGCATCTTGGTAAAAAGCGATTGATTTTTCTAAGTTTTCTACACGAAGGCAAGTGTGCAACATTTTTGAACTCATAAGTTTTCCTCTTTTCTATTTTTTAAATTATGAACGATTTTTTTACGACTTTCCGTCTTGATGGATAATTTCACTTCAAAGATGGAACCTTTTGGTTTATTATCTTTAACTTGAATGGTTCCCTTAAAAGCCTCTACAATTTGTTTGGCTAAAGATAGCCCCAAACCAAATCCACCTTTTTGACGGGTTCTGGCTTTATCCACCCGGTAAAAACGATCAAAGATCCGTTTCTTGTCCTCGTCTCGAACACCAGGTCCATTATCCAGTGCTCTCAAAAGAAGATTTTTGTCCTTCAACTGGACTTCAAACTGAATCTCACCATCTTCGTCGGTGTACTTCAATGCATTGTCATAGAGAATGGTCATCAACTGCTTGAGGAGCGTTTTATCAGAACAAATGACCTTGTCCACCTGATTGTCCCCCTGGAAGAATTTGCCATTTCTTCCGCAATGATCTCAAAATTCGAGAAGGTCTGATCAAAAAAGCTTGGCTCAATTTCTTCTATCTCTGGCTTCAAGCCATCATCCCTCCGGGCAATATTAAGAAGGTTGGTGGTCAAGAGCTTCATATTTCGAACTTCATCCAAGCTGGATGCAATACTCTCACTTGACTCCATGATGGTTGCCTCAGGTTTTCTAAAAAGCGTTTCGAGGCGATTTTGGAGGACTGCTAAAGGTGTCCGCAATTCATGGGAGGCATTTTCTACGAAAGCCTTTTGCTTTTGCATACTCTCAAGAAGGGGTTTAACGCTGAGACGTGCTAGGAAAAGACTAGCAAACAAAGAAATTCCCCAGAAGCAGATCATGACAAGGGCGATTTGACTTTCGTGCTCTTCACTCGTCTGCTCCAACTGACTAATATTAGTCATGATAACCGCATACTTGACATCACTTCCCCCATCATCAGTCAATCCCAAATCTGTCATATAAGCACGGTAACTTTCTTTTTTCCCGTAGCTATTTGTAATTTGGAGCTGGGAAACTTTGTTGAGCAACTTCCGGCCAAAAGTGACAGATTTAAAGTTTAAAAATCCGTTGCCTGTCGTCAGATTTTCATAATTTCTGTTGAGCAGTACAACAGTGGTATTGGATGTGACATCTCCTTTGGGTTCTGATTTATCATGATCTGGGATCATCACCTCAGGATCTTCATCATTATCCTTATCTTTCGATTGTCGCTGGTCCCGATAAGCAATAGCCGCTAGCGAATAAGGATCCTTACTTAAAGTCTTGAGGTTCTCATCGACAGTTGTATAGAGACTCGAGCGCATAACCTGAATGATAATCAAGGTCATGGCTGAAAATATCAAGGTAAAGAGCCCAAAATATCGGATGAAGTAAGAAAAATCATCTTCTCCGACGGTTTTCTTAATTCTGGTTAGCATCTTTTAAGATATACCCCACACTGCGCAATGTTTGCAAGCTCTCAACGAAATCAGTACCTTTTAATTTCTTACGGATTTTTGAAACATAGACCTCAACAACAGAGATAGTCGTATCACTGTCAAAGCCCCAAAGGCGATCGAAAATCTGTGTTTTTGGAAGGATGACATTTTGGTTTTGAAGGAAATAGACCAAGAGATCAAATTCCTTCCCAAGAAGTTCCACTTCCTTACCGTCCACGTAAGTCGAATTGGTAGATAAGTTGACCTTCAAATTGCCATAATTAAGGGTGTTTTCATTCACTTTTCCTGAGCGCTTCAAGAGGGCTTGAATCCGCATCTTAAGCTCTTCTAGGTAGAAAGGCTTGGTGAGGTAATCGTCTGCCCCCAGCTCAAATCCGTGTCCTTTGTCATCCAGACTTTCTTTAGCTGTCATGATCAAAACAGGGGTTGTCACGCCTTTTTCACGCAATTCTTTCAAGACATGGAAGCCGTCTTTTTCAGGAAGCATGAGGTCCAGCAAAATCAAATCATAGATCCCGCTTTCTGCTTCGTAGAGACCTTCTTCTCCGTCAAAGACCTGCATGACGTCCGCAAAATCATCTAAAAAATCAAATACTGAATTTGACAAACCAAGGTCATCTTCTACCAATAGAATTTTAATCATCGTCGTATCCTCTTCTCTTTCATGAGTGAGTCTTTCTAATCTATTCTTAACCATTATAACACGACTTGCCTTCATTTCCTATAGTTTAGAACCTGGTTTTATGATCAAACTCAGCCTGCCTGAGGAAGGCTAATTCTATGAATTTGTCGTGTTTTCTTTGTTACTTTGACTATCACTCGTCTTGTTTTTATTTTTTGAATTCTTCTTATTGGACTTTTTAGAGGAACCCTGGTTCCCTTCTTGTCCGCTAGATTGGTTCATGCCATTTTCTGGACCATTCCCTTGTGGGCCACCATTGCCTTCTTGCGGCATCTGACCAGGACCACCTCCTTGCGGGCCACCTTGTGGACCACCGCCTTGAGGTCCGCCATTCTGTGGGCCACCATTTTGCTGGTTTCCTTGTAAAGCATGGCCATTTTGACTATTTTGTTGCTGATTAGATCCTTGGTTTGACCTGTTTGGACCGGTTGAGAAAATTGTTGGTTATTGGAAGATTGAGAGGCGATGACTCCGACACCAAAGCCACTTCCAGCACCAACCAACAATCCACCAACTGCTGCCATGCCAATCCACCACTTAGGACTTCGTTTGAGGACAACCATTTTTTCTTTGGATTCTTGCGTTTCGACTACTTGTTTTGTTTCTTTTTGATTCATCTTTTTACCTTTTATCTTTTTGTACAAGTACTTGTCTTTTAAAATTTAAAGGGAGCTCGATCCTTTAGTAAGGCGATTATACTTCAGGAGTCTTAAGCCTGCCTAAATTATTACTTAAAAAATCCTAAAACAAGCGTGGGCTATTGACAGGTTGAGGCCCTTATTGTAGAATAGTTACCATAAAATAAACACGAGGTTAACTGTTATGAAGAAAATCTTTCCCTTAGTTCTCATCTCCATTGGAGTGGCCATGATCTCCGTCCTATCTCAATTCACCATTCCATTTGGACCAATTCCTTTGACCCTACAGACACTCATGATCGGGATCATCGGGACCATCTATAAACCCAGCCATGCCTTTGTCACAGTCTGCCTCTACCTGCTTTTAGGTTTCTTAGGTTTTCCAGTGTTTGCCGGTGGTGCTGGTGGCGCTTCGCATTTCCTTGGTCCTACTGCTGGTTTCCTCCTCTTCTTCCCATTCCGTGCATGGATCACATCTCTATTTACCAATGCTAAATCCAGCATTTTCACTATCTTTTTTGCCAATCTCCTCAGTAGTGCTCTCCTCTTTGTATCAGGAGCTATCGGCTTTATGCTGATCACGCATACTGATCTCCAAAAAGCATTTGCTTTGGTCGTTGCTCCCTTTATCCTTGCTGACCTCATCAAATTGATCATCATTACGATCACCAGCAAGGCGATTTTCGCCAGCCTTAAACACCACTGGTATTTCAAATCATGACCACCCGTCAAACGGGTGGTTTGTACCAGGGCTATAAGCCCAGATAACTAGCCAGCGCCTAAAGACGCTGGCTTTCACTTTGTTCAAGCCTTATTGCATTTGACTCGTCAAAGACCTCTCAAAGAGGTATACGTACTACTTGCCACTATCCCTAAAGGGATCTTCATATTCTTTTACACTCAACTTATCTAAAGCAATATCTTTTCGCTCTTGTTCCTGAATGTATTTCTTTATTGTGGCTTCATTGAGGCCAACTGTACTTTACATAATATCCCTCTGCCCAAAAATGTCGATTTCCAAACTTATATTTTCAGATTTGCGTGTTTATCGAACATCATTAGAGCACTTTTTACCTTTTTAAATATCCCATGAAGCTTACAGCTACTAATTCTGGGTGGAATGCTTACCAACATATGAACATGATCTGGCATTAAATGGCCTTCGATAATCTCAACACCTTTATAACTACATAATCTATGGATATTTCTCCCAAAACTACTTCGATATTGATTATAGATCACTTTTCGTCTATACTTGGGGTGAACACAATGTGATATTTACACATCCATTTTGTGTGTGATAAACTATGTGCTTTTTGAGCCATATTTTTCTCCTTTCGCTTTACAATTGGCTTTGAACACCTTAATTGTATCACGTTTGGAGTTTTTGGTATAACCTTCGATGCGCACCCAGCATAGCGGTAGTTTTTGTCTCGCACCCTAACGGAGCAGAGACGGACTGAAAGTCACATAATAAGATACAAAGGGCTTAGCGGATATATTAAAAATATCAACATCTGAACACAGATGTTGATTTTTGTTATAGGGATACATGTATAAATCTTTTCAATTGAACTCCTTTTAAAGAGAACACTGTTTTAATGATGAAAAACATAGATCCTCCTTCCTTTATTTTTCCTTATAAAGAACTCTCAAGATCAGTAACTGTGTTAGCAAAATCCAGATGATCAGAATAGTGAAGTCAAAAAATGAGACGGGACCATGACTATAGACACTAGCTCGTAGGAGGTTGACAGAAGGGACAAAAGGAAGAACATGGTAGAGATGGTTTATCCAATCTGGAAGACGACTTGCTGGGTACATAATTGGCGAAAACATCAAACCGATCATAAGAATTAACTGAGACATCAACGTGACAATATTGGGAGAAAAAGTATAGGCAATGGCAAATCCAAGACTGATCATTGTAAGACAGATAAGAAATAGGATGAAAACAGCCAGAATAGATACATTTAAACGGACAGAAAAACGAAAATAGCCCAGTATAACAGAAATGAACACTCCAGGTAAAATAGCAATCATCCACATCCAAAGATCTGCTAAGGAAATCAGAATTCGAGGTATTGGAAGGGCTCGTACATAGTCTACATGTCCTTCTGACTTCGCATTTGCTATAACAGGTGATGAGATAGTACAGCCAATAGAAATAATTCCTATCAGAACTGAACCAGAAGAGAGATAGTAGGTAGCTGTCGTATCAATCTCACCTATCACCAGTGGATAACCAAAAAGAAGTGAAATAGATAACAGAACCTGAGCTAGCGTAAAGAGTAGAAATAGATCTTTTTGACGAAGATAGTTCCAACGAAGTAAGTAAAAAAATTGAGTCATATCAGTTTGTCAACTCCTCTCTATAAAGATCTGAAATGGATATGTTTTTCTGAGTAAGTGACAGATTGTAAAATATTCTTTCTATCCAATTCCTGTGTAATTTTTGGTAGCAGTCTCGTTAACTCCTTCTCTTCTATTTCAATCTGGCAAATCGAACCATTGATAATGGTATAATCTTGAAATAGAGCTAAGCTATCTTTCATTCCTAAACTCAAAAGATATTTGGTACTGTTTTTGATAGGTTATTTGCTGAACTGGTCCTGATTTGATTAACTTCCCATGGTTAAATAAGGCATAGTTGTCAGCATATTTTTCAACTTCCAACAAGTTATGTGTCACGATAATAATGGTATGACCTTTATGCGCTAGCTTCTGTAATAATTGCCACTGTTTTTCACGACGTATTGGATCAACATCGTTCGTGGGCTCATCAAGAAGAATAATGATCGGAGATCCGATCAAAGCCATTGCAAAAGAAGTTAGACGTTTTAAACCGCCTGAGAGATCCTTTCCTTGTTTTGCCCGGTACTCCTTAATTTCCAAGTCGATTAGGAGCTGATCCATTTCCTTTTGTAAATCTAAGCTGTTTAATCCTCTCATTCTTCCAAGCATTTCTATGTTTTGTTCCACCGTCAATTTTTCAAGTGGTGCATACTGTTGCGACATATAGCTCATCATTGAGCGAGCTTGTTTACGATTCTGTACAAAAGAAATGTCTCCATAGCATACATCTCCTTTATCGGGTTTGGTAAAACCAATCATTTGATTTAAGAGGGTGGACTTACCAGCACCATTATGTCCTAAAAAGGCTGTAATTTTAGCAGCTTCTATTTCTAAGGAAATATGGTTATTAGCAAAATGTTGCTTATCGAATGATTTTGTCAAATCTCTAATAGTCAGTGTCGCAAAATGTCTTCATCTCATCACTCAAGACTGAGAAGATTGTCCCAGCTTCCTTCATTTTTGATAAGATTATTGTATAATAAACATATGACTTTCCATGGTTTACGTCATGATTTACCATTTAAGTGTCATAATTAGCCAACTCAATTTGATAAGGGGGACTTATGTTAAACGTCGTTATTTGTGATGACTCAACTAGAGATGCTAGTCAGTTAGAACAGTATTTACTTTCTTACGACAAGGTTCCTGTAGAAACAAAACTATATACAAATCCACAAAAAATGCTAGAACAGTTAACAAGGGATACACATTGTGTTTTTTTGGATATTGATATGCCACAAATTACTGGAATTGACCTTGCACGTGAAATTCGTCAGTTCAATCCTTTTATCCCCATTATTTTTGTGACCAGCTATCGTGATTACATGGAACAAGTATTTGAAGTACAGACTTTTGATTACTTAGTAAAACCCATTGAACCCCAAAGGTTAAATAAGGTAGTAGACAGAATTTTACGTTATTTAGATTTAGGACAAACCATCTTTAACTTCTCATTTGGAAAACAAAAGTTACTCTATTCCTTTAAGTGACATTACCTATTTTGAAAAAGATAAGCGTTCCGTTTTTTATTTTATACACTAGCAGATACCTATAAGTCCTTACTGAAAACTCAAGAAATTTTAGATAAACTACCTGATTATTTTATTCAAATTCATGCTTCTTATATTGTAAATCCCAAATATATCAAAAGATTTTGATGCGAAAACAGTAACTATTTTTTGCTAAATGGAACCGAGGAGCATTCACTTCCAATTAGTCGTAAGTTCCAGTCTTCTTTTAAAGAAAAATACTATAACTATCTCAGTGAAAAGGAATTTCTAATGCTAATAGGATTGCGGATCATTAGTATCTTGTTTGACTTATTTCTGGCAAGTGTTTTATTTTATAGGCCAATATCCAAAAGTAAACATTCAAAAGAGACACTTTTAGCCCTTTGTTGTTGCTTGCTTTTTCATGTGGCTCTTGTGTTTCTATTTTTAGAAAGTCGCGTTTTTTTAGTCAGCAATCTCTTTCTGAGTATTTGTAGAATCCTCTCTTGTAGGACTCTATTTTGGCTACTCCTTTCGTGATTCTTCCTTTTGGATATTCTTACAAACAAGCCTGACATTATTAGCCGGAGCTGTCCTCAATCAAGCTATCCAACTATTTCTTCCACTGTCAAAAGTATCGAAAAATTTAGGAACTGATTAGTGGTTACCTTGCCATCAGTTTTCTTTTTTCAACTGTGATCACTCTTGTTCTTCGACAGCTATTTCGAACACATCAAAAGTTAAGCATGGCAACATCTAGAAGAAATTGGCTTTATCAATTTATCGTGCCGATTTTATCGATTATTTTTGCCTTTACTGTATCTGCTATTCAAGGGCAAGTATTTGGACCAGATTATCTTTCTGTCATTTCACTCTTGTCTCTTATTGTATTGTCGTTTTCCTCGCTGTATTTTACCTTGCATCTTTCTCAACAACAGCACGCTTATTATCAAAAATAAATTAGATAAAGAACAACTTCAATTCCAATTAAGAGAAACACAACAGTCTCAAGAAGAATACCAACGATTGCAAAGTCTTCGGCATGACTTAAAAAATAAACATTTAACCCTCTTGGCACTTCTAGAAGAAAATCCTGATGAGGCTAGAGAGTATCTTCAATCGTTAACCGATAGTATTTCAGGAAAACAAACCTTTTACTCCAAAAATCCAACGGTTAATTATTTACTAAATCAAAAACTGCGCGATGTGGAAGATGCAAATTGCATTTAGAAATTGACTGCTTTTATCCCACAAGAACTATCTATTCAGCCCGATGTTCTAGCTGTTATTTTAGGAAATTGTTTGGATAATAGTATTTCAGCCTGCCTTCGATTGACTGATAAATCAGAGAGAACACTGTCTCTGAATATACGTTATTTTCAACAAAATCTATTTATTTCGATCAACAATACCTTTAATGAACAGGAACAAGAGACTCGTAAAACACGTCAAAGAGATGGTTGGGGCTTGCGAAACGTTGATGCCCTAGTATTTAGTCCCCTCATCCACAAAGAGGCTGAGACCTTGAAGGATTGATGAAACTGCAGATACAACCAAATAAGAACTTTCTTGGGTCAATTTCTCGATGACTGGCAAGAGACTTGCATAAGAGATGACACCACTTTCTGCCAAGAGACGGCGTTCTTGAAGGATTTGTTGCTTGCTCAAGTTATCCAAGGAAGCCATGTTGTCTACAATCGCATCCAAGAGCTCTCCTTGGTAATCGGTAATGTAGTGGGCTGTATTTTCCGTATTGAAACGAAGCGGTTCACTATTTTGCAGCAGCAAGGGCAGCATAACCTGGGATTTCAAGCGTTTCTGTTTCAAGTGTATCTGGAATACCAGACCAGTTGCTGTTCAATGGCACAACCCATTGACGGCCTTGGTCTTCATGTTCTCCCAATGAAGAATTGTTTTTGGCTGATCTTCAAGGTATCATTTTCCACCACTGCTGTAAGGACTGGATAACCAGGTTGTTCCAACCAAGAATCCATGAAGGCTGCTACATCACGGCCAGATGCATCACCTAGAGGCATTCCCAAAGGTCACGACCGATGGTATTGCCGTATTGGTGTTTTTTTCAAAGTAAGCTCTTGAGTCCCTTTACGGAAAGGCATCATCCCCTAACCAGCGGCGGAGCATATGCATGAGACGGCTACCCTTTAGCGTAGACGATGGCTGGGTCAAAAAGAGTATTGATTTCATCAGGGTGTTTGACTTCCACATGGACAGATTGAACCCCATCGGTTGCATCGCGTTTCAAGGCCAATGGAACACCTGTTGTTTGGAAGTCTTCAAAGATATTCCAGCTTGGTTCGATGGCATTGACAGATACATATTCCATCATGTTGGCAAAACTTTCGTTCAACCAGAGGTCATCCCACCACTTCATGGTTACCAGGTTACCAAACCATTGGTGAGCCAATTCGTGAGCAACTACAAGAGCAACTTGTTGACGGCTAACTGCAGTTGAGTTTTCATCTACGAGGAGATAGACTTCACGGTAAGTCACCAAGCCCCAGTTTTCCATGGCTCCAGCTGAGAAGTCAGGAAGCGCTACGTGAAGTGATTGAGGAATTGGATACTTCACGCCATAATAGTCTTCATAAAATTCGATGACTCGTACAGCGACATCAAGAGAAAATTCTAAGTTTTTCAACGGATGGGCCTTGGTTGAATAGATACCTACGAGAGTGCCATTTTTTGTTTTGGCCGTGATCCCTTGAAGATCTCCAGCAGCAAAGGCAAGGAGGTAAGAAGACATCCGTGGAGTCGTAGCAAATTTCCAAATTCCTGTTTCTTTGCGGTTTTCCACATCGATTTCAGGCATATTTGAAAGGGCAATTTCACCTTCTTCTTGGTCAAATTTCAAAGAAAGATCAAACGTTGCTTTGGCTTCAGGCTCGTCCACACTTGGAAAGGCTTCACGCGCAAAATGGCTCTCAAACTGAGTTGAAAGGACTTCCTTCTTCACACCATCAATGCTGTAGTAAGATGGGTAAATCCCAGTCATATTGTCAGTGATCTTACCAGAATAGGTCAGAGTAACTGTCACTTGACCTGTGCCTTCCAATTCAACATAAACTGCTTCATTGGCATCATCAACCGTAAATGGACGGGCTTGACCTGCTACTTCTACTGTTTCGATGGTCAAATCCTTTTGGTGAAGCGAGATCTTGTCCGCCTTGGCTTGACCTGTGATCACCACACGACCGCTAAAGGTCTTGGTTTTACGACTTAAATCCAAAAACACTTCATAATGTTCTGGAACGAATGTTTCTACAAAATGTGCAACTGCTTGCATAATTTCCTCCTTTAAATGTTCACGCTTTTCCAATCAAAAGCCCTAATAAAACTATTTTATCACAAAGTTGGGATAAAAGAAAAGACAAGCATGACAATGCCTGTCTGAGATCGAAAAGACTCCAAGATCTTACATTTCGATAATTTTACCTGTTTCAAAGTAGACTACCCATTCACAGATATTTTTTGCATAATCTCCGATGCGTTCCAAGAAGTTGATCACTTGGAAATAATCACGTCCCGTCACGATGGACTCTGGATTTTTTCGAATTTCTTCTGTTGCTAATTCTTGGATGCTATCAAAGTAATGGTTGATGACTTCATCTCGTGAAGCAACTTCATAGGCCAAATCCACATCGCCTTTGAGGTAAACATCTAGTGTCGCTTCGACAAAATCTTTGACTTCACGGCCCATCTTGCTGATTTCTTCCTCAACAGATTGGATACGGACTTCCCCTTTCATGCGAATCGTTGCCTTGGCAATCGATACTGCGTGGTCCCCCATCCGCTCCAAGTCAGAGACCGCTTTTAAGACGGTCATCACGACACGAAGGTCTTGTGAAACCGGCTGTTGAAGAGCAATAATCTCAAAAGATTTGCGCTCAAGCTTCACTTCGTATTCGTTGATCTCCGCATCATCTTCGATGACCTGGCGGGCCAATTCACGGTCATGGGTCACGAAAGCACGAACTGTACGGTTGATCTGACTCAACACTTCATTTCCCATTGCATAAAACTGGTTATGCAACTTCTCTAAATCTTCTTCAAATTGAACTCGTAACATTTTATTTTCTTCCTATCCAAATTTACCAGAGACATAGTCTTCTGTTTCTTTCTTAGCTGGGTTCAAGAACATTTCATTGGTATCATTGTACTCAATCAAATCGCCATCCAAGAAAAAGGCTGTTTTATCAGAAATCCGACTTGCTTGTTGCATGGAGCGTGTCACCAAGAGCATGGTGTAGCGGTCTTTTAGTCCATACAAGGTTTCTTCAATCTTTGCCAGCTGAAATCGGGTCCAGCGCTGAAGTTGGCTCATCCAAAAGAATAATCTTTGGACTGGTCGCAAGAACCCGCGCCACACAGACCCGCTGCTGCTGACCACCGGAAAGTCCGATAGCCGAATCATGCAGGCGATCCTTGACTTCATCCCAGATGGAAGCGCGTTTCAAAGAGGTTTCAACTGCTTCATCCAAGACAGCCTTGTCCTTGACACCATTAATCATCAAGCCATAGGTCACATTATCATAAATGGACATTGGGAAAGGATTGGGCTGTTGGAAGACCATTCCGATTTCCTTACGCAATTCGACCGTATCGGTCCGTGGTCCGTAGATATTATGTCCATTGTAGAGGATGGTTCCTGTGGTGGTGACCTCATGGTTGAGGTCGCCCATGCGGTTAATGGCTTTTAAAAGGGTAGATTTCCCTGATCCTGAAGGACCAATCAAGGCTGTAATCTCCTTTGGAGCAAAGTCCAAGGAGACGCTATTTAGAGCCTTCTTTTTATTGTAATAAACCGACAAGTCCTTGACTTGCAAAATTGGTTCTGTCATTCTATTTTCCCTTTTTTTGTTGTCATTTTTACTTTATCCAAAGTGACCCGATACATAATCGTTGGTCGATTGCAATTTCGCATTTTGGAAAATATTCGAAGTCTTATCGTACTCGATGAGGTTTCCTAGGTAGAAGAAACCGGTATAATCGCTAGCACGGGCTGCTTGTTGCATGCTGTGGGTCACGATGACAATGGTATAATTCTTCTTCAACTCAAGCATGGTTTCTTCTAATTGCGCTGTTGCGATCGGATCAAGCGCTGAAGCTGGCTCATCCATGAGTAAGATATCTGGCTTCACAGAGATGGCCCGTGCGATACAAAGTCGTTGCTGTTGGCCACCTGAAAGTGTCAAGGCTGATTTATGAAGGTCATCCTTGACCTGATCCCACAGAGCTGCCTGTTTCAAAGAAGTTTCGACCAATTCGTCCAAGATCTTCTTGTCTTTCACCCCAGCGCGTTCATGCGGGAAGGTGATGTTTTTATAAATCGATTTGGCAAAAGGATTGGGCCGTTGGAAAACCATCCCAATATGCTTACGCATTTCATAAACATTGATATCTGGACGATTGACATCGATTCCTTCATACCAAATTTCACCCGTAACACGCGCAATATCGATGGTATCATTCATCCGGTTCAAACTACGTAGGTAGGTTGATTTCCCAGATCCTGAAGGACCGATCAAGGCTGTAATCTTATTCTTTTCAAACTGCATGTCGACGCCTTTAATGGACTCGTTCGTTCCATAATAGACATGCAAATCTTTGGTCGATAGGACCACCTTTTCTTCAGGAAAAGTAATGATGTGTCTCATCCCAATTGTATTTTGACATTTCTTCTCCTTTAAGCAGATGTTAGTTTTTTATGGAGGTAACTTCCGAGTTTGCGTGCTCCAAAGTTAAAGATCAAGATAAAGATCAAAAGAACGGCGGCAGAACCGGCTGAGACTTCGATCGAGTCTGGAATAGTTCCTTCACTGTTGACCTTCCAGATATGGACAGCCAAGGTTTCAGCCTGACGGAAGATCGAAATCGGACTGGTCACACTAAAGATATTCCAGTTTGACCAATCAAGGGCTGGAGCCGATTGACCTGCTGTATAGATCAAGGCAGCAGCTTCCCCAAAGATCCGTCCTGAAGCTAAGACGACCCCAGTGATAATACTTGGAAGAGCTTCTGGTACCACGACATGAATCACAGTTTCCCAGCGAGACAAGCCCAGTGCTAGACCTGCTTCGCGCTGCGTATGGTGGACGTGCTGCAAGCTATCTTCGATATTGCGGGTCATCTGTGGCAGGTTAAAGACGGTCAAGGCCAAGGCCCCTGAAATGATCGAAAATCCATATTTGAACTGGACAACGAAGACCAGGTAACCAAAGAGACCTACAACGACAGATGGCAAAGAAGACAAGATCTCAATACAGGTACGAACCAAATTGGTCAAGCGACCTTTTTTTAGCGTACTCAGAGAGGTAAATCCCAGCTCCAAGAGAAAGTGGGAAGGAAATCACCAAGGTAATGACCAAGAGGAAGAAGGAATTATACAATTGAATTCGATCCCTCCTCCTGCTTGGTAAGAAGAAGATTTCCCAGTCAAGAAGTGCCAAGATACATGGGGCAAGCCACGGACCAAGATATAAAGGATCAATGAGGCAAGAATCGCAACGATGATCCCTGAAATAGCATACAGCACTCCTGTCGCAATTTTATCCATTCGTTTAGCGTGCATAGTTCTTCTTACCTCTTTCTTTCGTAATCAGTTTAATCACACTGTTAAAGGCAAGACTCATGAGGAGCAATACCAAGGCGAGTGACCAAAGAACATTGTTATTGACCGTACCCATGACGGTATTTCCGATTCCCATGGTCAAAATAGAGGTGAGGGTGGAAGCTGGTGTTGTGAGCGAGGTTGGTACCACTGCCGAGTTTCCGACCACCATCTGGATCGCCAAGGCTTCCCCGAAGGCACGCGCCATACCAAAGACAACCGCTGTAAAAATTCCTGAGCGGGCTGCCTTGAGTGTGACATGCCAAATGGTTTGCCAGCGGGTCGCACCCATGGCCATACTAGCTTCCCGGTAATGACGGGGCACAGCTCGGAGGCTATCGGTCGTCATAAAGGTGACAGTTGGCAGGATCATAACAAAGAGGACAAAGACCCCTGAGAGGATCCCAAAACCAGTCCCTCCAAAGAGACTACGCGTAAATGGAACGACCACTTGAAGGCCAATGAATCCGTAAACAACTGAAGGAATCCCCACTAAGAGCTCAATGGCTGGTTGCAAGAAACGAGCTCCTTTAGGAGAGACTTCTGTCATGAAAACTGCTGCACCAATGGCAAACGGCGTTGCCAAGAGGGCAGAAAGCAAGGTTACAATAAAGGAACCTAGAATCATTGGTAGGGCTCCGAATTCCTTTGCAGCAGGATTCCAAGTACTCCCAAATAGAAAACTAAAGATATTGACTTTATTGACAAAGAAAGTCGATAAACCTTTTTGGGCCACGAAAATCAAAATCATGGCAACGACGACAACAATCAAACTCATACATAGAAAAGTAATGGTTTTCCCAAATTTTTCTAGGCGGGAGTTTTTTGATTTCGTCAGCATTTTTTTTGCTACTTCGTTCATTTTTTACCTAATTCTTTTATTTTTTTGTCACATTCCCTTTTAAATCACGGGTGACTTTCATATCATTGATTGGGATATAACCCATCTTGCCAACAACTTTTTGCTGAACCTCATCGGTCATCATGTAGTCAATGAATTTTTTAGACAACTCATTGGGATTTTCCTTTGGTATACATGTGTTCATAAGACCAGATTGGCCAGTTATTGTTGACAACATTGGCTTTGGTTGGTTGATAGCCATTGAGCTTCATGGTTTTGACACTGCTATCCAAGTAGGTAAAGGCTAGATAAGAGATGGCTCCTGGCGTTTGAGAAACGATGTTTTTCACCATTCCATTAGAGTCTTGCTCTTGGGCCTGCTTGGGTTGTTTGCCATCCATGATAATGGCATCAAAGACAGCACGGCTACCAGAACCAACCGCCCGGTTCACAATCGTGATTTCAAGATCTGGACCTCCCAATTGCTTCCAGTTGGTATATTCACCCGTAAAGATCTTTCGCAATTGCTCTGTTGTCAAATTGTCGATTGAGATATTTTTATTGGCAATGATGGCTGTCCCTGCTACGGCTACCTGATGATCGACCAGACTAGAGGCATCAATCCCAGATTTTTCCTCTGCAAAGAGGTCACTATTTCCGATGTCCACAGCGCCTGATTGAACTTGTGAAAGTCCTGTACCAGAACCTCCTCCTTGTACATTTACAATCTTACCAGGATGTTCTTCAATGTAGCGATCTACTACTCCTTCAACCAAGGGTTGTAAGGCAGTCGATCCGACAGCAGTGATGGATTCTCCGCGATTGATCCAAGAAGCACAAGCAGATAAACTTCCTGCTAATGCGATCGTCGCTAGTCCTAGGATCAGCTTTTTAGACTTTTTCAAATCATGTCTCCTTGATATTTCACTATTTCACTTATGATTTTGACAAGTTTTTTTCAAAAAAACCTGTACTTCCACTATATCATAGAACGGGTTCTTTGCCCAGCATTTTACCTAAAACGAAGCCCCTTTGGATAGAAATTTTTCAGGGTCTGTCCGGTCACTTTGGCAAAGCCCAAACCATTGCCTTCAACCAGGACCTGGTACCATCCATTTGGATGCGTTTCCTTCAATTGAACCGTCTCTCCCGCAACATAATGAACAAAGTCTTCAGGCGTGATCGAAACGGTCTCTTTGACTTCACTCGGTCTCAATGCTAGACCAAGGGCAAAACTAGGTTCAAATCGATTTTTCTTGAAGGTCCCTAGGTGCAAGCCATTTCGGGCAATTTTTACTTTGCGCAAATCTGGTAAACCAAGTGGAACCAAGTAGAGTTCGTCACCAAAGGTTTCGAGGACACCTTCTAGAGTGATCTTCAAGTGTTTCTTAGCAAACTCCTGCCACCATTTCTTTTGTTCTGCAGATAATTGGTCCTTTTTGGAAGGGATTTTGGCAGGTCGATTCTCTCCTAGATAACGGAACTTAGCAACAAATTGTCCCTCCCCTTTAAAGAGATGAGGATACATGCGCGCCGTTTCTGGATGGTCAATGCCTTCTGCCATACCATTGATCTTCTCGACAGTTTCCAGCTCCAGATCATAGTTTTCCAAAAGCCAGGATACGATCTCTTCATTTTCCTCAGGAGCCCAGGTACAGGTTGAATACACCAAGGAACCACCTGGAAGCAACATCTTGAGAGCATCCTCTAGAATCTCTCTTTGAAGGAGACTACACTCTCGAGGATAATCGACAGACCAATAGTCCATGGCATCTGGTTGCTTACGGAACATCCCCTCACCTGAACACGGGGCGTCTAGTACAATCAGATCAAAAAAGCCTGAGAAAACTTTGGCCAGACGATCGGCAGACTCATTGGTTACTAGCACATTTCGCGCACCAAAGCGTTCTACATTCTCTACAAGAATTTTCGAGCGGCCCTTGTGGATCTCATTGGAGACCAAGAGTCCCTGATTGTCCAAATAAGACAAGAGTTGGGTGGTCTTTCCGCCAGGAGCTGCGGCCAAGTCTAAGACCTTCATCCCTGGCTTCGGCTGAGCGACTTGGGCCACTATCTGTGCAGCTGGCTCTTGCGAATAGACCAAACCCGTTGCGTGCTCGATGGATTTTCCTGAGACCTTTCCATAATGTCCCCAAGGAGTATTGGGAATCGGATCATCAAATGCTTTTTGAGCTTCTTTCAAAGGATTAGTCCGAAAGGCCGATACTGCTTCTTGTTCAAAAGTCGCAAAAAAAGCAGCAGCATCCTCACCTAGAAGATGCTGGTATTTTTCTTTAAAACCATTGGGAAAATTCATTTAACTTCTCCCTTTCTTAAGATAGGTTTGAATTTCTGTTAACTTCACTTTTGGAACCATCATAATGGGTTCCACTGACTGGTAATTAGGTTTATCTCCATTTAGATTTAAAACGGTATAGCCCAACTGTTCCCCCATGATCGCAGCTGCGGCATAATCCCAGGGCCAGATGTAGCTAAAATAAGCTAGAATCCCACCTGAGAGAATTTTTGAAAAACTAATACCGGCACTTCCGTAGACCCGAATGCCAAGAGAATCCATACCAAGATCGGCCATGCCCCAGTCATTTTTTTCTCAAGCATGCCGACATTTGAAGCAATCAAAAAGTTTTTCCAGAGGTTGGTCCACAAAGGGTGTCAGTTCAACCTCATTTGCGATAAACAGGGAATTCTCCACCCCCGTAAAAAAGGTGATCCCGCATCACATCGTAGATCAGGCCAAACTGACCAATTCCGTCTTCAAAATAGGCCACCATCACCGCAAAATCTTCCTTTTGGGTCACAAAATTATTGGTCCCATCAATAGGATCAATCACCCAAACGGATCCTTCTGAAATCGGTGAACGAAGGCCATCTTCCTCCGCAAAAATCCGATCTTCTGGGTAGCGATGTGATTTTTTCAACCAAATCCTTTTGAACCTGTTGGTCCATCTGGGTTACTAAATCTGTCGGCCCAGTCTTTTTTGAGATCATCAAGTCATCATGGAGATGAAGACGCAAGTAGTCTCCAGCCTCTAAAACGATTTGTTTGGCAAACTCTAATTTATTCTTCAAGAGAAAACCATCCTTCCTCTTTTTGCTTTGCAGCCTGGGTCGCACGATAGAGAGAATAACCGCTCACTTCTTCGAACTCCCGTCCAAGACGCTTTTCTTCTCCGATACTAGGCACGACCTTCTTAAAAGCGCGGTAGGCTTCCATGTATTCTTTGGCCTCTACCTTACTTTCATAGGCTTCTTCAACTTTATTGAAAAAAGAAAGCACTGAAGCAAGCTCTTCAGTGCTCCACGATAAGTCCAGTGGGTAACTATAATTTTTTTGCATTCGACATACTTCTTAGTTTATTTCTGCTCTTAGAGTGGCAGAGCGTAACTCTTGTTTGCGATAACTCCGTGGCAAGAAGGCCCGAATTTCATCTTCGTTAAAGCCAATCTGCATGCGTTTGTTATCTAAAATAATCGGTCTCCGCAAGAGACTAGGATTTTCCTCAATCAGATGGATCAAGGCTGAGATGGATAAATCTTCAACATCAACATCCAATTTTTTTGAAAAAAATTTTTTTGAACGAGTTGAAATAATGTCGTCTGTTCCGTTTTCGGTCAAGGCCAATATACTTGTCAACTCCTGTTTGCTCAAAGGACTTGTCATAATATTGTGTTCTTTAAATGGAACATCGTGCTTTTTTAACCAAGCCCGAGCTTTTCGACATGATGTACAACTCGGCGATAAAAATAATGTAATCATGTGGTTCACTTCTTTTTTTATATATAACTATCTGACTCTATTATACAAAAAAATTAGGTGCTTGAAAAGCGCTTTTTTGATTTCTCGACGATTTTTCTAAATTTCAGCGGAAAAAAGAAACCCCTTTCATTTTTTCCAAGAAAAAGCTAGAAAAAAGGATTAGGTAAGCTCCTAATCCTTGGTCCAGTTTCGTGAAATTGCTTCATCTTCTTTCAGTTGAGCCACTAGTTGATCGATCCCATCGAATTTGACCATTTCTCGAATCTTATCTAACCAATGAATGGTCAGGGTATGACCGTAGATATCTCCTGTAAAATCAAAGAGATTGACTTCGAAACGAAGCTCTTTTCCATCAAAGGTGACATTTTTTCCGACAGAAGCCATGCCTCGATAGATCTGCCCTTTAAAATCAACATCAACTACATAAACCCCATCTGATGGGAGATAGGTCCGATCAATCGGCGCTAAATTGGCAGTAGGATAGCCAATGGTTCGGCCACGCGCATCCCCGTGCACGATGATTCCCCGACTGGATAAAGGGTGACCAAGTAGACGGGCAGCTTCTTTGACGCGTCCTTCCAGGATAGCTTGACGAATGCGGGTCGAACTAATCTTTTCCCCCTGATCCAATACAGGAGAAATGACTTCCACTTGACCATCAAAATAAGCAGCTAAGTCAGAGGCAGTTTTCTTATCAGAGCCAAAACTATAATCAAATCCAGCAATTAAGACCCGAGCTCTCAAGGCTTTGACAAATTGATCAACAAATTCTTTGGCTGTTTTAGAAGCAAAATCGGTCGTAAAATCAATGAGAAAGAGCTCATCCACTCCTAGTTCGTTTAATTTTTGGAACCGATCCTCAGGACTCTGCAAATGAAGCAGTAATTCTGGTTGGTAGCGAACAAAGGCTAACTTAGGAGATTCAGGAAAGGTTAACAAAGCGACCTTCAAGCCTTTTTCACCTGCTATCTGACGCGCCTTTTTAAAGAGTTCTTGATGCCCCAGATGCAGGCCATCAAAGTAGCCCAGAACCAAAACCGTCTCATTCTCCAAATGGATCTGGTTAGCAGTAGTTATCGTACGAATATTCATGAATTTATTGTAACACACTTTCTGTTAGAAAGACTTTTCGAGGTTTGTAAAGTTCTTCTCTTTTTTCTAAAATGGCTACCAATTTTCCTTGGTAAAAAGCAGCCAACTCTCTGGAGTCACTCTCAACAGGAATAAAGCGTCCCACTTGGACTTCGCCAACCTCTTCTACTGTCAGCTCTACTTTTTCCAGATCCCCGGTGCCAATTTCAAGTGGGTGAAGGAAGCTCAGATCTCCTTGGGCTACTTTTTCAGCCACTTCTTCTAAGGTCAGGGCATCATCCAGTGACAAACCGGCAGCACTGGTTCGTGTCAGATGAGACATATGGGCTGCGTAGCCCAGTTTTTGACCCAAATCCACCGACAAGGTCCGGATATAGGTCCCCTTGCTGCATTTGACTCGGAAACGAAAACGGGCTAGCCTTCCTTCATAGCTAATCTCACTGGTGCGCGTAAAGTCATAAATGGTTACCTGCCGGACAGGGCGTTCCACTTCTTCTCCTGCCCGCGCATATTCATAGAGCTTACGTCCATTGACCTTGACAGCGGAATACATAGGTGGTACTTGCTCGATTTCTCCCACCATTTGGGCAATCATGCGATCGACCTCTGCTGCATCTAAAGGGGATTCCACTGGGGTCCGCTCTACGACTTCCCCACTGGCATCCTCCGTCGTGGTAGAAAATCCCAAAGTGATTTCTCCTTCATAGACCTTGCCTTCATCTTGCATAAATTCGACCATCCGGGTCGCCTTGCCAACTGCAATCGGAAGCACTCCCACCACATCTGGATCCAGCGTTCCCCCATGGCCGATCTTCTTAGTTCCTAAGATTTTTCGCAGTTTAAAGACCACATCATGTGAGGTCATGCCTGCTTCTTTTTTTACATTGATAATTCCGTCCATCTGATTTGCTCTTTCTAACTGATTGTGTGACCATCCGGGCCACCGACCCTTTATTATACCATGAAACAAGACTTCTTGTCCCTCTTTCCCCCTTCCCATGAGCTCCTAAAAAATCCCGTAGCAGATTTCAGACTTTTTAAAATGGGTTTGATACAATAGAAAGCGAAAGAAGGTGTAACATATGTTAATGTATGATGTTATTGTGATTGGATTTGGTAAAGCTGGTAAAACACTTGCAGCGAAATTATCAAGCCAAGGAAAAAAAGTCGCTCTGATTGAAAAGAGCAAATCTATGTACGGTGGTACTTGTATCAATATCGCTTGTATTCCCAACTAAGACCTTGATTGTTGCAGCAGAAAAAGGCTTGGATTTTGAGCAAGCCATGAATGAGAAAAATGCGGTCACTACTCGTCTCAATGGCAAGAACTACGCAACCATTGCTGGAACTGGTGTAGACATTATCGACGCGACTGCTCGTTTCGTTTCTAACAAGGTCATCGAAATTCAAGCTGGAGATGAAAAGGAAGAATTGACAGCTGAAACCATTATTATTAATACTGGTGCTGTGCCAACTATCCTTCCAATCCCAGGATTAGCTGAAAGTAAATTTGCTGTGGATTCAACCGGCATTCAACGTTTGGAAAACCTACCTAAACGCCTCGGTGTCCTTGGTGGTGGACCAATCGGATTGGAATTTGCTCATCTCTACAATACCTTGGGCAGCCAAGTAACGGTATTGGATGCTTCTGAAACATTCTTGCCACGGATCGAGCCAAGCATTGCAGCTCTTGCAAAAAGCTACCTTGAAGAAGATGGTATTCAATTCTTGCAAGGCGTTCATACCCAAGAAATCAAAGATGGCCAAAACAGCTTAACGGTTGTCACAGATAAGGGAGACTTCGAGTTTGATATCCTTCTCTACGCAACAGGACGTAAACCAAACATCGCTGGACTTGGTCTTGAAAACACAGATATCCAAGTCACTGATCGTGGAGCGATCCAAGTCAACCGTCATTTGGAAACCAACGTCCCTGGTGTCTTTGCAGTTGGGGATGTCAATGGTGGTCCTCAATTCACCTACATGTCACTCGATGACTTCCGCATTGTCTTCAACTACCTCACAGGCGATGGTAGCTACAATCTCGAAACTCGTAGAAATTATGCGACAACACTCTTTATTGCTCCTCCACTTGCCCAAGTCGGCTTGACCGAGCAAGAAGCACGTGACAAAGGACTTCCAGTTGCTGTTAAAGAATTGCCAGTTGCTGCCATGCCTCGTGGACATGTCAATGCAGACCTTCGAGGTGCCTTCAAAGCCGTGGTCAACCCAGAAACCAAAGAAATTCTTGGAGCGACGCTCTTTGGAGAAGCTGCAGGCGAAATCATCAACCTGATCACCATGGCGATGGACAACAAGATCCCTTATACTTACATCGCAAAACAAATCTTTACCCACCCAACCATGGCAGAAAACCTAAACGATCTCTTTGCGATTTAAATAGCATAAAAAAAGCTGGAAAATTTTTCCAGCTTTTTTTAGTTTAAGAATTCACAGACAGCCTCTTGAAATGCTTTATTTTCTTCATAAAGAGCATGCCCAGAATGCTTTAGAATAAGGAGCTGACAACCCGAAATCGCTTTTGCCAGTTCCTTGGATCCGTCCACACCAATCACATCATCTTCAAGCGCACCAAGGACAAAGGTTGGACACTGAATTTCCTTTAAGACCTCACGGCTATTATGTTCCAGGCAAGACTGAGACTGAATGGCTATTCTATTTTCATCTTTGATTCGCCCCAAGCGACCCATAATATTATAAAGCAACCGCCACTTTTGATAGCTCTTTTGCGTGTAGGAATGCTTTGCAATATCCAGCATGAGATGCTTAAAATTTCCAGATTGACTAAGTTGTTGCCAATGCTCAATTCGTTCTCTAGCAAGTTGACTAGGTTTTGCAGTGGTCACAGCTAAGATGAGCTTTTGAACCTTTTCAGGGAAATCCGCCACCAACCATTGGGCAATCATTCCACCTTGTGAAATCCCCATAACATAAGCGGTATCTAGGTTTAGTGTCTCCATTGCTTCTGCTACATCTGCTGCCATATCCCGCGTCGTATAGCCCTGTCTCAACTCATTGATTCGAGAAAAAACATAGATCTTATATCGCTTAGCAAGTAGACGATACGAGAGAGAAAAGAGCTGGGCCTTTCCTTTAACGGTCTGTAACCCATCCCCCAAGCCTGGTATAATTACTAGAGCGTCCTTTCCTTTTCCAAATGTCACATAGTCCATGGTTTTCCCATTCATGGACAAGGTAGCGTTCTTAGCTGAATACAAAGATTATTCTCCTTTCAGAGCATCAAACTTAGCTTTCATGGTTGGATTTTTCCGTGTCAATTTTTTAACGGAAACATCATCCAACTTGTTGTTAGCGAGGCGGAGTTGGTTTTCTGATGTGGTCAAGAATTTCTTGACTTCTTCCATCCGTTTGATGGCCTTATCGATTTCATCGATGGCCTTGCCAAAGTTGACAGAAGCCGAATTGTAGTTCTTAGCAAAGGCTACTTTGAATGCATCCAGGTCTTCTTCAAAGTGGGTAATATCAATATTTTGTTCACGGACAAGCGCTAATTCCTGCTTGTATTTAAGGGAATTAAGGGCCGCATTGCGCAAGAGCCCAATGATCTGGATAAAGAACTGAGGACGGACCACATACATCTTCTCATACTCATGACTGACATCGACAATCCCTGTGTTGAAGTAGTCGTTATCTGCCTCAAGCATGGTCACCAAAACGGCATATTCACAGTTCTTTTCTCGACGATCCTTGTCCAACTCCTTGTAGAAATCCGCATTCTTATGCTTCTTCTCTGTCCCGTCAGCTTCATTCTTCATCTCAAACATAATGGAGATAATCTCCACCCCATTTTCATCACACTCGCGGAAGATAAAGTCGCCTTTAGACCCACGCGCAGAGACCTTGTTGTCCTTTTCAAAATAGGCATTTGGGAAGGCAAAACTGCGAACCTTGTTAAACTCACTTTCCGCATACTGTTCCAGACTTTCACCGATGGCCTTGGTCGATTGTTGAGCCTTGAAATTCTTGTAGAACTCGACCTGTTCATTGGCCGCCTTTAAGTTGGGCTTCATAGTTTTGCTTTAACAGAAGTCAGAGAAAGCTCGTTTTCTTTTTCTTGTAATAGGAGCTGATTTTTGACCTGATCTCTTTCTTTCTCTAGATCAGACAGTGTTTTTTGCAGCTGATTTTCATGCTCCAAGCGCAAGGTGGCCAACTGATTTCTCCAGTGCTTGCACTTCTTTTTTCTTTCTCTAGCAGGCTTTTGGCTAGCGGTTTGCTCCACCTCTTTTTTTGGCCAATTCTTTTTCAGTATCAAACTGTTGAATCTGGTTTTGTAACTGGGCAATTTCTTGGTCCTTCTTGGCTAACTTCTCTTGTTGCTCATTAAGGGCCTTTTGCTCAGCTAAAGCCAACTCTTGCCGAATCCGCTCATGAATTTCCTTGTCAAACTCAGCTGTCCGTACCTGTGACAAGAGTTCGCTGTATTGACTTTCGTTGACTGTAAAAGACTTTCCCCACAGTTGGGGCACTTGATTTCGTTCATAGCATGCCTCTTTCTCTATTCTTAGTATATTATATCATGCCACCTGTAAAATCAAAACCAGCAAAGCGAGGCTTGCTGGTTTCACTAATATTCATTTTCTCATAGAGACTTTTCCTTAGGTGAGGACGGACAGTAGCGACTCCCTTTGAGATTCCATACCTAGATTTGAGCCTTACGTCTCAAATCACGAGCACCAGAAACTAAATGTGTTTCTGATGCTTTCCTCACGACGAAAAGTCTCAAATCTAGTATGCACTAGTTCCCAAAATATTTTTCTTTCAATAGTCCTCATTCAGTAATAAGTTTAGATTTCTGAAAAGATGTTACTGTTTATAATCTGAAACAGTGACTTAGCTTACTGGTCTCCATTTATTTCTTCTCAATCGGAGCGACACTGGCCAAGAGTTTTTTGAGACCCACTTCTGGGAAGTTGATCTTGAGCTCTTGGGTACTGCCACTACCAGAGACTTCTAGGACAGTCCCTTCGCCCCACTTCTTGTGAATGGCAATGTCACCAATGGACCAAGAAACGCTTTCTTTAGCGCTAGGACGGTTGCTATTGCCAAAGGGGAGGCTTGATGACGTGAGGGCACTTGGAGCTGCTTGTCTCTTGCGCTCTTGAAGGGCTTGTGACAGGCTCATTCCTTTTCCAAAGGTCGTTCCGCCTCCATTGCTATAAGAAGCCTTAAAGCTAGTGTTGACTGGACGGGCTAATCCTTGATAGGTCAATAAATCCGAGCTAATTTCATTGATGAAAACGCGTCGGGCGGTTGTAGCTGGTCCGTCCAAAGAGCAAACGAGAGTTGGCATTGGTCAAGAAGAGAACCTTCTCTGCCCGCGTGATCCCCTACATAAGCTAGCGACGCTCTTCTTCCAACTCATCCGGATCCTCAGCTGCTCGACTAAGAGGAAAGACATTTTCTTCCATCCCAATCAAGAAGACGACTGGGAAACTCCAATCCCTTTAGCCGCGTGAAGGGTCATCAAGGTCACTTCTGAAGTCTCTTGGGCCCCATCATCTGTATCGGCAATCAAAGCCAAATCGTTTCAAGAAACGACTCAAGGTTTCCACACCTGATTCGTCTTCGACGGTCTCTCCATTTTCATCAAAATTCTTGGTAACAGACAGGAACTCTTGGATATTCTCGATGCGGGCCTGACTTTCCAAATTTCCCCTGATTGGTTAGGGCCGTCATATAACCTGTCTTGTCAAGGACTTCTTCGACCAACTCTGTAATGGTCAGCTGGTCCAATCTTTCTCTCAAATCAAGAATGAGATTGGCAAAGTCCCAGATGGCTTGGGCAGCCTTTCCTTTGATGCCTGAGAGCATGATATTGGCTGAAGCATCCAGGAGTGAGGACTCTTGCATTTGAGCAAAATCGCGAATCTTATCCACTGTACCTGGCCCGATTCCCCGCTTAGGTTCATTGATAATGCGCTCAAAACTGATATTGTCACTGAGGTTAGCAATCAAGTTCAGATAAGCAATAACATCCCGAATTTCCTTCCGGCTGTAGAACTTGGTGCCCCCTACCATAGTGTAAGGAATGTTGGACTTGAGTAAGGCTTCTTCAATGGTCCGTGACTGGGCATTGGTCCGGTAGAGAACAGCAAAATCACGGTGTTTGTAGCCAGCTTCGCGACTAAGCTCTTCAATCGTTTTAGCAACAAAGACTGCTTCATCCTGCTCGTCATTAGCCCGGTAATAGACAATCTCTTCCCCGTCTTCATTTTGTGTCCAGAGATTCTTCGGACGACGGTGGCGATTATTTTTGATGACATCATTGGCTGCTTGCAAAATCGTCTTAGTCGAGCGGTAATTCTCTTCTAGGAGGACGACCTTAGCTTCCTTATAATCCTTCTCAAAGTCCAGGATATTCTGCATATCTGCTCCCCGCCAGCCATAAATAGACTGGTCCGCATCCCCAACGACACAGATATTTTTAAAACGTGAAGCCAAGAGTTTGACCAACTGGTATTGGGCATGGTTGGTATCTTGATACTCATCCACATGGATGTATTGGAACTTCTGCTGGTAATAGGTCAAAACATCAGGATTTTGATCAAAAAGACGCAGGGTCAGCATGATCAAGTCATCAAAGTCCACTGCTTCTGACTGACGGAGTTCCTTTTGATAAGCCTCATAGCACTTAGCGACGATCTGGGTATACATATCTCCAGCCTGGGCAGCATAGGCCACTTCATCAATCAGGTCATTTTTGGCATTGGAAATAGTCCCCAAGATGGTCCGTTCATTCCATTTCTTAGGATCCAAATTCAAGGACTTCAAGATCCGCTTCATCAAGGTCCGTTGCTCACCTGGATCGACAATGGTAAAGTTACGATTGTAGCCAATGTGATCCGCATCTCGACGAAGGATGCGCACACACATGGAGTGGAAGGTGGCAATCAAGCAATCTTGGGTGGCTGGATTCAACTGATAAGCCCGCTCCTTCATCTCCCGAGCGGCTTTATTGGTAAAGGTAATGGCCAAAATATTCCAAGGATTGACCATTTTTTCATCGATCAAGTAAGCGATGCGGTGGGTCAAGACACGTGTCTTACCAGAACCAGCCCCCGCCATGATCAAGAGGGGACCTTCTGTCGTTTGGACCGCCTCTGCCTGGCGATCATTCATACCATTCAATAAAGGATTCATCTCATACTCCTCATTCATTCAATCGTTCTATTATACCACAAAAACCGGCCTAGCTTCTTTTAAAAAAGGACTCATTTGAATTTCCCTTCCAAAAACGATATAATAGTAGCTTAAAGAAAACAGGTTCATATCCGAGGTTGTAGGAGGAAATTTTGGAAAAACCATACAGTAACTTAAAACTGGCTGAACGTGGTGCCATCATCAGTATTTTAGCCTATTTACTACTTTCTTCAGCAAAATTAGCTACTGGCCATCTGCTTCACTCCTCTAGTTTGGTAGCCGATGGATTTAACAACTTATCAGATATTATCAGCAATGCTGCCCTGCTCATCGGGATTCGTCTCGCTCGCCAACCAGCTGACCGTGATCACAAGTTTGGTCACTGGAAAATTGAGGATCTAGCTAGTCTAGTCACCTCCATCATTATGTTTTATGTTGGTTTTGATGTCTTACGCGATACCCTCCAAAAGATCTTCAGCAATGAAACAGTTAGCATTGATCCACTCGGTGCTGGTGTCGGAGTGATTTCAGCCCTTGTCATGCTAGGCGTTTATTTCTACAATCTTCGCTTAGCAAAACGGGCCAAATCAAAAGCCTTAAAAGCAGCCGCAAAAGACAATCTTTCAGACGTCGTCACATCTCTTGGAACGTCGATCGCGATCGCTGCTAGTGCTTTTAACTATCCAATTGTCGATAAGATCGCAGCCATCATCATTACCTTCTTTATCCTCAAAACAGCCTACGATATCTTTATGGAATCTTCCTTTAGTCTTTCAGACGGCTTTGACGATAGCCTCCTAGAAGATTACGAAAAAGCTATTTTAAAACTCCCTAAGATTGCGCGCGTGAAATCTCAACGCGGACGGACCTACGGAAGCAATATCTATCTGGATGTTGTCTTGGAGATGAATCCAGATCTTTCAGTCTATGAAAGCCATGCGATCACAGAGGAAGTCGAGGATCTCCTGAAAGAAGAATTTGGAGTCTTTGACATTGACGTCCATGTGGAACCTAGCTCAATTCCTGAGGATGAGCTGATCGAAAACGTTGAAAAGAAACTCTTAACCTATGAAAAACGCCTCTATGCTAAGCAAGAATTTGATACACTGTTAGCAGATAATTATACCTTGATTGACGATACCGGTCACGAACACAACAAGGCAGAATTAATAGAGGCTCTCGCAAGTGATCAAGTTCAATTCCAAAACTTTGAGCTAGAGTCCATCAGCCAAAAAACCAAACTTATCCGTTATGAACTAGACGGTCAAATCCATACCAGTCTCTGGCGTCGCCACGAAACTTGGCAAAAGATTTTCCATCAAATCACAAATAAAACCGACTAAAAGAGGCTGGGACAAAAGTCCTAGCCTCTCAATTGTTTTTGGATTGTCGAGCAAGACGCAGTGGTTGAGTGGGCTCTACTACGCTGATTTCATCAGCTTTTACAGCCCTACTCAACTGTGCGGAGGTGGGACGACGAAATCGAATTCTAACGAATTACCGATTTCTGTCCCACTCTCTTTTTTACTTGATGTCGTCTGTTGCTACATCCGTTCCGAACCACTTCTTAGAGATCTTTTGGAACTGGCCCTTTTGATAGAGTTTTACGAAAGCTTCATCAATTTTTTTCTTCAAGGTTTTATCCGCCTTGCGCACCCCTACCGCAAAGGATTCTGTCTCAAAACCGACAGGAAAGACATTGTAGTCTTTTAAAATTCCTTCCGTTTGCAGATAATAGTTGGCATAGACACGGTCGATTAAGAGGCCATCGATCCGATCATTCTGAAGATCGATCAGCGCCTCGTTGAAACTCTGGTATTGGGTAGCCTTTTGATTTTTTTAACCTTATTTTTTTAAGATTTTTAGGATTGGCTTCAAAATCCATATAGCCGGAAGATCCGGTCTGGGCACCTAATCGTT
>BNJU01001662.1_pt1 | contig 39818 bp, 42 predicted proteins | sample 8539281 | NCBI WGS metagenome assembly BNJU01 (sample SAMD00202456, study PRJDB9452) | human saliva metagenome | isolation source: human saliva | place: Japan
AACGATTAGGTGCCCAGACCGGATCTTCCGGCTATATGGATTTTGAAGCCAATCCTAAAATCTTAAAAAATAAGGTTAAAAATCAAAAAGGCTACCCAATACCAGAGTTTCAACGAGGCGCTGATCGATCTTCAGAATGATCGGATCGATGGCCTCTTAATCGACCGTGTCTATGCCAACTATTATCTGCAAACGGAAGGAATTTTAAAAGACTACAATGTCTTTCCTGTCGGTTTTGAGACAGAATCCTTTGCGGTAGGGGTGCGCAAGGCGGATAAAACCTTGAAGAAAAAAATTGATGAAGCTTTCGTAAAACTCTATCAAAAGGGCCAGTTCCAAAAGATCTCTAAGAAGTGGTTCGGAACGGATGTAGCAACAGACGACATCAAGTAAAAAAGAGAGTGGGACAGAAATCGGTCATTCGTTAGAATTCGATTTCGTCGTCCCACCTCCGCACAGTTGAGTAGGGCTGTAAAAGCTGATGAAATCAGCGTAGTAGAGCCCACTCAACCACTGCGTCTTGCTCGACAATCCAAAAACAATTGAGAGGCTAGGACTTTTGTCCCAGCCTCTTTTAGTCGGTTTATTTGTGATTTGATGGAAAATCTTTTGCCAAGTTTCGTGGCGACGCCAGAGACTGGTATGGATTTGACCGTCTAGTTCATAACGGATAAGTTTGGTTTTTTGACTGATGGACTCCAGTTCAAAGTTTTGGAATTGAACTTGGTCGCTTGCGAGAGCCTCTATTAATTCTGCCTTGTTGTGTTCGTGACCGGTATCGTCAATCAAGGTATAATTATCCGCTAGCAATGTATCAAACTCTTGCTTAGCATAGAGGCGTTTTTCGTAGGTTAAGAGTTTCTTTTCAACGTTTTCGATCAGCTCATCTTCAGGAATTGAGCTAGGTTCCACATGGACGTCAATGTCAAAGACTCCAAATTCTTCTTTTAGGAGATTCTCGACTTCTTCTGTGATCGCATGGCTTTCATAGACTGAAAGATCGGGATTCATCTCCAAGACAACGTCCAGATAGATATTGCTTCCGTAGGTCCGTCCGCGTTGGTATTTCACACGCGCAATCTTAGGGAGTTTTAAAATAGCTTTTTCGTAATCTTCGAGGAGACTATCGTCAAAGCCGTCTGAAAGACTAAAGGAAGATTCCATAAAGATATCGTAGGCTGTTTTGAGGATAAAGAAGGTAATGATGATGGCTGCGATCTTATCGACAATTGGATAGTTAAAAGCACTAGCAGCGATCGCGATCGATGTTCCAAGAGAAGTGGCGACGTCGGAAAGATTGTCTTTTGCGGCCGCTTTTAAGGCTTTTGATTTGGCCCGTTTTGCTAAGCGAAGATTGTAGGAATAAACGCCTAGCATGACAAGGGCTGAAATCACTCCGACACCAGCACCGAGAGGATCAATGCTAACTGTTTCATTGCTGAAGATCTTTTGGAGGGTATCGCGTAAGACATCAAAACCGACATAAAACATAATGATGGAGGTGACTAGACTAGCTAGATCCTCAATTTTCCAGTGACCAAACTTGTGATCACGGTCAGCTGGTTGGCGGGCGAGACGAATCCCGATGAGCAGGGCAGCATTGCTGATAATATCTGATAAGTTGTTAAATCCATCGGCTACCAAACTAGAGGAGTGAAGCAGATGGCCAGTAGCTAATTTTGCTGAAGAAAGTAGTAAATAGGCTAAAATACTGATGATGGCACCACGTTCAGCCAGTTTTAAGTTACTGTATGGTTTTTCCAAAATTTCCTCCTACAACCTCGGATATGAACCTGTTTTCTTTAAGCTACTATTATATCGTTTTTGGAAGGGAAATTCAAATGAGTCCTTTTTTAAAAGAAGCTAGGCTGGTTTTTGTGGTATAATAGAACGATTGAATGAATGAGGAGTATGAGATGAATCCTTTATTGAATGGTATGAATGATCGCCAGGCAGAGGCGGTCCAAACGACAGAAGGTCCCCTCTTGATCATGGCGGGGGCTGGTTCTGGTAAGACACGTGTCCTGACCCACCGCATCGCTTACTTAATCGATGAAAAAATGGTCAATCCTTGGAATATTTTGGCCATTACCTTTACCAATAAAGCCGCTCGGGAAATGAAGGAGCGGGCTTATCAGTTGAATCCAGCCACCCAAGATTGCTTGATTGCCACCTTCCACTCCATGTGTGTGCGCATCCTCCGTCGAGATGCGGATCATATTGGCTACAATCGCAATTTTACCATTGTCGATCCAGGTGAGCAGCGGACCTTGATGAAGCGGATCTTGAAGTCCTTGAATTTGGATCCAAAAAAATGGAATGAACGGACCATTTTGGGGACTATTTCCAATGCCAAAAATGACTTGATCGATGAAGTGGCCTATGCTGCCCAGGCGGGAGATATGTATACTCAGATCGTCGCCAAGTGTTATGAGGCTTACCAAAAAGAACTCCGTCAGTCGGAAGCAGTGGACTTCGATGATTTGATCATGCTGACCTTGCGTCTTTTTGATCAGCATCCTGATGTGCTGACCTATTACCAGCAGAAGTTCCAATACATCCACGTGGATGAGTACCAAGATACCAACCATGCCCAATACCAGTTGGTCAAACTCTTGGCTTCACGTTTTAAAAATATCTGTGTCGTTGGGGATGCGGACCAGTCTATTTATGGCTGGCGGGGAGCAGATATGCAGAATATCCTGGACTTTGAGAAGGATTATAAGGAAGCTAAGGTCGTCCTCCTAGAAGAGAATTACCGCTCGACTAAGACGATCTTTGCAAGCAGCCAATGATGTCATCAAAAACAATCGCCACCGCCGTCCGAAGAATCTCTGGACACAAAATGAAGACGGGGAAGAGATTGTCTATTATCGGGCTAATGATGAGCAGGATGAAGCAGTCTTTGTTGCTAAAACGATTGAAGAGCTTAGTCGCGAAGCTGGCTACAAACACCGTGATTTTGCCGTTCTCTACCGGACCAATGCTCAGTCACGGACCATTGAAGAAGCGCTACTCAAGTCCAACATTCCCTACACCATGGTAGGGGGCACCAAGTTCTACAGCCGGAAGGAAATTCGGGATGTCATTGCTTATCTGAACTTGATTGCCAACCTCAGTGACAATATCAGTTTTGAGCGCATTATCAATGAACCCAAGCGGGGAATCGGGCCAGGTACAGTGGATAAGATTCGCGACTTTGCTCAAATGCAAGAGTCCTCACTCCTGGATGCTTCAGCCAATATCATGCTCTCAGGCATCAAAGGAAAGGCTGCCCAAGCCATCTGGGACTTTGCCAATCTCATTCTTGATTTGAGAGAAAGATTGGACCAGCTGACCATTACAGAGTTGGTCGAAGAAGTCCTTGACAAGACAGGTTATATGACGGCCCTAACCAATCAGGGGAATTTGGAAAGTCAGGCCCGCATCGAGAATATCCAAGAGTTCCTGTCTGTTACTAAGAATTTTGATGAAAATGGAGAGACCGTCGACGACGAATCAGGTGTGGAAACCTTGAGTCGTTTCTTAAACGATTTGGCCTTGATTGCCGATACAGATGATGGGGCGCAGGAGACTTCAGAAGTGACCCTGATGACCCTTCACGCGGCCAAGGGATTGGAGTTCCCAGTCGTCTTCTTGATTGGGATGGAAGAAAATGTCTTTCCTCTTAGTCGTGCAGCAGAGGATCCAGAAGAGTTGGAAGAAGAGCGTCGCCTAGCTTATGTGGGGATCACGCGGGCAGAGAAGGTTCTCTTCTTAACCAATGCTAACTCTCGTTTGCTCTTTGGACGGACCAGCTACAACCGGCCAACGCGTTTTATCAATGAAATTAGCTCGGATTTATTGACCTACCAAGGATTAGCCCGTCCAGTCAACACTAGCTTTAAGGCTTCTTATAGCAATGGAGGCGGAACGACCTTTGGAAAAGGAATGAGCCTGTCACAAGCCCTTCAAGAGCGCAAGAGACAAGCAGCTCCGAGTGCTCTCACGTCATCAAGCCTACCTTTTGGCAATAGCAACCGAGCTGCTGTTAAAGAAAGCGTCGCTTGGTCCATTGGCGACATTGCCATTCACAAGAAGTGGGGTGAAGGGACTGTCCTAGAAGTCTCTGGTAGTGGTAGTACCCAAGAGCTCAAGATCAACTTCCCAGAAGTGGGTCTCAAAAAACTCTTGGCCAGTGTCGCTCCGATTGAGAAGAAATAAGTGGAGACCAGTAAGCTAAGTCCACTGTTTCAGATTATAAACAAGCAACATCTTTTCAGAAATCTAAAGTTATTACTGAATGAGACTATTGAAAAAAATATTTTGGAACTAGTGCAAAATAGATTGAGACTTTTCGCCGTGAGGAAAGCATCAGAAACGCATTAGTTTCTGGTGCTCGGTAGATTTGAGACGTAAGGCTCAAATCTAAGGTATGGAATCCCAAAGGGAGTCGCTACCGTCCGTCCTCACCTAAGGAAAGTCTCTATAGAGAATGAATATTTGGTTGAAACCAGCAAGCTTAGCTTGCTGGTTTTGATTTTCCAAGTGGCATGATATAATATAGTAAGAATAGAGAAAGAGGCATGCTATGAACGAAATCAAGTGCCCCAACTGTGGGGAAGTCTTTACAGTCAACGAAAGTCAATACAGCGAACTCTTGTCACAGGTACGGACAGCTGAGTTTGACAAGGAAATTCATGAGCGGATTCGGCAAGAGTTGGCTTTAGCTGAGCAAAAGGCCCTTAATGAGCAGCAAGAGAAGTTAGCCAAGAAGGATCAAGAAATTGCCCAGTTACAAAACCAGATTCAACAGTTTGATACTGAAAAAGAATTGGCCAAAAAAGAGGTGGAGCAAACGGCTAGCCAAAGCCTGCTAGAGAAAGAAAAAGAAGTTCAGGCGCTGGAAAATCAGTTGGTCACCTTACGCTTGGAGCATGAAAATCAGCTTCAAAAAACATTGTCTGATCTAGAGAAAGAAAGAGATCAGGTCAAAAATCAGCTGCTATTACAAGAAAAAGAAAACGAGCTTTCTCTGACTTCTGTTAAGCAAAACTATGAAGCCCAACTTAAGGCAGCCAATGAACAGGTCGAGTTCTACAAGAATTTTAAGGCCCAACAGTCGACCAAGGCCATCGGTGAAAGTTTGGAACAGTTTGCGGAAAGTGAGTTTAACAAGGTTCGCAGTTTTGCCTTCCCAAATGCCTATTTTGAAAAGGACAACAAGGTCTCTGCGCGTGGGTCTAAAGGCGACTTTATCTTCCGCGAGTGCGATGAAAATGGGGTAGAGATTATCTCCATTATGTTTCGAGATGAAGAATGAAGCTGACGGGACTGAGAAGAAGCATAAGAATGCGGATTTCTACAAGGAATTGGACAAGGACCGTCGAGAAAAGAACTGTGAATATGCGGTTTTAGTGACCATGCTTGAAGCAGATAACGACTACTTCAACACAGGGATTGTCGATGTCAGCCACGAGTATGAGAAGATGTATGTGGTCCGTCCTCAGTTCTTTATCCAGATCATTGGTCTCCTGCGCAATGCGGCCCTCAATTCCCTTAAATACAAGCAAGAATTGGCGCTTGTTCGTGAACAAAATATCGACATCACCCACTTTGAAGAAGACCCTAGACGCCTTTCCAAGGTTGCCTTTTGCCAAGAACTACAATTCAGCCTCAGTCAACTTTGGCAAGGCCATCGATGAAATCGACAAAGCCATCAAGCGGATGGAAGAAGTCAAGAAATTCCTGACCACATCAGAAAATCAACTCCGACTTGCCAATAATAAGCTGGATGATGTATCAGTCAAAAAAATTGACTCGGAAAAAAATCCAACTATGAAAGCTAAAGTTTGATGCCTTGAAAGGGGGAATAATTTTTGTATTCAGCTAAGAACGCTACCTTGTTCATGAATGGGAAAAACCATGGATTATGTGACCTTTGGTAAAAGGTAAGCAGCCATTAGTGATTATACCAGGCTTGGGGGATGGGGCTTCAGACCGTTAAAGGAAAGGCACAGCTCTTTTTCTCTCGTATCGTCTACTTGCTAAAGCGATTATAAAATCTATGTTTTTTTCTCGAATCAATGAGTTGAGACAGGGCTATACGACGCGGGATATGGCAGCAGATGTAGCAGAAGCAATGGAGGCGCTGAACTTAGATACAGCTTTTGTAATGGGGATTTCACAAGGTGGAATGATTGCCCAATGGTTGGTGGCAGATTTCCCTGAAAAGGTTCAAAAGCTCATCTTAGCTGTGACCACTGCAAAACCTAGTCAACTTGCTAGAGAACGAATTGAACATTGGCAACAACTTAGTCAATCTGGAAATTTTAAGCATCTCATGCTGGATATTGCAAAGCACTCCTACACGCAAAAGAGCTATCAAAAGTGGCGGTTGCTTTATAATATCATGGGTCGCTTGGGACGAATTAAGGATGGGAAACGAATTACCATTCAGTCTCAGTCTTGCCTCACTCACGATAGCCTTGAGGTCTTAAAGGAAATTCAGTGTCCGACTCTGATCCTTGGTGCCCTTGAAGATGATGTGATCGGTGTGAAGGACTCCAAGGAACTGGCAAAAGAGATTTCGGGTTGTCAGCTCCTTATCCTTAAGCATTCTGGCCATGCTCTTTATGAAGAAAATAAAGTATTTCAAGAGGCTGTCTGTAAATTCTTAAACTAAAAAAAGCTGGAAAATTCCAGCTTTTTTTATGCTATTTAAATCGCAAAGAGATCGTTTAGGTTTTCTGCCATGGTTGGGTGGGTAAAGATTTGTTTTGCGATGTAAGTATAAGGGATCTTGTTGTCCATGGCCATGGTGATCAGGTTGATAAGTTCGCCTGCAGCTTCTCCAAAGAGCGTCGCTCCAAGGATTTCTTTGGTTTCTGGGTTGACCACGGCTTTGAAGGCACCTCGAAGGTCTGCATTGACATGTCCGCGAGGCATGGCAGCAACTGGCAATTCTTTAACAGCGACTGGAAGTCCTTTGTCGCGTGCTTCTTGCTCGGTCAAGCCGACTTGGGCCAGTGGAGGAGCAATGAAGAGTGTTGTCGCATAATTGTTACGAGTTTCGAGATTGTAGCTACCATCGCCTGTAAGGTAGTTGAAGACGATGCGGAAGTCATCGAGTGACATGTAGGTGAATTGAGGACCGCCATTGACATCCCCAACTGCAAAGACACCAGGGACGCTGGTTTCCAAATGACGGTTGACTTGGATCGCTCCACGATCAGTGACTTGGATATCTGTGTTTTCAAGACCAAGTCCAGTTGTGTTTGGTTTACGTCCTGTTGCGTAGAGAAGGATATCAAACTCGAAGTCTCCCTTATCTGTGACAACCGTTAAGCTGTTTTGGCCATCTTTGATTTCTTGGGTATGAACGCCTTGCAAGAATTGAATACCATCTTCTTCAAGGTAGCTTTTTGCAAGAGCTGCAATGCTTGGGCTCGATCCGTGGCAAGAATGTTTCAGAAGCATCCAATACCGTTACTTGGCTGCCCAAGGTATTGTAGAGATGAGCAAATTCCAATCCGATTGGTCCACCACCAAGGACACCCGAGGCGTTTAGGTAGGTTTTTCCAAACGTTGAATGCCGGTTGAATCCACAGCAAATTTACTTTCAGCCAATCCTGGGATTGGAAGAATAGTTGGCACAGCACCAGTATTAATAATAATGGTTTCAGCTGTCAATTCTTCCTTTCATCTCCAGCTTGAATTTCGATGACCTTGTTGGAAAGGAAACGAGCAGTCGCGTCGATAATGTCTACACCAGTTCCAGCAATGGTTGCGTAGTTCTTGCCATTGAGACGAGTAGTGACCGCATTTTTTTCATTCATGGCTTGCTCAAAATCCAAGCCTTTTTCTGCGGCAACAATCAAGGTCTTAGTGGGAATACAAGCGATATTGATACAAGTACCACCGTACATAGATTTGCTCTTTTCAATCAGAGCGACTTTTTTACCTTGGCTTGATAATTTCGCCGCAAGTGTTTTACCAGCTTTACCAAATCCAATCACAATAACATCATACATTAACATATGTTACACCTTCTTTCGGTTTCTATTGTATCAAACCCATTTTAAAAAGTCTGAAATCTGCTACGGGATTTTTTAGGAGCTCATGGGAAGGGGGAAAGAGGGACAAGAAGTCTCGTTTCGTGGTATAATAAAGGGTCGGTGGCCCGGATGGTCACACAATCAGTTAGAAAGAGCAAATCAGATGGACGGAATTATCAATGTAAAAAAAGAAGCAGGCATGACTTCACATGATGTGGTCTTTAAACTGCGAAAAATCCTAGGAACCAAGAAGATCGGTCATGGGGGAACGTTGGATCCAGATGTGGTAGGAGTGCTTCCGATTGCAGTTGGAAAAGCGACCCGGATGGTCGAATTTATGCAAGATGAAGGCAAGATCTATGAAGGAGAAATCACTTTGGGATTTTCTACCACGACGGAGGATGCCAGCGGGGAAGTCGTAGAGCGGACCCCAGTGGAAGCACCTTTAGATGCAGCAGAGGTCGATCGCATGATTGCCCAAATGGTGGGAGAAATCGAGCAAGTACCACCTATGTATTCCGCTGTCAAGGTCAATGGACGTAAGCTCTATGAATATGCGCGGGCAGGAGAAGAAGTGGAACGCCCTGTCCGGCAGGTAACCATTTATGACTTTACGCGCACCAATGAGATTAGCTATGAAGGAGGGCTAGCCCGTTTTCGTTTCCGAGTCAAATGCAGCAAGGGCACCTATATCCGGACCTTGTCTGTGGACCTTGGTCAAAAACTGGGCTACGCAGCCCACATGTCTCATCTGACACGAACCAGTGCTGCCGGTTTGTCACTGGATGATGCCCTGACCTTGGAAGAAGTGGCTGAAAAAGTAGCACAAGGAGATTTGAGCTTCCTTCACCCACTTGAAATTGGCACCGGGGATCTTGAAAAAGTAGAGCTGACAGTCGAAGAGGTTGGCGAAGTCCAAGTGGGACGCTTTATTCCTGTTGAGAGTGACTCCAGAGAGTTGGCTGCTTTTTACCAAGGAAAATTGGTAGCCATTTTAGAAAAAAGAGAAGAACTTTACAAACCTCGAAAAGTTTTTCTAACAGAAAGTGTGTTACAATAAATTCATGAATATTCGTACGATAACTACTGCTAACCAGATCCATTTGGAGAATGAGACAGTTTTGGTTCTGGGCTACTTTGATGGCCTGCATCTGGGGCATCAAGAACTCTTTAAAAAGGCGCGTCAGATAGCAGGTGAAAAAGGCTTGAAGGTCGCTTTGTTAACCTTTCCTGAATCTCCTAAGTTAGCCTTTGTTCGCTACCAACCAGAATTACTACTTCATTTGCAGAGCCCTGAGGATCGGTTCCAAAAATTAAACGAACTAGGAGTGGATGAGCTCTTTCTCATTGATTTTACGACCGATTTGCTTCTAAAACAGCCAAAGAATTTGTTGATCAATTTGTCAAAGCCTTGAGAGCTCGGGTCTTAATTGCTGGATTTGATTATAGTTTTGGCTCTGATAAGAAAACTGCCTCTGACTTAGCTGCTTATTTTGATGGTCAAGTGGAAGTCATTTCTCCTGTATTGGATCAGGGGGAAAAGATTAGTTCGACCCGCATTCGTCAGGCTGTCCTGGAAGGACGCGTTCAAGAAGCTGCCCGTCTACTTGGTCACCCGTTATCCAGTCGGGGAATCATCGTGCATGGGGATGCGCGTGGCCGAACCATTGGCTATCCTACTGCCAATTTAGCGCCGATTGACCGGACCTATCTACCATCAGATGGGGTTTATGTAGTTGATGTCGATTTTAAAGGGCAGATCTATCGAGGTATGGCTTCTGTCGGGAAAAATGTCACCTTTGATGGAAAAGAGCTTCGTTTCGAAGTCAATCTCTTTGATTTTACTGGAGATATCTACGGTCATACCCTGACCATTCATTGGTTAGATAAGATTCGAGAAATGGTCAAATTCGATGGGATCGATCAACTAGTGGCTCAATTGAAAGAAGATGAAGCAATTTCACGAAACTGGACCAAGGATTAGGAGCTTACCTAATCCTTTTTTCTAGCTTTTTCTTGGAAAAAATGAAAGGGGTTTCTTTTTTCCGCTGAAATTTAGAAAAATCGTCGAGAAATCAAAAAAGCGCTTTTCAAGCACCTAATTTTTTTGTATAATAGAGTCAGATAGTTATATATAAAAAAAGAAGTGAACCACATGATTACATTATTTTTATCACCGAGTTGTACATCATGTCGAAAAGCTCGGGCTTGGTTAAAAAAGCACGATGTTCCATTTAAAGAACACAATATTATGACAAGTCCTTTGAGCAAACAGGAGTTGACAAGTATATTGGCCTTGACCGAAAACGGAACAGACGACATTATTTCAACTCGTTCAAAAATTTTTCAAAAATTGGATGTTGATGTTGAAGATTTATCCATCTCAGCCTTGATCCGTCTGATTGAGGAAAATCCAAGTCTCTTGCGGAGACCGATTATTTTAGATAACAAACGCATGCAGATTGGCTTTAACGAAGATGAAATTCGGGCCTTCTTGCCACGGAGTTATCGCAAACAAGAGTTACGCTCTGCCACTCTAAGAGCAGAAATAAACTAAGAAGTATGTCGAATGCAAAAAAATTATAGTTACCCACTGGACTTATCGTGGAGCACTGAAGAGCTTGCTTCAGTGCTTTCTTTTTTTCAATAAAGTTGAAGAAGCCTATGAAAGTAAGGTAGAGGCCAAAGAATACATGGAAGCCTACCGCGCTTTTAAGAAGGTCGTGCCTAGTATCGGAGAAGAAAAGCGTCTTGGACGGGAGTTCGAAGAAGTGAGCGGTTATTCTCTCTATCGTGCGACCCAGGCTGCAAAGCAAAAAGAGGAAGGATGGTTTTCTCTTGAAGAATAAGTTAGAGTTTGCCAAACAAATCGTTTTAGAGGCTGGAGACTACTTGCGTCTTCATCTCCATGATGACTTGATGATCTCAAAAAAGACTGGGCCGACAGATTTAGTAACCCAGATGGACCAACAGGTTCAAAAGGATTTGGTTGAAAAAATCACACATCGCTACCCAGAAGATTGGATTTTTGCGGAAGAAGATGGCCTTCGCTCCCCGATTTCAGAAGGATCCGTTTGGGTGATTGATCCTATTGATGGGACCAATAATTTTGTGACCCAAAAGGAAGATTTTGCGGTGATGGTGGCCTATTTTGAAGACGGAATTGGTCAGTTTGGCCTGATCTACGATGTTATGCGGGATCACCTTTTTTACGGGGGTGGAGAATTCCCTGTTTATCGCAATGAGGTTGAACTAACACCCTTTGTGGACCAACCTCTGGAAAACTTTTTGATTGCTTCAAATGTCGGCATGCTTGAGAAAAATGACTGGGGCATGGCCGATCTTGGTATGGACTCTCTTGGCATTCGGGTCTACGGAAGTGCCGGTATTAGTTTTTTTCACAAAAATTCTCTCAGGTGGGATTCTAGCTTATTTTAGCTACATCTGGCCCTGGGATTATGCCGCAGCTGCGATCATGGGGAGAACAGTTGGGCTATACCGTTTTAAATCTAAATGGAGATAAACCCTAATTACCAGACAGTGGAACCCATTATGATGGTTCCAAAAGTGAAGTTAACAGAAATTCAAACCTATCTTAAGAAAAGGGAGAAGTTAAATGAATTTTTCCCAATGGTTTTAAAGAAAAAAATACCAGCATCTTCTAGGTGAGGATGCTGCTGCTTTTTTGCGACCTTTGAGCAAGAAGCAGTATCGGCCTTTCGCACTAATCCCTTTGAAAGAAGCTGCAAAAAGCATTTGATGATCCGATTCCCAATACCCCTTGGGGCCATTATGGAAAGGTCTCAGGAAAATCCATTGAGCACGCAACGGGCTTGGTCTATTCGCAAGAGCCAGCAGCTCAGATAGTGGCCCAAGTCGCTCAGCCGAAGCCAGGGATGAAGGTCTTAGACTTGGCCGCAGCTCCTGGCGGAAAGACCACCCAACTCTTGTCTTATTTGGACAATCAGGGACTCTTGGTCTCCAATGAAATCCATAAGGGCGCTCGAAAATTCTTGTAGAGAATGTCGAACGCTTTGGTGCGCGAAAATGTGCTAGTAACTAATGAGTCTGCCGATCGTCTGGCCAAAAGGTTTTCTCAGGCTTTTTTTGATCTGATTGTACTAGACGCCCCTGTGTTCAGGTGAGGGGATGTTCCGCAAGCAACCAGATGCCATGGACTATTGGTCTGTCGATTATCCCTCGAGAGTGTAGTCTTCTTCAAAGAGAGATTCTAGAGGATGCTCTCAAGATGTTGGTTCCCAGGTGGTTCCTTGGTTTATTCAACCTGTACCTGGGCTCCTGAGGAAAATGAAGAGATCGTATCCTGGCTCTTAGATAATTTTGATCTAGAATTGGAAACGATCGAGAAGATCAATGGTATGGCAGAAGGCATTGACCATCCAGAAACGGCGCGGATGTATCCTCATCTCTTTAAAGGGGAGGGCCAATTTGTTGCTAAGTTCCGTTATCTAGGAGAGAATCGACCTGCCAAAATCCCTTCCAAAAAGGACCAATTATCTGCAGAGCAAAAGAAATGGTGGCAGGAGTTTGCTAAGAAACACTTGAAGATCACACTAGAAGGTGTCCTCGAAACCTTTGGGGACGAACTGTATTTGGTACCACTTGGTTTACCAGATTTGCGCAAAGTAAAAATCGCCCGAAATGGCTTGCACCTAGGGACCTTCAAGAAAAATCGATTTGAACCTAGTTTTGCCCTTGGTCTAGCATTGAGACCGAGTGAGGTCAAAGAGACCGTTTCGATCACGCCTGAGGACTTTGTTCATTATGTGGCGGGAGAGACGGTTCAATTGAGGGAAACGCATCCAAATGGATGGTACCAGGTCCTTGTCGAAGGCAATGGTTTGGGCTTTGCCAAAGTGACTGGACAGACCCTGAAAAATTTCTATCCAAAGGGGCTTCGTTTTAGGTAAAATGCTGGGCAAAGAACCCGTTCTATGATATAGTGGAAGTACAGGTTTTTTTGAAAAAAACTTGTCAAAATCATAAGTGAAATAGTGAAATATCAAGGAGACATGATTTGAAAAAGTCTAAAAAGCTGATCCTAGGACTAGCGACGATCGCATTAGCAGGAAGTTTATCTGCTTGTGCTTCTTGGATCAATCGCGGAGAATCCATCACTGCTGTCGGATCGACTGCCTTACAACCCTTGGTTGAAGGAGTAGTAGATCGCTACATTGAAGAACATCCTGGTAAGATTGTAAATGTTCAAGGAGGAGGTTCTGGTACAGGACTTTCACAAGTTCAATCAGGAGCTGTAGATATCGGAAATAGTGACCTGTTTGCGGAGGAAAAATCTGGGATTGATGCCTCTAGTCTGGTCGATCATCAGGTAGCCGTAGCAGGGACAGCCATCATTGCCAATAAAAATATCTCAATTGACAATTTGACAACAGAGCAATTGCGAAAGATCTTTACGGGTGAATATACCAACTGGAAGCAATTGGGAGGTCCAGATCTTGAAATCACGATTGTGAACCGGGCGGTTGGTTCTGGTAGCCGTGCTGTCTTTGATGCCATTATCATGGATGGCAAACAACCCAAGCAGGCACAAGAGCAAGACTCTAATGGAATGGTGAAAAACATCGTTTCTCAAACGCCAGGAGCCATCTCTTATCTAGCCTTTACCTACTTGGATAGCAGTGTCAAAACCATGAAGCTCAATGGCTATCAACCAACCAAAGCCAATGTCGTCAACAATAACTGGCCAATCTGGTCTTACGAACACATGTATACGAAAGGAAAACCCAATGAGTTGTCTAAAAAATTCATTGACTACATGATGACCGATGAGATCCAGCAAAAGGTTGTTGGTAAGATGGGCTATATCCCGATCAATGACATGAAAGTCACCCGTGATTTAAAAGGGAATGTGACAAAAAAATAAAAGAATTAGGTAAAAAATGAACGAAGTAGCAAAAAAAATGCTGACGAAATCAAAAAACTCCCGCCTAGAAAAATTTGGGAAAACCATTACTTTTCTATGCATGAGTTTGATTGTTGTCGTCGTTGCCATGATTTTTGATTTTTCGTGGCCTCAAAAAGGTTTATCGACTTTCTTTGTCAATAAAGTCAATATCTTTAGTTTTCTATTTGGGAGCTCTTGGAATCCTGCTGCAAAGGAATTCGGAGCCCTACCAATGATTCTAGGTTCCTTTATTGTAACCTTGCTTTCTGCCCTCTTGGCAACGCCGTTTGCCATTGGTGCAGCAGTTTTTCATGACAGAAGTCTCCCTAAAGGAGCTCGTTTCTTGCAACCAGCGATTGAGCTCTTAGTGGGATTCCTTCAGTTGTTTACGGATTCATTGGCCTTCAAGTGGTCGTCCCATTTACGCGTAGTCTCTTTGGAGGGACTGGTTTTGGGATCCTCTCAGGGTCTTTGTCCTCTTTGTTATGATCCTGCCAACTGTCACCTTTTATGACGACCGATAGCCTCCGAGCTGTGCCCTCGTCATTACCGGGAAGCTAGTATGGCCATGGGTGCGACCCGCTGGCAAACCATTTGGCATGTCACGCTCAAGGCAGCCCTGCTCTGGAATCTTTACAGCGGTTGTCTTTGGAATGGCGCGTGCCTTCGGGGAAGCCTTTGGCTATCCAGATGGTGGTCGGAAACTCGGCAGTGGTACCAACCTCGCTCACAACACCAGCTTCCACCCTCACCTCTATTTTTGACCATGGGAATCGGAAATACCGTCATGGGTACGGTCAATAACAATGTTCTTTGGTCACTCGCCTTGGTATTGCTCCTCATGAGTCTTGCCTTTAACAGTGTGATTAAACTGATTACGAAAGAAAGAGGTAAGAAGAACTATGCACGCTAAACGAATGGATAAAATTGCGACAGGAGTGCTGTATGCTATTTCAGGGATCATCGTTGCGATTCTTGCCTCATTAATCCTTTATATCTTGGTCCGTGGCTTGCCCCATGTATCTTGGCACTTTCTTGACTGGGAAATCTTCTTCTTACCAAGCAGGAGGAGGGATCGGAATTCAATTGTATAATTCCTTCTTCCTCTTGGTCATTACCTTGGTGATTTCCTTCCCACTTTCTCTTGGAGCTGGGATTTACCTCTCTGAGTACGCTAAAAAAGGTCGCTTGACCAATTTGGTTCGTACCTGTATTGAGATCTTGTCTTCTTTGCCATCTGTCGTTGTAGGTCTCTTTGGTTACCTGGTCTTCGTTGTCCAGTTCAAATATGGATTTTCGATCATTTCAGGGGCCTTGGCCTTGACCGTCTTTAATCTGCCACAGATGACCCGCAATATCGAAGATAGCTTGCAGCACGTCCACCATACGCAGCGCGAAGCAGGTCTAGCTCTGGGCTTATCTCGCTGGGAAACTGTGATCCATGTCGTGGTACCAGAAGCTCTTCCAAGTATTATCACTGGGGTCGTCTTAGCCTCAGGACGGATCTTTGGGGAAGCTGCAGCCTTGATCTATACAGCAGGTCAATCGGCTCCAGCCCTTGATTGGTCAAACTGGAATATCTTTAGTGTGACCAGTCCGATTTCGATCTTCCGTCAGGCTGAAACCTTGGCCGTCCATATCTGGAAGGTCAACAGTGAAGGAACTATTCCAGACTCGATCGAAGTCTCAGCCGGTTCTGCCGCCGTTCTTTTGATCTTTATCTTGATCTTTAACTTTGGAGCGCGCAAACTCGGAAGTTACCTCCATAAAAAACTAACATCTGCTTAAAGGAGAAGAAATGTCAAAATACAATTGGGATGAGAGACACATCATTACTTTTCCTGAAGAAAAGGTGGTCCTATCGACCAAAGATTTGCATGTCTATTATGGAACGAACGAGTCCATTAAAGGCGTCGACATGCAGTTTGAAAAGAATAAGATTACAGCCTTGATCGGTCCTTCAGGATCTGGGAAATCAACCTACCTCCGTAGTTTGAACCGGATGAATGATACCATCGATATTGCGCGTGTAACGGGTGAAATTTGGTATGAAGGAATCGATGTCAATCGTCCAGATATCAATGTTTATGAAATGCGCAAGCACATCGGGATGGTTTTCCAACGGCCCAATCCTTTTGCCAAATCGATTTATAAAAACATCACCTTCCCGCATGAACGTGCTGGGGTGAAAGACAAGAAGATCTTGGACGAATTGGTCGAAACTTCTTTGAAACAGGCAGCTCTATGGGATCAGGTCAAGGATGATCTTCATAAATCAGCCCTGACACTTTCAGGTGGCCAACAGCAACGACTTTGTATCGCACGGGCCATCTCTGTGAAGCCAGATATCTTACTCATGGATGAGCCAGCTTCAGCGCTTGATCCGATCGCGACAGCGCAATTAGAAGAAACCATGCTTGAGTTGAAGAAGGATTATACCATTGTTATCGTGACCCACAGCATGCAACAAGCAGCGCGTGCTAGCGATTATACCGGTTTCTTCTATCTTGGAAACCTCATCGAGTACGATAAGACTTCGAATATTTTCCAAAATGCGAAATTGCAATCGACCAACGATTATGTATCGGGTCACTTTGGATAAAGTAAAATGACAACAAAAAGGAAAATAGAATGACAGAACCAATTTTGCAAGTCAAGGACTTGTCGGTTTATTACAATAAAAAGAAGGCTCTAAATAGCGTCTCCTTGGACTTTGCTCCAAAGGAGATTACGGCCTTGATTGGTCCTTCAGGATCAGGGAAATCTACTCTTTTAAAAGCCATTAACCGCATGGGAGACCTCAACCATGAGGTCACCACCACAGGGACTATCCTATACAACGGTCACAATATCTACGGACCACGGACCGATACGGTCGAATTGCGTAAGGAAATCGGAATGGTCTTCCAACAGCCCAATCCTTTTCCAATGTCCATTTATGATAATGTGATCTATGGATTGATGATTAATGGTGTCAAGGACAAGGCTGTCTTGGATGAAGCCGTTGAAACCTCTTTGAAACGCGCGTCCATCTGGGATGAAGTCAAGGATCGCCTGCATGATTCAGCTATCGGACTTTCCGGTGGTCAGCAACAGCGGGTCTGTGTGGCGCGGGTTCTTGCGACCAGTCCAAAGATTATTCTTTTGGATGAGCCAACTTCAGCGCTGGACCCGATTTCAGCTGGGCAAAGATTGAAGAAACCTTGTATGGACTAAAAGACCGCTACACCATGCTCTTGGTGACACGCTCCATGCAACAAGCGAGTCGGATTTCGATAAAACAGCCTTTTTCTTGGATGGGGATTTGATCGAGTACAATGACACCAATGAAATGTTCTTGAACCCAGCTAAGAAAGAAACAGAAGACTATGTCTCTGGTAAATTTGGATAGGAAGAAAATAAAATGTTACGAGTTCAATTTGAAGAAGATTTAGAGAAGTTGCATAACCAGTTTTTATGCAATGGGAAATGAAGTGTTGAGTCAGATCAACCGTACGGTTCGTGCTTTCGTGACCCATGACCGTGAATTGGCCCGTCAGGTCATCGAAGATGATGCGGAGATCAACGAATACGAAGTGAAGCTAGAGCGCAAATCTTTTGAGATTATCGCCCTTCAACAGCCGGTTTCACAAGACCTTCGTGTCGTGATGACCGTCTTAAAAGCAGTTTCTGATTTGGAGCGGATGGGGGACCACGCAGTATCGATTGCCAAGGCAACGATTCGCATGAAAGGGGAAGTCCGTATCCAATCTGTTGAGGAAGAAATCAGCAAGATGGGCCGTGAAGTCAAAGATTTTGTCGAAGCGACACTAGATGTTTACCTCAAAGGCGATGTGGATTTGGCCTATGAAGTTGCTTCACGAGACGAAGTCATCAACCATTATTTTGATAGTATCCAAGAATTAGCAACAGAAGAAATTCGGAAAAATCCAGAGTCCATCGTGACGGGTCGTGATTATTTCCAAGTGATCAACTTCTTGGAACGCATCGGAGATTATGCAAAAAATATCTGTGAATGGGTAGTTTACTTTGAAACAGGTAAAATTATCGAAATGTAAGATCATGGAGTCTTTTCGATCTCAGACAGGCATTGTCATGCTTGTCTTTTCTTTTATCTCAACTTTGTGATAAAATAGTTTTATTAGGGCTTTTGATTGGAAAAGCGTGAAACATTTAAAGGAGGAAATTATGCAAGCAGTTGCACATTTTGTAGAAACATTCGTTCCAGAACATTACGAAGTGTTTTTGGATTTAAGTCGTAAAACCAAGGCCTTTAGCGGTCGTGTAGTGATCACAGGTCAAGCCAAGGCGGACAAGATCTCGCTTCACCAAAAGGATTTGACCATCGAAACAGTAGAAGTAGCAGGTCAAGCTCGTCCATTTACGGTTGATGATGCCAATGAAGCAGTTTATGTTGAATTGGAAGGCACAGGTCAAGTGACAGTTACCCTGACCTATTCTGGTAAGATCACAGACAATATGACTGGGATTTACCCATCTTACTACAGCATTGATGGCGTGAAGAAGGAAGTCCTCTCAACTCAGTTTGAGAGCCATTTTGCGCGTGAAGCCTTTCCAAGTGTGGACGAGCCTGAAGCCAAAGCAACGTTTGATCTTTCTTTGAAATTTGACCAAGAAGAAGGCGAAATTGCCCTCTCAAATATGCCTGAAATCGATGTGGAAAACCGCAAAGAAACAGGAATTTGGAAATTTGCTACGACTCCACGGATGTCTTCTTACCTCTTGCCTTTTGCAGCTGGAGATCTTCAAGGAGTGACAGCTAAGACCAAGAATGGAACCCTAGTCGGTGTCTACTCTACCAAAGCTCACCCATTAGAAAACTTGGACTTCTCATTGGATATTGCCGTTCGTGCTATTGAATTTTATGAAGACTACTATGGCGTGAAGTATCCAATCCCTCAATCTCTTCATATCGCTCTTCCAGACTTCTCTTCAGGAGCGATGGAAAACTGGGGCTTGGTAACCTACCGTGAAGTTTATCTCCTTGTAGATGAAAACTCGACTGCCCAAAGCCGTCAAACAGTAGCCTTGGTGGTGGCTCACGAATTGGCTCACCAATGGTTCGGAAACCTCGTGACCATGAAATGGTGGGATGACCTCTGGTTGAATGAAAGCTTTCGCCAATATGATGGAATATGTCAGCTTGGATGCCATCGAACCAAGCTGGAATATCTTTGAAGACTTCCAAACAACCGGTGTGCCTGCTGCCTTGAAACGCGATGCTACAGATGGCGTTCAATCCGTCCATGTGGAAGTCAAACACCCTGACGAGATCAACACCCTCTTTGACCCAGCGATCGTTTACGCCAAGGGTAGCCGTCTCATGCACATGCTTCGCCGTTGGTTAGGCGATGACGCCTTCCGTAAAGGGTTGAAGATCTACTTTGAAAAACACCAATACAGCAATACCATCGGTCGTGACCTTTGGGATGCTCTTGGGCAAGCTTCAGGTCGTGATGTCGCAGCCTTTATGGATTCTTGGTTGGAGCAACCAGGATACCCTGTTGTCTCAGCTTCTGTGGAGAAACGATACCTTGATCATCCGTCAAGAGCAGTTCTTCATCGGAGAAAGAGAAGAAAAAGGTCGCAAGTGGGTTGTTCCTTTAAATAGCAACTGGACAGGTATTCCAGATACTTTGGAAACTGAAGTCTTAGAAATTCCAAACTACAGTGCCTTGAAAGCAGCTAACAGCGGAGCTCTTCGCTTCAATACAGAAAATACAGCTCACTATATCAGTGACTACCGTGGGGAATTGTTGGAAGACATCCTTGCTGAACTTGCTAGCTTGGATAGCACTTCGAAACTACAAGTGGTTCAAGAACGCCGTCTCTTAGCGGAAAGTGGTCAAATTTCTTATGCAAGCCTCTTGCCAGTGATTGAACACTTGACAGAAGAAAGTTCCTACTTGGTTGTTTCAGCTGTTTCGAGCGTCTTAGCTGGAATCAGTCTCTTTGTGGATGAAGGAACTGAAACAGAAGCGGCCTTCCATGAGTTGTTGAAACGCCTGAACCGTTACAACTTTGAACGCTTGGGTCTAGAAGCTAAGCCTGGTGAAACAGAAGAAGACGAAAAAGTTCGTCAACTAATGATTGCTAATATGATCAAGGCCAATGATGAAGCTGCAAAAGCTCAAGCGAGCGCTATCTTTGAAGCGCATGCAGATGATTTGGAAAAACTTCCAGCTGCCATCCGCTTGCAAATCTTGGTCAACCAAATCAAGCACCAGGAAACCAAGGAGCTTAGCCAACAATACCTGGATACTTATGTTAAGACAGTTGATGGAAACTTTAAACGCCAGTTGGCGGCTGCACTTTCTTATACCAAGGATAAGGAAACTTTGGAAGCTCTATTGAAGGAGTGGAAGAACAAGGATGTGGTGAAACCTCAGGACTTGGCTATGAGCTGGTATTACAACTTCTTGCATGATGACTTTACCCAAGGTAGAACCTGGACTTGGGCGCGTGAAAACTGGGATTGGATCAAGAAAGCCCTCGGTGGTGATATGAGCTTTGATAAGTTTGTCATCTACCCAGCTAACTGTTTCAAGACCCGTGAACGGTTGAATGAATATAAGGCCTTCTTTGAGCCTCAATTGGATGATATGGCGATCAGCCGTAATATCAAGATGGGAATTAAAGAAATTGCAGCTCGTATTGATCTTATCGAGCGGGAGAAAGCAGCAGTAGAAGCTGCTATCCTTGCGACAAAATAGATTTAAAAAAGATGAGAGTGGGACAGAAATCGGTAATTCGTTAGAATTCGATTTCGTCGTCCCACCTCCGCACAGTTGAGTAGGGCTGTAAAAGCTGATGAAATCAGCGTAGTAGAGCCCACTCAACCACTGCGTCTTGCTCGACAATCCAAAAATAATTGAGAGGCTAGGACTTTTGTCCCAGCCTCATCTTTTGTTTTTCAATGAATTATTTGTATTGGATATCGAAGGAGAAGGATCATTAGTTTATTGGACTTGGTAAGAGAATCTCCGTTCGATAGTGGCCATTTTCTTTGAATCGCTTGATAGTTCCTTGGTATTCTTGTACTAGGGCATCAACGTTTCGCAAGCCCCAACCATCTCTTTGACGTGTTTTACGAGTCTCTTGTTCCTGTTCATTAAAGGTATTGTTGATCGAAATAAATAGATTTTGTTGAAAATAACGTATATTCAGAGATAATGTTCTCTCCGATTTATCAGTCAATCGAAGGCAGGCTGAAATACTATTATCCAAACAATTTCCTAAAATAACAGCTAGAACATCGGGCTGAATAGATAGTTCTTGTGGGATAAAGCAGTCAATTTCTAATGCAATTGCATCTTCCACATCGTGCAGTTTTTGATTTAGTAAAAAATTAACCGTTGGATTTTTGGAGTAAAAGGTGTTTTTTCCTGAAATACTATCGGTTAACGATTGAAGATACTCTCTAGCCTCATCAGGATTTTCTTCTAGAAGTGCCAAGAGGGTTAAATGTTTATTTTTTAAGTCATGCCGAAGACTTTGCAATCGTTGGTATTCCTCTTGAGACTGTTGTGTTTCTCTTAATTGGAATTGAAGCTGTTCTTTATCTAATTTATTTTGATAATAAGCGTGCTGTTGTTGAGAAAGATGTAGGGTAAAATAAAGTGAGGAAAACGACAATACAATAAGAGACAAGAGTGAAATGACAGAAAGATAATCTGGTCCAAATACTTGCCCTTGAATAGCTGATACAGTAAAGGCAAAAATAATCGATAAAATCGGCACGATAAATTGATACAGCCAACTTCTTCTAGATGTTGGCATGGTTAACTTTTGATGTGTTCGGAATAACTGCCGAAGAACAAGTGTTATGATGGTTGAAAAAAGAAAACTAATGACAAGGTAACCACTAATCAGTCCTAAATTTTTCGATACTTTTGACAGTGGAAGAAAAAGTTGGATAGCTTGATTGAGGACAGCTCCTGCTAACAATGTCAGGCTTGTTTGTAAGAATATCCAAAAGGAAGAATCACGAAAGGAGTAGCCAAAATAGAGTCCTACAAGAGAGGATTCTACAATACTAAGGAGGAGATTGCTCACTAAAAAAACGCGACTTTCTAAAAAAACAAACACAAGTGCCACATGAAAAAGAAAGCAACAACAAAGGAGTAAAAGTGTCTCTTTTGATTGTTTACTTTTGGATATTGGCCTAAAAAATAAAACACTTGCCAGAAATAAGTCGAACAAGATACTAATGATCCGTAATCCTATTAGCATTAGAAATTCCTTTCACTGAGGTAGTTATAGTATTTTTCTTTAAAAGAAGACTGGAACTTACGACTAATTGGAAGTGAATGCTCCTCGGTACCATTTAGCAAAATAGTCACTGTTTTCGCATCAAAATCTTTGATATATTTGGGATTTACAATATAAGAAGCATGAATTTGAATAAAATAATCAGGTAGTTTATCTAAAATGTCTTGAGTTTTCAGTAAGGACTTATAGGTATCTGCTAGCGTGTAAATAAAAACGGAACGCTTATCTTTCTCAAAATAGGTAATGTCACTTAAAGGAATAGAGTAACTTTGTTTTCCAAATGAGAAGTTAAAGATGGTTTGTCCTAAATCTAAATAACGTAAAACTCTGTCTACTACCTTATTTAGCCTTTGAGGTTCAATTGGTTTTACTAAGTAATCAAAAGTCTGTACTTCAAAAACTTGTTCCATATAATCACGATAGCTAGTCACAAAAATAATGGGGATAAAAGGATTGAACTGCCGAATTTCACGAGCAAGGTCAATTCCAGTAATTTGTGGCATATCAATATCCAAAAAAACACAATGAGTATCCCTTGTTAACTGTTCTAGCATTTTTTGTGGATTGGTATATAGTTTTGTTTCTACAGGAACTTTGTCGTAAGAAAGTAAATACTGTTCTAACTGACTAGCATCTCTAGTTGAGTCATCACAAATAACGACGTTTAACATAAGTCCCCCTTATCAAATTGAGTTGGCTAATTATGACACTAAAATGGTAAATCATGACGTAAACCTTGGAAAGTCATATGTTTATTATACAATAATCTTATCAAAAATGAAGGAAGCTGAGAAAATCTTCTCAGCCTTGAGTGATAAGATGAAGACATTTGCGACACTGACTATTAGAGATTTGACAAAATCATTCGATAAGCAACATTTTGCTAATAACCATATTTCCTTAGAAATAGAAGCTGCTAAAATTACAGCCTTTTTAGGACACAATGGTGCTGGTAAGTCCACCCTCTTAAATCAAATGATTGGTTTTACCAAACCTGATAAAGGAGATGTATGCTATGGAGACATTTCTTTTGTACAGAATCGTAAACAAGCTCGCTCAATGATGAGCTATATGTCGCAACAGTATGCACCACTTGAGAAATTGACGGTGGAACAAAACATAGAAATGCTTGGAAGAATGAGAGGATTAAACACCTTAGATTTACAAAAGGAAATGGATCAGCTCCTAATCGACTTGGAAATTAAGGAGTACCGGGCAAAACAAGGAAAGGATCTCTCAGGCGGTTTAAAGCGTCTAACTTCTTTTGCAATGGCTTTGATAGGCTCTCCAACCATCATTCTTCTTGATGAGCCGACGAACGATGTCGATCCAATACGTCGTGAAAAACAGTGGCAATTATTACAGAAGCTGGCGCATAAAGGGCATACCATTATTATCGTGACACATAACTTGTTGGAAGTTGAAAAATATGCTGACAACTATGCCTTATTTAACCATGGGAAGTTAATCAAATCAGGACCAGTTCAGCAAATAACCTATCAAAAACAGTACCAAATATCTTTTGAGTTTAGGAATGAAGATAGCTTAGCTCTATTCCAAGATTATACCATTATCAATGGTTCGATTTGCCAGATTGAAGTAGAAGAGAAGGAGTTAACAAGACTGCTACCAAAACTAACACAGGAATTGGATAGAAAGAATATTTTTAATCTGTCACTTGCTCAGAAAAACGTATCCATTTCAGATCTTTATAGAGAGGAGTTGACAAACTGATATGACTCAATTTTTTTACTTACTTCGTTGGAACTATCTTCGTCAAAAAGATCTATTTCTACTCTTTACGCTAGCTCAGGTTCTGTTATCCATTTCACTTCTTTTTGGTTATCCACTAGTGATCGGTGAGATTAATACGACAGCTGCCTACTATCTCTCTTCTGGTTCAGTTTTGATAGGAATTATTTCTATTGGCTGTACTATTTCATCGCCTGTTATAGCAAATGCGAAGTCAGAAGGACATGTAGACTATGTAAGAGCCCTTCCAATACCACGAATTCTGATTTCCTTAGCAGATCTTTGGATGTGGATGATTGCTATTTTGCCTGGAGTGTTCATTTCTGTCATACTGGGCTATTTTCGTTTTTCTATCCGCCTAAATGTATCTGTTCTGGCTGTTTTCATCCTATTTCTGATCTGTCTTACGATGATCAGTCTTGGATTTGCCATTGCGTATACTTTTTCTCCCAATATTGTCACGCTGATGTCTCAGTTGATTCTCATGATTGGTTTGATGTTTTCACCAATCATGTACCCTGCAAGTCGTCTTCCAGATTGGATAAACCATCTCTATCATGTTCTTCCATTTGTCCCTTCTGTCAACTTCCTACGAGCTTGTGTCTATAGTCATGGTCACGTCTCATTTTTTGACTTCACCATTCTGATCATCTGGATTTTGTTAACACAGTTACTGATCTTGAGAGTTCTTTATAAGGAAAAATAAAGGAAGGAGGATCTATGTTTTTCATCATTAAAACAGTGTTCTCTTTAAAAGGAGTTCAATTGAAAAGATTTATACATGTATCCCTATAACAAAAATCAACATCTGTGTTCAGATGTTGATATTTTTAATATATCCGCTAAGACCTTTGTATCTTATTTGAAATACCAGTGGTGTTTGAGGCTAGCAAAAATCGCCTTGCTGGTGATCGTGATGATGATCAGTTTGATGAGGTCGGCAAGGATAAAGGGAGCAACGACCAAAGCAAATGCTTTTTGGAGATCAGTATGCGTGATCAGCATAAAGCCGATAGCACCAGATACAAAGAGGAGAGCACTACTGAGGAGATTGGCAAAAAAGATAGTGAAAATGCTGGATTTAGCATTGGTAAATAGAGATGTGATCCATGCTCGGAATGGGAAGAAGAGGAGGAAACCAGCAGTAGGACCAAGGAAATGCGAAGCGCCACCAGCACCACCGGCAAATACTGGAAAACCTAAGAAGCCTAAAAGCAGGTAGAGGCAGACTGTGACAAAGGCATGGCTGGGTTTATAGATGGTCCCGATGATCCCGATCATGAGTGTCTGTAGGGTCAAAGGAATTGGTCCAAATGGAATGGTGAATTGAGATAGGACGGAGATCATGGCCACTCCAATGGAGATGAGAATTAAGGGAAAGATTTTCTTCATAACAGTTAACCTCTGATTTATTTTATGGTAACTATTCTACAATAAGGGGCTCAACCTGTCAATAGCCCACGCTTGTTTTAGGATTTTTTAAGTAAAAATTTAGGCAGGCTTAAGACTCCTGAAGTATAATCGCTTTACTAAAGGATCGAGCTCCCTTTAAATTTTTAAAAGACAAGTACTTGTACAAAAAGATAAAAGGTAAAAAGATGAATCAAAAAGAAACAAAACAAGTAGTCGAAACGCAAGAATCCAAAGAAAAAATGGTTGTCCTCAAACGAAGTCCTAAGTGGTGGATTGGTATGGCAGCAGTTGGTGGATTGTTGGTTGGTGCTGGAAGTGGCTTGGTGTCGGTGTCATCGCCTCACAATCTTCCAATAACCAACAATTTTCTCAACCGGTCCAAACGGGTCAGAACCAAGGATCTAATCAGCAACAAAATAGTCAAAATGGCCATGCTTCACAAGGGAACCAGCAAAATGGTGGCCCACAGGATGGCGGTCCACAAGGTGGTGGACAAGGACAAGGCGGCCCACAAGGTGGTGGTCCTGGTCAGATGCCGCAAGAAGGCAATGGTGGCCCACAAGGGAATGGTCCAGAAAATGGCATGAACCAATCTAGCGGACAAGAAGGGAACCAGGGTTCCTCTAAAAAGTCCAATAAGAAGAATTCAAAAAATAAAAACAAGACGAGTGATAGTCAAAGTAACAAAGAAAACACGACAAATTCATAGAATTAGCCTTCCTCAGGCAGGCTGAGTTTGATCATAAAACCAGGTTCTAAACTATAGGAAATGAAGGCAAGTCGTGTTATAATGGTTAAGAATAGATTAGAAAGACTCACTCACGAAAGAGAAGAGGATACGACGATGATTAAAATTCTATTGGTCGAAGATGACCTTGGTTTGTCAAATTCAGTATTTGATTTTTTAGATGATTTTGCGGACGTCATGCAGGTCTTTGACGGAGAAGAAGGTCTTTACGAAGCAGAAAGCGGGATCTATGATTTGATTTTGCTGGACCTCATGCTTCCTGAAAAAGACGGCTTCCATGTCTTGAAAGAATTGCGTGAAAAAGGCGTGACAACCCCTGTTTTGATCATGACAGCTAAAGAAAGTCTGGATGACAAAGGACACGGATTTGAGCTGGGGGCAGACGATTACCTCACCAAACCTTTCTACCTAGAAGAACTCAAGATGCGGATTCAAGCTCTCTTGAAGCGCTCAGGAAAAGTGAATGAAAACACCCTTAATTATGGCAATTTGAAGGTCAACTTATCTACCAATTCGACTTACGTGGACGGTAAGGAAGTGGAACTTCTTGGGAAGGAATTTGATCTCTTGGTCTATTTCCTTCAAACCAAAATGTCATCCTTCCAAAAACACAGATTTTCGATCGCCTTTGGGGCTTTGACAGTGATACGACTATCTCTGTTGTTGAGGTCTATGTTTCAAAAATCCGTAAGAAATTAAAAGGTACTGATTTCGTTGAGAGCTTGCAAACATTACGCAGTGTGGGGTATATCTTAAAAGATGCTAACCAGAATTAAGAAAACCGTCGGAGAAGATGATTTTTCCTACTTCATCCGATATTTTGGGCTCTTTACCTTGATATTTTCAGCCATGACCTTGATTATCATTCAGGTTATGCGCTCGAGTCTCTATACAACTGTCGATGAGAACCTCAAGACTTTAAGTAAGGATCCTTATTCGCTAGCGGCTATTGCTTATCGGGACCAGCGACAATCGAAAGATAAGGATAATGATGAAGATCCTGAGGTGATGATCCCAGATCATGATAAATCAGAACCCAAAGGAGATGTCACATCCAATACCACTGTTGTACTGCTCAACAGAAATTATGAAAATCTGACGACAGGCAACGGATTTTTAAACTTTAAATCTGTCACTTTTGGCCGGAAGTTGCTCAACAAAGTTTCCCAGCTCCAAATTACAAATAGCTACGGGAAAAAAGAAAGTTACCGTGCTTATATGACAGATTTGGGATTGACTGATGATGGGGGAAGTGACGTCAAGTATGCGGTTATCATGACTAATATTAGTCAGTTGGAGCAGACGAGTGAAGAGCACGAAAGTCAAATCGCTCTTGTCATGATCTGCTTCTGGGGAATTTCTTTGTTTGCTAGTCTTTTCCTAGCACGTCTCAGCGTTAAACCCCTTCTTGAGAGTATGCAAAAGCAAAAGGCTTTCGTAGAAAATGCCTCCCATGAATTGCGGACGCCTTTAGCAGTCCTCCAAAATCGCCTCGAAACGCTTTTTAGAAAGCCTGAGGCAACCATCATGGAGTCAAGTGAGAGTATTGCATCCAGCTTGGATGAAGTTCGAAATATGAAGCTTTTGACCACCAATCTTCTTAATATTGCTCGGAGGGATGATGGCTTGAAGCCAGAGATAGAAGAAATTGAGCCAAGCTTTTTTGATCAGACCTTCTCGAATTTTGAGATCATTGCGGAAGAAAATGGCAAATTCTTCCAGGGGGACAATCAGGTGGACAAAGTCATTTGTTCTGATAAAACGCTCCTCAAGCAGTTGATGACCATTCTCTATGACAATGCCTTGAAGTACACCGACGAAGATGGTGAGATTCAGTTTGAAGTCCAGTTAAAGGACAAAAATCTTCTTTTGAGAGCACTGGATAATGGACCTGGTGTTCGAGACGAGGACAAGAAACGGATCTTTGATCGTTTTTTTACCGGGTGGATAAAGCCAGAACCCGTCAAAAAGGTGGATTTGGTTTAGGGGCTATCCTTTAGCCAAACAAATTGTAGAGGCTTTTAAAGGGAACCATTCAAGTTAAAGATAATAAACCAAAAGGTTCCATCTTTGAAGTGAAATTATCCATCAAAACGGAAAGTCGTAAAAAAATCGTTCATAATTTAAAAAATAGAAAAGAGGAAAACTTATGAGTTCAAAAATGTTGCACACTTGCCTTCGTGTAGAAAAACTTAGAAAAAAATCAATCGCTTTTTACCAAGATGCTTTTGGTTTTGAAGAAAAACGTCGGAAAGATTTTCCAGACTACAAGTTCACGATTGTCTATTTGGCCTTGCCTGGAGATGACTATGAGTTGGAATTGACTTATAATTATGATCATGGTCCATATGTGATTGGAGACGGCTACGCACACGTTGCCTTGAGTACTCCTGATCTAGAAGCTTTAAATGCCGAACACAAGGCTAAAGGCTATGAAGTGACGGAACCAAAAGGTCTTCCAGGAACGCAACCGAATTACTATTTCGTTGTAGATCCAGATGGATATAAAGTAGAAGTCATTCATGAAAAAAATAAGAGTGATTAAAAATAGGGGCCACTGCCGGTGACGACAGTCGCCCTCTTTTTTATGAAACCATTTACAAAAAAGGAATGTTTTTTCGATAGAAATTTGCTATAATAAAGTTATGAGATTCAAACACACGAAAACTATATTATTAATCATTACAAATCTCCTTTTACTGAGTCTTTTGTATATCGGCTATCAAAAGATTCAAAGGGTTCGTGAACAAAAAGCCTATCAGGATCAATTTGCCAAGGTCACCCAACTAGAGAAAAGCTCTGAAAAAGGGAAAGATGTTCAAGTTCAGGAAGGGATTATTGGGACATCTTATGTGACCACTTATTATCCTACTAAGGATGGACAAGCTGTTGAGATTATTAAAGAGAAGATTCAAGAAGATCTTCAGCGTCTAGGATCTGATGAGAAAACCAAAGAGCCTAAGCATTTGACCTTCTACCATAGTGAAGTAGCAGAAGCGCCTTTTGTTGGCTATCACCCTATCCAAATTAAACGGGCTGAATACCAGTACAAGAAAGGAAAATTCATCAAAGATGAGACCGTGAAACTACCTCTCTTCTACGTGGATGATGAGAACAATCCTCTGACCTTGAGTCAGGTCTTTGCGGATCCAGATGGTGCCAAACAGATCTTTTTGGAGGAATTGCGAGGGAATCTAGACTTTCGTCAGTTGGATGAGGAAAGCATTGATCAAATGGTCGCCCACTTTTCAGAGTTGGATTTGAGCCAATGGGAATTCCAATATGAAAAAGGGAATTTTACCATTCCATTTCCAAGCAAGGTTAAGGGAGATGATACCTTCACTGTTCCCTTGTCTAAATTCTATGATGTGATTGATACAGAGCGCTTGCTTCCTGACGATCTAGCTTCTTACCAATCCTATATTGAAGAACGCCACCGTAAGATGATTGCTCTGACTTTTGATGATGGACCAGATCCAACCACGACTCCTCAGGCGCTGGCCATCTTAAAGAAATACAATGCCAAAGCTACCTTCTTTATGGTCGGAAAAAATGTTAGTGCGAATCCTGATATTGCCAAGCAAGTCCGCAAAGAGGGTCATCAAATTGGGAACCATACCTGGGATCACCCTCAATTACCAAAATTGAGCTTGGATAATGCTAAAAAAGAGATCTTGGATACCCAAGAAGCTATTCAAAAAGCGACAGGTGTGCAGACCAAGATTACCCGTCCTCCATATGGAGCCATCAATAACGCCATCCAATACGGAGTAGACCAATCCTTCATCATGTGGGATGTGGATAGCCTAGATTGGAAGACACATAATACGACGGCCATTCTCAATGAAGTGAAAAAAGAAGTCAAACCGGGTTCGATTATCCTCATGCATGATATCCATCAAACCACGATTGACGCTCTACCGACCGTCCTTGACTACCTCAAATCGCAAGGCTATACCTTTGTAACGGTGGATGAGTTGTTGGATTATCAACTTGAAAGTCATCGCATCTATTACAATGGAAATTAATGTAAAAATCCTCTGCAGTTCAATTCACTAGCAGAGGATTTTCTTATTCATTTAAAAAGAGTTGAGAATTTTTTAAAACCAGTTCACGTACAGAAGCGTATTTTTTTAAGGATTTGAGTTCTTCTGGGTGGGTGATAAAGGTAATCACATAGCCATCACGCCCCATTCGTCCTGTTCGACCAGCACGGTGGGTATAGGTCTCCACATCACGGGGAATATCGTAGTTAATCACACACTCAAGATGTTCAATATCGATTCCACGAGCGACCAAATCGGTGGCCAGCAAGAGGGTTAGCTGATGGTCTTTGAAGCGTTCCAGAATGACCTTGCGGTATTTGACATTGACATCGCTGGCCAGCGACACCGCCTCAACACCCCGGTATTGTAGTTTTCTTCAGCACTACCCAGATCAGATAGACTGTTGAAAAAAGCCAGACCACGAAAATCTTCGACGTAGGCGAGTTTGCGGAGCAATTCGACCTTGTCCCGCTTATCCACTTGCATATAAAAATGTTGGATATTATCCAAAGAAACTCCATCAACCGTCATGCGAAGAGTATTTTCCTCTAGCTGGTCTGGATCGACCTTGGCTGTGGCGCTCATGTAGATATATTGGTGGTCACGGGGAGCATAGTGGCTGATCTTGTCGACGAAGTGGTACTGAGAATCACTTAGTAATTGGTCGAATTCATCTAATATGATGGTTTCTACATTCATCATTTTGATCTTTTTCAGCTTGATCAGTTCAAAGATCCGACCAGGCGTCCCAACCAGGATTTCGGGTCCTTTTTTGAGGCGTTCGATTTGCCGTTTTTGACTGGATCCTGAAAGGAAGAGTTGTGTCTGGAGACCGAGAGGCTCTGCCCATTGTTTGGTGACATCAAAAATTTGTCCTGCTAATTCTGTATTAGGAGCCAAAATCAAGAGTTGTTGGGCCTTCTTCGGTTTTAGTTTGAGCAAGCTCGGAAAGAGGTAGGCGAGTGTCTTACCAGTACCGGTAGGACTGATCCCGAGGACATTTTCTCCTTCATAGATAGGGGAGAAGATCTGTTCCTGAATCTCAGTGAATGTATCAAATCCGAGTGTTTCTAACTGGTCTTTCCAGCTTTGTGGAAATTGTTCTTTCATTCTTTTTCATCCTTAAATTGTATTCCAGCGCTTTGACGCATCTGGTAGAGGGTTTCATGGACCTGCTCAGCTGTTTGTAACCACTCAAGATAAGCAGCTGGCTTTTGATGAGCGATGGCAAAGGCTTCTGCCTCTTCTTGCATTTGGTGTGGGCAGGGCTGGATCGGAAGGTCGATGATTTCCCCAGAATGGCTGATGAAGCGGGCCTGGTTGATGGCTGCTACAGCATTGAGAGTTAGCGTTCCAGTCTTGGTGTAGATTTCAGCAGGTAAATGGCTGGTGATATTTTTCCCTGCCTGAATGGCAACCTGAAAATCTGGATAAATCAAGACACCTTGGCCATAGAGATCAACCGAATTGGGTAATTGCTGAGCAGTATAGTGGCTGGAGATCGGTTCTCCAAAGAAGCCAATGGCCAGGTAGAGGCAGTAGACTCCCAGATCCATCAAGGCTCCACCTGCATAGACATCCGAGAAAATATTGGGCATCTCACCTGCAAGAAGGGCCGGCAATTTGGAAGAATATTTGGCAAAGGTGAAGTTAGCGCCTAGTATTTCCTGGTTAGAGAGGAAGTTCTTAACTACTTGAAAGGCTGCTTCTTGGTAATTTCTAGCAGCTTCAAAGAGATAGACCTGGTGCTCATTAGCGAGCTTGACCAGCTCCTTCCATTCAGAAGGCTTGGTCACAGCAGGTTTTTCAATGATGACATGCTTCTTTGCCAGAATAGCAAGCTTGGCCTGAGCGAAATGAAGAGAATTAGGGCTAGCAATGTAGACCACATCCAGCTCACTGTCTAAGAAGTCGATGACATCCGTGTAGCAAGAGATCGCCCCATAAGGCTCACAAAACTCTTGAGCCGTCTTCATCTTTCTCGAATACACAGCCTGCAAGTGATAGTGGCCTGTCTCATGAGCAGCTGTAATAAATTCATGTGAAATCCAACTCGTACCAATAATTCCCAGCTTTAACATAAGGTGTCCTTCCGTAATCGATTCACTCTATTATACCATGAAAAGGGGGAAGGGACAGTATAAAGTAGAAAATATGCACTGATTATTGTATAATGAATTGATATGCTTAGAAGGGAAAACAATAGGATTGAGAAATTCAGAATTACTGATCATTATTCCTGCTTATAATGAGAGTGGAAATATTGAAAAAACGATCAAGATGATTGAAGAACATACACCTGAATTTGATTATGTCATTATCAATGATTGTTCTACAGATCATACACTTGAAATTTGTCGCAATAATAGCTTTAACGTTATCGATTTACCGATTAATTTAGGAATTGGTGGTGCTGTCCAGACTGGTTATCAATTTGCAGTTAAAAATGGCTACCAATATGCTGTTCAAGTGGATGGAGATGGTCAGCATAATCCTGAATTTATTAGAAAGATGCTTCAAGTCCTTCAAGAGAAGAATGTGAACATGGTGATTGGCTCTCGTTTCATTGAAAATCAAGGTTTCCAATCCTCCTTCGCGCGACGGATTGGAATTTCGTTTTTTGAAAAATTAATTAAGATTTTAACCGGTCAAAAGGTGACAGATCCAACCTCAGGATTGCGTGTGGCTGATCGAAAAGTGATTGAAGAATTTGCTAAACAATATCCAAGTGATTATCCAGAACCGGAGACGATTGTGTCCCTCTTAACCTCAGGCTATTCCGTTGCAGAAGTACCTGTATTAATGAACGAGCGAGAACACGGAGAATCATCGATTACATTAAGTAAGTCTGTTTACTATATGATCAAAGTGACAATGGCAATGCTATTGGCTAGAATTGGTGGAGGATATAAGAAATAACATGCTAAATATTTGGTTAACCCTTATTGTAATTATTTTTATCATTTATATTCTACGCCTAGTTGCAAAGAAGGTCGTTGAATTGAGAAATGTTATTTCTTGGCTCATTCTTTGTTTACTCTCGTTGCCAGTCATTTGGTTTCCTAATTTGATTGGAGCAATATCTGCATTTCTTGGTATTCAGACACTTAGTAATTTTGTTTTTTTATTAAGTACATTTTTATTAATATTTTTTTAATATTTTCATTAACTCGTACTGTATCAAAACAATCAGTACAGATTAAGAAATTGTCACAAACGATTGCCTTATTAAGAAGTGAGAATGAAAATGAACAATAAAGTAAATAGGAGTATTTATTTTTGGAATTTTGCAGGAAATATAGCAGCAGCTGCAGTCTCGATATTGTATTTGATTATTGTTTCTCGTTACACTTCTGCAAGTGATGCTGATAATTTTAGTTTGGCTTATGCAATTGGAAACCTATGGGTTGTAATTGGTATTTTTCAAGTTAGAAATTATCAGGCGACTGATTTGAAAGAAACGTACTCGTATTTGGAATATTGGCTAACTAGGGTTATTACAGTTTGTTTAATGTTAGTTACACTATTTCCGTATTTATTTTTTTAGTGGAAATAATGTTGGAAAAGGGGATTTATTTTTAATTATAATCCTAACAGTTATTTATCGTTCATGTGATGCTTTTTCTGATTTATTTCAAGGGTTATTTCAACAACATGAACGTTTAGATATTGCAGGGAAATTAATGGTGCTGCGTTATGGTTCGAGCACAATCATTCTCTTAATTAGTTTGTTACTTTCAAATTCTTTAATTTTTTCTTTAATTTGTTTATGTTTTTTTAATGTTCTTTTTGTTTATGGGGGTGATTACGTCCAATCCAAACAAATTAGAACGATACCTTTTAATCAGATTTCATCTGCTACATTTAAGCGATCAATTAGTATCATGAAAACTTGCCTTCCATTGTTTGTCAACGGCTTTTTATTGGTATATGTATTGAATTATCCAAAACAAGTGATTGATAAATTGCTAGTAGAGGGCGTACTACGTGAAGGTGCTCAAAGGGATTTCAGTATTCTATTCATGCCTGTTTTCTTTATGAGTTTATTTGTATTAGCACTGAGACCGTTAATAACCGATTTGGCAAAACAATGGTCAGAAAAAAGATTTCATACATTTAATGCTATGATTCGTAAGATTTTATTATTACTTATGATTTTGGGACTGGTAGTATCAATACTAGCCTATTTGATAGGAATTCCTATTTTAAATATTATAAGTGGTATTGATTTATCAAATTACAGTTTATTACTTACTATTTTAGTGCTTTCCGGCTTTTTATATTCTATAGCTTCTGTAATTGGTGATTTTTTAATTATATTGAGGAAGCAAGTCTATCTACTCTATGTTTATGTCGCAATGGCGTTATTGACGAATATTCTTACGCCTCTGGCGATGAGGGAGTTTGGCTTGTTTGGAGCGGGGCTTAGTTTTGTTATTGTTATGTTGTTTTACACAATTGCTAGTTGGATTGTCTTTGTAACTATGAGAAGAAAGGAAGTTCAAAAATATGACTCAGTGGAATGATCATACATTTGTAATCTGTGCTTACGGGGATAGTCCTTTTTTAGAGGATTGTATAAACTCGTTATTAAGCCAAACCGTAAAAAGTAATATCATTTTGTATACTTCTACTCCAAGTGTATTTATCGAAAGTATTTGCCAAAAATATGCTATTCCGTTTAATACAAGTGTAGGTGGTGGGATTGGGAAAGATTGGAATAATGCTTTATCTTTTGTTACTACCCAATATGCTACAATTGCCCATCAGGATGATTATTATGAGCCAACCTATTTAATGGAAATTCAAGAGAGGATAAAGAAGCATCAAGATGCTATCATTCTTTATTCTGATTATTTTGAAGAAAAAAATGGAGAGGTCATTAAACCGACTTCAAATCTAAAAATCAAATCATTAATGTTAAAAACAATCTCATTATTCCCTAAAACTAAGTGGTGGAGAAATCGTATTCTTGCTTTTGGAAATCCGATTTGTTGCCCTGCTGTAACTTATAATTTAGAATTGGTTAAGGGCTTTAGATTTGATGAGGAATGGAGAGTTAGTCTAGATTGGCTTGCCTGGTATCATTTAGCTAAATTTGATGGCAAATTTGTATATGTTCCAAAAAAATTAATGTGCCATCGTATTCATGAAGATTCTGAAACGAGTAATACTATTAGTGATAATACTCGAACGAAGGAAGATTACATGATGTTTAATCTTTTTTGGCCAAAAGGATTAGCAAAATTGATAAATCGTTTTTATAAAAAGAGTCAGGATACAAATGGTTAAAGATTGCGTGCTCGAGGTTTGATAACAATATAAAAGTTTGGATATCTTAATTATTTGCAAAACTATGGGTTATATTAAAATATATAAAGGATAAGATTGTGAAAGAAGCGCCTAAGATTAGTGTCATTATTCCAGTATATAATGCAGAATTATATCTCAAAAGATGTATAGATTCAGTTTTGAATCAAAGTTTTAAATCATTTGAAATTATTGCAATTGATGATGGTTCAAAGGATAATTCGTTCAAAATATTGAATGAATACCAACAATTTTCTCCAAATATTAGAATTTTGAGTAGAGAAAAATAAAGGTGCGGCATACACTAGAAATGAAGGTATCGAGCTTGCAAAAGGTGAATTCATCATGTTTATTGACAGTGATGATTATATAAAATCAGACTACTTGCAAGTATTTTACGATGAAATTTCAAGAGGGCTGGATGATGCAGTTATTGGTGGACTTCAGAGAGTAAACCAAGATGGCAAACAACTATTTTCTATTCAATTGGGTAAAGATAAATGGTCGAAATACAGATCTATTTCTCCATGTGCTCGAATATATAGAAAAAAATTCTTACAAGATAACAATCTTCATTTTCCAGAATTTCCTTTGGGTGAAGATTTATTATTTAGTTTAAAAAGTGTATTCAAAGTCAAAAAAATATAAAATACGATTAGTTATTGTGGTTATTTTTGGTTTTTATAATGAAAAATAGTGCATCTAATACACTTAATAAAGGTTTTAACCCAGATGTAAATATTATTGATCTATTGACTGAAATTTCTAAAATTATTCCGAAAGACTATTACGAACTAGATCTAATCAAATTCTTTATTAAAAAAATTTACACTATATTGGTTATTAGATGGCGGAAGAAACTCGAGTAGTGATGAATTTTTTTATCACAATATAAAAAAATAAATGAGTGGGTGATAAATCATGATATGCAAAAGTAAGATTTCAGTTGTAAATTCGAAAATCAAGAGTGAGAGATTAATCGTGATAGTAGCTATTCTATTTACTGATTTATTGAATAGATTAAACTTAATGAAGTTGTTTTCGAAAAATATATTGTAAAAGGTAAGGTTAGGAATAAAAAGTGATATCCATTTTTTTCTATCACTACACTGTTCCTAAGACTATTGTAGAAAGTAATTTATATCTTTGGTGAGGTTGTCTTGAATAAAAATTTTTAGAAATATTGGAGTTGCAGGTTTATTTACCTCTCTAATTTCAGTTTGGTTATTATTGACTACTGTGAAAAATAGGTGCCCCTAGATGCATCTATTAAAATAATACATTGGATAACTAGATATGAAAATATCTTGTTGATTTTCCATGTTATTTGTTGCTTTTTTTATCTGTTGTCTTTTTTTGATAAGTTCTTCAAAAAGAATAAGAGAATTATTATTTAAATATAGGTACATCCTAGCTTTAGCAGTATTATTTATTGCTGTTTTGTTTAAAATTAATGGTTCATCCATGGGAATTTTAGGCATCTTTTTAAATAATACTGATAAAGATCAAATATTACTAGGTGTGAGTAGGACTTTAAGATCAGATGAGTGGTCGGTAAGTCTTCCATTTCAATTATCTCAATCGTTTAATCATTATGCTTATTACTCATCCTTAATAAGAGGTGGTGGTACAGATACTTTTATATTGAGCGGTTTAGCATCATGGGATTTTGCTACCTTATTTAGACCAGCTAACATTGGATTCCTATTTTTAGGTTTTGAACGTGGCCTTTCATTTTTGTGGACATTCAAAATAGTATTTTTATTCATGTCTGTGTTTGAAATGGGTCGAGTTGTGACGCGGGATAATAGAAAGTTATCATTGTTTCTATCATTTATGATAACATTTAGTGCTGTTGTTCAATGGTGGTATGGCATGATCGAGATGATTGCGGCAGGTAGCATTTTTATTGTCTTATTTGATAAGTATTTGAAAGAAAACAGGCCCTTTCTAAAATTAATTTATACAGTAAGTATGTCATGGGCGGGAAGTGTGTATATTCTTACTTTCTATCCTGCCTGGCAAGTACCATTAGCTTATATTTTCTTTGTATTATTAGTCTATGTTATTATTGAAAATTACAAGACTTTTAAGTTTGATTATAAACTTGATTTATCATTGCTCTCCTTGTTGATGGTCCTTATCATCGCTTCCTCATATATAGTATTAAGTAAGGCATGGCCTACTGTTCAAACAACAATGAATACAGTATATCCAGGTAATAGGGTTTCTTTTGGAGGTGGAGCTTTTAAATGGATATTTGACTATGCCTATCAGATTTTCTATCCTATAACAGATATTATTGATGAGCGCGCAATGGATTCAGTTTATGATCTGTTTCCAGTCACACAGATTTTAGCAATTTTAGCAATTATTAAAACAAAAGATAAATTGTTAAGCATGCTAATGATGATCGATGTCCTATTCTTGTTATACATCTCATTTTCTATTCCTAAAATTCTCGCAAGAATTACGTTATTATCTTTTACAACACCTGCAAGATTACTGAGTGTCTTTGGAATTTTGAATTTAATAATATTAGTTCGTTTTCTTACAATTTCAACAAGAAGATGTTTATCAAGGACTGGCTCTTTTATCACTGCTTTTCTGTTATCAATAGGAATCGTTTTTATTTCTAAAGGGGAGATCAGAGAGTACTTATTGACAACAATAGGTGGAGTTGATCAACAGACTTACTTTAGATTATTTACTTTAGTTGCAATTTTTGTATTGTTTTGTATTCTTTATTTTGTATTTCGTAGAAATTTAAATGGTATCTTGGTTACGGGAATTTGTATTAGTTTCCTAGCTGGTGTACTTGCGAACCCAGTGCGTGTAGGAAGTGATGTAGTAACAAAAAGTCCTTTAGTAGAACGTATTAAATCTATAAATAGTTCTGATCCAGGATTATGGATCGTCGAAGGAGGACTTCCTGCGTTACCATACAATAATGTACCATTGTTAGGAGGAGCTTCTGTTTTAAATTCTACAAATGCATATCCGAACATCAAATTGTGGAAGAAGATTGATAAAGAGAATGACGATTCAAATGTATATAATCGTTATGCACATATTAGTTTTAATTTAATAGATACAAATTCTGAAGCAAAATTTAAATTGAACAGTCCAGATTCATACACTGTTTCATTGCCAATCACTGAATTGAAAACATTGAAAATTAAGTATATTATGACCGATAGAAATCTAGAAGATCTCTCAAATGGAATAATTAATTTTAAACAAATAGCTGATGTAAATGGAATTAAAATATATACGGTTCAGTATTAATTTTAGAGTGTATAACAAAAAACTAGGGGAAACCCTAGTTTTTTTGTTACAATAGAAAGTGAATAAGTCAAGGAGTAAGAGATGACCATATCAGTTGTAGTCCCATGTTTTAATGAAGAAGAATCAATTCCATTGTTTTATCGAGAAATGGAACGTGTTAGGATGAAGATGGGAGAAAAGTTTGAATATATTTTTATAAATGATGGCTCTTCAGATGGTACACTATTCGTTCTTCGAAAGCTACATGTTACAGATTCGAATGTGCACTACCTTTCTTTTTCTCGAAATTTTGGAAAAGAGGCTGCACTATATGCTGGACTTGAGCGTGCTAGTGGTGAATACGTGACCGTCATGGATGTGGATCTGCAGGATCCTCCGGAATTATTGATTGAAATGAAGCAGAGGTTGGAGGAACAGCCAGATCTAGACTGTGTTGGAACCCGACGCGTAACCCGGGATGGGGAACCTCCGATTCGCTCTTTCTTTGCGCGGACGTTTTATAAATTGATCAATCATATTAGCCAAGTGGAAATGGTTGATGGAGCGCGTGATTTTCGTTTGATGCGTCGTCCTATGGTTAATGCTATTATGGAGTTATCGGAGTACAATCGTTTTTCAAAAGGGATTTTTGCATGGGTAGGATTTGAGACAGAATACCTCGAATATAAAAATGTAGAGCGAGTGGCAGGAGAGACGTCCTGGAATTTTTGGTCCCTCTTTAAGTATTCGATTGAAGGCATTGTCAATTTCTCGGATGCCCCACTAAATATTGCCTTTATTGGTGGACTATTATCTTGGATTTTGGCCTTTATCATGGTGATTCTGATTGTAATCCGCACCTTAGTCTTTGGGGATCCTACTTCAGGTTGGCCATCCCTTATGACAGTGATTCTTTTCCTGGGAGGGTTCCAATTATTGACCATTGGTATTTTTAGGAAATATATTGGTAAGATCTTCATGGAAACCAAGAAACGTCCAATCTATGTTATCAAAGAGAAAAGTGAGTA
>BNJU01004394.1_pt1 | contig 39743 bp, 54 predicted proteins | sample 8539281 | NCBI WGS metagenome assembly BNJU01 (sample SAMD00202456, study PRJDB9452) | human saliva metagenome | isolation source: human saliva | place: Japan
ACACATGATTTATCATGGCTTAAGAAGTCTGGATGGGAAGGAAAATATGCCGGTGGACCGATCCTACCGAAAAAAATGGAAGAAGAAGCGGAACATTTTCTGCGCTTGAGGGCATTTCTTTTTCTGCAGTGAGGATTAGCTCAGGAAACGCTTGTGGGCACTGTCCTTATTCTATTTTTATTCTAGGCTATTTGCCTTTGATTTTTCGATAAACAAATTTCTGACATTTCATTTTCGTACAGAGTGGGAGGATTCTTTGAAGCAGAATAAATTGTTGTTAATCTGACGTACAGTATCTTATCCAGGGGCCTTTTATGGCGTACCGATTTTTGAGTAATCATGGGGGATTCCCACAAACGGTGTTTTGGATTTTAAACATTTTTCTTTAGAATTGGAATTGGAAGAGACGAGGCATGTTGCTGTCGCCTTTGATATGCCTGTGCCGACCTTTAGACATAAGATGTTTCTCCGACTACAAAGGGACGAGAAATCCATGCCGGAGAAATTGAAGCAACAGGTTCCGATTTTGCAGGAGCTTCTTACTGCCATGAATATTCCCATTTTAACCATGGAAGGTTATGAAAAGCAGACGATATCCTGCGAACGGTTGCCAAAAAGAATGCGGAAGAAGGAAAAGAAGTCACCATTGTTTCCGAGATCAGGACCTTCTTCAGCTTTCTGATGAGCATATCAAGATTTCCCTTCCGAAGACGCAGAGGAGAGACCAATATTTACAACTACTACGCAAGAAGGATGTGGAAGCGGGTAGAGTCAGCCAAGGAGTTTATTGACTTAAAAAGCTCTTATGGGGACAGCTCTGATAATATTCAGGGGTTCCCAGTATGGGAGACAGCAAGTGGATTATTGCAAAAAGTATCAGAGTGTGAAAAATGCCCTTGCTCATACAGATGATCCAGAATTCAAAGGTACCCGAAAAGCCGAAAGCAATGAGGTTAAAGACACATTTCAGAGCTTGCAAGTTATCGAAGGAACTTGCGACCATCTGTATTGATGCCCCCATTGCCTTCCAATTTGAAGATGCCAAACTGGAAAAACTACGCGAATGCGAAGAGTCTTGCCCTTATGGAAAAATGGGAGTTCGCTCTCAGTTCCCGTTTTTCTTCGGAGAAAATACAGAGAAAGATCCTGCATTTTCAATTAGAAAAGCCATGGAAGGATGTCACGGGATTCTTATCTTTTTCAGATTGTCGTAAAAGGACGCTGTAAAGCAGGAGAGCTGGGACTAATTTTAGCAGAGGAAAGAAGAAGATGCTTTATCTCGCACTTTTTCCGAGGAACCTGCTCTACGTGTTCCACTCCGTATAGCCGAGGAAACTTCCGGAGCTTTTAAAGGCCTGTAAGATTTATACTTTGGAAAGTAAGAAAGAGATGCACCTCTCACGGATATTCACGGAAGGCAGGGTCTATGATTTGAGCTAGTTGCAGCCTATCTACTAAATCCTCTGAAAGTCCTATTTTATGACGATCTAGCAAGGATTACCTTTTCCCTTATTTACCGGAAAAAGAACTGAAAGACAGCCGGGAGAGGGATCTGTCAGGCACTCATCGCCCTGAAGGCAAAGGACAGTATTTTCTCTAAATTAAAGGAAGAAGGACAGTGGGGCTCTATGAGAAGATTGAACTGCCGCTTGCCAGAACAGCTCTATTCCATGGAAAAAGACCGGTATTTTTGGTCTCGACAAGGCAGAACTTTCTCTCCTATGGAAAGGTTCTAAAGAAAATTGACGAGCTGCAAGGAGAATTTATGCCATGGCGGGAGAAGAGTTTAACATCAACTCTCCCAGCAGCTCAGTGTGATTTTGTTTGATGGGAATAGCAGGCGGAAAGAAGACGAAGACAGGGCTGATTCCGGCAGTGGACGTACTGGAAACTTTCGGAGGACTATCCGATTGTGGCGAAAGGTTATGAATACCGTACCTGTACGAAGCTGAATTCAACCTATGCGGAGGCTTACTGAGACTATATCAGGGGAGGACTCTCGTATAGACACAGCGTATTTCCAACAGACGGTTACGGCAACAGGAGAACTTTCCTCTACGGACGAACACAGAGTCTTCCGAGTCAAGACCGAAATGGAAGACATTTCCGCTCCGTATTTATTCCCAAGGAGGGCTGCGTATTTTTGGATGCGGATTACTCCCAGATTGAACTTCGTATCTTGGCTGCGCTTTCAAGGACGAAAAACTGATTGAAGCTTATCATGTGGATGAGATATTCATAAAGTTACCGCGTCCGAGTTTTCCATGTACCGCTCGATGAAGTAACGGATGAATTAGAAGAAACGCAAGGCGGTTAACTTCGGCATTGTCTACGGCATTTCTGCTTTTGGGCTTTCCGAGGGCTAAGTATAGGGCGAGACCGAGTGCGAAGGAATATATAGGGCACCTATTTTACGACTTATCCGAAGGTAAAGGAGTATTTGGATTCGAAATTGCTGCGAGAGAAAACGGATATGTGAAAGACGGTCTTCGGAAGACGCCAGTCCTATCCCGAGATTCATGCTTCCAACTTTATGCGAAGAAGCTTTAGTGAGACGTGTAGCTATGAATTCTCGATTCAGGGTACATGACTGCGGATATGATGAAGGTAGCCATGAGTGCAGTTTATGAAGCTTAAAAAGAACGAGCTTAGAGCAGGGATGTGTTTGCAGGTTCACGATGAGCTTCTTTTTGGAGGTGCTCGAAGGAAGAGCTTGAAGAGGTGAAGAAATTCTGGTTTTCTTCCATGGAAAATGCCTTGACTCTTCCGGTTCCCTTCCTTGTGGGAAGCGAAGACCGGGAAAAAAATTGGGAGGAAGCGCACTAATGGAAATCGATAAGAAGGATCTTCTTCCTCTGAGCTTCATCTCCCTATACAGGATCTTTTCAAGGGATACGTTATCGCATTGAAAAAACAAGAGGAAGGAGAAGGCAAATCGCTTCTTGTCTATGCTTGGCCGGAGCCCTATGCCTTTTTACGCATACGCCGGAGGAAGCGAAGAGAAGAAAAAGTTTCCCCTTTTCTGAAGAAGGTCTTGAAGAGATACGCCTGTATCTGAGCAGTTTAGGGAATGAGTAGGAGTATTTTGTTTTATTATAGAAGAATTGGTGTGAGGGCTAAAACGGATGTGCCGAGACTATAAACGGAAGGTAATATAAGATTGCAAAAGAAAAGCTTTAGAAAGATATTTCATAGAAAAATCCTTGTTTAGCTGAAAAGAGTGTTTTAATGGAGAAGAACGGAAAATCAAAAGAATATTTTGGCTGTAATAGGTGGAATGGGCAGCGGGAGAAAGCACGGTGCTTTCCGTTTTAGAGCAGGAAGGGCAGTATGAAAGACTGGAGATGGACCGGCTGGCAAAGAACTGCTATCTGGACAGCGTTTTCTTAAAGAGACTGTCTTCTGTGCTAACAAAGATGTTTTTACCGAGAAGGGGGATTAAACTTTCCCCTATTTCAGTGCTCTTCTTCAAGGAAGAATCCTATAGAAGGCGGTGGAGGAAGAGTTCATCCGCTTGTCTTTCCACATGGCTGCGCAGGCTATTTTCAAGGCAAGAAAAAGAAGGAATGAAGCTTGCCGTAGAGACGGCCCTTCGAATGAAGCCTTTTTATCTCTTTGTGACGCCGTGCTTCACGTGGATTGTCCATTTGCCACGCGACTTTTCCCGTCTTACAGAATCGCGGATATAAAAGGGAGGAGGCGGAAAAGAATGATGAAGGCACAGGACATTGAAGAGTATAAGGAAAAAGCGGATTTTGTGCTTTTCAATGATGGAAACAGAGAAAGGACAGAGGATGCGATTCGCCCAGTTTATCCAGCGAGTTCTGATGGAAACACAAGCTATATCAGGGACGGAAGAGGCACATTTTAATCGATTGCGGAGTGGGATTCGAACCATAGAGGCAGGTCTTAGAGCTTTGGATTTATCGTTACAAGACATCGATGCCATTTTCCTACCCATGAGCACTTTGATCATATTAAGGCGCTGGGGAGTATTCTCAGGAAGCAGGAAATCCCGGTTTATGCAGAGTCTCGGAACATTGCAGGGAACCTTAGCTGTAAGAGTTTAAAGGATTTTTCCGAAGGAACTTTTGAGACCGATTTTTAACCGACCGGAAATTGAGCATAGAAAAGACCTCGATTTATTCCCTTTCAGTATTCATCATGACACCAGAGAACCGCTTGCGTACCGTGCAGAGTCAGGAGAGAAGCAGTGCGCCATGTGCTACAGACCCTCAGGAAGCTATGATGGTACACAATCAAACATTTGAAAGATACGGATGTCCTCCTTTTGGAGGCGAACCACGATATTGAAATGCTGGAAAAGGACCTATCCCTGGAACTGAAACGCAGAATTCTTTCGGACTTCGGACACCTTTCCAGTGAAAAGCAGTGCGACCCTTCTGGAAAGGTAGCCAGGAGTACCCTGAGACAGGTCTTTTAGGGCATTTGAGCAAAGAAAATAATACTCCGGAGCTAGCTTTACAAACGATTCGGGAGAAGATTTCGGAAAACGACTTACCGATTACCGTAGCAAAGCACGGAGGAGATTTCTGCAATTAGTAGAATGGTAGATAAAGTATGCACGATAGCAAGGAAAGGAGTTTTTCGAAATGATAAACAGGAAAAAGGTAGTAGGCGTAGTCACCGAGTTCAATCCTTTTCACGCGGACACGCCTATTTTTACGGAAATCAGAAAATATGCTGCGGATTATATTGTTGCCGTGATGTCCGGAGACTTTGTACGAGGAGAACCGGCTTTCCTCTCGAAATGGGAAAGGGCAAAAGCAGGCCCCATAAGAAGGGTGTGGACCTATGTATTCAGCTTCCTGTCCTTTTTCGCTTTCAGGAGTCTTGACTTTGCTTATGGGAGTGTCAAGATTCTTTCCGAACTTGGTTTATCGATCAAATTGTTTTCGGGTCGGAATGCGGAGACTTGGAAAGACTTAGGAGACTGACATTTTTACGGAATGAGGAAAATCCGAGTATCGAGCGAAGTTTAAAGAATACCTTGCAGAGGAACAGCTATCCGAAAGCCAGGGAAAAGGCGTAAGTCTATATTATCCCGGAAAATCCTAGCCCAATGACAATCTTGGCATTGCTTATTTAATGGCAGCAGACATATTGAAAAGTCGGATGGAATTCGGCGTAATACAAAAGAAACCCCGCCTTTTCCTCCGCCCATGCAATACGAAAACAAAGACGGAAAAGCCACGAACGAATTTTCTGCATTACAAAGCGAAAAAGCGGGATAAAGTCCTTATTTCAGGGAAAAAGGAGGAATCTACGGCCGGAAGAGAAGCCTATGGAGACATGGAGTCTTTAAAGATTTCCTCTTATACCGATTCTCGAGTTGGAGGGAAGGGCAGAGTCTGTCTTCTTTGGATATTAGTCCGAACCTTGAACAGCGCATTTTAAAAATGATAAGAGAAGGCGAGGCTTTACGGGGAAAAGAAGGTACAGTGGAAAGTTTTATACAGAGTCTGAAAGGAAAAACTACACTTATTCCCGAGTGAGCAGGGCTCTCTGCATGTCCTTCTCCATATTCGAGAAGAGGATATGAAACAGGCTAAAAACGGAAAAAGCCCTACTTTTGAGAATTCTCGAGTTGCAGTAAAAGGGCGGAAGTACTGCTTCCTTATTTGCCGGAGAATTCTATTTTCGATCTTGGACACAGTCTTCAGGAAAATCCCGGATTAAAAGACAATTATATGATGAAAATAGACCTGTTCGGAAGAAAAATCTATCAGGCAATTTTACTTGGAACGGAAGAGGAATATCGTGAGTTTTTCTAAAAATATGATAGGGATAAATGGAGTAAAAATGCCCCAATTATAGAGCTAAAGGAAAAACAGGTCTTCAGGACTTTGGAAGAGTAGGATTAAGCAGAGAGAATTGCCTTATGAAACTGTTTATGCGATTATCAGAAATGACAATGAAGATGATGTGATTCAGGCTTTGATGCAGGAACATTTGTGTGTAACCAGGCTGTCTACAACAGGAGGTTTTTGAGAAAGGAAATACGACGCTGATGATTGCCGTGGAAGACAGCGATGTGAGATCGATGCATCGATGTCATCAAGGCACAGTGCGGAAGAAGACAGAAATCACGGTAAATATGCCGTATTTGTCCGGCAGTTCCATTATGAACTACACAACAATGCTCGATAGATGTGGAAATCGGAGGAGCAACCATCATGGTTGTGTGCCTTTGGAACGCTTTGAAAAAATACTAGAATGTACAAAATGGATGTATGTTATAGGATTCTGTATATTTCTCTTTTTCAAAGGAATAGCTTTGCTATAATAACAGTCAGTTTTTATGGATTTCATGGGGTGACCTGTGCCATTTTTATGAAAAAGATGGATTCTGGAAGAAAAGAAAGAAGGAAGAATATGTCATTTATTGAAGATGTAAAAGCAAAAGCCAAGGCCAGGATGAAGACCATTGTACTCCCGGAAGCAGGAGGACAAGAGAACGCTGGAGGCAGCGCAGCAGATTTCAAAAAGAAGGCTTTGCAATTTGATTCTTCTTGGGAACAAGGAAACAGTGGAAAAAGGATGCCCGTAATTGATGGCTTTGACGTATCCGGTATATAGAGGTTGTAGACCAAAGACTTCTCCTTCGCTGGATGATTATGTTGCCACTTTGGTGGAACTGAGAAAAATCAAGGAATGACGGAAGAGGAGGCAAAGAGCTCCTTACGGAAAGCAATACCTACTTTGCCGTAATGATGGTGAAAAAGGGGATGCGGACGGTCTCGTTTCCGGTGCATGTCATTCTACTGCGGATACCCTTCGCCCCTCTTTACAAAATTTTAAAAACCAAGCCCGGAACCAAGCTGGTATCCGCATTCTTTGTTATGGTTGTTCCGGATTGTCCTTATGGGGAAAAACGGCACTTTTGTTTTTTCCGACTGCGGTCTAAATCAGAATCCGACAGCGGAAGAGCTTACCGCCATTGCAGAGTCTTCTGCAGAATCTTTCCGTTTCCTTGTCGGAAAAGAGCCGAAGGTGGCCATGCTTTCCCTACTCTACCATGGGATCAGCTCAAGCATGATGATGTGACAAAGGTTCAGGAAGCAAACGAGAACTGCAAGGAAAACAATCCGGATTTACTTTTTGGATGGCGAGTTGCAACTGGATGCGGCACTTGCAGAATCAGTTGCTTCTTTAAAAGCACCGAATTCAAGGTTGCAGGGCATGCCTAATACTCTTATTTTCCGAATCTGGATGCGGGAAATATCGAGTTATAAGCTTGTGCAGAGACTGGCAAAGGCGGAAGCGTACGACCCATGACACAGGGTATAGCAAGACCCGTAAATGACTTATCCAGAGGCTGCAGTGCAGAGGATATTGTGAGTTGTTGCAGCATTACCGCTGTGCAGTGTCAGCTTTACGATTAAACATAGTTTGACGTTTCAAACGAATATCGAAACGATATTCGAAGATCATCATTTTGGGGTTCTGAAAAATCTTAGTAATTAACTGTGGTTCTTCTTCTCTGAAGTATCAGCTCATTGATATGGAAGGAGAAGGTATACTAAGGACTTTGCGAGAAGAATCAGGTTCAAGGATCTCGTATGAAAGCATGAGTGCCAGGGCAAGAGGACTATATTGTAGAAACCGAGTATGCCGGATCATTCTGTAGCGGTAAAGTTGGTTTTTGATGCCTAACTGGGAGAGCATGGCGTCGTAAAAGTCTGTTGATGAGATTAATGCAATCGGACATCGCGTTCTCCATGGAGGAAATAAATTTACCCAGAGTATCGTTGTAAATGAAGGGTAGAGGTAAAGGTTATCCGTGAGTGCTTTGATTGAGACCTTTACAATCCTGCAAACCTGATGGGAATTGAAGCTTGTGAGGAAAAGTTGTTCCCGGAAAGCAGAATGTGGCTGTTTTTTGACACCACATTCAAGCATGACCCTCCGGAGAAAGGCGTACGCTTCTATGCGATTCCGAAAAGAGTACTATGACAAGTATGCGATTCGTCGTTACGGCTTCCATGGAACCAGCCATGCTATGTTTCTCAGAAACAGAAACGATTCGTTTTGTGCGATTGGATCCGGAGAAGGCAAAGGTTATTGTTTGCCATTTAGGAAACGAGTGCTTCATTTCCGCCTCCATCGGTGAAAGGCAGTGGATACTTCCATGGGACTTACCCCGCTTGAGGTCTCATTATGGAACTCGTTCCGGGAGATGATTGACAGTGCGGTAGATTCAGTTTTATTGCCAATCACGAGAATAAGAGTGTAGATGAGTTCTCAATATTTAAAATAAAGAAATCAGGGTGTACTCGGAATGACCAGCATCTCTTTCGATTTCAGAGATATTGAACAGGCAGCCGAAAAAGGGCGACCATAGGCTGAAGTGGCGTTGGACGCTTTCCGTTACAGAGTTGCAAAGTACAGTGGCGCTTACGCTGCCGCTATGAACGGTGTGGATGCCATTGCGTTCCACCGCAGGAGTCGGAGAAAACGATAAAGTGACCAGAAGACTGGTAGTAGAGCAGTATCTCGGATGCCTCGGTGCGAAAGATTGATCCGGAAAGAAACGATGTAAGAGGAAAGGAGACTTTGATTTCTGCAGATGATTCCAAAGTAAAGCTTTTCCTGATTCCGACCAATGAAGAGTTAGCATTGCAAGGATACACAGCGTTTAACAAAAAGTAATCCGATAGGAATATTTGTTAATTTCGTATTTTTGCTTGCTTTTTATACACAAAGATAGTGTATTTTTATCATGAGTGTGTTTTTCGACGGAGATGTTCTTACCATGGAATTTCCCGTTTGGAAGTGTGGGGAAGGGCTCACACTACGATTAAAAAGCATGACCAAATCTACCGATTCCAATTCGGTTAAGACGGGAGGTGTAAATATGTCTATTTGTCCAAAAACTAAATCATCCAAGGCCCGCAGAGACAGCAGAAGAGCAAATTGGAAGATGGGTGCAACAAACCTTGTTAAGTGCTCCAAGTGTGGTGCTGGTTATGCCTCATAGAGTTTGCAAAGGCTTGCGGATCTTATAACAAGCGTGAGATTATCAAGTAGAGGACTAATGAGAAGAGGAGTTTCCGTAAAGGGAACTCCTTTATTCTTCAAGTATTGCCGTAGGAGAGCAATCACGCTTATAACGAGTGTGGTGCGCTTGGCTATACATTTCCGTTTTAAAATTGTACTCAGTTAAAAACAGAAATTATTCTAAAAATTACTGGACTTGTGCACAATCTAATGATAATATACCCTAGCGAGTAAAACTCAAACACTTAAGTTTAGTATTAGAAAAGGAGAATTATCATGAAGAAATATGTATGTCACAGTTTGTGTTTATATTTATGATCCCGAAGTAGGCGAAGAGGGTGCAGGTGTAGCTCCGGAACAGCACAGGGAAGATGTTCCCGAAGATTTCCTTTGTCCGCTTTGTGGAGTAGGTGAGAGGATCAGTTCGAAGTTTCTGAGGATTAAGGATGAGTTTCCAACATCTGAAAAGCTGAGAATCGATTGTGACGAGATGATCAGAGGAGTAGTAAGATGTATTCATACAGAAAAATTACCGATGATTTAGTATATGTCAGGGGTAGATGACAGAAACTTCCTCTCTTGAGAATCTTTTTCCCCGTGGAGAGGAGGTAAGCTATAATTCTTATCTGCTTTTTAGATGAGAAGACAGCCTTGTTGGATACCTGCGATCATACAGTGGCGCATCAATTTTTGGAAAATGTTGAACATGCTTTAGGCGGTAGAACTTTGGATTATCTTGTGATTCATCATATGGAACCGGATCATTGCGGTTCTTTTGAGATATTTACAGGAGATATCCGGTTTGATATCATTTCAATATGAAGACATTTCAGATGCTGGGCAGTTTTTCAGCTTTGCTATTCCCGGAAAAACAGAATATGAGTGAAGGACGGGAAGAATTTTCTTTCGGAAAACACTAGCTTTAAATTTCTTTTGCACCAATGGTACATTGGCCGGAGGTTATGTTCTCCTGTGATATTACCGATTCTATTCTTTTCCAGCCGACGCATTTGGCGTTTGGTTGTAAACTAACGGTAATATTTTGCCAGTGAACAGAATTACAAAGATCAAAGATTTCGTGGATGATGCAAGACGTTACTATGCCAATATTGTTGGAAAGTATGGCCCGCAGACACAGGCTGCTTTTGAAAAAGACAGGTGCTTGTTCTACTAAGATGGTTGCCTTGCACGGTCCGATATGGGATGAAGACCTTTCCTTTATTTTGGAGAAATATGATCTTTGGTCAAAATATCAGCCGGAAGATAAGGCTGTAGTGATTTATTATAATTCGGTTTATGGCAATACTGAATCGATAATCAATCATTTTGCTTTGGAACTCGGGACAAGAGGCGTACGGAACATTCTGAAATTGTGATGTTTCCAAGACGAAGTATCTTATCTAATCGGAGGCTTTTTCGTGCAAGCCACCTGGTATTCGGGGCAACGACTTATAACAACGGCCTTTTCCCGAAAATGGAAAATTTGCTCACAGATATGAAAAATCTGAGCGTGCAGAATCGAACGGTATCCATCATTGAGAATGGAACTTGGGCACCGCAAAGCGCTAAGTTGTTGAAGGAAATTTTTAGACGGTATGAAGGGGATTACTTATCTTGCATCGCCTCTACCGTAAAGTCTCCTCCACAGTGAATCGGGAAGCTTTAGAGGAACTTGCCGATATGATAGCAAAGGATGTTTTATCCTCAAATGAGTTGTTATACGAAAAAACTGTACGATGCCGTTTATAAATAAAAATTAGCTTTTGAAAAACTATGTAACGAAGAACGATTTTTCATATTGAATGAAGAGATAAACATAGCCATAATGTTAAGCGTGAATGAGCTTTAAGCATATATGGCTATTTTATCTAGTGAATACCGCTCACTGAGCGTGCGGCGTCTTATCTCTTGCGAAGCATGCGGTGTCTTATCTCTCGCGGAGCATGCGGTATCTCGTGCGTTCACGCTATCCCCAAATTTCTTGTATTAGAATGTCAAAGTGGTATAATCAGACTATATTTAAGCATAAAATGGGAGGATTATGAGAGTTCAAATCATATCTGGATTTTAATCATTCTTTTTGCTTTCTTTCGGCTTGCGGCACAAAAGCACCTCTGAGTATAAAGTGAACAAGACTCTGAACTGAAGCAGTACGAATCTGAACTTGCAGAGAGGCGGAGTTCCAAGAATCTCTGGCACAGGTATAGAAGCCAAAGAAAGGGCAGAAGAAGAGGAAGGCTAAAAGCGGCTTTGATTTGGAAACCCGCTATCAGTAAGGAAAGAAAGAAAGTAAAGGAATTTATATTACCGATAATACAGCCGGTTCCGGACGCATGGAGGAAATTCTGTCCGGAATGAAGGGCACGGAACTGAATGCCTTGGTTATTGACATCAAAAATGATCAGGGAAGGATCAGTTACAGAATGAATAATCCGCTGGTGAAGAATTAGGTGCGGATTTAAAGATTATTCCCGATTTACCGGCACTTTTTAAAAGCGTTGTCACGATGAGGGAATCTATGTGATAGCCCGTCGGTTTGCTTTTAGAGATCCTTATATCGGCTGAAGCATCCTGAATGGATGAATCAAAAGGCTGACGGAAGTCTTTTGAAGATAATAATGGATTAAATTGCAAATCCATACAAAAAGAATACTGGGACTATCTTGCTTCCCATAGCGGAAAGCTGTGCTGACGACGGTTTTGATGAAATACAGCTTGATTATGTGCGTTTCTGTACTGAAAAAGGGATGCAGGACGTAGTGTATCCGGAAGAGGCGAATACGGATAAAACAAAAATTATCACTGAATTTGTTCGCTTTATGGCGGACAGAATTGCTCAAAAAGTTTTCTTTTCTACGGATGTTTTCGGAACGATAATTGGCTCTTATGTAGACAGTATGTCTGTCGGACAGGACTATGCCGTTATGGCGGAATGTGTAGATTATATGTGCCCTGATGATTTATCCGTCTCACTACGGAAACGGTAATTTCGGAATTGCTTATCCGGATACGGGAGCCTTATAAAACGATTCAAAGATGCTGTCTGGCTGCATCACATAGGCTCTCTTCTGGAAGCCGGAAATCAGAATTATCAGGCGACGGTACGTCCCTGGTTGCAGGGCTTTACGGCCTCGTATCTGCAACACTATATTTCCCTATGGAAAGAGGAAATTCGTGCTCAGATTCAGGCGGTATATGACAGCGGATATGAAGAATGGTTAATTTGGAATGCAGCGAACAATTATGATTTTTCCGCGTTCCTTTCTAAAAGAAGAGGCGGAAGTCGAGGAAGAGCAGAAGAAGTCGGCCCTCCCGTACAAATGACTCAAACGGAAGAATCATCGGAGGAAAGAAGGAATGGAGAGTAGTTCGGCATTTACAGAGGATAAAGAATTTAATATTCCAGAAGAATTAAAAACTCCCGAAAGCACCGGGAGTTTTGTTTAATGCACGGTGCAATGGATGAAAATTATTTATGTTGGAAAAGCTAAAAATCTTCGGAATCGTGTAAAGCAATATTTTCCAAAAATCCTATAAAAATCCGTTAAAAATTCAACAGATGGTTTCACAGATTCAAAGGTTTGAATATATCATTGTGGATTCGGAGTTGGAAGCTCTTGTTTTGGAATCGAATCTGATTAAAGAAAAATAAACCGCGCTACAATACGGTTCTTAAGGATGATAAATCCTACCCGTACATTCGCTTTAGTGTAGAAGAAGACTATCCTCGTCTACAAAGGTCAAAACGAAATAAATTGTCTAAATATTACGGACCGTATACTTCCGTGGAACAGGTGCGTGAGGTCATTGAGCTTCTTCGAAAAACCATACATATCCGAAACTGTAACAAGGTATTTTTCCGAGAAAAAGCTGCCAAGACCTTGTATATATTATGATATGGGCCAATGTGATGCACCTTGCACCTTAAAAGCAATCGAAAGAAGAATACAGAGCACTGATTCCGAAAGTTTCTGCTTTTTATCCGGGAAAACAGAGGAGCTGATTCATTCTCTTCAAGAGAAAATGATGGAAGCATCAGAATGCTTGGATTTTTGAAAAAGCCATGGAATACAGAGACTTGATTTCGAATTCATACTTTGGAGAAACGCCAGAAAATTACGGCTTTTGGATGGAGAGGACAGAGACATTCTGGGAATCAGTAAGAGATCATAGCGACTGTGTGATTCAGATTTTTGTGCAGGACGGCAAAAATAGTGAGAGATCATAGCTTCTTAAAAATTGATGAGGAAGAGAGCGATGAGGAGATTTTATCTCTTTTTACGACAGTTTTATAGCGGAACCCCTTTTTCTTCCAAGAGAAATCCATCTGCCTTGTCAACTGCAGGATGAAGAAATGATAGAGGAGTGGTTAAGTGCACTGAAGGGGAAAAAGTGCATCTTATTAATCCTAAGCAGGGGGATCGGGAAAAATTAGTGGAGCTTGCAGGGAAAAATGCGGGTATTTTTGATGCTTCGCTATGTGGAAAAAGTATAGAAATGAGAAGAAGCAAGCCCTTGCTCTGGAAGAACTGAAAGAATTGGCCAATTTGGAAAAACTTCCTCCCGCATTGAGTCTTATGATATTTCCAATACCTCGAGCGCTTACCGTCGGATCCATGGTGGTATACCAGGATGGAAAGGAAAAACAAATGATTATCGAAAGTTTTCGAATTCAATCGGTAATAGGGCAGGATGATTATGCCTCCATGCGTGAAATGCTTTATCGGCGTTTTTCTCATGGTTTGGAAGAAAAAAAGGAAAATCGAAAGCAGGATAAAAAGGATGAAATGGGTTCTTTTTCACAGTTTCCGGATTTAATCTTAATGGATGGCGGAAAAGGTCAGGTCGGTATTTGTCTATCCGTTTTGCAGGAACTCAGGGATTTCCATACCGGTATGCGGAATGGTGAAAGATGAGCATCATAGAACCAGAGCACTTTTGGTGGATTTTAAAGAAGTTCCCATCTCTACGCATGGAGAATGCTTTAAATTCTTAACCAGAGTGCAGGATGAGGTACACCGCTTTGCCATTAGCTATCATAGGTCGCTTCGCATGAAAGAGCAGGTGCATTCCCTTTTGGACGATATTAAAGGAATCGGACCCAGAAGGAAGAAGGCTCTACTCCGTAAATTCCATGATGTAGTCGGAATCAGTAAGGCAAGCTATGAAGAAATCCGTTCAATTCCGGAAATGGATGAACAATCCGGTAGAGAAGTTTTTCGATTCTTTCAGGAGAGAAAGGATAAAGAAAAAGAAGAATTTGTGAAAGAAACGTAGAGAGACTTTTGCAGAAAACAGAATCTTTTTGCAGAAAGTAAGATTTTGTTTTTCAGATAAATTACTGGTGATTTTCGGTATTATCCTATATAAATATAAGTTATGGTATAATGCCGAAAAGAAGAGTAGTTATATGGATAGAGGAGCAATCTAGTAATGAAGGAGATTTTTACTGAAACAGCATATCGGTTCGCCTGCGAAAAGCCGTCGTAAAGCCAGGGACAGGGTGAGAGGAGGTCTTCTTGCAGTTCCGGAGGGCCTTGGGAGCAAATGTTCATTCTTCCGTGGATGGACTGGTCAAAGAGACATTAAGGAAGACCGAATTCTTGTGGAAGAAACTGTAGAGCAGGGGAAAAGTTTTCAGCCGATATCGGGGAGATATCCTTTCTCTATTCAGGACGCAGGAATTGTCGGAATGGGAGGAGCAGGTTTTCCTACTGCGAAAAATTAAATATAGATTTAAAAGGCGGCTATCTTTTTGGTCAATGCAGCGGAGTGCGAACCGCTTCTATGCATAATATGAGGCAGATTTTTGGAGCAACCGGAAAAAGACCCTTAGGGGCATAAACTATGCTATGCAAAGTTGCAGGCGGCTAAGGCGGTGTGCGATAAAGAAGAAGCATGAGGAAGAAATCAATTTGCTTCTTCGTACGCTTCCCGATTTTTCCGAATATTACCCTGCATCTTCTTCCGGATCTTTATCCGATGGGGAGGAAAGAGCGGTAGTTCAGGGAAGTCCTCGGCATCTTTGCTTCCGCCTACGGCACTTCCCTCCGAAGCGGGAGCCGTGGTAATCAATGTGAAACCTGCCTTCGTATTGCGGAAGCCGTGGAGAGAAGAAGCCTTCTTTCCTGAAAAATATTACCGTAGTGGGAAGCTCAAGAAGGGTAAGAAGCACAGGTTTTTATGGATGTTCCGGTGGGCACTACTGTAGGAGAGCTCATTACAATGGCAGGAGGGATAGACGGAGAGTACGGAGAAATTCTTTTCGGAGGACCTTTCACAGGAACTGCGGTTTCCCTTTCCACTCCCATTACAAAGACCAGCGGCGGGATTCTGGTTACAGAGCCGTTTCCGGATCTTAAGGGGGCCAAAACGGGGGTTCTAATCTGTGCTTGCGGCGGAAACATGGACAGAATGGAAGATCTTTGTAAAAAGTATAACGCTACACTTACTGCGGTCCAGGCGTGTAAACAGGCGGTGGATGTACGGGGAACACTGAAATGTGAAAATCCGGGAAACTGCCCCGGTCAGGCAGCGAAGATTTTGCACTTTAAGAATAAGGGCTGCACGGATATTCTTATCGGGAATTGCAGTGATTGTACGAACACCGTTATGGGATCCGCTCCTAAGATGAATTTAACAGTACATCATCAAACCGATCATGTTCTTGAAAACGGTCGGGATGGAGCCTATGCGCTACCTTACAAAATCCAAAACAGTAGAACAGCTTCCCGTAAATGAAGAGGAAGACAGATTCCCTTTCCGAAGGAAGAAAAAGCAAGGTTCTTTTAGAGAAGATGGAGAAAAGAGAAACCCGGTACTCTCGATGCGAAAGAAGAACGAAAGTCGGGTACCGAGGCGTTTATAGAAGATGGACTGTTCCATATCCGTATAGAGGAAGGGCAGGATATTCATATCGAGTTTTCATAAAAGAAAGGAAGTGTACAATGTCAATTTCGGCAGAATATGCAGAAGAACATAAAAAGAGTCCGGCAGTCTTGTGCTGCAGGGCGGAGGAGGAATCGTCCTTTTCCATCATAATCTCGAGGATCCGGAGATTTTTGATGATTTAGTCGACCAGGGGCTTTTGAAGCTGGACGCTTGTATTACGATAGAGGAGGCTTTGGGGCAAAACTGGTAAAGACCTGATGATTCACTGACCCCTCTTACGAAAGATTTGAGTGCAGCTTTCCGAGAAAGAGAGAAGAAAAACTGAAGAAAAAGAAGAAGGAAGAGAAGCAGGGGATAACACGGGAAATGCCGTAAACGAAGAAAAATGGACAGACTTTTTCCTGCCCATAGGGCAGAACAGTTCTTTCAGGGGCTGCTAAAGATTCATATCGGAGAAGGAGGAATCGATATCCAGATTCCGGTAGGGCGCTCAGGGATTTTCTTCCGCTACTTCTGCAGTGCAGGGGAGCATTTACCTCTCCTATAGCCTCTCCGCTCGCTTCCGAGAACAGGAAAACCACAGAGAATGAGAAAAAGAAGAGGAAATTCTTGTCCGTTCTCTTGTAAGAAAGCACTTTAAGGTTACGGAGGTAAGACGCGGCTCCGAAACAAAACTGGATGGAACAATCCTTTTCATACGAGAGGGAATTGAAGAAGAGGCTGTAGCTTCTCAGGAACTTGTGGAGAAGTTGGAGCTGGATATTATCACGCCGGAGCAGTACCACAGCTTTTCCAACACCATCATGGATGTACAGACCGATTGCGACAAAAGAGGGCGATGAAGAGCTTGGAAGCGGAACAACCAGAGTCCTGGACGGCGTGGTCATGATGGTTTCCGGAACGGACTCCAACGGAGTACAAATCGGAGAATTCGGGTCCTCTGAAGGCTATCTTGATGAAAATATTATGTGGGGGCGTCCCGGATGCCCGGATAAGGGAGAAATCTTCATCAAGACCAATGTGACGATTAAAGAAAAGACCAATATGGAGCGTCCGGGTCCCTTGGCAGCGCATGCGGCTACGGATGTCATTACCAGAAGAGATCCGTAAGGCACTGAAGAAGGCGGAGGAAAGTCTTGTAGTCGATACGGAGACCTTTAATCAGCTGAGAAGACCGGGAAAGAAGAAGGTTGTTATCGTTAAGGAAATTATGGGACAGGGTGCTATGCATGATAACCTCCTCCTTCCGGTAGAGCCGGTAGGCGTACTCGGAGCAAAAAGCCGAATGTAGACCTTGGAAATGTTCCTGTCGTGGTTTCCCCTTTGGAAGTCCTGGACGGTTGCATTCATGCTTTAACCTGTATAGGGCCGGCATCCAAGGAAATGTCCCGTCATTACTGGAGAGAGCCTTTGGTTCTGGAGGTTTTACATGATAAGGAGCTGGATCTTTGCGGAGTGGTTCTTGTAGGATCTCCGCAGATTAATTCGGAAAAGTTCTATGTTTCCCGCCGTGTAGGGATGACCCTGGAAGCAATAGGCGCGGACGGCGCTTTTGTTACCACGGAGGGATTTGGAAATAACCATATCGACTTCGCAAGCCATATTGAGCAGATTGGAAAACGAGGTATTAAGGTTGTGGGGATGTCCTTCTGTGCAAATCAGGGTGCTCTCGTTGTCGGAAATAAGTATATGAATGCCATGGTAGACAACAATAAATCCGAGGCCGGTATTGAAAATGAAATACTGGCAAACAATACACTTTGTCATGAGGATGCCATCCGTGCTATTTATATGTTAAAGGCCGAGATGTTCGGGGAGGAAATTACGAATGCGGAAAGAAAATGGAATCCGAATGTAAAGTTGCAGAATGTAGAACTGATTTCCAATCTGAGCGGAAAGCCCGTTCAACTCGTGGAGAATGAAACTTCTCTTCCCATGAGTGATAAATTTAAGGAAAAAGTACCTGCAGTCCTGATGCCGAAATATACGGACAGGCTCATTTACATGGAGGGCATTATCGTGGGAAGTTCACGATGGGGCGGTAGGAATTGATTTAAAGGGACGACTCGGGTACTTGAAAATCCCTATGCGCATGCTGATTTCCGACTACGAAATTAAGGTCGGACAGGAGGTGGGATTTAATATGAGTTTTATCGAACAACTCGGTCCTGCAGTAAATGAGAAATATGTTAGTAATATTCAAAAGCACAAAGAGCTTTTGAGAATATTTACATAAAATATGAAAGAAAGGAGAAAAAGATGGATTTTACAGTAGTAAAGGGATGCAGTCTGAAAATCTTTTGTTCCGATAACGCCTCCTCCCGTATGGGCACCAGTTACAAACCTCTAAAGGATATGGTTGTAGCGATTGCCACGGCGGCAGGAGTGCATCATAAGGATGATAAGATTTAATCTTGCCGGTGACTTCAGTTTCAGAATCATTAAAGGATACGATGCCTTCTTCGGAGCTGATGGTTTCTCACGGCGGATATGACAATAGTGATGTTAACAAAGATATAAACTGTATGTTTCCCATTGACCGATTGCATGAACTTGCAAAGGATGGAGTCATTAAGGCGGTAGCGCCTGTACATTGGCTTCATGGGCGGTGGCGGAAACCAGGAAAAATTCAAAAACGAAACCGGTCCGGCTATTGCGAAGATTTTGAAGGATGAAGGCGTGGATGCCGTAATCCTCACCGCAAGCTGAGGGACCTGTCATCGTTCTGCCGTGCTTGTGCAGAGAGCTATGAGGAGGTTGGCATTCCCATAATCATTATCGCCGCCCCTTCCTCCCTGTCGTAAGACAGACCGGTAGTCCGAAAGCAGTTGTCCTCTCGTTCCGATGGGTGCAAATGCAGGAGAGCCGAACAATCAAGAAATGCAGTATCATATTGTTAAGGATACCTTGGAGCAGCTTGAGAAAATCGAGTCTGCTGGAAAAGATTGTATCCCTTCCCTATGAATATATTGCAAAAGGTATAAACGAGATATCGCGCGAACCGCGAGTGATACTTTGTTCAGAATGCGATACCGTGTGCTTTACACGGTATCTCCTAATCAGTGAAAAGGACTGTGGAAATCAAAACTGTAGTTTTTGCCATGCGGGTTTCCGACGAAGCTTAGTGAAAGCGCGCCGGAAAGAAACTTGTCGGTATAGCGTGTTTTTGATTTTTAACGGTCTTTTTATTCTTTAGAGTAGCCCTTGCGAAATATAGAGCTTCTCGATTAAAAGCTTATTTAGTAAGAAAAATCGAAAAATAGAGAGGAAACCATGGAAGAAAGAATTCTTAGAACTTTAAGCATCAAAGCTTTTCATGTCCAAGCGGCAAGAGGAAAAATGTTTTTCTTTGGAAAAGAGGAGAACAATCAATATACCCTCTGTTTTGATTCTTCCGTTCCGGGAAAACTGGCAGAAAAAGAACCTTTAATCCACTCGGCCTCTCTTGAAAACATTTCCAAAAGAAGAACGACACGTTCTCATTCATTCCATCATGGACATTATCCCCATTTCCACCAAGGTACTCGGGAAAAATCGGAGAGGGAATTACCCATACGCTGACCGGAATTTATCTGGTTCTTTGCGGAACGGATACGGAAGGAAAGTTATATTTCCGCCTTCGGAAACTCAGACGGTTTTCTGGATGAACAGATTGTCTTTGACCATGCAGGTACACCGAGGGAAGGAGGACTTGATTCTCCTTATGGACATTTGTCTTGAAGCAAGAGCCGGATATTCCCTGTTCGGGGCCGGATGCCCTGCCACAGGCTTTGTGACTGTTTTTGTCAGGAAATACGGCAGGTTCTGGAAAAAGCTGGACGGAAGGCATTGCACGGAAAGACATGATTATCAGGATATAGAGAGACCCGGGAAAGAAAAAGTGGTTTTGGTGAAAATGGTGAGTGGACAGGGGCGCAATGTACGATACCCATTTTCTTTCCCCCGAGCCTTCCGGCTTTAACGGAAGTCGCTCCATTATAGAAAGCACAGGCTCTCCGTAATTCTTTCTCCGAATGAATATCGGGACGGTGCGATACGGGCACTGTATTAGATGCATCCATTTTACTTTACGACTTTTAGAAGAGATAGAATGAGAAGAGAAAGGAAGTGAGCTAATTGTGGAATCGGTCCTTCTACCAAAGAAACGACTTTGCATCATTTTCAGGATCCCCTCGTGGATGAACTTTCCGATGATACGGATATCGATTTTGTCAGGGGTGATTCTGCCGGAATTCCGCAGGACAATGTGAGTAAATATTTTACCGGAGACCGTATAGGTGCGTTAGCGGAGGCGATGCGCGTAAAAGGGGCAATCGTCAGTGAAGACAGCTGGGGAAACAGCAATGTGGATTTTGCTCATGCAATAGAAGAAATCGGAAAGCGAGAGATTGCCGTGGTCGGGGTTTCCTTTGTGTGCGTACAGGGGGCTTTTTGTGGTGACAAATCGTTATATGGACAGCATTGTAGATATCAATAAGAGTGCGGAAGGCATTGAGACGAATGTGGTTGGGAAAAATAATCTTGTACGTACCGATGCTAAAAAGCAAAGGCGCTTCTGAAATTAAAAGATGCGGAAATTGAATCGATAGAAATAGAAAAATAGCATGATATGAAAAAGAATAGGATAAAAAGCGCAAGTTTAAAAACATAAGGAAGCAGTATGGAGGAAAAGACATTACGTAATCGGCACTGCCGGACATATCGATCATGGAAAGACGGCTCTCGTGAAAGCCTTGTGCGGTTGTGATACCGGACAGACTGAAGAAGAAAAGGAAAGGGGGATGAGTATTGCCCTGGGCTTTGCCTCTCTTTTACTTTCGTCCGGAAAGAAGATTGCTATAATCGATACGCCGGGACATGAAAAATTCATCCGTAGTATGGTCTCCGGTGCTATGGGAATGGATTTTGGTACTCCTTGTGGTTTCGGCAAGGAAGGCATCATGCCGCAGACAGAGAGCACCTGCCATTCTTCGCCTGCTTCAGATAAAGAAAGTCGTTTTAGTACTTACCATGGTCGACCTTGTAAATTCCGCCCTTTTGATGAAAAGAGAAGAGGAAGTTCGCACACTCTATAAAAAGTTCTTTCCTCATGAGTCGGAGCCGAAGATTTTTCCGCTATCCTCTTATACAGGGAAGGATTTCCGCTTTAAAAACGTATTTAAGTGAGGAAGCGGAGAAAAATAGAGGAAAAGTCACCCGAGGATTCTTTCGCATGCCGGTGGATAGAGTGTTTTCCGTGGCCGGTGCCAGAACCATCGTTACCGGGACGGCTCTTTCCGACAAGATTGGGGGTGGCACTGGAGTTTATTGCATCTATCCCGAAGAAGAAAGTAAAAGTACGGAATATACAGGTGCATGGGAAGATGTACCCTCAGCCTGTGCGGGAGAAAAAGAATTGCACTGAATCTGCAAGGGATTAGAAAGCAGCGTATAAAAAGGGGATATCATAGCGGGAGAAGGGAGCTTAGCATAGCTTCCTTTTAGACTGCCGTATAGAATGTATTTCCCATTTTCCGAAATAAAAAGCATAATCAGCACCTGGAATTACTGATAGGGACTGCGCACATTCCGTGTAGGTGATATTTTTGGAGGAGAAAAGATAAAAGAAGGAGGTCCTCTTTCGTCCAGCTACAACTTCATGAAAAGACGTGTGTCCGTTTTTCCAGGAACGTTTTATTTTGCGAAAATGATGCGGAGGAGACGCTTGGAGGAGGGTTTGTTTGGACCCCTGTCGAAGTGGGCGCCATAGAAGGAGAAAGATTTCCACTTCGTTTTAGAGGCTTTTGGGAAATGAGGGGCAGAGAGCTTTTACTCGAATCTTTCTTAAAAAGCGAAAGAGAAACTTTAGCTCTTTCACGGAATTGACAGCAGCAGTTTTCCGAAAAATTCAGGAAATTTAGAGCCCGGAAAAGATAAACCTAGTTTCCTCCGATGCGAGACAACAATACGAACAGTGTCTTCTTTATGGAAGAGAATGGAACACTTTCCTTTTTCACGATAGAGCTGAATGGAGAACTTTTGCTATTCTTTCCGATGAGAAATGCTTATGCGAAAAGAACTGAGGATTACCTTCGGGATTTTCACAGAAGAATCCGTATAAATTGGGAGAAAAAGCCCATGGTGCTTCATAGTAAGCTCTTCTCTTCCTACAACAAAAATACAGTATAAGAGCTCTCTTAAAAGCTTGGGAAGAAGGAGATTTTCCTTCGGCGAGGGATTGTGCGTTATCGGATTACAAGCCGGTCAAGGATGCCCTGTGCACGAAGATTGCCAATGCTCTCTCGTAAACGATATGCAAAAGGAAAAGTACAGCTTGTGAGCTTTCCGATCATTTTTGGCTATTGGAGGAGAAAAAGCGCCTTAGCGATGTTGTGTAACTTGGAAAAATAAGGAACCCTCGTCCAAGCTGGACGGAGAGATGCTATACGCTCGAAAACTCTTCGAAAACTTAAAGTTTTTCTCTGGAAAAATGGAAAAAGAGGAGAATCACCATCGATGCGCTTCGGGAAGAGTTCAGAATCTCCCCGGAAAATGCAAAACTTTTGCTTTAAGGCGACAGAACAGAATGGGGATAACGAAGGACAGAAACTTTGAAAGTGCGCGGTCTGTGCCATAAAGTAATGAGGGATAGCTTTTCCAGTTAATTCAGTTTAAAGAAATCAGCTGGCACGTGGTCTGCGCCTTGACGAGACTCGAAGTTTGGATATACAATAAACAACATTGTTGTAGGAAGATAGAGGTGAAACATGGCAAAGATATAATCATGCACAAGTGGAAAAGAGTGGCAGGAATTCTGGAGAAAGAATCATTAATCGAAAAGATGATAAGAAGGAAAAAGTATTATTGTTTGGATATGTTCCGTGCCCTTCAGTTCCGGCACATGTGGGACACTGGAGGGTATGTGATTTCCGATGCCTGGTCTCGTTACCAGTTGATTAGAGGAAATGTGATTCACCCATGGGCTGGGATGCCTTCAGTCTTCCTGCAGAAAACTATGCTATTAAGATGGGCATTCATCCATCTATTACGACCAAAAGAATGTCGAGAATATCAAGAAACAGCTGCAGCAGATTAACGCCATTTATGACTGGGACATGGAGCTGAATACCACGGATCCCGAGTATTTCAAGTGGACACAGTGGATTTTTGTGAAAATGTTTGAGAAGGTCTTGCTTACGAGAAAAGAATTCTATCAACTGGTGCCCAAGCTGTAAGACGGACTTGCGAACTGAAAGAGGTGGTAGACGGAAAATGCGAGCGGTGCGGAACTGCAGTGACGATCTTCGCCGGTGGATGCTGAGGTTACACGCTTATGCGGACCGTTTACTCGATGACCTGGACACTCCTGGACTGGCCGGAAAAGGTAAAGAAGATGCAGGCGGAGTGGATTGGTCGTTCTTACGGTGCAGAGGTGGATTTCAAGCTGGAGAACGCCGAGAGAGAGATTACCGTCTTTACCACAAGACCTGATACGCTACAGGGGCGACCTTCCTGGTTCTGGCTCCGGAGCATCGCTGGTAGATTACGACAGCGGAGAAGCTTCGAGGTGAGGAGTATATTCGAAAAAGCAGAAATAAGTCAATGTGGACAGAATGGCCGTTACAGGATAAAAGATAAGACCGGTGTCTTTACCGGGGCTTATATTATCAATCCGATGAACAGTAAAGAAGACTCCGGTTTGGATTTGCAAACTATTAACGCCAAACCACGGAACCGGCGCTATCATGTGCGTGCTGCGCATGATTCCCGTGACTTTGCCTTTGAGATTCGATCTTCGATTATTCAGGTCATTTTCAAGGGACGGAAAGGAAGGGCGACAGAGGCTTATACGGAAGCAAGCGGCGTGATGATTAATTCCGGCGCTTGGAACGGACGAATCCTCGCGTTGAAAGAAGGCTCCTGAAGAGATGAAGAAGGGTCTCGGTGAAAGAGACCGTAAGCTATAAATTAAAGGAGACTGGGTATTCTCCGAGACGGCGTTACTGGGAGAACAAGATTCCCATCGTGCACTGCCGAAATGTGAAATGTTGCGGTTCCGGTTGAGGGTGCCCATAAAAGCTTCGGTGGAGCATTATGAGCCGAGGCGGAACGGAGAATCCTCTTGCCGGCATTCCCGAATGGGTAAGCTGTAGCTTGTCCGGAAATGCGGCGGGCAAAGAGGGAACACGATGCTTGGTAGAATGAGGCTCCTCTGCAGTACTTATCCGTTATGTGGATAAATACAATGACAAGGAACTGATCAACGGGAAAAAGGCGGATAGTATCTTCCGGTGGATATGTATATCGGAGGAGTGGAGCATACGGTGCTTCACACTCTATTCCCGGTTCTGGACAGAGTTCCTCTATGACACCGAGTGTAGTAGAGCTAAGAACCTACAGCTTTTTAATCAAGGCATGATTTTGGGACCGGACGGGCAGAAGATGTCGAGTCCATGGGAATGTAGTTTTTCTCCGGATGATCTGGTGGCAGATTACGGCTGTGATGCCCCTGCGTCTTTATGAACTTTTGTCGGCCCTCGAGCTGGATGCTGCTTGGGACAGCAAGAGGAATAGACAGCGTTTACCGTTTCTTAAACCGTTTTTATTCTCTGGTACTCGATTCCAAAAAGAGAAAAATGTAGCTGAGACAAAGGAGATGGTTCGTACTAGCCATAATTTAATTCATGATATCGAGGAGCGTTTTGAAAAGCTTTAACTTAAATACTGTGGTTTCCGGTTTCATGTAAGTATAACAACGCTATGCTTGATATCGCTAAAGAGAAGGCGGAATGGATTTAGAGACTTTAAAGACCTTTTTCTATTCTTTTGGCTCCTTTTGCACCGCATATTGCGGAGGAATGCTACCATTTATGCGGCGGAGAGACTTCCGTATTTTCTGCAAACTGGCCGGGTACAGCGATAAGGAAAGAGAAGCGGATGAAATCAAGTACCGGTGCAGATTAACGGAAAAGTAAAGACTGTACTCGAGGTGCCTAAGGATATCGATAAGGAGAGTATTTTAACAGAGGCGAAGAAAGCTCTGAGACAAGCTTTCAGGGTAATCTTATCAAGGAAGTTTATGTTCGGGTAAGATTGTGAATTTTGTAGTAAAAGCTTGAGTTCTTTTCTTACAGTTTGTGACTGACTACAGAAAGATTTTTAGGGAAGTTTTCTACACATACTGTGGTATGATGAAAGGGCGTCGTTTTCTGTATTAGGAAACGAGTGCATACATCAATCAATACCGAATAGCAGAACAGAGCAGATGTTATCCTTATGCCATGTTGTTATGAGAGAGATTGTGCAATGTTTATTTTGTTTTCAGACTTTACGGAAAGTGCTTATCCAATTTGTTGTGGGTCACAGGAATACTGTGATCTTGTTTGTATAGAAGACAGGGAGATGAAATATGCTAGCCAGTCAAAGAAGATTATCAAGAGTCAGTGAGAGCGCAGGGAAGTTCAAGTCGTAGCGCATCCCTACAGCTATAACGATAGAGAGTAAGGTCCGGAGAGGTGGCGGAACGGCGGAGTGGAAGAGACCCAATAAAAATCTCCATTTCCTTTGTGTTAATCGGTGTTTTGGCTATTGCCGTACTGGGTACAGGAGTTTATGCGCTGTCCGTCCTTCTTCTCATGCGGAAGAGACGGAAAGTGCGGTAGAAACACAGGCAATCAATCGATGCAATTCAAAAAGATTTATATTTAGATTACTCTGCTTTCAAGAAGGGTGCCGAGACTTTTAAATATGAAGAGGCATGACCAAGGAGGAAGTGGAGGAGTTTTCTGCTGAAATCTTACCAGTGGAATATTGTGATTAAAAATGCAGAATCCCAATATTCAGTATTTTTCCATGCCGGAGTTTCCGGAGCATAAAGAGAATAGCAGCTCTGATGACGGAGTAGATGACCAGGGTACGGAGGAAATTGTTAAATTGCAATTCTCTTTCCGATGTGACATTCGACCGGAAAAACGGAGATACAACGTTCCGGTTGCTGGAAGACAGTATTCACGATTTTTGTAGAGACAGATTTTTACGCATACAAAGAGAGTGAGACAGTGAGAAAGCAGTACGGAAGAGAGTTCCACAGAGAAGAAAAAGAAAAAGAAGAAAAAGAAGAGTACTACAGAAACGGAAACACAGGCTCCTACAGCGGACTATGTTTTACAGCTGCCCGAATTTCAACGACAAGATAACGGACTATGTCAATCAGACAGCGATTGTTTGAAGATGGCTCCGCAAAACGGAATATTACAAAATACAACAAATCAACCAGGGAATTTGAATTTGGAGGAACCAAGGACAGCTATGCTGTTAATGTAAATGATACAGCTAAGAAGGTTATGGATTTGCTCGATGCAAAGAGTTTTCCGGAGAAGTGGAAACCGCCGAGGCTGACTATTCCGGCTCGAGCCGACTCTATTAAGGGACAATACAAAATCATAGCCAGCGTAACACAAAAACAACTTCCAATCAACTGCGTAATACGAACGTTAAGAAACTTGCTGCAGAGGCGGTAAACGGTACGGTGTTACAGCCGGTGAGGAGTTCCTTTAACACCGTTGTGGGACAAAGAACGGCGGAAAAGGGCTATAAACCCGCAGCTGCTTACAACCAGGAGAAGTTGTGGAAGAAGTGGGTGGCGGGAGTTGCCAATTTCGTCCACACTTTATAACGCGGTATTTTCGTGCAGGACTGACGACTACTTACAGAAGGGCTGACCTTTGCCCCGACTTATGTTACACCGGGAACCGATGCGACCGTTTCCTGGCCGGGACCGGATTATAAATTTCGTACACGTAATTCCAAAGCATGCTGTCGAGATTTTGGCCTGTTACCAAAGATCAAAGCAGCATGCAGTTCAGATTTGCAAAACACCGAGTTTCTTCGGACAGAGTCAAGTGGGAACTGGTATCGGGAGAGTTAAAGATTGCCTGTTCCTCAGCCTGGGTATAACTCCTGAACAGGGGAAAGGAGGAAATGTGCGTCACTGCCGGATCCGGAATGGCAGGCGATGCAAGGTCATTACGAAAGAGCGGAAAAGACCGAGAAGGTAAAAAGACCATTATACCGACTATCAAAGGGCATACTCCGATATACTGCGGAGGCAGTACGAAAGCTCCTCTGCGGCAGGGAGTCAGACCACGGCGTGCACAGGCAAGCTCTGCCCAGGAAACGAAAGAGTTCGGAGACGAAGCAGAGTGAGTCTGAAACTGCTGAGAGTCCCGTAATATCAACGGACCGAGCAGGAAGCAATACGGTGACGACTACGGCTGAAGACTATGTTTCTCCGGAGCCGGGTTCCGATTAATAGAAAGTGTTAAAAAGAGTGTTAGAGCGCTGCGTTTGATACTCTGTAAATAGTTTTCGATAATTGTGCCACTGCTAAATAAGGAGACGGAGGCAAATTCCATTGCTTTCAAGGGAGATATTATGCTAATTTTCGGTATGTAAGGTCCCAAAAGGACTTTAGAGATAATGTTTCATTTTTCAGGAGGGTATTTATGGCAAGAAAATGAGAGACCACGGACAGCAATGCCGGGCACGCGGCTCCATGCATCCTATGCGTTCTCGGAAAGTGGCTGCAATTTTCGATTACACCTTCAACTTCTGTTATGCAGGCATGTGGATGAGAGTGGGCAACAGAGAGCAGGCGACATTCTCCAGGAAACCGTTCAGGTAACGGAGATGCAGTCGAGGCCAGTGCTGCAGGAGCGAGTACGACAGTGCATTGGCTGCCGGTGCTAACAACTACTTTACGGCATCCCAAGGTTTACTCATATGATTCCGGATATTTATGGAGATGCCGGTGAGGCAGCTTGCGTGCTGATGATGTATCTGCAAGGCTGTTTGCAACACATGCGCTTTCCATCTTCGGAGTCACTCCGATGTTGTGGCTTGATCGTCAGATTCCGGTGCTGCACTGCTTTGCCGATCCTTCGTACAGGGAAGTTATGGACTTAACTCCGGTTGCTCATCTTGCAGCCTTAAAAGGGAAAGGCTTCCTTTCATTAACTTCTCGACGGTTTCCGTGCTTCTCACGACTCAGAAGATTGAAGAGTGGGATTATGAAGATTTGAAGGATATCTGGTAGATTGAGTATGTTGAAGTGCCTTTCCCGTAGAGGCCGCATTAAAGCCGAGATCACCGAGTTGCGAGAGGGTCCGCACAAGAATCCGGACATTTTCTTCAGGCAAACGAAGCTTGAAATCCTTGATTATGATGCACTTCGGCTATTGTGCGGGAATTACATGGATAAAGATGTAAAACAAAGGAAGATCGGAACAAATTATGGCTTTGTTCCCAGCATACTATGGAGCACAGGATGCAGAGCATCGTTATTGTGGCTATGGAGTTCTGTAAATGAGACCATTGAAGAGACCATCGTGTTGTGGAAAAAGACCGGCGCAAAGCTTGGTTTGCAATCAAAGGTAAGACTGTATAGACCGATTTGCACCTGATGCTTTCCTGAAGGCTATTCCGAGCGAGTCAAGACTATCTCCGTATTGGATAGATGCCAGGAGCCAGGATCTATCGGTGAGCCTTGTCTGTAAGATGTTGTTGCTGCACTTTCCGACAGCGAGTTTAGGACAGTGACTGTTCTTTTCCGTGCCGTTACGGCTTGGGTTCCGGGCACTACTCCCGCACAGATTGTAGCTGTATACGACGACAAGGATGAAAGAGAGGAGTTTACTATCAGGAATCAATGATGATGCACATCTTTCTCTGGAGGTTGGGCCTTCCATCGTTACGAGCTCACTGCAGAGACCGTAAAGCTGTAAGTTCTGACTGAGGGCTGACGGAACCGTTAGAGCAAACAGAGGCTCCATCAAGGATCATCGGTGACAATACGGATAAAGTACGCACGGAAACACTTCGATTATGATTCCAAAGTCGGCGGTGTTACCATGTCTCACTTAGTTTGGTGATAAAGTCGATTAAGTCTGCTTGATTAAGAGAGCTGACTTCGTTTGCCTGCCCAGATCCTTCCTATGACTAAGTTCATATAGTGCAGGGGGCTGGTTGACGGCACGTCCTTCTGAGACTGTTACATGGTCCAAAGGAGTAAGTGGAAAAAGCATATTCCGGGCCAGGTAAAGAGTACATGGCTGAGCATAACATCATCAGTTCTACGTTATTAACGGTGTTAAAATCAGTATCGAAAGCGACATGGGACCGACCCGTATCAACACGATTCTGCAGTCCGCATTCTTTACCTTAACCGGTATCATTCCGAAGGAGCAGGCTAATAAGCTCATGAAGGATGCTGCACAGAAGACCTACGGTCGTAAGGGTGAAGATGTCGTTAAGAAGAACTGGGCTGCGAGTGATGCAGCGCGACATGCTGCTCGAAGAAATTGAGTAAAGAAGGAATGGGCTAGCTGTGCAGATGAAGGTCTTGAGTTTGGGAACCAGACAAAGACCGGTGAAAGGACATTCTCGGCTTGCAAAGCAATGTGCAGAATCGTGTATCCGCTCAGGAAGGCAACAATCTTCCGGTTTCCGCTTTCACAAGCTATGTAGACGGTTCCACACCGGTTGGAACGGCTGCTTACGAAAAGCGTGGTATTGCTGTTAACGTTCCTGCATGGAATCCGGATAACTGTATTCAGTGTAACTTCTGTTCCTATGTTTTGTCCTCATGCCGCAATTCGTGCTTTGCTGTATACGGAGGATGAGGCTGCAAAAGGCTCGGAAGCAGATCAGCAGAGAAGGCTATGAACGGAATGCCCAACTACAAGTTCGAGCATCGAGGTTTCCGTAATGGATTGCGTAGACTGCGGATCTTGTGCAAATGTGTGTCTCCGGGTATGAAGAAGGGCGAAAAGAGCTCTTGTTATAGTCTAATCGAGGACAATCTGGATCGAAATCAAGAAGTACTTCGACTATGCTGTTAAGCTTCGCGAAGGAAGAGGGTATTACCAAAGTTCAAAGAGACTACTGTTAAGGGATCTCAGTTTAGAAGCCGCTCTTCGAGTTCTCCGGTGCATGTCCGGGATGTGGTGAGACTCGTATGCCAGCTCATCACACAGCTTTTGGAGAAGAATCCTTATATCAGTAATGCTGCAGGGATGTTCTTCTGTCTGGGGTAGCTCTTCTCCTCTACCACCGTATACCGTAAATGCAAAGGACAGGAGTTCTGCTCGACAACTCTCTTTGAGGACAATGCAGGAGTTCGGATACGGTGTAGCTTCTTGCACAGAATGCGGGTCGTAACCGTCTGAGAGAAGCAGGTTGAAAAAGCTTGGAAGACAATAAGGACAGCGCTGTTGTGGGAAGCAGCTAAAGAATATTTGGATACCTTTGCTGGCATCGGTGCTACAGGCAATTTGCCCGCCACAGAGAGGCTGGTTTGCTGCTGGAAGGAAAGACCGAACGAAAGTAGCTGGGATCTTCTGGAAGAATGAGGACTTTCTTAGGAAAGAAGAGCCCGAGTGGATTTTCAGTGGTGGTGACGGTTGGAGCATATGATATCGGATTCGGCGGATTGGATCATGTTCTTTAGCTCGGAGAAAAGATATCAATGTTATGGTATTCGATTACCGAGGTATGCTCCAACACAGGCCGGACAGTCTTCCCGAATCTACTCCGACCGGTGCTGTGGCACAGTTTGCTGCCGGCGGGAAGGGAACCAAGAAGAAGGATCTTTGCCGGAGTGCAGTGTCTCTGGCTATGTTTATGTACTACATCGCAATGGGTGCAGATATAGCCTGAACCGTTAAGGCTATTTTCCGAGGCGGAGGCATATCGGGACCGTCTCTTATCAATCCTCTCCCTGATCAACCACGGTATCAAGAAGGGTATGGCTAAGGCACAGATCGAAGAGAAGCTTGCCGTTGAGGGCCACTACTGGAATAACTTCCGTCTCAATCCGCCTGGCGGAGACAGAAGTTCAGCTTGAGACTCAAGGGCTCAAAAGTTTTGAATCTTATCAGGAATTCTTACAGGGTGAGGTTCGTGCTACTTTCTCTGGCTCTGAAGAATCCGGGAAGGAAGGCTTTGGACGAGATGAACGAGAAGGAAGCTAGAGAGATATCTGAGAAGTTAAAAGAGATTGGTTGATTTATACAACAACTAATTCAGTCATTTTCGAAAATCCCATACGCAGGCCATCTTCATGGATGGCTCTGAATGGGACCTGCCCAACAAATTTATGAGGGACTTCTTAAGGATAAAAAGGAAGGCGTTTGCTCTTCTTTTTATTAGTAGCAGTTCTTCTATTCATGTGACATTATTGGAATTAATGGTAAAATGAATCGATTTCGAGTATTGAAAGGAGAATAGCGTAGAAAAGCCATTGTCGCCGTAGTGGGGCGTCTAATGTGGGAAAATCCACTCTATTTAGTATACAGAGAGCAGATTTCGATCATTGAGACACGCCAGGGGTAACAAGAGATCACTATCTATGCCGAAGCGTCCTGGTTGGAATTATCATTTTACCTTGGTCGATCGGCGGAATTGAACCTGTTTCGATGATTTACTCAACAAATGCGTTTCAGGCTGAGCTTGCGATTGAGACTGCAGATGTGATTATTTTTGTTACCGATGTTCGTAAGCGGATTGTTGATGGCAGACTATGAAGTGGCCAATATGCTCCAGGAGGTCAAGAAGCCGGTTGTACTCTGTGTGAATAAGGTAGACAGTGTGAAGAAGTTTCCGGAAATGATATTTATGAATTTTATTCCTTGCTATGGGAGAGCCTTTGCGGTATCTTCCCGCAAATCATATGAATCGGAGATTTGCTGGGAGAGTGGTGAAACACTTCAAGGAAGGGAAGCCGAGAAGAGGATGATCGCTTAAAGATGCAACTCATCGGAAGAGCAAATGTGGAAAGAGCTCTCTAACAATAAGCTTCTGGGAGAGAGAACTGTTATTGTTTCGGATATTGCCGGAACGACTCGTGACGCCATTGATACGGAAATCATTCATAACAGCGTTCCCTATGTTTTCATCGATACAGCGGGGTTACGTCGAAAGGGAAGAGTGACGGAGAGATGAACATTCCGTGATTCGTACCGTTTCCGCAGTAGATAGAGACCGACGCACATTGTTTTGCTGGATGCCACCGAAGGGATTACAGACGGAGATACCCGCATTGCCGGAATTGCACATGAATCCGGAAAGGTAATCCTGGCTGTCAATAAAATGGGATCTTGTGAAAAAGGACGACAAGACCATGCAGTGGTTTACGAAGAAGCTTCGAGAGAAGTTCTCCTATATGGACTATGCGGAAATTCTCTTTATTTCCGCTGGAAACCGGACAGCGCACGCAGAAGATTTTGAAATGGTGGATAGAATCCATGAAAATCAGGTTCTGCGCATAAAGACCGGTGTCTTAAAATGAAATTATGGCGAGAGCGACTGCCATGAAACAACCGCCTTCGACAAGGAAAAAGACCAAGCTATTTCATATTACGCGGGCTCATTTCGCCTCCTACCTTTTGTGATGTGTCAATGATCAGAGAGCTGATGCATTTCTCCTATACCCGTTATATTGAGAATCAGATTCCGGGAGAACTCGGTTTTAGAGGAACCCCTATACGCTTTTATCATCAGAAGAGGGAAGAAGTGAGATATCGATACAGAGGAAATTTTGCTCTGCCTGGTTGTGGTTGTAAAGCTCAGGAACATCCCTAACGCTATTTGTATGCAAAAACCCAGGAATTGATATCTATAAGGAAGGATCAGGAATCGGGCAGCAATGAATATTCTTCGTACTCTGGGAGCGGGAATTACCGGTAACTTCTTATGGATATTGACAAAGTATGCTCCCCATCTATGGTGCTGTTATTCAAAACTGGAAAATGAGGATTTAAAGTCTTATTTTTGATGGTGACGGGTATCGGAGCATTCTTGGACATAATTTTCCTGTATTCCCAAGGTTAAGGGAGGAAAAGGTATAGCCTGTACAGGGGCTCTTTTGATTTCTTTATCCCCAATCTATACGTCTGTCTCTTGCTCTGTATTCTGGTTGTCCTGATTACCAGCTATGTAAGTCTGGGATCTATGCATGGCTGTTACGGTATTTTTCTTCTGTCGTATTGTTTGGGAAGACATCACTGCTTTTCCTTTTCAAATGCGGTTTATCTTCCATATTGTGCTAAGTTTTCTACTGTGGCTATGCTCATTTTCAACATAGAGGAAATATTAAGAGACTTTTAAACGGTACGGAAAATCGTTTCGGAAAAAAGAAAGACCGAGGGAAAAGAACAGTAATTTTAAAAGGAGCTTTTATGAAAATCAGCAGTGCTTGGTGCGAAGTTGGGGAACAGCCTTATCGATGACACTGGGAAAATGGGCATTCCGTTTTACTTGTGGACACATGACGAGAAGGAAAGCAAAGTACTTGGAGGAGAGAAAGAAAATGCATGAATCTTCCGGATGTGAGTGATTCCGAAAGAGAATAATGATCCTCCACTTCTCTGGAAGAGGCGGTAAAGAAATTCTGGTTTGTGCAGTACCCTCCATTTTACAAGATCCCATGGGTGAAAGAACCTTCCCTTCGTTCGTAAGAGCAAATCCTTGTGACCGTTCGAGGAATAGAAGAGTACGCTCTGCTCGCATGAGCGGATATTTTAGAAGAGTTTTTCAGAAAATAAAATTGCCGTGCTTTGCACCGGAACCTTCCCATGCGGAGGAGGTCTCCCGCTTTATTCAAACTACCATAGTTTGTGCGTCTAAGGATGAAGAGACGGCCAAGAAAAGATTCAGTCTGTATTTATGTAGTGACACCTTCCGGGTTTATACCAATAAAAGAATGTTCTGGGGTAAATCGTTGCGGCTTTAAAGATGTCATTACTCTTGCTGCCAGGTACGGACGGACCTGGGTTACGAAGACAATACATGGCCTTTAATCGCATGAGATTGCAAAGACTCGGACAGGCTAGAAGCATACCATCTCGAAACCTTTGCGGACTTTCCGGGATCGGAACCTGATATTTACATATAGCTGAAACATTCCCGGAAACAGAAGAGCAGGGTACAATCAGGAAAGGTGAGACTTACGAAGAAGCAATAAAGAAGTCGTACAGGTTGTAGAAGGTGTGTATGCTGCAAAAGCGGCCCAAAAAACTTGAAAAAATATCAAGTCGATCTCCAATTGTAAAAAGAAGTAGATGCAGTTCTTTTCGAAGAAAGCCTGCCAGAGCAGTATCCGACCTAATGCCAGAGAGATCGAAGAAGATCGGTAATCGACTTTAAATAAATACTCAAGAAAGATGCCAAAGAATAAACTTCAGCATTTCAATCATAATAAGTGTTCAACAGGAACATAACAAATAAATATTCCATAAAAAATGTTATAAAGAACCAATGACATAACCCTATAATACGGAAAGATTTTAGAATAGGGAAGATTGCAATAAAAAACAATTAATTTTATAGCTACACTTATGGCAACCCTTAGCAACATGTGGCGGAAATACAAAAAGCAGTAAAGAAATGACGCTACACAACTGAAAGCGGATGCAAACGGAAAGTGGAGAAAATCTTCTCAGGACCCAAAACAGGTGGCGGCGGTCTAGCGTGCCCAGTGAACGGTGCGAAATTGCCAAGTGCCAAATCATGCAAACAACCGGAATCAACGGCTACAGATTGAATACAAAAAGCCGATATGGCATGATCAGAAAAAACCATCAATGCGATATAACAGCTTAAAGTACTGGGAATGCAGTTCATATGGGACAACAACCCCACTGCTATCACTGAAAGACAGAAGTCCGGAAAACCAGATAATACTTTATTCTTTCTCCGTCGGGTTCCACTTTGAAATACTGCAAAGAATGTCTTCCCGTGTATGCTTCTCTGATCCTGCACAAGAGCAAATCACCACAGATATCAGTACTCATAAGCTGGGAACCAAGGTGGTATCATATTGACTTCTGACATTATATTCTACCGGTGTACATGATTCTTTCAGGAAAACCGAAGCAAGGAAATCAGTGGATGAACAGTTACTGCAGTTCAACAAGTTTCTCCACGTTACAAAGATGATTCGGGCGGACCTTGTTTCTTACCCCTACTATACAGGCAGCTTGGTTCTTACCCAGGCAAATACCATAAGCTGGGCCTTCTACTAGGATGTGACGGTATGGATAATCCTGAACGTGAAAACTTTGATACAAAGCTGCTGGTCTGATACTTCACTGCACCGTTTGCTGCAGAATGCAAAGATGTTTGACCATAAACTTTAAGAACTACAAAAAAGTATAAAAGAACCCCGATTCAGTTGCTGCGGATCTTATGATGCGGTACTATCAAAGCCGCTGAGAAAACAAACCGACACCGGACCAGCTTCCGAATGGGAGATGCTATAGAAAGGCTACACTAAAATCACTGAACAGTCACCAGTTCCGGCATGAAGTGGGATGCCCCGGGATATGAATAAAGCCAAGAAACTGTTATCATCAAAAGACGGAGCATATGTTCCCAATAACCTTTTGAGAAGTTCTCAAAAAATTTCAGTCAAGATTTGATATTTCACATTGTTATTATTTAAAATAAAACTCCAAAGATTTAGTTTTTATATAAGGAAAAACAATGCTCCTTTGCCTTTTCTTCTATAAGAGAATTTTCTATGATGAGTTTATTTCATATCTTTTAAGTGGTACCAAAGCTTGAAACTCTATATGCATTATTGCGCTTAGCATACCATGAGCATATGATTCAAAAATGCTAAATTTGCACATGGAGACATTCTCATGGTCATGTAAAAGCTTATCGCCCCAATCGTGGGCCTATTCCACTTGCCTTGATTCTCAGCATGGCAGTCTGCACACAACTTGCCCGAATGTATTAATTGAAATTGCCTATAAACACTTCAAAATGCAAACTCTCTTGCACTGATTACTGCAATCAGTTTCTGTACACAGAACTGACTTTTGATCTGGTGAAAATCGAAGAGCTACTTCTTTGTAAAAATTTCTCATTAAACTTTCCGGCGAAATCTTACTATTTCAGGAACAGTAAAACAATACTGTAAGTGCTGTGGTTTCCTCCTTCAATTTATCCAAAAGACAGAGGACAAACACGCTTGCATTCCGAGATAAGGGCACAGCTTACCTTATGGGGTCAATAATCTACAACTATTGCCATGACCACAATCAGCTCCATCTACGCCAGCGTGGCCGAAATCCTGTGTCAACTTATCCAGTTAACCCCCCACAGGGCAATGCCCGGAATCAAACCACTGTCGCTACAGTACCGGAGGAATCAGATCATTCGATGCCTTATCAGCATTACCGGTGAAACCTGTCAGCTTATATTTCTTCACTGTCTGACATCATGTTTCCGTTTAATTGTGATTCTCCTGATTAAAGCCAAACCACAGCATTTAGGAAAAAGATTATACAGAAGGTGTAAAATAAATAAAACAAGACTAAACAATCAAGAAAGAATTTTCTAAACCACAAGGATACTTATCTCGTTTATCTTGTAGTACCAATTCTTTTACAGACGGATCCATTCTTCTCTCATGAAAAGACTTCGGTCCTCTCCTTATCTATTCTATCCGGCAATCAACCAAAACCTGGTAGTCAGCATATCAAGATTTCATGAACAGCCAGCTTGTAAATTAGAACCTTTTACTCCACAACATATTCCATACTTTTTAAAGAAAGACTTACTCCCTATTTTACTTTTTATAGCTCACGTAGACACTTTCCATAGTGTTCTTGGAATTTTAATCAGGATCCCGTACTTCGTTGAAGGAACTATCTAGCTATTGTGACCTGGCGGTGAGATTATCAAAACCTCATCAATACACTTTATTTGGTGAGATAATGCCGGCTGGCATTTTCTTTAAAGGACAAGTAACACATTTCTGGGAGAAGAGCGGAACATGGATCATAAAAGTTACACAAGAATAACGGAACACCGAAAATAGCCAATTTTACAATCAGGAATAAGTTTACTATTCTTTCCATATTTTATCCAGCATTTATTCACTCCAGAACAGGACTTGCAATGGCGATTCGTGACAACCGAATTGCGGCAGAAGTATCGGCCTTCCAGTAACCAAATTAAAGCTTCTTTACCTATATCTACCTTCCCTTGCCAGTATAGCCGGTGTATATGCCGCATAATTCTCTTCAGGCACTTCCGAAAACTTCAGCTATAATCCATCATGATTCTGGTTTTCTGGTATGAGCGGAATCAAATATACACAGCTCATTCTGCAGCAGTGGTTTAACCCTACTTCCCGGAATTCTTCGTTCCTTAAATGACATAGAATGCTGATTTATACAGTAGTCCTGATTCTAATGATGCTCTTACCTCCGCACCAAACTTTATTGCCTTTCGCAAGACATTTTAGAAATTCCGTAAAAGAGGATTACAGCATAATTTATTAAGTAAATGCCCTAAGGATTTCCTTTATCGGACTTAAGGCCTTGGATAACTAACATTTCTGAAAAAATAGAGCAGATTAATCAACAACGGTGCCGAAAAACCGATTTCAACCTCTTACGAAATTATATAAGCCAAATACGGGAGAAAATCACTTTGAACGGAAAAATCTGAGTGGGGAATAGCTGTATCAAAATTAACCATCAGAATTGGCAAGAACCTTTCAAATATTCGTCATTAACAAGCTCTCTGTTTTGAACATAATGAAACAGGCTATTTGAGTCTAAAAAACATAACTTTTAGACGGAATATTCCCTTCCCAATTATTTAAGAAAAAACCATAGATAATCTGGCTGGACACTCCGTTTTCACATGGAAGACCTGGCAGATCTTATGAAATCTTCCATGGAAAACAGCGAAAGCTGAGATGGAAACTCTTTCTACAATCAATATTCTTCTCCCGATGAGCCACATGCGAGGCGAGATCCGAGTGAGACAGGAAAACTCATAGGCAATTCGCCTTGTACAGAGACCGCTGATATGACCGTTTTACCATTGAGCATGACATGTAGTCTCGAATCTGCGACAGACTTACTGTTCAAACTTCGGACAAGTACGCAGAGGGAGAAACCACTGATTCTGCACGATGAAAAAGTAATTAAAAGCCTATTAGGAGTAGTATGGGAAAGATACTGGAAAAAAAATCTACATGTGAATTACGGCATGATTCACACTGCAATCAATTTCTTCATGTGAACAAAGGAAATTATCACCTTAATTGGAGCAAACGTCGCAAGAAAACAGACTTACAGACGGTTACCGGAGCTTATTCGTCTTCCTCGAATTATCACATAATAGAAAACATATTGAAAAGGTCCAGAACATAAACTTGTAAGAACGAGGATTAGCCCATGTTCCGAGGAAGAAAAAGTCTTGCCAGTCTCCGTTCAGAACCTCATACTGATGCCTATACCAGAAAAGATAAAAAATTGAAGACAGCTGCAAATGATTATCATCATTTTCCAAGACTGAAAAAAGAAATCAGAGCAGGACCCTTTCCGGAGAGAACAACAATACTTGCAATGGGAAGAGCTCTTATTAAAAAGCCGGAAATGATTCTTCTGGATAAACCCTCTGGAGACTCCATTTATATTAATGAAACTATTCCCTCATTCAAATGATTCACACGACAACGAGCCGTGCTTTTAAGTAGAGCAAATGAATAAAGCACTCATGATTCCGGATCACGCCTATGTACCAAACCAGTTCCATTATATCGAAGGAAATGCAAAACAACTTTAGAAGACCCAAGGTCAAGGCAGCCTACCTTTCGGGTAAAAATAAGTAAAAACCTGTACAATTTAATCTCCTTAATCCATGATCATCATTTTCGAAATTATTATAAACCTTCTAACTACAGAAAGTGGAAGAAAACATACAATAAATCAAAGGAAAACACAACAGCTACAACAAAGAAATTCTACCCGTGAAGGAAGAATAAACTTTCGAAGAAGATCAGCTATTTTTCAAATTTCAAAACAGATACGAACTTGAGAAAAGATAAAGAAATTGGCAAAAGAGACTTCCCTTAAAGAAGACATAACAGAAAAAATAGCCTCTGTACGATGAGAAATTACAAGGATTGTATCCTATTACGGAAAGCAAATTAAAGGACGAAAGAAAATTTTTGCTGAGCAGTATCTTTAACGGAAGATCAGAAAGCAAAAAGAACTGAGTCAGGATAAGACAGGTGAGAAAATATAGATTACCTAAAAAAAAAAAATATATTCTTAACCAAAATAGATGCAGCACCATACTGGAAAGATACCTGAAATTGACGAATAAAGTTTTCTGTCGGAAACTATTTTATATTAAACTACAAAATTCATTTCATAATAACGAAAAAATCATTAAAAGCTACCTCCTTTATTTTTACGAATCTACTTGCTGTTTTCAAATGCCAAGCTTGAACACACCTAAGTAATTATAATTTTAAAGTTTCAATAAGAAAGAAAAAGACACCTCCATTTTCAATAAACTGAACATCTTTCAATATCTTGTGAACCATATTATAGGAAATTATGGAAAAATACGGTGTAATGAATTAAGAAGATGTTTCTGGACTATTTTAAGGAACAGGATCATCTTATTATGAAAACTTTCATTGGTTCTACAATGATAACAGCTTGCACAATCAATTCAGAAAAAAGCACCCTCAAAACCCTATTTTAAGACAGAATTCCACCTGAGACGTTTCTACCTGCAGAAATATTCGTACAGGCGATATTGAAAATATCAGGCATCACGGTACCTTTTTGAGATCTCAAGAACTTCTCCTTTGGAATTATTTAAGTCTGAGCACTGCATTTTGCCTGGCAGTTTCTAACGGAGCAGTCGGGACTCCGAAGACAGACTCCACCAGTATTTACCTTGATGATGAAGAAGGCTCAGTTTGGACAGAGAAATCGGTGTTCCTGCAGACCGTGTATACTACGTTTTGGAAGAAA
>BNJU01003238.1_pt1 | contig 39740 bp, 35 predicted proteins | sample 8539281 | NCBI WGS metagenome assembly BNJU01 (sample SAMD00202456, study PRJDB9452) | human saliva metagenome | isolation source: human saliva | place: Japan
CGGGGTTACGTACGTTTGAATCGACGCGGGAAACGGCGGGTCGGCGTCGACGATGGCGGGCGCACGGACCATTGCGACGGGCGGGCGCACGGACCGTTGCGGCGGCCGTGGGGGCGAGGGGCATGACCGCATAGTAGGCATAGCGCGTCCGGCGGGGGCTGTGACGGTCATCGCCGTCCGGTGATGACCCGCACGCAGTGCGGGAGATTATTCGGTGCGGTTGGAGTGCGTCTTCGGGGCACGGCGACCCATGGGCGGGGATCGGCGCGGCGGCGCGGGAGGAATGGACGCGGGCGGTGCGCGCGGGGCTCCTGGGACGGCCCGGAGCGGGGACGTGTCGAAATCTGCCACAAGGCGTCCCGCGGTGGAATCGACGGCGAGAAGAAACGCGGAATATCAACGATTCTTCTCGCGCACTCGGCGTGATCGGGGCCTTGCAGCAGATCTCGGACAAACGCCGCGCGGCCCCGGGAGGCCCACAGGCCGGGCGGCGGCAGGAGATGTTCCGGCGCCCCGTCCCCGCTCCGCCTCGATAGCGCATCTCGCATGGTGGGACGGCGTCTCGCATGTCGTGACGCGCCCCGGCTCGCGAGATCGCCACCAACCCGCGAGCACGTCACTTAACCCGCGAGATCGTCACGCCAACCCGCGAGCACGTCTGCCGGAGAGTGACGTGCTCGCGGGTTAAAGTGACGATCTCGGCGGCTACCCGACGATCTCGCGGACCGCGGCGGCGGGCGCCGCCGCGCCAGACGCCGAGACGTGCACTCGCGCCCGGAACGACGATCGGACCGCCGTGATCCAGCCGCGCACAAGTGGTCCGAACAGGAGAGCACCGCCATGAGCCCGCTGAACAACCTTCACGGTGAGCCTCACTGGCCCCCGGGTCCAGGGCCGACAGAATCTCCGTTCAACCGTGCCAGAAGATCAGGCAGATCGTCCACAGCAGTCACAACCAGAATCTCCATGTCAATGGACCAGTAGCCGTGAACGATCCGGTTACGCAGGCCAATGGGACGGCGCCAGGCGATGTCGGCATGCCGATCCGGAACTCCTGAGGCAGTCCGGCGGCAGCTTCGCCGAGAACCTGTAGTTCCACATGAGGGCGTCGGCCCTGTTGCGATCCTGTTCGATCTCGGCGCGACTCGACGTTCCGACGATGTCGATGATCCGCACGACGGCGTCGCGCATCTCATGGAGGTACAGGGTACTCAGGCCGCCGCATAGAGCGTCTCGGCCTCCGCCATGACCCGGTCGCGAATCATGGGATGGAGCGAGCGCCGCGAGACCAGGTCGACGGGCCTGTGGAAGACCTCCGTCAGAGACTCGACGAGGTCCTCGACCTCCCAGCCGAGCGCGCGCCCCCCTCCAGCGTGTACAGCAGGTCCACATCGCTGTCCGGGCGCTGCTCCCCCGGGCGACGGACCCGAAGACCTCCAGGCGCGCGATGCCGTAGCGCCGGCACAACTCGGCCAGGCGCGAGGCGTCGATCCGCAGGTCCTCCACGCGGGGAAGTGTACGGGGGCGTCGAGACAAGGATCAACGTCGAGCGGGGATCCGGTGGGCTGCCGGATCAAGGGGCCCAACGGCCGGTGAGGCGGAGGATTTCCGGCGACAATGGAGCCATGCGTCACATCATCTGGGACATGGGCGGTACTCTCGTCAACACCTACCCCGAGGTCGACCGCGTCCTGTGCGAAGCGGCTTCGGGGACGCCGAGCTCGAGCACGTCAGGCACGTGACCTCCCTGACCCGCTGTTTCGATCGCCCACGCCATCGCCACCCTCGCCGTCGAGCACGACCCGCACCGCGGAGTCTTCGAGGAGGCCCTACGCCGGGCCTGCAAGAGCGCTGGCGCCACCGCCCCGGCCCCGTCATGGACGGGGCCCGCGAGGTGATGGCGCGGGTGAGCGGGCTCGGCGGCCTCAACCTCGTGGCCACCCACCGCGACCGGGCCAGCGCCACGGACCTGCTGCGGGCCCTCGACCTCACGGTGGACGACATGGTCTGCGCCCCCGACGGGATCGCGCGCAAGCCGAGCCCCGCCATGAACCTCCTCCTGGCTGAGCGCCACGGGCTGGACCCCGCCGAGGTGCTGTGCGTGGGGACCGGCCCATCGACGTGATGGCCGCGCGCGCCGCCGGGATGGCGGCGTCGCTGCTGGTGCGTCCGGGCACCTCGGTCACCCTGCCCGACGACGCCCCCGGCGCACTGGTCGTCGCGAGCCTGAGGGACCTGCTCGCGCTGCTGGACTGAGGCCGCGCCGTCTGCGACCCCACCTCATGAGCGACGAAGCTCTGACGACCGCGAAGGCCATGCCCCTGACGACCGTAAAGGGCGGTGCACCCGCGCCCCTCGACGGCGGCCCCGCCCCGCGAACGGCGGTCCTGACCGGCTCTCCCGACGAGTCCTCCGCCCGCACCAGCCGCGCCCCGCGAGATTGGGGCACGGGTCCGCGGCCGCGGCTCCGGTCGGGCGTCGCGCCCCGGTGGGCCGGCTGGCGGCGCCGCCGTCTGCTGGCTGTGCGCCCTGATCTCCACCGGCCATCTGCTCGCCGGGACTGGTCCGAGATCTCGAAGCATCCCGCGGGCTTTTCCGACTTCCCTGTGCCTGCCGGCCCCTGTCGACGGGCGCGCTCACCTCATGGCCGGAGCTGTTCGCGTGCCCCGCGCTGTGGGGCTCACTGGAGGATATCGGCGTGGCTGTCTCGGCGTCGCCATGGCGGCGGTGGCCGGGCCATCTCCACCATCGCGGGGGCGGCCTTCGATGCCGGTTCCACGGACAGCAACCCGTTCTCACGCGCTCGCCGGCCTCCATCTGCTCGCGGCGCTCTTCCTGTGCGCCCACATCAATAGGTTCGCGGTCCGGAGCGGAGCCGTCACCGGCGGCCGCCGTCAATGAGCGCGAAGCATCGCGTCGTCGGTGATGACGGTATTCCGCCCTGGCGACGAGACGTCCGTATTCGCGCCCGGAAGAAGATCCGACGACTCCCGCAGACCCTTCGGGAGGAGAATGGGCCCTCCAGAATCAATCGGAAGCCCCGCGGGGCGGCCCCATCATTCGATTCCCATTCGAACGCGGGTGCTGGGCCCCCTCGCCGCGGAAGCGGAGAGGGCCCGGCGCTACTGGCGTTCAGCGCGCGGCGCGGGACTCAGATGCCGCGCGGACAGCCCCGCTCAGCGCGCGGCGCCGGGCCGCGGGCTCCTGTGCCACACGACGACCGACCACGGCTGCACCGCGACGCCGTCGGCGACGATCTCGCCCTCGCCCTCGGGCCAGCAGTTGTCGTCCCTCTCCGCCTCACGGCGGTGTCGACCAGAGCGCCGCCACACGTCGCCCCCGCCGGCCGCGGGCACGCGGAAGTCGACCGGGTCCGAGCTCATATTGATCATGACCCAGAAGCCGTCGTCGGGCGCATCGATGTGCACCGCGAGCGCCCGGTCGCCCTCGCGGGGGGAGCCGTCGCCGTCGGGCGTGCGGAACAGGTAGGAGACGTCCTCGCCCCCGGCCTCCAGGTCGCCCCAGGCGGCCTGGTGCAGCGCGGGGTGGCGGTGGCGCAGCCGCATGAGGAAGGTGGCGAAGCGGAACAGCGGGTTCACCCGCTCGTCGCGGCTGTCGAACACGCCCAGGTTGTCGTGGTAGGCGGCGCCCGTGCCGTCCTCGACGGCGACGCGCTGGGGGGCGCTGGTGGCGATCATCGCGTAGTTGTTGCGCATGGCCGGCGAGTCCAGCGCCCACGGGTTGTTGTTGCCGTTCTGGGTGCGGCCGAACTCGTCGCCGGCCACCACCATGGGCACGCCGCGCGAGAGCATGAGGATCGTCCACAGGTTGCGCAGCCGCTGGCGCCGCAGCCCCGGGTCGCCCCCGGAGTCGCACGACATGTTGTCGTCGCTGCCGCCGTCGGAGGGGCCGAAGGGTAGGGCTGGTCGTTGTTCTTCGTCTGGTAGCTGACGAGGTCGGCCAGGTTGAAGCCGTCGTGGGCGACGATGAAGTTGATCGACTTCTGGGGGCCGCCGTTGTCCTCGAAGTGGTGGTAGTCGCCGTTGACCATGTCGAGGAAGTCGGGTGTCTGCCGTCGCCCTTGGTGAAGCGGCGCACGGCGTCGCGGTAGCGGCCGTTCCACTCGCCCCAGCCGCGGGGGAAGTTGCCCACCTCGTAGCCCCACAGGTCCCAGGCCTCGGCGATGACCTCGAGGTTCTCCTTCTCGGCCAGGGAGGCGATGCCCGTGAGCAGCGGGTGCTCGTTGAAGAAGCGCTTCTGGGCGCCCCAGTCGTCGGGCTCGGCGTCGCGGGGGCTGCGGCCCAGCACGGTGGCCAGGTCGAAGCGGAAGCCGTCGACCCCCATGTCGTGGCTCCAGTAGTGCAGGGAGTCCAGCACCAGCCGGCGGGCCATGGGCGAGGAGTAGTTGATCTGGTTGGAGGTTCCCGTGGCGCCGTCGACGAGGATCTTGTCGCAGGTCATCTGGTAGCACTCGGCGGTGGCGAAGCCGCCCAGGGACGTGAAGCCGGTGGTGTTCACGTCGCCGTTCCAGTTGCCGCCCTCGGCGGTGTGGTTGTGAGACGACGTCGAGGTAGACCTCCATGCCGGCGTCGTGAAGGCGCGGACCATCTCCTTGAACTCGCGGGTGGGCCCGCCCAGCTCTTGTCGGCGGCGTACCGGCGGTTGGGGGCGAACGACAGGGTCATGTAGCCCCAGGCGTTGGTGGCGCCGGCCCGGCCGGTCTCGGAGGCGTTGGTCTCGTGGACGGGCAGGAGCTCGATGGTGGTGACGCCGGCGGCCTTGAGGTAGGGGGCCAGGAGCCCCGCGCCCTGTAGGTGCCCTGGTACTGGGCGGGATGTCGGTCACGTCCCTCGAAAGCCGGGCCTCGCCGGCCAGCAGGTCGGCCAGGCGGGCCGCGGAGGGGTGGCCAGTGAGCTGGGTGACGCCGCCTCGTAGATGATGGCCTGCTCGGGCGGCATGCGGCTTGCTGTCGGGCGCGGCGCTCTCGGCGACGACAATGCCCGTCAGGGGGCGTAAGGGGCGGTGTCGATCTGACGGCGGGGCGCGCCGTCGACGAGCTCGCCGCCGGTGCCCGAGGACGCCGTCGTCGACGCCGAGGCGGCCCAGGGCGTCGGTGTAGACGTTGTGGGTGATCTCACGGGAGTAGGGGTCGAAGAGGACCTTGTTGGGGTTGAATCGGTTGCCCTGCTCGTCGAAGTCGGCGATGAAGCCGGCGTCGGAGCCGGGGGTCCAGGCCTCGTCGTAGGGCCAGTTGGGGCCCCAGACGCGGAAGCCAACGAGGGCTCTGGCTCCAGTCCCGCCCAGTCGGGCGCGCCATATGCCGTCGGTGCCGCGGGCGGGCAGGAAGACGGCCGAGGCGGTGGCGCCGAGCGCCTCGGGGTAGATCTCCAGCTGGACGCGGGTGGCGGCGGGGGCGTAGACGGCGAAGGTGGTGCCGTCGGCCCGCAGGTGGGTGCCGAGCGGCCAGGTGGCCTCGGCCCAGGTGGTCTTATCGAGTGCGGTGATAGCAGACATGCGGGGCATGGTGGCATCGGAGTTCGCGCGGGCTGATCGCGGCCCGCCCGGCCCCGTCCGGCCGGGAGGTTCTGCTCACACTGCTCGGGCGGGCGGGGACGACGGCGGACGGCCCGGCGGGGCCAGGGACGGTCGGGCGACGGCGGCCGGGCGGGCGGACGACTGCGTTCCGCGCGCACCGGCCGTTTACACTGTGAGAATGTCCCACCGCACGCACGAGTCGGATCCCGACGACATCGATATCGCCGACCTGTACAGCGAGGGCTCCCCGAGCACCGGGCCCCGGGGCTCGGGCCCTCGCCGTGGCCGCGCCCGTCCGCATCCGCCGTACTCACCCTGATCGCCTGGGGGCTCGCCGCGGTGCTCGCCCACTTCATCCGCACCAGGGAGTCTTTCGTGGACTTGTCCTGGTCGTCGCAGCGACGACGTCGGCTTCTATGTCGACATCGTCCACGCGACGACCGTGGAGTTCCTCCTGGCGATCATCGGGCTCTGACCGCGCTGGCGCTCGTGGCCACTGAGCCCGGCAGGGGAGGATCGCGCGCCATCGTGAGCATCGTCCTGGCCGGGCTGGCCCTGTCCGTCTTCCTGAACAACTGGATCGTCCTGCTGTTCGAGAGCCCCGTGCGCCAGGAGGTGTGGTGGGCGGCCTCTCATGGGCGTCTGCCCTGTGATCGTGCTCACCGCCTCGATCGTCGAGCTGCGCCGCAGCTCCGCCCGCTGAAGCCCGGCCCGGGAGCCCGGATCGGGGCGCGGGACCGTCGCGGCGCGCCTCCGCCAGGCCCCGCCCTCCGACCTCAGCTGGATGATCCGCCCCACGCGTACTCGCGCCCGGGACATCAGATGAATGATGTCCACCGCCTCCTCGTAGGAGTAGGCGTGGAGATGGCCTCGAACAGCGGCGTCAACGACATGGTGAAGAAGATGTGCCTCTCCTTCTCCGAGAGGACTTGCACCCGCACCCCCCTCCTCCTGGCCGCCTCCATGAGGGCCTCGCTGGAGTCCATCTCCAGTCGCACCATCCTGTCCCGGATGTCCTCCATCCTGGTCCCGGCGGAGCAGTTGAACATCAGGCGGAACTCGTCGAAGTGCCGGTACACGAAGTCCAGCACGCGATCCGTCCCCTCCGCCGACTTCCGCTCGTAGGCCTCGACGCCGTCCTGCTCGAACACCGCCAGCGCCCTGCGGGTGTGCTCCTCGTAGAGCCGGACCAGCTCCTCGTACACCGGCTCCACCAGGCCGCGAACATCTCCTCCTTGCCCCCGAAGTACTTGTAGAGCGCGCCCGCCGTCAGCCCCGCGTTGCGCGCCACCGCCCGCATCGAGGCCCTCTCGTACCCGTTCTCGAGGAACTCCCGCCGCGCGCTGCTCATCACCAGGGCGCGGGACCTGGCCTTATCCTCTTATCCCTCGGCAACCGACCGCCCCTCCCTCGCCGCCGCCTCACGCGGGCGCACCGCGGAGCCTGCGGTAGCCCATGCGATCCAGCAGCTTCTGCGCAGAGTCTATCCGGGAAGTCCTCGGCGACCCGCCCGTCCTCGATGAGGATCGCCCGCCCGCAGCAGTGCAGCACGCACTCGGCGTCGTGGGGAGATGATCAGGATCGTCCGGCCCTGCGCGGAGAGCCGCCGGACGAGGTCGCCGACCCGGCGCATGCTCCTGCCGTCCAGGCCGCTGGTCGGCTCGTCCATAATGATGAGGTCCGCGCGGTGGATCAGCGCCACCCCGAGCGCGAGGCGCTGCTTCTGCCCTCCCGAGGCGTGGCGGGGTGCTGGTCCGCAATGGCGTCCAGGTCCAGAGTCCGAGCACCTCCAGGGCCCTCGCCCTGCGCTCGGGCGTGCGCGGACCGCCGGTGAGCAGCTCGTCCAGGAGGCTGTCGCCGAAGAGCCAGCTGTCGAGGTCCTGCGGGATGTACCACGCCCTGCCGATCCGTCCCCGGGCGCTCCTGCGCCTCCCGTCGATGCGCACCATCCCGCGGTCCTCCTTGACCAGTCCCGCCAGGATCCTCCCTGATCGTGCTCTTGCCGACGCCGTTGTCGCCGATGAGGGCGACGCTCTCCTGCGGATGGTGAAGTCGACTCCGTTCAGCACGGGGGTCGCGCCGAACCGCTTCACAAGGTCGACGGCGCGGACCTCCTCCTCTCCGGGGCCGGGCCGTCAAAGTCGGCGCGGCAGTCGTACAGGTCCGGCGTTCTCAGCCCCATGTCGCGCAGGCTGTCCGGCGCGAGCCCCCGGAACTCGGCATTGGTGAACTCTCGGCTATGGCGCCGTCGCGGAGGTGGAGGAATCGGTCCGCGATATCCATGAGGTAGTACAGGCGGTGCTCGGTGACCACGACCGTCCTGCCCTCGTCCTTCAGCCCCCTGATAATGCCGGCGAGCTGATGGGTGGCCTCGACGTCGAGGTTCGCGGACGGCTCGTCCATGACGTAGATCTCCGGCCCCATCGCCCTGGCGGAGGCGATGGCCACCTTCGGCGCATCCCGTAGGGACAGGGTGCGCACCCGCTCCTCCAGGACATCGGAGGCCCGATCCGCCGGGCCGCGTCTCCACCCGCCTCACGATGTCGTCGTGGGCGTACCCGTAGTTCTCGCAGCCGAAGGCGATCTCCCCGGCGACCTCGTTGGCGAAGAACTGGCTCCTGGGATCCTGGAAAACGTTCCCGATGCGCCTGCCGCGCTCGTAGAACGCGGCGTCCCGCGCAACCCCCTCGATCTCAGGTCCCCTCATCTGCCCCTCGTAGAACTGGGGATCAGGCCGTTGATCAGCCGCGTGATCGTGCTCTTCCGCCGCCCGACGCTCCGGTGATCACGACGACCTCGCCGGCGCGGATCGTCGAGGTTCAGGTTCCTCAGCCGCGCCCTGCGGCGTCGTAGGAGAAGGACAGGTCCCTCGGGCGGACGGCTCCCCATGACCGCACCCCTCCCTGAGGGCAGCACGCCAGGCAGACGGCGCCCGCGGCCGCCGCCAACGCGCAGTCAGGGAAGGCGGAACCCGCCGGCGTAATAGCTCTCCTTCCTCGGGGCACTCGATCCCCGGACGATCGCCGAGGAGGAGAGCTCGTCGGAGATCTTCAGCGAGCGGAACACGGTCGGCACGATCGCGTACTCCAGGGTGGCGAACGGGTGCGCCATGATCCTTCCGAAGGACTGCAGGAACCCCTCACCCGCATGGAGTCCCTCACCTCGGAGACCTCCTGGAGCATGGTCGAGGGCGAATCTCATCATCACAATGATGATGAGCATGAGGCTGGTGGGGACAGGGGAGCCTCGAGCCCCGCGGTCAGCTTTCCGGAGGGGACCCCATGAGCAGGTCCACGCCCATGCCCACCGGGACCATCTTGTAGATCACGCTGAGCAGGAGGGGGCAGGGGAAGGGCACCGGGCCGTGGCGCAGCTCGAGGACCAGCCCTGCCCAGCGCGAGGCGCACGAGGAGGAACGCCGCCGCCCGCCTCCACAGCCCGAACACCCCGAAGAGGATGACCAGGAAGCATATGCACACCAGGTGCGTCCTCATGCTGCGCGCGCGAACATCGTCCGCAATCCCCGAGCGGACGGCGACCACCAGGACGGTGCGCGCGTCCAGATCCCTGATCGGGTCCCTCCGCCTCGACGACATCTACTTGACGACTCCCGCCTTCTTTGGAAGTGCCTGCCGAGCAGCCGCTGGCCGAAGACCACGCCGGCGACGGACAGGACAGCCGTGATAACGACGCCGGTGAGCATGAGGTGCGGGGTCATCACCATCCGGTACTCCATGTCCAGGGTCGTGTCCGGAACCCACTCTCGTGAGCCATGGACCGGAACGTCTCCCAGGACCACCACAGGGGCACCGCGTTGCCCACGAGTTCCCGATGCAGTTGATCATCCACCCGATGCCGTTGCGCACGGGGCTGCGATAACTGCCGCGGCCGATCATGGACAGCTCGGCGACCAGCCCCACCACGAGGAAGTAGGGGAACAGGAAGGAGTACTCCCAGCAGGCCCTGGATCGCCCCTGCAGACGGTGGCCCACACGAAGAGCAGTCCGTGCCGGTTCAGCCTGTTGGCCGCCACCAGGAAGAACGTCGCCCCGAGGAATCCGTCGATCCCCGCGGACATGTACAGGTAGACGAACGGGAATGCCAGGGCGATGGCGCCCACGACGAGGAGACGCCGAAGCACTGGGACCATCATCGCGGCGACGGTCATAATGTCTCTGGTGCTGATCTTCATCGTCTTCCTCCCGCCGAGGACGAATGAGTCGGTCGTGAGCGGGCCCGCCCGCCGTGCGCATGCGCCCGGCGCGCCCGGGCAGGGCGCCGCGCGCGAGGGACCGCAATCCCGTACTCACGAAGTAAACGCTGTTTTACCACATGCTATATGAGGTAAGGCTCGCCTGTCAACGAGCGGTCCTCGCCGCGGATACCGCCCGACGACGACCGCAGGGCGGCGGACGGGCGATCCCTCCGCCCGCTCCGCGGCCCTGCGGCGCCCGCCGCGGCTACGCCCCGCCGCGGCGCCGTGGAAGACGGCCTCGAGGTTGTGCCCGTCGGGGTCGCGGACGAAGGCGGCGTAGTAGCCGGGGTGGTAGTGCGCCCGCTCCCCCGGTCCCCGTTGTCGGTGCCGCCCGCCGCCAGGGCCGCCCGGTGGAAGGCGTCCACCTGCTCGGTGGAGGAGGCCGATACGGCGATGTGGCAGGGCGTCGGGTCCATGGTCGGGGTCAGCCACAGGTCCGGGGGCACCGGAGCTCCCTCCGGCGCCCCGGTGCGGGCGCGCCCAGGGCGGTGACAGGGGCCGAAATCCATGACCACGCGGTAGCCCAGCGGCGCCAGGGCCGCCTCGTAGAAGGCCTTCGAGGCCGCCGGATCGCTGACACTGATGGAGATGTGATCAGCATGCCGTCACTCTAGACGCCGGGAAGGGCGCGGGAGGTCCCCGCGCGCCCGGCGCTCCCCATCCCCGCCCGGGGCGCTGGATCGGCGCAGCGGCCCGGCCGGCGGGCCCGCTCACCCGAACAGGGCGGGCAGGGTCGCCCCGACGCGCTCGCGCAGCTCGGCCAGGTCGAGGACGAGCGGGCCGCCCGCCGCGCCCTCCGCCGATCCGGCGCCCCAGCCCCTCCCCGGCCTCGGCGAGCAGGTCGGTGCCGGAGACCACGAGCATGTCTCCGCCGGTGGTGCCCAGGCGCGCCCAGGCGACGCCCTCGGCCTCGGCCGCGGCGGCCACGGCAGCCACGGCCCACTCGGGCACGGCCACCAGGGCCCGCGCCCCGGACTCGGAGAGCAGGGCGGTGAAGTCGTCGACGCCGTCGTTGCCCTGGAGCCGGGACAGGTCGATGCTGGCCCCCACGCCGTGGCGCGCGACGGCGTCGGCCAGAGCCTGGACGAGCCCGCCGGCGGACGGGTCGTGGGCAGCGCGCACGAGCCGGGCGCCGTCGGGCCCGTCCGCCTCGGACAGGGCCAGCAGCACCCGTCCCAACGCCATCTCCGCCTCCAGGTCGACGGCGGGCGGCAGGCCGCCCAGGTGGCCGTGGACCGCGCGCGCCCAGGCCGAGCCGTCCAGCTCCTCGCGCGTGGAGCCCAGGACGACGACGGCCAGGCCCTCCTCGAACCAGCCCGAGGGGTTGGCGCGGCGCACGTCGTCCATGACGCCCAGGACCCCGACGACGGGTGTGGGGTTGATGGAGGAGTCGGGCAGCCCCTTGACCCTGCCGTGGGAGTTGTACAGCGAGACGTTGCCGCCGGTGACGGGCACGCCCATGGCGGCGCAGGCGTCGGCCAGGCCGGTGATGATCTCCACGAGCTGCCACATGGCGTCGGGGTCCTCCGGGGAGCCGACGTTGAGGCAGTCGGTCACGGCCAGGGGGCGGGCGCCCGCGGTGCACACATTGCGGTAGGACTCGGCCAGGGCCGCGGCGGCGCCGGTGGCGGGGTCGAGCTTGGCGAAGCGGCCGTTGGCGTCGGTGGAGATGGCCACGCCCGCGCCCGGTGGCCTCGTCGACGCGCACGACGCCGGCGTCGTCGGGCTGGGCCAGGGCGGTGCCCCCGCGCACGAAGCGGTCGTACTGGTCGGTGACCCAGGCGGGCGAGGGCCTGGTTGGGGTCGGCGAGGACGGCGAGGACCTGGTCGGCGAGCTCGGCGGCGGTGGCCGGGCAGGGCAGGCGCGAGGAGGAGTCGGCGTTGAGCTCGTCCTGCCAGGCGGGGCGGGCGTAGGGGCGCTCGTAGGCGGGGCCCTCGTGGGCCCACTGTGCGCGGGTCGACGTCGACGATGCGCTGCCCGAAGTGGTCGATGGTCAGCCGCCCCGGAGTCGTTGACCTCGCCGATGACGGAGGCCTCGACGTCCCACTTGTCGATGACGGCCATGAAGGCGTCCAGGTGCTCGAGGGCGACGACGGCCATCATGCGCTCCTGGGACTCGCTCATGAGGATCTCGCCGGCGGTGAGGGACGGGTCGCGCAGCAGGACCCTCTCCAGGTCCACGTGCATGCCGCCGTCGCCGTTGGAGGCCAGCTCGGAAGTGGCGCAGGAGATGCCCGGCGGCCCCCAGGTCCTGGATGCCCGAGCACGAGGCCGCCGTCGAACAGCTCAGGCAGCACTCGATGAGGACCTTCTCCATGAAGGGTCGCCCACCTGGACGCTCGGGGCGCTGGCGGGCATGCCGTCCCGAAGGACTCCGACGCCAGGATGGAGGCCCCGCCGATGCCGTCGTCGCCGGTGCGCGCGCCGAAGAGCACCACCTTGTTGCCCGCGCCCGAGGCGTTGGCCAGGTGGATGTCCTCGTGGCGCAGCACGCCCACGCACAGGGCGTTGACCAGCGGGTTCTCCTGGTAGGAGGGGTCGAACTCGGTCTCGCCGCCGATGTTGGGCAGGCCCAGGCAGTTGCCGTAGCCGCCCACGCCGGCCACGACGCCGTGGACCACGCGGGCGGTGTCGGGGTGGTCCACGGCCCCGAAGCGCAGCTGGTCCATGACGGCCACGGGCCGCGCCCCCATGGAGATGATGTCGCGCACGATGCCGCCCACGCCTGTGGCGGCCCCTGGTAGGGCTCGACGTAGCTGGGGTGGTTATGGGACTCGACCTTGAAGGTCACGGCCCAGCCGCCCCGATGTCGACGACGCCGGCGTTCTGGCCCATGCCGACCAGCAGGTGCTCGCGCATGGCCGGGGTGGTCTTGTCCGCGAACTGGCGCAGGTGGATCTTGGAGGACTTGTAGGAGCAGTGCTCGGACCACATGACCGAGTACATGGCCAGCTCGGCGTTGGTGGGGCGCCGGCCCAGCAGCTCCTTGATGGAGGCGTACTCCTCGTCCTTGAGGCCGAGCTCGCGGTAGGGGCATGGCCCGCTCGGGCGTGGCGGCGGCGTCGGCGACGGTGTCGGGGTGCTCGACGGGCCGGGGGTCCGCGCCCCGGCGGATCGGGCGGCGGGTCGACGGCGGACTCGGGAGGCTGCGGCTGCTCGACGGCCATGGGTGCTCCTGGATGGGGACGGAAGGACCGCGCCCCAGATACCCGCGCCCGACGGCGTCGGCGCGCCCGGGGATCCGGCGAGCCGGGGCCGCGCGTCCGAAGCCGCACGTCCGGACCCGCGCGCCCCGCCCGGCAGCGGGCGCCCGCCCCGCCCCGGGGTCGAAGCCCACCCGCAATGACGCCATCGGCGGCGGCGAAGGCGTCCACCCGCCCCGGTCGGAACCCTGACGCTCCTTGTGAGGGTGCTCTCACGGCACGCTCCGCCCCGGGGGAGTCGAGTGGCGATGTCACCTGGGCTCGCATTGTGCGAGGCGGGCTCGCAGAATCGAGCGCAGGCGGATTCCGTCGCGCTGAGCTCGCACGGCGCGAGCTGGTGTGGATCTGCGTCGCGCTGGGCTCGCATTACGCAAGCCGGAGCCTGCCCGCGCCGGCGTGGGCCCGCGCCCGAGGGCGCGTCTCTTAGTGCGTGGCAATTCGCGGGGCTCCCGGCCCGGAGCAGGAAGGTTATTCAGGGTGGTTTTGAAGACGTGGAGCGTGAAGGTCGTGGTGACGGTCCGGTCGTCGGGACGGCTCCCCTGCCCAACCCGCTCCGCCCCTGATGGTCGTCTTGCATGAGTGGGACGGCGTCTCGCATGTCGTGACGCGGCCGCTCGCGAGCACGTCACTCAACCCGCAGATCGCCTCGAGACGTCACTTAACCCGCGAGATCGTGACTAACCCGCGAGCACGTCACTCTGGCAGACGTGCTCACGGGTTAAGTGACGTGCTCGGCGGTTACCCGACGATCTCGCGGACCGCGGCGCCCGGCGCCGCTGCGCCCCGGACGCCGAGACGTGCACTTCGCACCAAGAACGACGGTCGGACCACCGTGGTCAGCGGAACGCAAAATGGTCAAGGAGAACGCCGCCAGGAGCCACTGAATAACCTTCCAGGTGTGCTGTTCCGTGCGGGGCTCGCCGATGCGGGGTCGTCCGCGCCCAACCCTTTCAAACACACCAGGAGGCGACTCGGGCAGACCATGACGGACGGCCCCGCGCTCCACGTCCCCGCCGCCCTCACTGAGCCCTTCTCACCGGGGATCGTGGTCAGTGGGCCAGGGTCGGTGCGAGGCAGCGCGGACGGAAGTCGTCCGGGGTGGTGGGGGCAGGGCGGTCCTGTGCTCGTCGAGATGCGCATTCTGCTCTCGGAGGTGCATTTCGCCGTCGAGATGTGCAGTTAAAGTGCCCGCTCGAGTGCGAGTGCACGTCTCGGCGCCGGGCGGTGCGGGCCGGGCCCGGCTTGCGTAATGCGAGCCCAGCGCGACGCAGTCCATCCCGCCCTCGCGCCGTGCGAGCTCAGCGCAGGGAATCCGCCTGCGCTCGATTCTTGCGAGCCCGCCTCGCACAATGCGAGCCCAGGTGACATCGCTAATCTGACTCCCCGGGGTGCAAGGGTCTGAGGCCCGCCGCGAGGCCCGCCGCCTAACCAGGACTTCCCCGGGGCGTGAGGGGTGCCCGTCCCACGACGGCCGTTCTGACAGACGGCGGACTCCCCGGGGCGCGGGGCGTTGAGGGCGCGGGCGGGCAGGGCGCCGACTCGCCTGCCCGACTCTGGCGCAGAGCCGGGCGGGCCCGGGGGCTGCCCGGGAGCACAGCCCTACTGGAGCGAGCCGTCCTTGGACACGAGGATCATAATGAACCCGACGAACGCTCCAGAGTCCGTTCGCGGCGATGACCAGCCAGGCGAGGATGAACGCGCCGCTGAGGGTCGCGATTTCAGCGTCGGACGGAGTGTCGTAGACCGGGAGGTTCGTCGGCGTCCGCCATCAGCGTTTACGGCCATGATGGCGCATAGATGACGCCAAGGATGAGCACTTAGTGGCCGAAGCCGCGGCCCGTCTGCCCGCGGTAGAAGTTGTGGGCACCGATCTCGACCCAGGAAGAAGGCCAGCAGCGCGGCGGTGGTCCTGGACTTGGGGACGACGTAGGGGCCCGTAGGCGACGGGGACGTAGGGCTGGACGTAGACGGGCTGGGCGTAGGGCTGGTCCGCCGCAGGGTAGACGGGCTGGATGTAGCCGGTGGCGGTAGGGATCGGGTACGCGGGCTGGTTGTAGCCGGTGGCGTAGGGATCCCAGAGGGTACGCGGGCTGGCCGTAAGGAGATGGCGTAGTCATGAGTCCTCCGTCGACTGCGGGCCCTCGACATCGGCCCTGAAGCACCCTCTATCGTGGTACTTAACGGGCCTGGAGCAAGCAGGCGTTCATCCACCCGTCGAGCACAGCGCCCCGGGCGCATGTGCGCCATGAGTCGGGCCGGGCGAGGAGGCCGGTCCGCGAGCAGAGACCCCGTCCGCGAGCAGAGTCTCTAGCGGGACGGCGCCGCGCGACACCCAGGGCCCAAGGCGCTGCGCCTCACAAGCGTTCGGGGCAGGATCAGAGCATGAGAACCATCGATCTCGCCCCGCTGCCCCTGTCCGATCTGGAAAGTCACCCGACGAGGTCGCCGTACGGCGCCTGCGCGGCGGCGTCGACGCCGCCCACGGCTGCTGGGGGCGGACCATCTGACGGTCACGCCCTCGGCCGTCGCGGGCTCCGGGCCCCGCCGAGATCGTGGCGCCGCTCGTCGGCTACGCCCGGGGCCTGGGCATCGACGCCCGCTGGCTGACGCTGGACGCCCCGGCCGAGTTCCTCACCATCTCCTCCCGCCTGCACGCCGCCACGCACGGCGACCGCGGCGACGGCGGCAGGCTCGCCGACAAGCAGCGCGACATCTACGAGCACGTCCTGGCCTCCAACGCGGACAACGTCGTCGACGAGGTCCGCGAGAACGACGTCGTCATCCTCCACGACCCGCCCACGGCCGGCCTGGCCAAGGCCTTCAAGCAGGCGGGCGCCGTCGTCATCTGGCGGTGCCACGTGGGCGCGGCGCACACCGGCGAGGAGGGGCAGCGGGCCTGGGCCTTCTCGACCGCTACCTGGAGGACGTCGACCTGGTCGTCGCCTCCCGCCCGGAGTACCTGCCGCCCCTACATCGAGGAGGCCCGCTGCTCCATCCTCACCCCTCCATCAACCCTGACTCGCCCAAGAACCGGGTGCTGGACCTGGACGAGTCCTGGTCCGTGGCGCGTCTGAGCGGCTTCTTCGACGGCCAGGCTCCCTTCGACGCCGTGCCCTTCATCCGCGAGGACGGGCGTCCCGGACGCCTTCCGGGGCTGAAGGACGACGGCGCGGATGCGGGCTTCGGCGCCCCGGTGCCCCAGGGCGCGCGGATCGTCACCCAGGTCCAGCGCTGGGACCGGCTCAAGCGGCGGCCTGGAGCTCGTCGAGGCCTTCGCCTCGCAGATCGACGCCCCTGCCCGCCGACGCCCACCTGGTGCTCGTGGGCCCCAGGCCCCGACCCGTCCCGGGAGGCGGCCGCCGCCAGGGTCCTGGGCGAGATCGTCTCGCGCGCGGGCACGCTGCCGCACGCCGCGGCCCGGCGCATCCACGTGCTGGCGGTGCCGACGACGGACCGGGAGGTCAACGCCACCATCATCAACGCGATCCAGCGGATCAGCGCCGTCGTCACGCAGCGCTCGCTCGTGAGGCCTTCGGGCTGACGGTGGCCGAGGCGATGTGGAAGAAGGCGCCGGTGGTCGCCTCGGCGGTCGGCGGGATCCAGGACCAGGTCGAGGACGGCGTGTCGGGCATGCTCGTGGACCCGCTGGACGCCCCGGCCTGGGCCGAGGCGGTGCAGGGACCTGCTGCTGTTCACCGAGCGGGCCGCGGAGATGGGCGACGCCGCCCACGAGGCGGTGCGCCGCCGCTTCCCTGCCCGACCGCCACCTCCTGGAGGTCCTCGACGCCATCGGCCGCGCCTCAGAGTGAGGGCGGGGCGCGGAACGGGCCGCGCCCTCGGCACCACGGTACCCGGCAGAACGTCGAGGCCGCCGCTCAGCCCGTGGTCGCCGCGCCCCGGCATCGCGGACGCCCGGCCCGGTCGCGGCGGGCCCGCGCTCAGGCCGTCCCCGCCGTCGGACAGTTATCCACAGGCTGTGTCCACAGCCTTGTGCACACAGGTGCGCGAACCCGGCGATGGCGCCGTTCGGCCTGTGGACGCCCGTTTCCGCGCCGCTCCGGGCCGCCGGCGCGGGCTCGAGCCGACCCCGCGTCGTCCGACCCTCTTTACCAAAGTTCGAATCACCCCGTCAAATCGTTGGAATCCCGGGCCTTTCTGGAGGCGGCGGCGGAAGCGGGCCGACGGCGGGCTGCGCCACTGCGCCATTCGCCCCGCCTTCGGAGCCAGGGGCGACGGCGATCGGGGGTGAACATCCGGATCCGCGCCCCGGATCTTCGGGGACGAGGCAGTTATCCACAGGCCCGCGGGCCGTGTGGGAGTTATCGCCCGGTACTCCCCGGTACTCCCCGGCCGGCGACGCACTCCAGACCCTGGGGCGGATGGCGGCGTCCAGCGCCGGGGAGGCCGCGCCGATGGCGGCCGCCCGTGCCCCGTGACCGACTCGCGCCGCAGCTGCGGCGCGCGCGGGACCGCGCCCCCGGCCGGCGCCGCGCCGGGCCCCGCGGCGTCCAGCGCCGGGACGGCGCTCAGACCCTCGCCAGCGCGCCGATGACGGAGCGGAACAGGCGCAGCCCGTCGGTGCCCGTGCGCGGCCCCGCCTCGAGTCCGGGCCGAACCCCGGCTCGACGGCGTGCTCGGGGTGCGACATGAGGCCCACGACATTGCCGCGCCCGTTGCGCACGCCCGCGATGTCGTGCGCCGAGCCGTTGGGGTTGCCCCCACGTAGCGGAAGACGACCAGCCCCTCGCCCTCGAGGCGCTCGATCTCCTGCGGGAGGCCACGAAATTGCCCTCGCCGTTCTTGAGCGGCACGACGATCTCCTCGCCTGCCTCGAACAGGCCCGTCCAGGCGGTCGTCGTCGACTCCACGCGCAGGCGCTGCTCGCGGCACACGAACCTCTGGCGGTCGTTGCGGATGAGGGCGCCGGGCAGCAGGTGCGCCTCGGTGAGGATCTGGAAGCCGTTGCAGATGCCCAGCACCGGCATGCCCCGCCCGGCGGCTCCCGATCACCTCGTCCATGACGGGGGCGAAGCGGGCGATCGCGCCGCAGCGCAGGTAGTCGCCGTAGGAGAATCCGCCGGGCACGACGACGCCGTCCACGCCGCGCAGGTCCGCGTCCTTGTGCCACAGCGCCACCGGCTCGGCGCCCGCCAGGCGCACGGCCCGCAGCGCGTCGACGTCGTCGAGGGTGCCGGGGAAGGTGATGACGCCGATGCGGGTCACGCCGACGCCCCTCAGGCTCGTCGGCGCGCACGGCCACGACGTCCTCGATGATCGGGTTGGACAGGAGCGTCCGGGCGGCCTCTCGGCCGCGCTCCAGGTGGGCCCGTGTCACCGGGCCCGTCGACGCTCAGCTCGAAGCGGCGCCCCTGGCGCACGGCGGTGAACTGGTCGAAGCCCAGGCGGCAGGTCGGCGGCGACCGCCTTGCCCTGGGGGTCGAGGATCTCGGGCTTGGGCATGACCTCGACGACGATGCGTCCCATCGGTCCTCCTGGGTGCGGGGTGGAAGCGTCCGCGCCCACGTTACCCGGCCGCCTCAGGGTGTCCCAGCCAATCGCCCGCCAGGTGCACGGCCATGGCCCCGCCGACGGCCAGGCCCCCGTGCCCAGCAGCCACGGCGGCCCCAGGACCAGGGCGATGACGGCGCACACGACGGCGCCGGCCAGCATGAAGCCGCCCACCGCCCCGGCCACGCCTCGCGGGGCGTGGGAGGACTGGTCGAAGGTGGACGAGGCCCATGATCGGCGCCGGCCCCGGATCCATCTCCACCGGGGCGCCGGCCGTCTCCACCGCAATGCCCGCCGCAACGCCTGGAGCCCCCGCGGCACCGGCGGCGCCTCCCGTCGCCCCAGGAGCCCGGCGACCGGCGCCCGCGGGGAGGCGACGCGGGAGGCCGTCAGGGCCCGCGGCGGCGTCGATGGGCGCGGCGACCACCGCCCTCCTCGCGGCGCAGTGGGCTCCCGCCCGCCCAGGCAGAGGTAGCCGGCCGCGGAGACCAGCCCCGCCCCGCCCAGGACGACGACGAGCCACGGCGGCACCCACGGGTGCCCCTCCCCGGCGGCCGTGGCCAGGTTCATGGCCGACCACGTCGCCAGGGCCAGCCCCACCAGGGCGAAGGCGACGCCGCTGAGCGCTGCTTGCGCACGGCCACGGGCCAGGGCGTGCGGGCCCGCTGCCCGGGGGTCGGCGCGGCGCCGCCGGACCGCGCCCCACGCCCCAGTCGGGCCCCGTTCGGGAGCCGGCGACGGTGCGCGGCAACGGCGCCTGGCCCGCACCCGCAGCCGCGCTGAGCGGGGGCGTCCGGCCCGGACCCGGAGCCGCCGCCGGACCCGGAGCCGAGGCGCGCGGCTCCCTCAGTCGACGGGCCCGCGCTCCTCATCGGGCGGGCGGCCGGGCCGCGGCGGCGTCATCGCAGCACCTGCCCCAGGATCGAGGCCAGCCCCAGGGCCGCGAGCACGAATCCCAGCGCCCCGGCCAGCAGCTGGGCGACCCGCAGCAGGGCCTCCCCGTCGTCGTGCCCGCCAGGCGCTCGTCCGCCGCCCGTCCGACCCCGCTGGCCGCCAGCGCCGTGGTCACGGGCCGGAGACGACGTCGAGCGTGGTCAGCTCCCGCCGGCTCGACGCCCGGCACCGCCAGCGCCCCCGCGGTCGGGCGCGTCATGAGCGCGCCGGGCTCGGCCCTGGAGCGCCCGGCCGGGCCAGCCTGCCTCCCGCCCCGGGCGCTCTCGGCCCGGGCGCGCTCGGCCCGACGGCCCGCCCGGGCGCGGCTGCGCTCAGGCGCAGGCGCGGGGCGTTGACCACCACCGAGCGCGCCGGCACCCGCAGCGCGACCGCCAGGCCGGCCCCGACCAGGACCAGGGCCGCCCCGCCCAGCAGCCGGGAGACCCCCATGGCGCCCAGCGCGCTGCTGACGGCGGCCGCCAGCGCGAGCACGACGATGAGGACGATCACCACCAGGGCCACCACGAACCCGGGGCCGGGGGCGAAGGAGGCGGTCGGCTGCGGGGGCCGGGGGTCCTCGGAGGGCGGGTGGGGCGAAACCTCGTGCGGCGCGGTCAGGCGGGCGCCTCACAGGGCCAGGGAGGCGCCGGTGAGGCGCTCGTAGGCCTCAGGTAGCGGGCCCGGGTGCGCTCGACGACGTCGGCGGGCAGGGGCGGGCGGCCCTGCCCCGAGGCCCGGTCCCAGCCGGAGGCCGGGGAGGTCAGCCAGTCGCACGTACTGCTTGTCGAAGGAGGGGCAGGGCGGCCCGGGACCCAGGCGTCGGCGGGCCAGAAGCGGGAGGAGTCGGGGTGAGGACCTCGTCGCCCAGGACGAGCCCGCCGTCGGCCCCGGCGCCGAACTCGAACGGTGTCCGCCAGGATGATGCCGCGCTCGCGGGCGATGGCGGCGGCGCGCGAGTACAGCTCAGGGTGGTGGCGCGCAGGGGGCGGCGGCGACGTCGGCGCCGACCAGTCGACGACCCGCTCGAAGGGCGATGTTCTCGTCGGGCGCCCACGGCGGCCTGGCGGCGGGGGTGAAGATCGGCTCGGGGAGCCTGGAGGCCTCCGTCAGGCCCTCCGGCAGCGCGACGCCGCACGGACGCAGCTGCTGCCGGTACTCGACCAGGCCGGAGCCGGTGAGGTAGCCGCGGGCCACGCACTCGACCGGGTGCATCTCCAGGCGGCGGCAGATCATGCGCGCCCCGCCACCTGCCGGGGGACGTCCAGGCAGACCAGGTGGTCGTCGACGACGCCCTCCAGCCGCTCCAGCCACCAGACGGACATGGCGGTGAGCACCGGCCCTTGTCCCGGGACGGGGGTGGGCAGGACGTGGTCAGGCGCTGATGCGGTCGGAGGCGACGACGAGCAGGACGTCCCGCCCGGTCCACGGCCCGTCGTCGGCGGGGACGTAGACGTCGCGGACCTTGCCGCTGGAGAGGTGCCGCCAGCCGGGCAGGGGCGGGGCGGCGGGGAGGACGGGAGGGGCGCTGTCGCTCATGGGCCCATCCTGCCACCGGCGCCCGGCCGCTCAGCGGTCCGCGGCGATGTCGGTGCGCACCTGGGCGCCGTCGAGGTGGATGAGGCCGATCGCCTCGTAGGCGCGGGCGCGGGCGGCGGCGACGCTGCGCCCCGTGGCCACGACGGACGGGACCCGCCCGCCGGTGGCGATGAGCCGGCCGCGGTAGTCCCGGCCCGTGCCGGCGTGCAGGACGTGGACGCCGGGCAGGGGCCTGGGCCTGGCCGACGCCGGTGATCCGCCCGCCCCGGTCGACCTCGCCGGGGTACCCGGGGCGGCCAGGACGACGTCGACGGCGGCGTCGTCCGACCAGGTGGGGGCGAGGGGCCTCGTGGAGGCGGCCGGTGGCGGCGGCGTGGAGGAGCTCGGCCAGGGGAGGTCAGGCGCGCCAGGACCGCCTGGGTCTCCAGGGTCCCCGAGGCACATTGAACTCGACGACCCTCAGGCCCCTGCCCGGTCAGTGCCAGGCCGCAATGAGCAGGCCGATGAAGGTGGAGCCGCGCCGGGCCATCTCGTCGACGACCGGCTGGGCGATGGTCGGACGACCTGCTCGGTCAGGGTCCTGCGGCGCCCAGGTCAGCGGGCTGTAGGGCCCATGCCGCCGGTGTTGGGGCCGGCGTCGCCGTCTCCCAGGCGCTTGTAGTCCCTGGGCGGGCGCTGAGGGGACGACGGTGGCGCCGTCGCACACGCAGAACAGGAGATCTCCGCCCGTCGAGGTAGTCCTCGACGAGGACGCGCCCGCCTCCCGGGCCAGGCAGGCCAGGCCGTGGGCGAGGGCCTCGTTGCGGTCGGAGGTGACGACGACGCCCTTGCCGGCAGCAGGCCGTCGTCCTTGACGACGTGGGGGCGCGCGAAGCGGTCGAGGGCGGCGTCGAACTCCGGCGAAGGTGGAGCACACGGCGGCCTCGGCGGTGGGCACGCCCGCGGCGGCCATGACCTCCTTGGCGAAGGCCTTCGAGCCCTCCAGGCGGGGCGGCCTTTGGCGCCCGGCCCGAACAGGGGATGCCGGCCTCGCGCAGGGGCGTCGGCGACGCCGGCGACCAGCGGCGCCTCAGGGGCCGACGACGACGACTCGGCCCCATCTCGGCGGCGAGGGCGGTCACGTCGGAGGCGGAGGAGGGGTCGGCCTTGAAGGTCGTGGCGATCTCGGCGATGCCGGGGTTGCCGGGGACGACGACGAGTTCGGTGGTGGCAGGGTCAGCGACGAGGGCGCGGGCCAGGGCGTGCTCGCGCGCGCCGGAACCCAGAAGCAGGATCTTCACGGCGCCAGCCCAGATGATGAATGCCGCATCACCCCTCCGACCCGATGCAGCGCGTCCGATACCGATGGCCCGGGGCCGACGGCGATGGGCCGGGTGGGTCCGGCGGGCGGCACCCCGCACCCGCCCGGCAGGCCCCATGGGGAGATCGACCCTGACGAATCCGCGCGATGGCGCCATATGCTGGGGCGAGCAGATCGGCCGACAGGAGACGGAGGAGAGACGTGAACCGCACCGTGAACCCCGAGGCGCAGGTGGCCGACCGCGTGGCTCGCTCCCTGGGCACAACGCTCACTGAGGAGGGCGTGCACCGTTTTCCTGCTCGACGCCGCCGACATCCTGGGCACCGAGTCCTTCGCCGCCTACGGTCCGGAGCTTTTCTTCCGCTGGGCATGCGGAGACCGTTACGTCGAGGTCGTGCCGAATCCCTCGTCCTCGGATGAGGGATGTTCCCTGTACGTCATGTCTTTCGACCGCGAACGGGCTATCGACATTGCCGAGTACAAATGGTTCGATTACAGCGACATTGATGATCGGTACTATGTGTGGACGGCGGAGCTCGGAAGGACCGGGTTCAACGACTGGGGACCCGGCACTCATTACGCGGTCACCTGGGAGATGTTCGACGAGATCATCGCGGTCATCCTCCAGGCGCTGCCCGACAACCTGGCACTCATGCCGCCGCAGTGGCGCCGTCCTCTTACTCTCCGCTGGGACATGGGAGCCTCGGGCCTGGGTCTCGTCTCCTTCACCGGTACGGTCGAGGGCATCATGGTCACCGTCGAGTCCAGCGGGGAGAAGGTGCTCATCCCCCGAGCGCTCCTGGGGAGTCAGGTGAAGATGGGCGACGTCGTCGCTGGCCTCGCCGGGGCGGCCTCTGGCGGATATCCGCTTCGCCGGCTCCGAGGGCTTCGGCGACGCCCACCATCAAGCGTTGTACGTGGCGACCCCCAGCGGGAACGAGTCCGGTTGGGACAAGGACGTCGTCGAGTCCCTTATCCAGGAGCACGAGGAGGGGCGCCCTCGAGCGGCCATGACGATGGAGGACCTCCGGCAGCTGGCCGCAGCACCTGCGGCCGCGCCATCGGACGCCACTGTTGATGAACCCGAGCAGTCTCAGTCGCGCTGGACGACTGTGCCGATGAGGATCGGCCTGTCCATCCCCGCTGTCCTCCACGTCGTCGAACAGGTCATCGCGGGCGCCTCCATGAAGGATGTTCTGACGCGGCTCGGCGGGCAGTCGGGATTGCGGTGGGATGAGCCGGTTCTGAGAGGAGATGGTTGGTTCGCGAGTCCTTCCGGCGGTAAATGGGAGATCAAGGTGGTCACCGACCCGAAGGAGGATGAGGGGAATCTGTGCTTCGATAAGCGTCACGTGGCCGACTACGCCTGGCGGATCGCCCAGGCCCTGGAGCAGCGCTACGGCCCCCCGTACGGGATGCACACCACCAACGACGGATTCCTCAAGCGCCTGTTCCAGGTCGGAGACCACGGCGTCGAGGTGGAGGGCGGCTTCGACACTGTGACGGTCGAGATCGGCTCCTTCGAGACGCTCGCCCAAAAACTGGTGCGCTGGACTCTTCGCACTTTGAGGGTGCGGCACCCGCTCCTGCCCGGCAGGCCCACCCATGGGAGATCGACCCTGATGAATCCGCACGACGGGGTCATATGCCGGGGCGAGCAGATCGGCGAAGCAGCAGACGGAGGAGAGACGTGAACCGCACCGCGAACCCCGAGGTGGAGATGGCCGACCGCGTGGCCGCCCTGATGGGCACCACCCTGACCGAGGCCGACGTTCACCGTTTCCTGCTCGACGCCGCCGGCCTCCTGGGCACCGAGTCCTTCGCCGCGTACGGGCCCGACTTCGCTTCCGCTGGCGGCTCGGGAGCGGGTCGTCGAGATCGAACCGGACTACGGCCTCTGACTGGCGGAGTATCCTTGACGTGGACTCCTTCAACCCCGAGTACCCCATCTATACCGACGAGTATGAGAGCTTCGAGTGGGCCGACGCCGCGGACTACCCGTACCTGTGGACGGTGGAGCTGGGAGGGACCCCGTTCAACGACTGGGAACCCGGAGAGGCCTACATCGTCAACTGGGACATGTTCTGAGGAGACCAGGGCGAAGACTCTCGGCGGCCTTCCCGACAACCTGGCCCTCATGCCGCCGCAGTGGCGCCGCCCCTTCGCCCTCCGCTGGGACATGGGGAATCCGGACTGGGGAATCGTCTCCTTCACCGGCTCAGTCGAGGGCCTCACGGTCACCGTCGAGGTCCAGCGGGGAGCAGGTGCTCATCCCCGCGGTCTCCTCGGCAGCGAGCGAAGCCGGATCAGCATGCGCGACGTCGTCGCCGGTCTGGCCGGCGGGCGCCCTCTCATGGAGATTCGCTTCGCCGGCTCCGAGGCTTCGGCGACTAGCGGCCTTCTCGCCGCCAGCCCCCAGCGGGGACGAGGACGATATGGACAAGGACGACATCGAGTTCCTTCTGAGGATCGGGGACGGGACGAGCCCGGGCGCGCGATGACGATGGATGAGCTTCGTCGGCGCATCGCCGCGCTCGCCGCGACCGGTACGAGCAATCAGCCGTCCCTCCAGCCTCGGGTGGAATGGGAGATCGTACCGATGCGAATCGGACTGACCATTCCCCAGATCCTCTCCATCGTCGAGCAGGTCCTCGACGGCACCGCCGTCAAGAGAGTCCTCAGGCGGCTTGGCGGTCGCCCTGAGCATCCGGATGCTCTGCCCCGTCCTGCGTGGAGACGGCTGGCTCGCGGAACGTTCGCACTTCACCGGCATCTGGAGTATTGAGGTGGTGACTGAGCCGAAGGGGAGGCGGCTGCGCTTCGACGATCGCCACACGGCCGACTACGCCCGGCGGATCGCCCAGGCCCTGGAGCAGCGCTACGGATTCCCGTACGGCATGCGCACCGACAACGACGGATTCCTCATGCGCCTGTTCCAGGTCGGGGACCACGGCGTCAAGGTGACGACGGGATTCAGCTCGGTGGAGGTCGAGATCGACTCCTTCGAGACCCTGCTGCGGGATTCGTACGGGTACTGAGGAGCTGGCCGCCTCCTGCTCCCGGGGTCCAGGTCGGAGTCTCAGGCGGGCTCGGGCGGGTTCCTGGGCGCGCAGGCTTCGGCCTCGGGCGTCGCCGGGGCGGAAAAGGTGGCCGGCGCGTGACTTCCGGAGGCGCGGCAGTCCTTGCGCGCTCGGGGAATGGCGTCATTGCGCCGCTTTTCGGGACAGGAGGTCCGCAGGACGGAAGGTGAAAGATACGCGCCGGCCACCTTTTTCGGGATCGCCGGACTGCCCGTCCCACCCGGTTCACCCGCATCCACGGTGAGACGAACGGGGCGGAAGAGACGAGTGGGATGGCGGGCCTACGCGCAGCGGCACCCGCGGGCCCGTCCGCGCCCGCGTCCGCTACGCCCTTTTCACTCTGCTACGCCCCTTGACCCTCCACTGTACGAGAAAAGGGAGCGCAGCAAAGGGTGAAGAGGCGCGTAGCAGACGGCAGAGCGACCCCGCGTGACCCCGGGGCCACCGGTCAGAAGCCGCCAGCCCGGCCGTGGCCAGGACCCCGCGGCTCCGGCCGCCGGTCAGAAGCCCCACACGCCGCCGGCCAGGACCCTCGCGACACCGCCACGCCGACAGCCCCGCACCGCAGTTTCTACCGGAGAAGACTCATGAAAAACGAATCCCCTGCCCGCGGGCACTCGGGAGTGGTATCTTATGCATGTCACCGGATCAAGTTCCGGTAGAACAGACGACGGACGACGGCACGGAATGTCATCTCGTTGAACGGCAGCGAGAAAGGAAACCCCATGAGGGGCTACGCAATGCTCCGTATCGGCGAGTCCGGATGGATCGACAAGGAACGACCCGAGTGCGGGCCGCTGGACGCGATAGTCAAACCGCTGGCCATCGCCATCTGCACCTCCGACATCCACACCCTGTGGGAGGGCGCCATCGGCGACAGGCACAATATGATCCTCGGGCACGAAGCCTGCGGCGAGGTCGTCGAAGTCGGCGAGCTCGTCAAGGACTTCAAACCGGGCGACCGGGTGCTGGTGCCCGCCATCACCCCGGACTGGAACTCCCTGGAGGCCCAGGCCGGCTACTCCATGCACTCCGGCGGCATGCTGGCCGGCTGGAAGTTCTCCAACTTCAAGGACGGCGTATTCGGCGAGGTGTTCCACGTCAACGACGCCGACGGCAACCTCGCGCACCTGCCCGAGGGCATGTCCGTGGTGGACGCCTGCATGCTCTCCGACATGGTGCCGACCGGCTTCCACGGCGTGGAGCTGGCGGACGTGGAATTCGGCGACGTCGTCCTGGTCGTGGGCATCGGCCCCGTCGGCCTCGATGAGCGTGGCCGGCGCGAACCCTGCGCGGCGCGTCGCGCATTCTGGCGGTGGGCACGCGCCCCAAGTGCATCGAGGTCGCCAGGGGCTACGGCGCCACCGACTTCATCTCCTACAAGGAGGGACCCATCGCCGACCAGGTGCTGGCGCTCACCGACGGCAAGGGCGTGGACAGGGTGGTGATCGCAGGCGGCAATAACGACACCTTCATCGAGGCCGTCAAGGCGGTGAAGCCCGGCGGCAGGATCGGCTGCGTGAACTACCTCGGCTCCGGCGATTACGTGCGCATCCCGCGCGTCGAGTGGGGCGTGGGCATGGGCCACAAGCAGATCAACGGCGGGCTGATGCCCGGCGGCCGACTGCGCATGGAGAAGCTGGGCGCGCTGGTGGCGTCCGGGCGCCTGGACGTGCACCCGCTGGCCACGCACATCTACCACGGCTGGGAGGAGGTCGAGCCGGCGCTGCTCTGCATGCGCGAGAAGCGGCCCGACCTCATCAAGCCGGTCGTGGTGCTGGAGGAGTAGCGCACCGCCGTCGGCCCCGCGCACTGCGACGGAGGGCGGCCTGAGGGTCGCGGACGGACGCCTGACGTCGGCCCCGCACTGCGGCGGGCGGCGGGGCGACGAGCGGCCGAGTGAAGCCGCGGCGCCGTCGGCCCCGCCGCTGCGCGCGGTGCGGGGCCGACGGCCGGAATCTGAGAGCGGGGTCCCGCCGGCGAACCGGCGGGACCCCGTCGAGTCCCTGAGGAGTCAGAGTTGCAGGAGAGCAGACCCCCTGAGTCAGGAGCAGACCCCGTCAGGGCTCTTGGCGCCTTGGCGATGCGCTCGCGGAACCTGGCCAGCTGCTCGGTGATGGCGGCCGGGATCCTGTCGCCGAACTTCTTGAAGTACTCCTCGGTGTCGTCCATCTCGGCGGCCCAGGCGTCGGGGTCGATGTCGTACATCTTGTCCCAGGCGGCCCTGTCGACGTCGATGCCCTCGAGGTTGAAGTCCTCGAACTTCGGGTACAGCCCGGTCACGCCCTCGACGGCCTCGACCTCGCCGCCGGCGCGAGCGCACGATCCAGTCCAGGACGCGGAGTTGTCGCCGTAGCCGGGCCAGATGAACTTGCCGTTCTCGTCCTTGCGGAACCAGTTGACCTGGTAGACCTTGGGGAACTTGTCGCCCAGCTCCTTCTGCATCTCGAGCCAGTGGCCCCAGTAGTCGGCCATGTTGTAGCCGCAGAAGGGCAGCATGGCGAAGGGGTCGTGGCGCAGGGACCCGACCTTGGCGTCCAGGGCGGCCGCGGTGACCTCGGAGGCCACGGAGGCGCCGATGAACACGCCGTGGGCGGGCTCGTACTGCTCGGCGACCAGCGGCACGTTGGTGGCGCGGCGCCCGCCGAACAGGACGGCGTCGACGGCCACGCCCTCGGGGGCCTCCCAGTCGGGGCAGATGATCGGGCACTGCGAGGCGGGCGTGGTGAAGCGCGAGTTGGGGTGCGCGGCCTTCTTGCCGGCCTCGGCGTCGGCGGGCGTGTAGTCGTTGCCCTGCCAGTCGATGAGGTGGTCCGGCAGCGGGGCGTCGATGCCCTCCCACCACACGTCGCCGTCGTCGGTCAGGGCGACGTTGGTGAAGATGGAGTTGGCCTTCATGGTCTCCATGGCCATCGGGTTCGTCTTGTAGGACGTGCCCGGGGCGACGCCGAAGAAGCCGGCCTCGGGGTTGATGGCGCGCAGGCGGCCGTCGGGGCCGGGGGCGCATCCAGGCGATGTCGTCGCCGACGGTCTCGACCTTGTAGCCGGGGATCGTGGGCTGGAGCATGGCGAGGTTGGTCTTGCCGCAGGCGGACGGGAAGGCGGCGGTGACGTGGTACTGCTTGCCGGTGCTCTCCTGGGTCAGGCGCAGGATGAGCATGTGCTCGGCCATCCAGCCGTCGCGGCGGGCCATGGTCGAGGCGATGCGCAGCGCGTAGCACTTCTTGCCCAGCAGGGCGTTGCCGCCGTAGCCGGAGCCGTAGGACCAGATCTCGTTGGTCTCCGGGAACTGGGTGATGTACTTCTCATCGTTGCAGGGCCAGGCGGTGTCCTTCTCGCCGGGCTGGAGGGGCGCGCCCACGGAGTGCACACAGGGCACCCACGTGCGGCCCTCGGCGATGAGGTCCATGGCGGCCGAGCCCATGCGCGTCATAATGCGCATGTTGCACACGACGTAGGGCGAGTCGGTGATCTCGATCCCCAGCTGGGAGATCGGACCGCCCAGCGGGCCCATGGAGAAGGGGATGACGTACATCGTGCGGCCCACGTAGGTGCCGTCGAACTTCTCGTGGAGGATCTTCTTCATCTCCGCCGGGTCGTACCAGTTGTTGGTCGGGCCGGCGTCCTCCTCCTTCTCGGAGCAGATGAAGGTGCGGGACTCGACGCGGGCGACGTCGCTGGGCAGTGAGCGCGCCAGGAAGGAGTTCGGGCGCTTGTCGGGGTTGAGGCGGGTGAACATGCCCGACTCGACCATCTCGGTGGTCAGGCGGTCCCACTCGGCGTCGGAGCCGTCGCAGAAGTGCACCTTCTCCGGCTTGCCGAGCTCGGCGAGGCGGACGACGAAGTCGATGACGTCCTCGGGGGCGTTTGCGGGCGCCGCGGCGCGGACATCCTGCGCAGACACAGTCATATATGAGTCCCTTCCTTGGAATCTTGCTGGCTCTTGCGGTCGGGGCCATCCTCTCTCACAACGGCTCCGAGGGCACATCCCCCTTAGGTCCCAGCGGGTCCCCGGAGGCCCCCGCCACGGCGGGATCCCCGCCGTCTGACGCCGATTGCGGGCGGTTCGGGAGGCCGACGGCGGACGGTTCCGCCAGGAGTGAAGGGTTCTGGGCTAGCGTCGGGGATGACCGTCCCGCTCTCCGCCCCCTCCGTCCGGCGCCGCCTCGCCGTCGTCGCCGCCTGCGCCGCGGCCGCGGCGCTGACCGCCGGCTGCACCGCCCACATGGACATGACGATCTCCCCGGCGGACACCTACGACGTCGTCATGGAGATGCGCGACACCACCGGGACGGTGTTCACCGCCGACACGGACTGCTCCGCTTTACGCCGACCCCGCGCTCGTGGGCGAGTTCCGGGGCGCGCAGGTGAGTGCGAGGGCCATCGGGTCGGTCGACGACGACGACGGGGTGGGCTGCGAGGTGCGGGTCGCCGGGGTCGCGGTGCCCGGGGCCTCGCAGGCCCCGCAGGGCGCCCGGCCTCGTCGTGCACGACGGCGACCTGTCGTCGTCGACCTCACCGCCCTGGCCGCCGGGCTGACGGGCGGCGGGGCGTCCAGGGCCGCCGGCGGGAGGAGAGACGGCGCTGGCGGGGAGGACGCGCGAGCGCCGAGGCGCCGGTCCCTGCCGGGGAACGGGGCGAGCGGCGCGCGCGCCGGAGGCGCCGGCGCGGGCTCCGGGGCGACGGGTTTCGCTGAACGGCGTCGTCGATGCGCGCGTGACGGTCTTCTTCCCGGGGGCGGTCGTCGACGCCGGCGGGGGCCGGGTCAGCGGCTCGAGCGTCACCTGGACCGACCCCGACGTCCTGGCGGCCGGGGTGCGCGCCACCGGTTACGCGACGAGCAACGCGGGCCTGAGCGTCTGGGACCGCTTCTCGGCGTGGATCATCGGCGGCGTGGTCGCCGTCGGCATCGGGGTCGGCGCCGCGGCCTGGCGCCGTCGCCGCGCCCCGTCCGGCTCGAAGGACCGGTCCGGTCCGAAGGGCTCGCCGCGGTCGAAGAGCCCGTCCGGTTCGAAGGGGAAGAAGAAGGGGAAGGGCCGACGGAACCGGTAGATCCCTCGGCGGGGATCGGCCGATCCATGGAGCGGATGGGGAGCATTCCCCATTGCCACGGCGACTGCCCGGTTGGATAGGAGCGGACTCTTTCGTAGACTCTTGGCACGAGTATGCCCTCCCGTTCCTCCTTGCGCCGTATCGGCGCCCTCGTGATCATCCCGATGATCATGCTGCTGGGCGCCTGCGGCGCGAAGACCGATCTCAAGATCCACGACGACAAAGTCGATATGACCATCTTCATGTGGGACTCCACGGACCGGCTGACCAAGGACAGCTGCTCCGAGAGCAGCCACAGTCAGACCAACATCCCCAAGGGCACGAAGGTCACTTACAACTTCACCGAGCACGACTCCGAGCACGACGGGCACCCGTCCTGCGAGATGAAGGCGACCGACATCCCGCTCTCGCAGTTCGACGGCAAGGGCGGCAGGCGGCCAGAGCGGCTCCTCAGGGGAAGCGATCAAGATCACCCACGAGAACGGCCACTACGACGTCACCGTGCCGCTGGGCGAGATGGACGACTCGCAGCAGCAGCAGATGAAGCAAGCCGGAGTTGAGGCCAGCGTCTCGGTCACCTTCCCCGGCAAGGTGACTGAGGCCTCGGGCAACGCCGAGAAGAAGGGCAATACCGTCACCTGGACCAACGTCCTGGATGAGAAGGGGAGCTCCACGCCGTCAGCGAGGACAGCGCAGGGGCTTTCGGGGTGCCGACTGGCTGTGGATCATCGTGGGCGGAGCGGTCGTGCTGGTCGTCATCCTCGTGGTCGTCATCATCGTCGCGAAGTCCGGCAAGAAGAGTCGGCCGCACCCGGCGCGCCCGGCGGCTACCGGGTCAGCCCTGGCTGGCCAGCCCGCATGCCTCGGCCCGAGCCGGGCTACCCCCAGCGCCGGGCAGCCGGGCTGCCCCCAGCAGCAGTACCCCGGCCAGCCGGGCCAGCAGGGTACAACCCCAATGGTCCGCACTGAGCACCGACTGATCGTCTATCGCCCTCTCCTCCGCCCCGGTCCGTGCCCACGGGCCCGGGGCGGCAGGCGATCACTCTGAGGCGCAACCTTCTCACCGCCTCGACCTCGAGTACGGGCGGAACGGACTCCGCTTCCCCGCCAGAACCGGAGCCGTCGCCGCGGCCTCGCGGCGCCCTCCCGGGGCCCCGCGATGATCCCGCCGCTCGCCGTCAGCGGAGAGACCGCCCGACGTGATCTCAGCGTCGGCCGGGCTGTCGACAGTGCACGCGCTCTACGGGCCCACGACAGGCCCACTGGGCCGGGACGCTGCAGGGCTCACGATGCGGCCCCGCCGACGCCCAGTCGATACCGACGACGATCTGCTCTCTCCGCCCGGATGCCGTAGTGCGCCCCGTCGAGACCATCAGCCCGTCACCAATCCCGAGCGGTGGTCACCTCCCGCCACTCGCGACGCATGGCGCACGACTCCGTTGAGGGAGTGCGCCCGCCTCGAAGGCACGGCCGGTGCGGACAGGCCCCCTGGGGTCCGCACGGTCGCAGCATCGTCCAGGGAGGAGCGGTGCCTGCCGCCTCTAAACAATCACACCCATTGAGTCGGCTCGTTGTCATAGACTCGCAAATGTGAGTACCATGCTCTCCTGCGCGCCCTCGGCACGCTGGTGACCCTGTCCGCCCTCGTCCTCCTCGGGGACGCGGGCCTGTCCCCCACCGCGTCCGCCGCCGACTCTCCCTCGGGGACCGCCGATATCAAGCTCGTCATCTACGAGAACAAGACCTCCGATCCAGCATCTCTATAAAGGTTTCGGGGCTGTCTCCCTCCAACTACTGCACCGAAGAGCACCTCGGCAACGAATACGACATCAAGATGGAGGGCGACACCTGCATCATCGGCGCATACGGAGTCGGCATTGATGACATGAGCGGCGGAAGCTGACCATCGACCACAGAGACGATGTTTTCGATGTGAACATGAGCGACTTCAGCAGTTTCGACGACTATGAGAGCACGAGTCTGACCATGGTATTCCCCGGCAAGGTCACCGATGCCGACAGCAACGCGAAGGTGGACGGCAATACCGCCAAATGGTCGACGTCGTCTCCCTCGGATCCGCTCACGCCGAGAAGGACACCCCCGGGACCCGACTCCAACCTCAGTAGTGGGGGCAGAACCAGGCGCGAGGCAGCGATGAGGAGGACAGCGGGCCCTCGTTGCTGCCTGTGGATTCTCCTCGGGCCGTCGCCGTCTGGCCGTCACCGCCACCGTCGTCGTCTCACGCCATGAACAATTCGAAGAAAAGGGCTCGCCGCTCAGGGCGCCTATCCCGGCGCGCCGCAGTACACGCAGTACCCGACCCAACCTGATTATCCGGTGGCAGCACGGCCCAGCCGGACTACGATTCAGAGTCGGACTCATGCACCGACCAGGCAGGTCCCGCTGTCTCAGGCGGAACGGATACGACCTTCGCAGTACGCCCCGACCCGGCAGGTAGCGGGCCGAGGCGGCTACGACCCTCCGGACAGTCCGAGGGTTACGACCAAACCGGGTCCGCAGCAGTCCCTGCAACCCCTTCTTCTGGACAGCCCGCTGCGACCCCCGGCAGCCACCAACCCGCAGCAGCCTCACAACTTAATGACGAGTAGTGAGCCTTTCTCACCAGGAAAGCTCCCCTGACCGGTCGGGATCGGCGTGATGTGCTGGGCGCGAGTGCGGAGTGCGCGGTGGGCTCCTGGGCGTCCAGACGCGTGTCCGAATCTGTTGCAAAGGCGTCCCGCCGATCCGCAGCGGACAAAAAGCGCGGAATATCAACGATTCTCTTCGGCGCTTCGGCGCGATCCGGACCTTTGCAACAGATTTGGACAAACGACGCACCATGCGGGTCTCCCTGCGCGGACGGCGGCTGCGGAGATCACCCGCTCACGCCCCCTGGCCGCCCCTCACCCGACGCCCGGACGCCGAAACGCACTTTGCACTCGAGCGGGCACATAACCGCACATCCGGAGGGCAGAATGCACATCTCGACGAGTGCAGGGGCCAGACCCCGCTCCACCGCCCCGGACGGCTTCCGTCCGCGCCGCCCCGTGCCGACCCCGATCCACGGACTACGACCCCTGGTGAAAAGGCTCAGTGAGACGAGCGCCCACCGCCAAGGGCGCCGACCACGACTCATCACGCAAAGCGGGAGGATCAGCGGCGTCACGTCCCTCATCCTCATCCGCAAGAAGCGGGGGAGACCAGTGCCGGTACTCAGCCGAGACGCGGCCCGCCCGCGCAAGCCCTCGTCTTGACGCCGCTCCAGTCGGGCTATCGCGCCCATCGGCGTGCAGCAGCCCTCACAATCGCAAGTCCGGCTACGACCCCAGCTCTCTCAGTCCGGCTACGGTCAGTCAGCCGCAGCCCCACAACCCCGACGGACAGTACTGAACTGAGTCCGCTGCGACTCCGCCTGGTCCCGCGGGGCGTCCGCCCCGGACCGACGGCCTCGTGGGACGCGCTCCCCCGTGTCGATGATCACTTCAGGTTTTCGGTATCACGATCACCCGTGCAGACTAGGGGGCTATGAGACTCCCATCCAGTCCCGCGCCGCCTCGTCGCGGGTCGTCCCGCCATCCTCACGGTCCTCGCGAGCCTCGGCCTCGCCCCCACAGCGCCGCGGCATCCTCATCCAACGACATCTCGCTCGCCTTCGAGTTTGAGATCCACAAGAATCACTACCGTCGACGTAACCACGATCAGGGCGAGGGCGAGGACGTCGGTTTCGAGTTCCAGTTGCGACGTCGGACAACATCAAGGACAGCTTTCGGCGACGACGCGTCAAGGTCAACGCCAAAAGTGGCGACGGCGGGAACTCCTGCACGTCACGCTCGACCGCGCACGACTACAAGAAGTTTGTCAGCGAACAACATGCCTGGCGTGAGATCACCCACGATAATAAGTCCAAGGTCCTCACCTTTCGAGGATGTAGCAAGTCTGGCTTCGACTCCGACAACCGGGTGCCGTCTGGCGTGCACCTTCCCCGGCAGCGTCTCCGGCGTCTCCGGCGACGGCAAGGAAGTCCGGAGCACCCGCCACCACCGAACAACGCCCAGTGACGAGGACAGCATCTCACCCGCCAAAGGGCGCCGACCTGCGTCTCGCCCTGTCTCGCGATCACATCATCATCGTCGTCGTCATCGCGGCCATCATCGGCGGAGGCGTGCGCGCGCTTCATCATCATCCGCAAGTAGTTAGGCGAAGGCAGGCATCGCACCCGGATACCCCGCCGGGCCAGCAGCCCGACGCTCCCTGACCGGGCCACGCCCAGCCTCCGGACAGGCCCCCGCACCGCACACAGCCGAGTACTACGCCCAGCCTCGCAGCAGGCCCTACACCCTCAGTCAGCCTCATAGCCCTCAGCAGCCCCTACAACTCCCGCAGCAGGGCGCGGGACATCTGGTTACAACCCTGGCGGCGGCCAGTACTGACCGACGCCGCACCCTCTCACCTGCGACCCGACACTCCACGCCGCCCCGGCCTCATCCGCTCAGGGCCGGTAGCATTCTACTCGAGCCACTCCATCCGTGCAGATAATTCTCCCGAGCACTCTCACTGCGTCCACGATCACCCGTAGAGCCGAGGATCATGAACCTCCACCTGCCTGCGCCGCCTGGCCGCGCTCGTCCCGCCGTCCTCATTCGGTCCTCGCAGGCCTGGAGGCCTCGCTGCACCCACCGCCTCCGCGGACACCTCGACGACTCGCTCAGTTACGGGGTTCGAGATCCACGAGACGATGACGTTGTCGATCTCACCATGACCAGGAAGTGGGATGACGCTTGGCTCGAAATCAGATTGCGATCCCGACGACATCCGAGAACGTCTTCGACACGATGACGACGTCGAGACAGCGTCAAAGGCGGGCGACGGCGTGAGACTCCGACGGTCACGAGCAAGGGAGACGTACTGTCCAAGAGTTCGACAACCTCACGGCGCGGAGATCACCCACGAGGACGATCGTCCTTTCACCTTTCTGGAGATGTCACGCCTCGGCTCGAGCTCTATCGACCAGGCGACGGTCAAAGGTGACCTTCGGCGGCGTCTCCAAGGTCTCCGGCACGACGGCAAGAGTCCAGGGCACCGCCACCTGGAAACTAACGCTCCAGGACGAGGACGGGCACTCCTCACCGCGATAGGCGCGGACCACGCTTCATCGCACAATACATCGAGATGATCGCTTCATCGCGCGCGATCTCGGAGAGACATAACGACGCCAATCTGTCATTCTGCCTGCAATTACTGCATTATTGTTCTCGTGCTACGTGACCATTGGGCGCTGCGACGCGCCCATCATCATCCTGCCAGGAAAGCGGGCGAAGACCGGCATCGCACCCGGATACCTCAGCCGGGCCAGCAGCCCCACAGGCAACCCCAGCAGTCTCTACATTCTCAGCCGGGCTACGGCCAGCCCGGACAGGCCCTCGCCTCGCCCCGCCCACGGGTTACTACGCCCAGCCCGGCGCACAGCATCCACAGCCCCAGTCAGATTCGACGATCAGCCGGGTCAACAGCCCCGCAGCCCCGGCGGACAGCACTGAACCGAGTCCGCCGTCCCGACTCCGCCCGTCCCCTGTGGCGATCGAGCTCTCCGGATTTTTTGACATCCACGATCGCCCGGTAGGCTGGAGCCTATGAGACTTCCATCCGTCCTGCGCCGCCTCGTGTCACGGTCGTCCCAGCTATCCTCATGGTCCTCGCGAGCCCTCGGTCTCGCACCGGCCGCCTCTGCGGCCTCCTCCGACGACACCTCCGCTCAGCTACGAGTTTGAGGTTCACGAGAACGACACCGTCGACATCACCATGCATCAGAAGGGTGAGGACGCCGGCTCCGAAGTCCGCTGTGACGCCGACGACATCAGGACAGCTCTTCGGCGATGACGACGTCAAGGTCAACGTCAAGAGTGGTGACAGTGGGAACTCCCTGCACAGTCACGATCACGGGCATGACTATCCAGTCAACAACAACACGTCCGCGGAGATCACCCACGAGACGTCACGTCCTTCACCTTCAAGATGAACATGCCTCCGGCTCAGTCCATCGACCAGGTGACGGTCAAGGTGACCTTCCCCGGCAGCGTCTCCAAGGTCTCCGGCGACGGCAAGAAGTCCGGGAACACCGCCACCTGAACAACGCCCAGGGACGAGACGGAGGCTCTCACCGCGAGGGCGCCGACCACGGCTCGCCCTGTTCATGCATCCTCATCATCGTCGTCGTCATCGCGGCCATCGGCGGAGGCGCCGCGGCCTTCATCATCATCCGCCAGAAGCGGGCGAAGGCATCAGCATCCAGGAGCGGGCATGGTCAGCTCCAGCAGCCCGGCTACCGGGTCAGCCCAGCCGCTGCCCTCAGCCCGGCCGGCTGCCCGGCTCAGCCCGGGTCGCTCCTCCAGCCCAGTGCCCGGCTCGCAGGCCTCAGCCCTCAGTCGACAGCCGGGCTACAGCCCCCCAGCAGCCTCACAGCAACTAACCCAACGGCCCGGTGACCGACTAGCATCCGCCGATCAGCGCGACGGACCCGGCACCTCGCAGAGGTGCCAGGGGCCCTCGCCGCCGACTCTCGCCCGCGTCGACCGATCCGGCGCCGGGGTCCGCAGTCGGGCGCGGGCGCCGCCCTAGGCGGGCTCCAGCGGAGCAGCGCGTGCGGGTGATGGTGGCCTCCCGGCCCGGCCGACGCCGATCGCGGAGACCCGGCAGCAGGCCAGCTCCTCGATGCGCTCCACGTAGTCCCGCGCCGCCCGGGGCAGGTCGGCGAAGCGGCGCGCGCCGGTGATGTCCTCCGCTCCAGCCGGGCAGCTCTCGTAGACAGGCCTGGCGTGGTGGAAGTCCGTCTGCGTCAGCGGCATCTCCGCGCTCACCTCGCCGTCGACGTCGTAGGCCACGCACACGGGGATGGTCTCGCGCCCGGTCAGGACGTCGAGCTTGGTCATGACCAGGTCGGTGAGCCCGCTGACGCGGGCGGCGTAGCGGGTGACGACGGCGTCGTGCCAGCCGCAGCGGCGCGGGCCGCCCGGTGGTCACCCGTACTCCCCGCCCTCGGCGCGCAGGCGCTCCCCGCCGCGCCGGGCAGCTCGGTGGGAAGGCCCCTCCCCACGCGGGTGGTGTAGGCCTTGACGACGCCGACGACGGAGTCGATGCGGGTGGGGCCCACCCGTGCCGGTGCAGGCCCCGCCGGCGGTCGGGTTGGAGGAGTGACGAAGGGGTAGGTGCCGTGGTCGATGTCGAGCATGGTGGCCTGACCCGGCCTCGAACAGGACGGTCTTGCCGGCGTCGAGGGGCCCTCGTTGAGGACCAGCGAGCAGTCGATGACCATGGGGCGCACGCGCTCGGCGTAGGGACAGCAGATCGTCGGCGACGGCGTCGGGGTCGATGGCGGGGCGGTTGAAGATCTTGAGGAACAGGCCGTTCTTCTGGTCCAGGGCGGAGTGGACCTTCTGGCGCAGGATCGACTCGTCAGAGGTCCTGGACCCTGATGCCCACGCGGTTCATCTTGTCCGCGTAGGTGGGGCCGATGCCCCGGCCGGTGGTGCCCAGCCCGGCGCTCGCCCAGGAAGCGCTCGGTGGTGCGGTCCAGCACCCGGTTGTAGGAGGGATGAGGTGGGCGGAGGCGGAGATCCTCAGGGCGAGGCGTCCCTGCCGCGGGAGGCGATCTCGGCGATCTCGAGAAGAGGACCTCCAGGTCCACCACCACGCGTTGCCGATGACGGGGGTGACGCCAGGGGGTGAGCACGCCGCCGGCAGGAGGTGGAGGGCGAAGGCCTCGCCGTCGATGACGACGGTGTGCCCGGCGTTGTTGCGCCGTTGAACCTGACGACGAAGTCGACGTCCCGACCGAGCTGGTCGGTCGCCTTTCCCTGCCCTCGTCGCCCCACTGGGCTCCGACGACCACGACGGCTGGCATAGCTGCTCCTGATTCGCTGATGGCGCGGCGATGGGCGCGCCGCCGGTCAGCCTACCGGAGACGCGGGACGGCGGGCCCCTGGCGTCCGCCGCCGGACCCGCCGGGCCCGGCTGCTCGCGGGGCGCCCCGGACGGACCGCGATCCGCCCTGAGGGGCCGGAGCCGTTGACGCCGCCGCCCCGTTTTGATAACACTGTTACCAGCACAGTGAGGGACGGAGCCCGCATGAACTACAACTCCGACCGGACCAGGGCGCATCCTGGACGCGGCCCTGGCCGAGTTCCGCGAGCACGGGTACGAGCGGGCGGGCCTGCGCCGCATCGCCGCGGCCGCGCGGGTCACCACGGCGCCGTCTACAACCACTTCGGCGGCAAGGGAGGGCCTGTTCGACGCGCTCGTGGGCGAGCGCCGCCGAGCTCGTGGACGCGTGGACGGCCGGGCGGGACGACGGCGCCCCGCGCCCCGGACGACCGGGGCAGTCGCCGCAACGGCGGTCCCTGCAGATCCCGGACGGCGGGCGGCCGCCGGGGACGCCCGTCGGGAGCGGGGCGGCTCCCGCGGCTCCCGGGCGGCGGACGGGCGCGACCCGCACCGCCCACTGCGCCGCCCGCACCGGCCGCGTCCTCGCCCTCGTCTACGCGCGCCCCGAGATCTTCGAGGTCCTCCTGTGCCGGGCCCGGGGCACCGACTACGAGCACCTGCCCGAACGGCTGGCGCGGATCGAGGCGGAGGGCCTACCGCCGTCTGCCCGGGATCACCGACTCCCCGGCCGACCGCCTCCTCGTGCGCACGCTGGCCGCCGGCGGCGTCGAGGCCCTGCGCGCCGCCCTGGAGCACCGCCTCACCCGCTCCGAGGCCCAGCGGTACATGGAGAGGATCGCCCGCTTCCGCCTGGCGGGCTGGGCCGGGCTCCTCGGCCCGACGACCGCCCGGGCGCCCGGAGACAGGGGAGCGCTCATGATCATCGACTACCGCACTGGGACGCCTCATCGCCCAGAGGGTCGCACGCGCGACCGACGGCGCAAACGTCCTGCAGATCCTCGGCATCCCCTACGCCCGGGCGGGCGCTTCCGCCTCCTGTCCCCGTCAGGGGCTCCCGACGGCGGCGCGCCCGCCAGTGCGCCCGTCAACACTCGGCTACGGCACCTGCTTCCCCAGCGCCTCGCGCCCCTGAGCGGTCAATCTCGCCCTGCGGCACTTCCAGCTGCGGCCGGAGTGGCAGCCGCGCGGCGACGTCGCCGGCGAGGACTCCCTGCGCGTCAACGTCTGGACCCTCGATGGGCGGCGCCCCAGGCCGTCCTCGTCTTCATCCACGGCGGGACTGCGGCTCGGGGACGCTGCCGGTCTACAACGGCGCGCACCTGGCCGGGCAGGGCGTCGTCGTCGTCACCGTCACCTACCGCATCGGGGCGTTCGGGCACCTGCGTCGTCGACGGCGGGA
>BNJU01004421.1_pt1 | contig 39726 bp, 65 predicted proteins | sample 8539281 | NCBI WGS metagenome assembly BNJU01 (sample SAMD00202456, study PRJDB9452) | human saliva metagenome | isolation source: human saliva | place: Japan
GACGATTATGGCAAACCATTCCGGTGAATTTATTGATTCTCCTTATTCCAGAACGGAAATCTTTCCGACAACCCCATTCACAAAGACATGGTGTGGGCAGCACGGAAGGCAAACTGGCTTCACTAGGAACGTCGTTTTGGATGCCGATAAGAAAAATCATCGGTTCTTTTGCAGGAGATATGGAAGAAGCGCACAAAGTGGGTATGACTTTGTGGAATCCCTCGAACAGTCCATAAGATCCTTCTGAAATTGTTATTTCTACAAATGGCGGATATCCTCTGACCAGAACATTTACCAGGCTGTTAAGGAATGACCGCGGCGGAAGCCACGAACAAAGAGGGCGGTACCATCATCATGGTAGCCGGTTGTCGGACGGACATGGCGGAGAAGGTTTTATCACAAACATCGCCGACGTGAAGGATCCGAAGGAATTCCTGGAGAAAGCCACTCAATACACTGCGCCTGGAAACCATTTCCGGACCAGTGGACTTCTCAGATTCTGGCAAGAATTCTGGTACATCATCATGTGATTTTCGCTCGACCTTGTAGAGTCGCATCTGATTACCGATATGCACATGGAACTGGTTCCGACAATGGACGAGGCATTAAAGCGTGCCTTGAAAGAGAGGTGCGGATGCGAAGGTAGTTGTTATTCCGGACGGCTTCCGTTATTGTGAAGTAAAGGAGTAGATGAGAAAAATGATACATAATTTATTATTAGAGTTTTTCCCTACTGCCCTCATGATTCTTTTCGGTGTCGGTGTGCATCAGTGATGAGGTATTGAATAAAACCAAGTATCACGGTTCGGGACATCTTTTTGCCATACCACCTGGGCTTTTCGGTATCACGGTGGCCTCTATGTTTTTGGCGGCGTTTGTACTGAATCCGGCGATGGTGCTTTGTCAGACCATTCTTGGTTTGCTTCCTCCTGGGGTTGCGATTCCCTATATGGTTGCGGATATGCTCGGTGCTTTGCCGGTGCTCTCGTCGTCTATGTGATGTATGGCGGGATCAGTCTGGGCGAGTGAAGACAATGTGGATCCGGCTGCCATTCGAAATATTTTTCTACAAAACCCGATTTGCAGAGATCTGATTCGGAACTGGTTTGTTGAGTGCCCGATACGACTATTTTTCTTAACGGGCTATCCTGATGATTGTAAAGAATTATGAGCAGCAGGTACCGATTGGAGTCGGTCTCTGGCATGGGCAGTCGGTATGGGACTCGGCGGTGAACCGGATTCGCCATGAATCAGGCGAGAGACTTGGGACCGCGTATGGCGTATCAGTTGCTCCCCGATTAAGAATAAGACAGACAACAACTGGCAGTACGGTCTCCTGGTTCCGGGAACGGCACCTTTTGCCGGCGCGATTCTCTCCGCTTTGTTCCTTCGTTATTTTTAGGAGCTTTTTAATGCGTACAAAAATTGACCTATAGCGCCATGTTTTTGGCACTGGGAATGGTTCTTCCTGTCCTACTTCCGGCATTCCGGAAATTGGAAAGGCACCCTTCCCATGCATTTTCCGGTGCTCTTGCCGGGCCGCTTTCTGGGACCGTTATATGGTTTACCTCGATACTGATTCCGCTCCTTCGTTCCTGCGCTCTCGGCATGCCGCCTATTTTTCCTGACGGCACTCGCAATGGCTTTTTTGAGCTTGGGACGTATGGTTTTTGTAATCGGTTTTTCTTTACAGTCGTTTTACAGAGAAGAGCTGAAGGCGGTTCTCTTTTCGCTTATCGTCGCCATGCTTTCAGGACGTGCGGTCTGGGGTGCAGTGGACTTTCTCCTCTAGGGCATTCTTGGAAAGAACCTGACTTTTTCCGATGTTTTTCTCGGCGGTTTTTGTCCTCCGTCCCGGGAATCTTTTGCAGCTCTCTCTGATTCCGCTTCTCATGGAGCGACTCGAGAAGGCAAATGCGGTACATTTGACGGAAAACAGGATTTCCTGATTTATAGGAAGATATTTGCACAAAGTCTTTTCATAGAAGGCAGGAAAAACGTGCCGGATTCCGCATTCTCCGGTCCGGCATGTTTTTATGTTTATAACGAGTATCGTGCAAAGCGTGCGATACTCGTTTTCCGCCGAAAGGAAGTACTTCTGCCGCGGCAGTAAAATGTGCTACACTTGAAGATGCAGCTTTTTAATCGATTTGACAGGAGACACACAGGAGAGACAGAACAGGAGACATAGGAGACAACAGGAGAAACACTACAGGAAATATGTAACAGGAGAGACACTACAGGAAACACAAAAAGTCAGGAGAATATTTTATGAAAGTATTGATGATTAACGGAAGTCCTCGCGTCGGAGGCAATACAGTATCGCCCTCGTGGAAATGGTAAAGGTATTTGAGCAGGAAAAATATAGAAGTAGAAGTGGTACAGATTGGAAACAAAGATATACGAGGCTGTATTTCCTGCGGTTATTGTTATAAAAATGGAAAAATGCGTCTTCAATGACCCTGTAAATGAGCTGGCAGAGAAGTTTGAAGCGGCAGACGCTGGTACTCGCCTCTCCGGTTTATTACGCTTCCGCAAATGCCACCCTGGTTGCCTGTCTGGACAGACTGTTCTACAGCACGCATTTTTGATAAGACCATGAAGGTGGGCGCCAGTGTGGTTGTGGTAAAGACGAGGCGGTTTATCCGCAACCTTTGATGAATTGAATAAGTATTTTACAATCGCGGAATGCCTGTAGCCTCCAGTCAATACTGGAACAGTGTTCACGGATGTGAAAAAGGGAGGCGAAGGAAGACCTGGAAGGCCTGCAAACCATGAGAACCTTAGCACGAAATATGGCTTTCCTGATGAAGAGCATTGCCCTTGGAAAAGAAAAATACGGTTTACCGGAGCAAGAAGAGGGATAGCTACCAATTTTATCCGATGATGAACTTTTCTTCGGACACAGCATCGTAGTTGAAGTGCAGCCCCTAGAAAGGGGCTATTGTCGGCTGATATTGAAGGATAAGAGAATACAGAGGATAAGAACAGATATTTACCTTCTCGCCACACAAATAGAATATTGTAGCGAGAAGGTATTATTCTATTTACTACTAAATTTTTAGAGAAAGAATAGATAACTCCCTGTATATACATTTCGACGGATAAACTAGATGAACTTTTTGTATATCAATAAAATAGAAAATGATTGCAAATGAAGTACATACACGATACACTTGTCTAAAAATGAGGAGGTGTAGCTATGGCACAGGCAATGGTTACTTTTTCGAATGGATGAAACATTAAAAAGAGAAAAATGGAAAACATGTAAGGATATGGGATTATCTGTAACTGCTGCATATACCATGTTCGCTACAAAAAGTCACTAGAGAGCAGAGAATACCTTTTGAAGTCAATGCAGATCCATTTTTAGTGAAGAAAATATGGAGCGGTTAAGAAGAAATAAGGCACAAAATGGAGAAGACCAGCGGTACTGTTCATGAGGTGAATTTGGATGATTAAATAAATGGATGGATCAATATATTCCTCTATATTGAAAAAATCGAATAGATTGCGTGTAGCTTTACCCAACAAAGAGTATGAAAATGCAAATTTTCAAAAAGGAAAGGATACGAAAGACAGGGGGATATGAAATTAGATATTTTACAAGAGGAACCAAAGCTTGTCTTGACCTATCCTCACAAGTCTAACTTTAATCGGATAGGCTGCTTATCCATGGTGGTATTTTTCCTTTTATTGTTATCCGGTTACTGAAGCATCTTATACGTTATCATACTGATTTTTCCGATAAAATGATTATAGCTATTGTGCTGATTGTCGCTCCGCTCCTTGTATGGTTTATAGGATATTATCTCTTCATAAATGGAGTGAAATTAGAAATTTATGAAAATGAAGCTATTCAATACTATACTTATGGAAGTAGAGGACGGAGTGTACTACATTTCAAATTTAAACTTGAAGATATAGAACAAATAAAAACGAAGAATCGTCCGTTTCATTGTCTGAAGATGAGCATAAAAATCAGGAATCCCGTTCTTTATGGTCTGCATGAGAAGAAACTCAATAAGCTGGAGACGGTAAGTATCATCCTGGATAGAAAAAAAGTGGATTGTTTTATGCAAGAGATAGAACAATTTCACAGAAAGAAAATCAATGAGTCGATTTAGCGGGAGCTTCATTTTAAGCTATAAGTAAGAATAGGAAGTCTATTGAGAGAAGCTTTTAGAATGTTATAATACCTCGGATTCAATATGACATAAGGTTTCCTGATTTTTCGATAGAATCCGAAAAATTGTACAATAGAAAATAAGGAGTATAAGAAACATGAAACTGGGAATTGTCGGTTTACCGAATGTGGGAAAGTCCACTCTTTTTAATGCGATAACGAAGGCGGGGGCGGAGTCTGCGAATTACCCCTTCTGTACAATCGATCCGAATGTGGGCGTTGTGGCGGTTCCGGATGAGCGCTTGCAACTTCTTTCCGACCTCTATCATTCCGAGAAGATTACGCCTGCGGTGATTGAGTTTGTAGATATTGCGGGGCTGGTAAAGGGCGCTTCCAAGGGAGAAGGCCTCGGGAATCAGTTCCTCGGAAACATTCGGGAAACGGATGCCATTGTGCACGTGGTTCGTTGCTTTGATGATGATAATGTCATTCATGTGGACGGCTCCGTAGACCCGATTCGGGATATTGAGACGATCGAGCTGGAACTCATTTTCTCCGATTTGGAAGTCTTAGACCGGAGGATGGCAAAGACGAAGAAACTTGCGAATAACGATAAGGATGCAAAGAAAGAGTATGCTCTTCTGGAAAAACTCCATGCGCATCTGGAAGAGGGGAAGCTCGCAATCAACTTTGAAGCCGAAGAGGAAGATGCCGCGTTCCTGGACAGCCTGGGACTGCTTACCCGTAAGCCCGTGATTTATGCCTGCAATGTAGGGGAAGAGAGCCTTTCGGACGACGGCGCATCGAACCCCTATGTCCAGAAGGTGAGGGAGTACGCGAAGAAGAACCATTCCGAGAGTTTTGTCATTTCCGCGCAGATTGAGCAGGAGATTTCGGAACTTTCCGATGAAGAGAAGGGTGAGTATCTGGAGTCCTTGGGACTTTCCGAGTCGGGACTCGATAAGATCGTACGCGCTTCCTATTCCTTACTGGGACTCATGTCTTACCTCACCGCCGGAGAGAAGGAAACCAGAGCATGGACGATTAAGAAAGGAACGAAGGCGCCACAGGCTGCCGGAAAGATTCATACCGACTTCGAGCGAGGCTTCATCAAGGCGGAAGTGGTAAACTACAAAGACCTTCTGGATAACGGGTCTCTCTCCGCTGCAAGAGAGAAAGGCCTTGTCCGAATGGAAGGAAAAGAATATGTGATGCAGGACGGCGATGTCGTTTTGTTCCGTTTTAATGTATAAAGAAAGAGCGCGAATCGTTGATGCGGGATAGAAGATAGCCGGAAAGTGCAGAGCGCCGTTGTTCTTCTTTGGAAGTTTTTCAAGGAAGAACAACGGCGCTGTTTTTATATTTTCCTCCGCAAAAATTCGCCCAAAAACCCCTTAAATTCCACGCAATACTCTAGTATCTTGTCTTGACTCTTCCCTAAAAATCATGCATTATAATGTAGAAGTGGGAAAAAGTGGGAGAAAGTGGTAGAAAATGTTCACGGGAGAGTATCATCACAATTTAGATACCAAAGGCAGGATGATGATTCCTGCCAAGTTCCGTGAGGATGGATATAACGAATTTACCCTGACCCGTTCCCTGGACGGGTGTCTTTCTGTATGCGATTCCGGAATGGAAAGAGCTGAAGAAAAAGCTCGAAGCTTTGCCGATGACCAGTAAACAGGCGAGAACTTTGAAAGCGTTTTCTGGGAAGCGCCATTTCCTGTGAATGCGATAAACAGGGAAGAATTCTGATTCCTCAGACACTTCGGGAGAAAGCCTCCCTGGAGAAAGATGTCGTTTTGCTTGGTGTAGGAGATCACGCCGAGATCTGGGCGGAGAACTTGTGGGAAGACAACAATGATTTCTCAGACTATGAGAGCCTTGCGGAAGATATGGAGGGCTTAGGAATCTGATGGAGTTTCAACACAAGAGCATCATGCTTAAAGAATGCCTGGAAGGGCTTGCTATTCAGCCCGACGGGATTTATGTAGACGGCACATTGGGTGGAGGCGACATTCTTTTTCATATTTTTGGAAAGACTAAACGATAAAGGACGGTTGATTGGAATTGATCAGGACGAAGATGCGATAGAAGCGGCGAGCAGGAGACTGGCTCCATTTCAAGAGAAGGTCACGATAATCCGTGATAACTATGAACATTTTCAGACAATCCTTTCCAGCCTTTCCATTCGGAAGGTGGATGGGATTCTTTTAGACTTAGGTGTTTCCAGTTATCAGTTTGACGAGGCGGACAGAGGATTTTCCTATCGCTACGATGCGTCTCTGGATATGCGGATGGACCGCCGAGTGGACTTTACGGCGAGAGACATTGTGAACGGGTATAGCGAGACGGAACTGTATCACATGATACGGGATTTCGGAGAAGATCAATTCGCGAAGAATATCGCAAAGCACATTGTAAAAGAAAGAGAGAAAGAGCCGATTGAAACGACTTTTCAGCTGGTGGAGATTATCTCCCATGCGATTCCCATGAAAATGAGAGTGCAGGGAGGGCATCCGGCAAAGAAGACTTTTCAGGCAATTCGTATCGCCCTCAATCGGGAACTGGATGTTTTGCAGAACTCTTTGGACAGTATGATTCGGGCTTTAGAGCCGGGAGGAGGCTATGCATCATCACCTTCCACTCCTTAGAAGATCGGATTGTAAAGAAGGCATTCCGCACAGCGGAGAATCCTGTATCTGTCCTCCGGATTTTCCGGGTTTGCAGTTGCGGCAGAAAGAGTTTGGGAAAGGTCATAACGAAGAAGGCTATTGTTCCTTCGGCAGAAGAAATAGAAGAAAACAGTAGGGCAAAGAGTGCAAAGCTACGCATCTTTGGAGAGGAGAGGAAGGAGAAAGTTAAGACCTGGGGAAATACCGGGAGAACGCCGTGGAAAGGCACGGGAAGAAATCCGGGAATGCGCCGGAGAGAAAGAGTAGGGGAAGAAAGAGTAGGCAGATGAGAGAAGGGATGCTGTCACATTGTGATATAGAGACAGGTTTTTATATAGGCTATAAAGAGGAAAAGTATGGCAAGGAAGCTGGCAAGAAGGCATACAGGGTATATTGCCGGTTCGGTAGCAATGAAAGAAGAACTTTGCACCGAAGAAAAAGAGAAAAGCGCATAACAAGACAGACGATGCCGAAGAAGGATGCACCGAAGAGAAAGGCGAAGAAGAGTGCAAGACTTCTTCACGGTGCGATTTCGAGGGAAGAGCGCGCGAGAATTCTTCGTGAAAGGGAGATGGGGCATATTTTTGCAGCAGGAACGCCTGCAAGGGAAGGCTCCGGCGAACTTCGCGATGGTGTTTTCCGTCGCCCTCTTTATGTTTTTCATGGGAGGACTTTGTTCCATTACATTCAGTTACAGACCGAAGTCAATACCAGAATGCATCGGATAGAGCAGAAGAAGAAAGAAATCGAGAAACTGAAGCAGAAGAACGATGCTTTTACAGAACGCTATCAATGCTGCGCTGGATCCGGAAAAGATTTATACCGTTGCGACGGAAGAACTGGGATGGTGTATCCGGGAGAAAACCAGGTGATTGAGTATAAAAAGCAGGAAAGTGAGTATGTAAAGGCAGTATGAGAATATCCCGAAACACTGAGGAAGAAGAGAAAGAAAAGACGGCAGACGAAGATTCTGCCGTTTTATATGCAGGAAAAGCTGATGGTGGATTTGTTTTAATCCTGCTATTTGCCGTTTTAAGTTCCGTTATTTTCGGAATGGTACGGAAGAACAGTGAAGAGTATAGTCGTATTGTCCTCGGACAGCGACAGTCCGGCTATGGTTCACGTTCCATTCAGGCAAGGAGAGGGATATTCTGGATCGGAACGGAACGATTCTTGCAACCAGTGAGAAGGTGTACAATTTGATTGTGGACCCCGGGCGATTACTTCCGAAGCGATGACCGCTATGAAAAAGGCGGTGGTCGATGCGCTACGGGAGTATTTTTAAAGGGAGACGAGCGGGTGGATACCGTCTCTTCCCTTCTGGAGGAGCAGAAGAAACTCTCCACCGGAAAGAAAAAGCGCGTATTTTAAGTTTAAAGAAGATATGAGTTTCGATGAGAAAGACGCTTTTTCAGAAATTCATGGACGAAAAGAATGCAGCGTATCGGAAGAGTGGAAATAAATACGAAATCAAGGGACTCTCTTTTGAAGATAAGTATATAAAGGAGCTATCCCTATAAAGAACTTGCGTGCAATGTGATTGGTTTTTCCTCGCAGGACAACAGCGGGGAACAGGCGGGCGTAGAGCAGTATTACAACAACGATTTGATTGGAAACGAACGGACGGAGTACGGCTATCTGGATTCGATACAAAGTTACAGTCCGTGATTCGGGAAGCAGTGACGGGGATAGCATCGTTACCACGCTGAATTTCAATATCCAGAGAACGGCAGAGAAGTATTTGCAGGAGTGGCAGAAGGAAGATGTCGGGTCGAAAAATGGCGGCCGCAATCGTCATGAATCCGAAAAACGGAGAGATTCTGGCTATGGCGAGTACGAATCAGTTCGATTTAAACCACCCGAGGGAGTTGGATAAAACCCTTTATCCGGATGCACTGCTGAATGAATACGGAAAAAGGAGGCTCTTACGAAGTATAAAAGAGAGCATGACGGCAAGGAGATTTCGAAGACGCGCTTTCCACGTGTCTATACTCCGGAGGAGATTTCTCCTCGGCGCACAGGTTGCCTGGAATCAGATGTGAGAAATGTTGCGGTTTCTGGATACCTATGAACCGGGTTCCACGGCAAAGCCTTTCACCATCGCCGGTGCTCTGAAGAAAATGCCATTGTGCCTTCGACCCAATTTACCCGTGACGGCTATATCAAAATAAGCGATGGCGTCCATACTTGGACGATTCGTTGCCACAAAAGAGACGGACACGGCACACTGGATGCGAGCAGGCACTGATGCAGTCCCTGCAATGTCTATCTCATGGACACCGCCTTTCAGGAAGGGGCGGAAAAACTTTGTGAAGTATCAGCACATCTTCGGCTTCGGAGAGAAGACGGGGATTGATTTACCGGGAGAAGCGGATACCAAAGACCTGATTTATACAGCGGACACGCTGGGAAAGACTTCTCGCCACGAACTCTTTCGGGCAGAACTACAATGTCAGTATGATTCAGATGGCGGCGGGATTTTTCCAGTATCGTGAATGGCGGTTCGTATTATAAACCCCATGTGGTGAAGCAGATTCTGAATGCAAACGGAACCGTCATTAAGGATGTGGAGCCGAACTCGTCGGGTAACCAATTCCCTAAGAGCACGAGCGACTTCCTGAAAGAAGCCCTTTACCAGACGGTGGAGCAGGGAACCGCCAGCCGGCAAAGATTCAGGGCTATCACGTAGGCGGAAAGACGGGAACGGCACAGAAGCTTCCTCGTTCGGAGAAGAACTATCTGGTGTCCTTTCTGCGGATTTGCACCCGTGGAGGATCCGGAGCTCCTGGTCTACGTCATCGTAGATACACCGAATCTGGAAGGAGAAGCGCAGGCGAGCGCCCTTTTGCTACGAAGATTGAACAGAAGATTATGAAGGATGCGTTGCAGTTTTTGAACATTCCTCCGCAGGAGAAACTGACCCGGAAGATTCTTTAAATAAGAATTTAGAGGAGGAGAAGAAAGAAACGCGAAAGAAGCGGATAAGGCAGAAGGAAATTCGGAAGACGAGAAGCAGGATAGCGACGAGGAAGTGCCGGATAATCTGCCGGAGAGTACGAAGAACGAGGAAAAATTATGGGAGAAGAGGTTAGGGGAGAAAAGATATGCTCAGGAATACCGTTTCGTTGGGGATTGCATTTATCGTGATGCTTTTGATTTCCCCGAAAGGAATCGAAATATTGCACCGCCTGAAGTTCGGACAGGAAGTACGGGATGACGGGCCGGAGGCACATTTGAAGAAGCAGGGAACCCCGACGATGGGGGATCCTTTTCTAATTGCACTACCATAGGGGTTCTGCCTTTATCGGGGAAAACAAGGGTCTGCTCCCCGCCTATTTACTGGGCATCGGCTTCGGGATAGTCGGCTTTATAGACGACTACCTGAAAGTGGTAAAACACCAGTCGGAAGGCTTCAATCCGAAGCAGAAAATGGCTGCACAGGTGGTGATTTCTCTTTATATAGCGTATTTGTATTTTTCAGCGGTCATAGCATCGGCTTTTTCTCCCCTTTTGTAAAGGGGCAGAAGCTGCTTTTGGAATCTGGGTTTTTCCGATTTCCTTTATCATTACGGCGACGGATACCGGTGCGAACTTTACGGATGGCATTGACGGACTTTGCGGAAGTGTTACTGCGGTGATCGTATTTTTCTCTTTCCTTGCCGATCAGTTTTTCTGGGAGGAGACACCTCGAGCTCCTGCCCGGCGCGGTGCTCGGCGGAATTCTGGGATTTTCGTATTCAATGCTTATCCCGCAAAGGTTTTTATGGGAGATACGGGTTCTCTTGCACTCGGCGGTTTCGTGGTGGCGATGGCGTTGCAAACGGAACTAGCCCTGTATATTCCGATTTTCGCCTTTATTTATTTTTGTGGAAGTGCTGGTCATCTTTTGCAGGTTTCTATTTCAAGATGACGCATGGAAAGCGAATTTTTAAAATGGCACCGATACACCATCATTTTGAACTTTCAGGGTTGGTCGGAAACAAGGGTTGTGACGGTATTCAGCATTGTTACCATCCTTGCCTGTTTCTTTAGTAACCGCCTTTTGAAAATGATGTAAAGGATGAGGTGGTGCAAAGGAACAGTTTCGGTGTTAGGAATAAAAGAACGATATTGGTAGGCGAAGCATAAAAAGAACAGAGGGATGAGGATGAACAGGCAGACAGTTTTGGTGTTAGGGACAGGAAGAAGCGGAGTGGCAGCCGCAAAAACAGATTATCGCGATGGGAGGCGAGGTCGTATTTTTGATGCCAATCCGAAGGTGGACTGAGAAGAAGTTGCTTTTCTCAATTTAAAAAGAAAAGAAGCGATGAAGGTCGCGAAAGTGATCAAAGGGAAGCTCTGATCGCGATTTATTGAAAATTGATGCCGTCATCAGTCCCGAATTCCATGGATGAGCCGTGTGCTGTCCATCCATACCGCCCAGATTCCTCTGATTGGGGAAATCGAGCTCGCTTATCAGTCCTGCAAAGGAAAAACTTGCTGCGGTGACCGGAACGAATGGAAAGACCACAACCGTAAGTCTGATCGGAGAAATCTTAAAGAGTAAATTCGCCGATACCCATGTTGTGGGAAATATCGGAAATCCTTTACGGCGGAAGCGCTGGATACGGAAGAACAGTCGGCGACCGTCTGTGAGGTGAGCTCTTCCAGCTGGAGTCCATCGTGATTTTCGCCCCAAATGTCTCCGCTATCACGAATATTACCCCGGATCATCTGGACCGGCACAAGACGATGAAGAATTATATTGCGGTGAAAGAGTCGATTGCTTCAAACCAGACGGAAGAGGACAGTATCGTTCTGAATTATATGGATCCGGAGCTTTGGAAGTTCGGAAAGAAACGAAATCTGAAACCGAAGGTAATTTGGTTTTCTCCGAGGAAGAGCCGAAGGAAGGCTTCTTCCTCCGGGACGGGGATTTCTACTATCGGACAAAGGAAGAAGAAAAGAAGCTCTTTGCAACAAAAGACTTACATCTTCTGGGGAAGCACAATTATGAAAAATGTGATGTGCGATGGCTGTCGGGATGCAAAATGGGCGTTCCGATGGAGCAGATCATCAAGGTTTGTAAGAAATTCAAACCGGTAGAGCATCGTATCGAATTTGTTCGAGAGCGTTCGGGGTTCGTTACTACAATGACCCAAGGCACCAATGTCGATGCGGCGATTCAGGCACTTCGCGCGATGCCGGGACCGGTTCCTCCTGATTGGAGGCGGCATGACAAGCACGTTGATTTTTGATGCCTGGGTGAAGGAATTCAAGGGAGAGTCAAAGTACCTTTGTCTTGATCGGGCAGACCAGAAATCAGATTGCGGCTTGCGCGAAGAAAAACGGCTTTTCATAATCTGATGTTTGCAGAGGATATGGATGAGCGGTGAAGGATTGCGCAGCCTATGCGATCCCGGAGATTATGTCTTACTGAGTCCCGCCTGGCATCCTGGGGGAATGTTTAAGGACTATGAGGAGAGGAAGAATCTTTAAAGACTGTGTCAAGAATTTATAAGGACGAAAGTAGAAGAAAGAAGCGGTAGGAAAGGGTGCAGAATGAGCATGGCAAACAAGAAAGTAAAAACATTTTTATGATTTTCTCTTGCTGGTAATGGTTTTCTCCATTATCCTTTTCGGCTTACTCATGCTTTACTCCGCATCAGGACATATGGCGGCAAAGAGCGACTCTGGGAGATATGTACTTTTTAAAAGAAACAGGGATTTTTGCACTGATCGGCTTTATGGCTCTTTCTAATCCTGTCCCGCTTTGTGGATTATCACCTCTTCCAAGCTGAATCTCCTTCTTTACGTACTTGCTTTTGCGCAGTGCTCTACTTTTTGCGCATAGGCATTGCTCCCACGGTTCCCATCGCTGGATTCGTTTGTTCGGCGTACGGTTTCAGCCTTCCGAATTCACGAAACCGGCAGTCATTATTGTCTTTGCCACGATTTTGACCGATAAGGGTATCGTATCAACCATTCCCGTGAAATTATACGAACGGCTTTGCATGCCGCTGTACCGGCTGATTTTTTGTCGCAGTGACGAACCTGTCTACGGGAATCATCATTCTCGGGATTGCGACTTCATGCTCTTTGTGGCAGTGCGTTCTCATCGCTATCACCTTATGCTCCTGTCGTTCAGTACTTTGTTTATCTTGCGGCGTATCCCTTGCCACTTTTTCTACAGAAAATCGGCATCTTGAGGGGGCATCAGATTACCAGAATTCTGCATGGAAAGATCCGGCTTCTTTCCGGATGTGGACGTACCAGACGAGACAGGGACTCGACGCCATCGCTTCCGGCGGGATTTTCGAAAGGACTGGGAGAAAGCATCCAGAAATTTTCTGATGCCCGAGGCGCAGAATGATATGATTTTTACGATTATCTGTGAGGAACTGGGTCTTGTCGGTGCGGTCGGACTGATGCTGGTCTATGCGCTCATTCTGTACCGCTTGTATGAAATCGCGAAGAATGCGAAAGACCCTTCGGCTCTTTCCTGGTGATTGGCGTCATGGCGCACATTGCGTTACAGGCGATTCTCAATATCGCGGTGGCGTGCAATGCTATTCCGAATACGGGAATCACCCTTCCCTTCATCAGCTATGGAGGAACGTCTCCTGGTTCTGCTTGATGGAAGTGGGCGTTTGTTTAAATGTTTCCCTGGCAGACCACTCTGGAGAGAGACAAAGGAGAGTAGAGGATGCGAGAGAGAAGGAAACAAAGGAACTTTTTCGGATACGGTATCTGCTTTTTATCTTACTGAGTATTCTGATCGTCATCAGTACCCGATTCAAACGGTCAAATCACGGGAAATGCGCAGTACAAGAAAGATGAAGTCGAAAATGATTTTCGAAAAGGATCGGGATTATAACAGCTTTTACGCCTTTATAAAGGATAAGCTGAGACCGCATAAGACGCCGCCTTTCGTCGAGAAGTAGTGAGCTGCATTGGAAGAACCCGCTCAGCGTGGAAGTCGATCGTCTCATGAGAAAAATATCGTCGGCTACGTTGAATATATGTCCAGCAATCTCTATTTTGACGGGGACGGCACCGTGGTGGAGTCCACGAAAAAGAAGATTCCCAGGGCGTACCGAGAATTACCGGACTGAAATTCACGAAAGTGAGTCTTATAAGCCCCTTCCGGTAGAAAAATAAAACGGTCTTTCAGGACATCCTGAATTTAAGTCTCCGCGCTCAGGCAGGAGAAAATGGAGGTGACCATATTGACTATAGTAGCACCTCGGAAGGACTCTATATATAGGAAATATAAAGGTGCTTCTCGGAGACAGTGCAGATATGAGCAGAAACTGATGAGCTTTGAAAGACATTCACCTGCACTTCCGGAAGAAAAGGAACACTGGATCTTAGTCGATATCAGGGCAGAAAAGAAAAAGAGTCCCTATGTCTTTCGGAAGAAAATAAGCTTTCTTTCAAGAAACATATCGGATTTCCTGTCCTTGCTGTGTTTCTCTATCATTTCTCTCTACAAATAATCTAAAATTTTATAATGAGATAGTTAGGATTAATGAGAATCGACGATCCATTATGGAATGGAATATAGATTTTGAAGGAGGAAGACATGATAGAAACCAGCCTCCCCGAGTCAGAGGCAGCAGCAAAGATTATAGTCATCGGTGTCGGTGGCGCAGGTAATAATGCGTAAACCGTATGGTGAGATGAAGGCATCGCAGGGGTTGAATTCATCGGGGTGAATACGGATAAGCAGGCTTTACAGTCCAGTAAGGCTTCACTTCCATGCCCATCGGAGAAAAACTCACGAAGGGACTTGGCTGCGGCGGAAAGCCGGAGATCGGAACCAAGGCGGCTGAGGAGAGTGCGGAAGAGATTACCGCAGCACTCCAGGGTGCAGATATGGTTTTCGTAACTTGTGGAATGGGAGGCGGTACCGGTACTCGGTGCAGCGCGCAGTTATCGCGAAGATTGCGAAAGATATGGGGATTCTTACGGTCGGTGTTGTGACGAAGCCTTTCCGCTTTGAAGCAAAACAGCGTATGAAGAATGCCCTTTCCGGAATCGATGCGTTGAAGGATGTCGTGGATACCCTGATTGTTATTCCGAACGACAGATTATTGGAGATTGTAGAAAAGAAGACTTCTCTGCCGGATGCTTTGAAGAAGGCGGATGAAGTTTTACAGCAGTCCGTACAGGGAATCACGGACTTAATCAATGTACCGGGATCGATCAATCTGGACTTTGCTGATGTTTCTTCCGTGATGAAGGACAAGGGAATTGCCCATGTCGGTATCGGTAAGGCGAAGGGGGATGACAAAGCGATTGAAGCTGTGAAGGCGGCGATTTCTTCTCCGCTTCTGGAAAGCACTATCGAAGGCGCAACCGATGTGATCATCAATATTTCCGGCGATATCAGTCTGATTGAGGCAAATGACGCCGCGTCCTATGTGGAAGAACTTGTCGGCGAGAATGCGAACATCATCTTCGGTGCAATGTACAACGAAGATGCACAGGATGAGGTATCCATCACCGTTATTGCAACCGGCATCAAAGAGAAGAAAGCGGAAGCAAAACCCGCACAGCCGGAATTCAGGCACAGACCTCGGTTCGTCCGCTCGGCAGCACTACTGTACGAGTTTTACGGCACTGAGCTTCTTGAATCCGCAAAGACCAGTTTCTCCGGTTTTGGGAGAGCGTCCCGGAAGTGCCCATTGAGCCGCAGAGCAATGTTCTTCGACCGAACCCTGGCAGTTGAGCCGCAGGCACCGGCATGAAGCAGAGACCCGCAAGAGGGAGGACTTGAGATTCCCGACTTCCTGCGCAGAAAGTAACAGAATATCGTAGGCTATGTCCTCGACATAGTTTTTGAAACGAGAAAAAGTCCGCACAGCGTATTTTTTTCGTTTTCTTTCACCATAGGAAAGTTTTACCGTGGATTATTTTTATTCTAGAAAGATAGAGTTGGAGAGGCACATGGCAAGTTTAAAAGAAGAAATTGAAAAGAGGAGAACCTTTGCGATTATTTCTCACCCGGACGCGGGAAAGACGACCCTGACGGAGAAGTTCCTGCTTTATGGCGGAGCAATCAATCTGGCGGGAACGGTAAAAGGAAGGAAGTCTTCCAAACACGCCGTTTCCGATTGGATGGAGATTGAGAAGGAAAGAGGAATTTCCGTCACTTCTTCCGTATTGCAGTTCAATTATGACGGAAAGTGTATCAATATTCTGGACACACCGGGACATCAGGATTTCTCCGAGGACACCTACAGAACCCTGATGGCGGCGGACAGTGCGGTCATGGTGATTGACGGCGCAAAAGGTGTGGAGCCGCAGACCATTAAGCTCTTTAAGGTCTGTGTGATGCGGCATATTCCCATCTTCACCTTCATCAATAAGTTTGACCGGGAGGCAAGAGACCCCTATGAACTACTGGGATGAAATTGAAGAGGTGCTGGGGATTCGTACTTCGCCCGATAAACTGGCCTATCGGTTCCGGACATCATTTCAAGGGTGCTCTACGACAGGGAGAAGGGAAGAGTGGACTTGTTTTCATGCCGAAGGGGGCGGAAAGAAAGAAGTCCAGAAAGAGGTCTTCGGAAGGAGGATGAGGCGCTCCGCACGGTAATCGGAGAGGATTTTATCAAAAGTTACAGGAGGATTTGGAACTCCTGGAAGGCGCGGCAGAGGCCTTTTGACGAGAAGAAGGTGGATAGTGGAGAGCTTACCCCGTATTTTTCGGCTCTGCACTCACGAACTTTGGCGTAGAGACTTTCTTACAGCATTTTTGAAAATGACGAAGTCACCGCTTCCGAGAATGTCGGATCAGGGTTTGATTGACCCGGTAGAAGAGCAGTTCTCCGCTTTTGTCTTTAAGATTCAGGCAATATGGATCCGAAGCACCGAGATCGTGTGGCTTTCATGCGGATCTGCTCCGGGAGTTTGATGCGGGAATGGAAGTGAATCATATTCAGGAGGACGGAAGGTGAAGCTTTCGCAGCCCACGCAAATGATGGCGGATGAGCGTAAAAATCGTCGAGAAAGCGTATGCCGGAGATATTATCGGATTTTCGACCCGGGCATCTTCTCGATTGGAGACACCCCTGAACTGTCCGGAAAGAAGTTCGCGTATGAAGGAATTCCGACTTTCGCGCCGGAGCACTTTTGCCAGAGTTAGGCGTGATCGACGATGAAGCGAAAGCGAGTTCCTGAAAGGCGTTTCCCAGATTGCTCAGGAAGGTGCGATTCAGATCTTCCAGGATACAATACCGGAATGGAAGAAATTATCGTCGGCGTGGTCGGTACCTGCAGTTTGAGGTCTTGACCCTACAGACTGAAAAAAATGAATACAATGTAGAAGTTCGATTGGATATGCTCCCGTATGAACATATCCGCTGGATTGAGAATTATACCGAAGTGGATGTCACGGCGATTTTCGGGACTTCCGACATGAAAAGTGGTAAAGGATTTGAAAGGATAGAACCGCTTCTACTTTTTGCACATCCCTGGTCCATCGGGATGGTCTGAGACAGGAATAAAGGGCTGGAACTCAGTGAGTTCTCCAGAAATTAGAGCAAGAGCAGCGTAGCGAAAACAACAATATTTTACATAGAAAAGGAGTGACTTATGGGCAAGACAATCAAAGAGTGGCTCGAGGAACACGAGAAAGAGATGTTACAGGACTTATCGGCTTTTGGTTCGGATTCCTTCGGTACAGGGAGAGACAAAGGCGGATGCTCCTGGGGAGGAACCGAAGAAAGCATTGGAAGAGGGATTAAAGATCTAGTGCTTCACGGTTTTTACAACGAAAAACTGGGAGAATTATGTCGGAACAGCGGATTTTTCACCGGAACTTCCGCACAGTCTCGATATTCTCGGACACCCTAGATGTTGTTCCCGCCGGAGAAGGATGGACGGTGACCGACCCGTTTACCCTTTTTGGAGAAGGACGGCATTGTATACGGTAGAGGCGTGAGTGACGATAAGGGACCGATTCTTTGTGCCCTTTATGCGATGCGTGCGATTAAAGAGCTCGGTTATGAGTTGAAGAAAGGGTTCGCCTGATTCTCGGAAACGAATGAGGAAACCGGATCGGCAGATTTTGATTTACTATTATAAGAAGGAAAAATCGGGCGAGATGAGCTTCACGCCGGACGCGGAGTTCTCCCATCATCAACATTGAAAAAGGCGCATTGAAGGAACCTTACGGAAGGCCAGAAAGGCGGAAGGAATCCTTTCGCCTTTACTGCCTGTGTTGCGGTTAATGCGGTTCCGCAGAAAGCGGTTTTGGAGTTTACGAGCTCTCCGAGGAAGATTTTCAGAAAGCGAAGGATATTGTAGAGAAAGAGTGCGGCGTACAGATTCAGAAGGGAGGGCATACGGTCTCGGCGATCGGTATGTCCGCCCATAGCTTCCACTCCGCATCTTGGGAAGAATGCGGGACTTGCCGCACTTCGTTTTGCTGTACTCTTCCCGAAGTCAGTGCAGAGGATAAGAAGTACCTGGAATCGATTCTTACCCTTTTCCCTTTACGGCGTTACGGACGGCTCCGGCATCGGCATCAAGATGCAAGATGAAGAAAGTGGAGACTTGACTTGTACTTTGATATTTTCTCTCTGGACGAGAAGGAGATGTACTTCATTTTGACAGCCGTGTACCGATTTGCGAAAACAAAGAGAATTGTGAGGATGTGGCGAGAAAGTTTTCGAGGAGAAGGGCTTCTGCTTCGAGACGAAGGGCATGATTCCGCCCCATCACGTACCGAAGGATTCCAATTTTATCAAGGCGTCTTTCCTGCTATGAGAAGGTAACCGGAGAAAAGGAGAGTGCATCGCGATCGGAGGCGGCACCTCATGTCCATGAGGTGGAAAATGGAGTAGCCTTTGGTGCCATTCTTCCGGATGTGGATACCCACATGCACGGTGCGGATGAGTGGATGAAGGTGAAAGACCTGCTTCTTGCAGCCGAGATTTATGCCGAGTCGATTCTTGCACTTTGTCAGTAATAAAGCGTACGCAGCTTCCTCTCCGTTATTTTGGAGAGGAAACCGCATCCGGTGTAGAATCTTGTCAATACGCGGAGTTTTAAATGGAAGATAAGAGAAACAAAGAAGAGATAGAGCAGGAAGAGGGTAGACGGGAAGATTTGGAACAGAAAGAAGGTAGACGGGAAGGTTTGGAGCGGAAAGAGGAAAGACAGGAAGAGACGGAACGGGAGAGCATCATCTCCGTACAGGGACTCGGAAAGGTGTTTCACACCGCCTCCGGAGATTTTACCGCTCTGGACGATATCCATCTGGATATTCAAAAAGGACAGATTCAGGGCATCATTGGGCTTTCCGGAGCCGGAAAGTCCACTTTGGTACGCTGTATCAATTTTCTGGAGAGACCGAGCAGCGGACAGATTTTCTTTCACGGAAAAAGCTTGAGTACGATGAAAGAGAAGGAAATTCTTGCCATGCGACAGAACATGGGCATGATTTTCCAACAGTTCAATCTCCTGGAGCAGAGAAACCTTCTCCAGAATGTCTGCTTTCTTTGAAATTGCCGACAGCGGCTTTTCTTTCCCGTGCTTTAAAAAGAGTGGAAGGATAAGAAACGGAAGGCAAAGTCTTCGGATAGGGGAGATTCCGCGGAGAGGGAGAAGACGGAAGGAAAGCCGAGCCTGACGCCTTTCCCGGTCATTCTGAAAGCGCTTTTCAGCGGAAAAGCAAGAAAGGAGAAGAGAATCCAAAGAGCGCAGGAACTACTTAAGCTCGTAGGGCTGGAAGGAAGAGAAGAGCTATCCCTGCCCAGCTTTCCGGCGGACAGAAGCAGAGAGTTGCCATTGCACGGGCACTGGCGACGAATCCGGAAGTGCTGCTCTGTGATGAGGCGACTCGCACTGGACCCGAAGACGACCGAACAGATTCTCTCTCTTTTAAAGAAAATCAATCGGGAAATGGGCGTAACCATCATTATCATCACGCATCAGATGAGCGTGATAGAGTCTATCTGCGATGAAGTGGCGATTATCGACCATAGTCATATTGCGGAGTGCGGACCGGTCAAAGAAGTATTTCAATCCCTAAGACGGAGATTGAAAGAGGCTGATTCTCGGTGAAGGCGAAAGGAAGCGTTCTTTGGCAGCGGAAGACGATTCCGTATCGTATTTGACGGAAGGAAGGCGCATGAGCCGATTCTTTCCGAACTGATTCTGGCATTGCACACGCCGGTTAACATCTCTTTGCCAACACGAAGGAAGTGGACGGGATGGCGGTAGGGCAGATGGTGATGAGTGCCCGAGAACATGGAGGACATTCTTCAGCGTCACGGAATTTATGAAGGAACGCGGCATTGCGTTTGAGGAGTAAGGCGCTAAGGATGAGTATAAAGAAATGATTCCCCATGTTTCAGACCGAAACCGTGGCGACCTTTATATATGGTCAGTATTTCACGGTGATTTCTTACCTGATCGGTATTCCTCTCAGGGTGATTCTCGTTGTGACGGAGGAAGGCGGGCTTTGCCCGATGAAACTCGTGCACGTCGTTCTCGGCTTTCTCACGAATATTTTTCGGACCATCCCGTTCCTGATTCTGCTGGTCATGGTGCTGCCGATTACGCAGTTCCTGGTGCATACGACGCTGGGAGCCGACAGCCATCATCCCTCCGCTCGTCTTTGCCGCTGCCCCCTACATTGCGAGAATGGTGGAATCCTCCTGAAAGGGAAGTGGACGAAGGCGTCATCGAAGCGGCGCGTTCCATGGGCGCGAGCCGCAGGCAGGATTATATGGAAGGTTTATCTTCCGGAAGCGAAACCGAGTCTCTATATCGGTGCGGCAATCTGTATCACTCGATTCTGTCCTACTCCGCTATGGCGGGATTTGTAGGCGGCGGCGGACCCGGTGCGATTGCCTTAAACTACGGGTATTATCGCTATAAGACGGACATCATGATTATAGCGGTGGTTGTCCTGGTAGGCATCGTGCAGATCATTCAGGAGTTCTGGATAGCCTGGCAAAAATTCAGCGACAAGAGGAGAAGAGTTTAGTTTTTCTCTAGCATAGAAACCAAAAGGAAACTGTATAGTAGAAAAGGAGAAGTTATGAAAAAGAGTAGTAGCCCTGCTTCTGGGACTTGCAGCGATTTCTCCTGCTGCCTGCGGTGGAAAAAGAAAGCGGAGTCACAGGCGGAGACCACGAAGGCTGCCGAGTCCGGAACGGATCAGGGCGGGAGAGAAGGAAAGTGCGAAAGCCACTGAGGAAGCGAAGGCGGACGGAGAAGCCGTGAAGATTAAGATTGGTGCTTCCCCGAGCCCTCATGCGGAGATTCTTGAGGCGGCAAAGGATGCTTTAAAGAAAGAAGGCGTGGACATTGAGATCGTGACCTACAACGACTATGTACAGCCGAACCTTGCCACAGACCAGGGACAGATTCAGGCAAACTATTTCCAGCATCAGCCGTATCTCGATGATTTCAACAAGGAGAACAACACCCATGTTGTCTCTGTAGGAAAGATTCACTATGAGCCGTTCGGTATCTATGCCGGAAAGTCCAAGGACTTAAAGGACATTAGGACGGCGCGAAGATTGCCGTACCGAACGATACGACCAACGAAGCAAGAGCCCTTCTTCTTTTAGAGGCAAACGGCATCATCAAGCTGAAGGACGGTGCAGGACTTACGGCAACCAAAGCAGGATATCGTTGAGAATCCGCACAATGTTGAGCTTTTATGAAGTTGAGGCGGCACAGATTCCCTCGTTCTTTGGATTCTGTCGACTTTCGCCTGCATGAACGGAAACTATGCCATCCAGGCAAACTTTAAGCCGAGTGATGCGCTTGCTGCGGAGAAGTCCGATTCCGAGGCGGCACAGACCCTATGCCAACATCATTGCGGGTTGCCGAGAAGGACAAGGATGCAGAGTGGGCAAAAGAAGATTGTGAAGTTTTACATTCCCAAGGAAATTCAGGATTTTATCAATAAGAAGTACGACGGTGGCGTAGTTCCCATCGACTAAAGGAAGCGGATTTCCCACAATAAAAAGAAAGTTTTTAAGAATTTAAAGTAGCGGTCATGCTTGCATCTCATGGCCGCTTTCTTGTAAGAATAAATAGATGTTATACAGATAGATGCTTTACAAGTTGTGTGCGCTACTTGTTCACAAACAGAAAAGTGGGAACAAAGGCAGAGCGAAAAAGATTCCATTGCTTAAGCAAGAAAGATTCAGCAGGCAAATCAATGTAAAGGAATGGACGTTTCAGAGGGAAGGGTTTATGAATAATGTAGAGATGAGAAGATTTGCAGGAAAGCAGTGGAGGAAGAACTTTCTGACATTTTTCGCCGCTTTTTATCCTGCTTTTTAGCCGTATATCTGGGGATTGCCATTGCGTTTTCTTTTGTGCTGAGTCCCAGTCTGGTTCTGACGCTCTCCTCTTATAAGAGGGGATACAGTATGGTTTGAATCTCAGTATTTCAGGGATTCTCCTTGCTCTTTTTCTCTGTGTTCTTCTGCTCTACCTCGTGATAACGTCTTTTTCTTTTCTTTATATGGCTTTGAAACTGACGAGAGGGAAACGATCACGCCCTTTGATATTTTTATACCTTAAATCTGAAAAACTTTCCCATGCAGAGAAGCCTTATCGGCTATACCTTCCTCTATCTGATTCTCCCTTGGGGACTGAATGCGCTCTTTATCTTCTTCTTCGGGTTCAGCATGAAGAATCCCTGTACTAATTTCCTGGAGGAAGCGGCATTCCACATTGCTATCGGTATATTTCTGCTCTTTATCTTTGTGTTCCCTTTCTTATCTTGAGAGGAAAGCTGTCAGCCTGAAAGATGCGATGCAGAAGAGCGTGGCAATGATGCAGAAGGAGTGAAACACTTTCTGCAAGTGCTTCTTTCTTGCGATTCGCCTTGGGGCAAATCTGCTTGCCTCCATGTGGAGTTACATTCTGGACAACAGTTCATTTCCCGATATGCTCCTTTTCCGCCTTTTACGTCCTTTACCTTTCTCCCTTCTTTATTCTCGTGCAGGCGAAGTTCTATCAGGAGATTCTGAAGAAACAGGAAATCCTCGGTAGGGCGGAGACCCGGGAGCCGGAGGAAGTGAGTACGGAGTGGCGGGATGAATCTGTTCAGGAAACGGAGGAGTTACAGCAGAAAGAAAACATAGCCGAGCCGCAGGAAGAGAATATCGAACAACGAGGGAGAGGAAACCGAGCAGCAGGAAGAAGAGCAAGTCGCTAAGCCGGGAAAAGGAAGCCGGGCAGCAGGAAGAGAAAGTCGAGAAGCAAGAAGAGAAAGAGGAACAAGCAAAAGAGCAAGTCCTAAGCCGGAAGAGAAGAAAGAGGAAGAACTCAGTTTCGAAGAAGCCAGAAAACGGTATACGGACTATAAGGAGGAATCATGAAGTGTCCTTTTTGCAATGCGGAAGATACCCGCGTCATTGATTCAAGGCCTGCGGACGAGAACACGGCTATTCGCAGAAGAAGACAGTGCGAAGTTTGCGGAAAGCGTTTTACCACATTTGAGAAGACGGAGACCCTTCCGTTTATGGTGGTGAAGAAGGATCTGAGCCGTGTGCCGTACGACCGTTCCAAATTGGAGGGAGGCATCGTCCGCTCCTGCCATAAAAGACCGGTTTCTCCGCAGCAGATTGCGGAGCTTGTGGATGATATCGAAAGCAGCATTTTCTCCCACGATACGAAGGAAGTGAGTACGGAAGAGATTGGGGAAATGGTGATGGAACGCTTAAAGACCCTGGATCAGGGTCGCTTATGTTCGTTTTGCCTCCGTGTATAGAGAGTTTCAGGACATCAACACCTTTTGTGGATGAGATTGGGAAACTGCTGAAGACCCGAGGAAAAGGAGAGAGTAGCAAGGCATGGAGAGTAACACGAAAGAAAAGTCCGGGGAGTCTCTTTTTTTCCCCTCCTTCTCCGTCCTGTCCGTGTATGCAATGGATTTTCATCGTCTGTATGAGAAGGGGTATCGGGCACTCTTTTTTGATATCGATAACACCTTGGTGTATCACGATGAGCCGGCGCTCTTTGAAACCGTAAAGCTTTTTGCCCCTGCTTCGCGCCATCGGATTTCAAACCGCCATTCTCTCGAATAACGGAGAGAGTAGAGTGCGAAAATTTGCAGAGGCGGTACGGGCGGACTACTATATTGCAAAGGCGGGGAAACCCGGGGCTGATGCTTATCTTCGCGCCGTGCAACATTTTTCTTTAAAGAAGGAAGAATGTCTCTTCTTTGGAGACCAGATCTTCACGGATATCGTGGGAGGAAATCGAGCAGGAGTGCCGACCGTCCTGGTACGACCGATGGGAAAAGAGAAATATTTTCATATTGTATTAAAGCGGATTTTTGGAAAAAGCCTTTTTACCTTTGCTATAGCATCCGGCATAAGCTCTGGGAAGAATTACCGTAGACACTGCATGAGGAAGACAAGGGATAAGACATGAAAATCATTGTGCCGATACAGGGGAAAACAGAAGAAGATTGCTTGAGAACGGTGCGGCTTTTTAGCGGCGCAACCGCTATTTTTCCGTATGTGTATGCGATTGAACTGCGATATGACCTCCTTACAAAGCCCGAAGTGAAACACTTTCCGACTTCTTGCAGGAAATCAGGAAGTTGATTGGACAGAAGAAATTGATTTTCACCATCCGAACGGATCGACAGGGCGGTGCCTTTCCTTTTGGCAAGAGCTATTTTCAGCTGAATCTTCTCGCGATGGAGAGCGGTGTGCTGGATTATATCGATCTCGAAGTGGAGACCGGAGAGGAAGGACGCGGACCCTGGAAGGAATGTATCGCGATGGTGCAGCATCTCGGAGGCAAGGTGATTGCCTCCTACCATGATTTTCAGAAGACGCCGAGCATCGAAGAAGGAGAGGAGATTCTGGACAGACTTTCCTCTTATCCGGTAGAGGTTGTGAAAATGGCGGTCATGCCGAGAACGAAAGAAGATGTTCTGAACGCAATGCCTCCGGAAGAAGGTGGAAAGACAGGCACGGCAAGACGGAATTGATCGTGATGTCCATGGAGAGATGGGACGGGCGAGCAGAGTCTCGGTGATTTGTCCGGATCCGCCTCACAGCTTCGTGCAGGTATTTACCGCGTCCGCGCTGGTCAGTGGGAAATCGGGGAGTACCTCTCCGCTTTCGGGAAAAATCAGAGGAAAGAACAGCGTGGCATTCCTCGGTTTTATGGGGAGCGGAAAGTCCACCCTGGCACCGAGAATCGCGGCACTTTCCGGCAAAGAATTTTTTTCGAGATGGATGCCCTTCTGAGAAGAAGTTCGATGCCGATTGCCGCATTTTTTTCCAGAAATACGGAGAAGAGCGTTTCCGAAAGGAGGAAGCGAAGCTCCTCCATACACTGTCTTCCGAAAAGATGATACTCTCTCCCGGGGAGGCGTGGTTTTTAAGAGAGGAAAAACAGAAAGCAACTGAAAGAGCATTTTTCACGATTTACCTGCGTGTACGACCGGAGACGGTAGTCGAGCGGCTCTCAAGGGAGAAAATGTCCGTCCCCTTTTACAAGGGAAAATGAACAGGCAGGCCATCGGAGAAATGATGGCGGAACGCAGTGCATTATACGAAGAGACGGCAGACTATATCCTGGACGGAGACGGGAAAAGTGTAGAGGACTGTGTCGAGGAATTACGGCGGGTTCTACAGGAAAACGGGATGCTTCTCCCTTAAAGAAGGCATTGCAAAAGAAAGAGAGAAAGGAAGAAAGAGAGAATGAAGAAACGATTGATTTTAACAGCTGCGATTTTGGGATTTGCCCTGCTTAGCGCTTGCGGAGAAAAAAGGCAGTGAGACCGCAGGAAGCAGTGTGGGCTCGACGATTTCCGGGAAAGAGAGTACGAGCGCAAAGGAAAGCGCAGGGAAAGAAACGGAAAAGGCAGGAGAGAAGGAGAGTCAGAAGGCGGATGCCTCGGCATATCAGGACTCCGGAGTAGAACTGAAGTTTACGGCGAAGAATTTGAACAAAGAGGATATCAGTAACGACATTTTTGCGGAGAAAGACCTCACCGTACTGAATGTCTGGGGAACTTTCTGCGGACCCTGTATCAATGAGATGCCGGAGCTGCAAGCTGGTCGAAAGAAATGCCTGAAAATGTACAGATTATCGGACTGGTTGCCGATATCTCCGGGGACACGGATGAGCAGCATATCGACCCTTGCCAAGAAGATTATGGAGCAGTCCAAGGAGATTTTCAGAACATCATCCCTGAATGAGAACTTCTCCGACTTACTTTTCTACCGTTGTGGGCGTTCCCACGACGTATTTCATCAATCAGGACGGAAAGATTATCGGAAAACCGATTGTCGGGGCGCAGGTGGCGAAGTACAAGGCCTTTTGTGAACGGCTATTTAGAGACGCTCAATAAGTAAGGGGAAAAGGAAAGAAAGATGAAGAAATGGACGGCGCTTTTTGGCGCGATATCGAATCTTCTTTTTCCGTCTTCTGTCTCGAATCGCTCTTCTTTTTCTCCTCTACGGGGCGTATCGCGGAGAAGCGGATACCGTGTTACAGAAAGCGATTCGGGTTTGTCTGGAAGTGTGGGGATAGGATAGGAAAGGTGCTTTGCGCACGATAGGACAGGAAGGCTGGTTTGAGCGCGATAGAGTAAGGAAGAGGTAGAATAAGGAAGTGGAAATGCGGAAAAGTTTAACCGGAAATAAAAAAAGAATAGGGGGAAGCAAGGGCTTCTCTCTTTTTCGGATGCATAGAGTGGGAACACAGATTGGCGCAACGCTCCTTTCCAATCCCTATCTCGGTAATTTCTTTAAAGGGAAAATCTATAGTGGAAGCGGAAAACGGTTCTGCACGCCCGGCTTAAATTGCTATTCCTGTCCGGGAGCGGCGGGGTCATGCCCGATTGGGGCGTTGCAAGCCGTGGCGGGTTCCCTGCAATATCAGTTCTCCTTTTATATTGTGGGGATGCTTTCCCTTATCGGCGTTTTCCTCGGACGCACAGTCTGCGGCTTTCTTTGTCCTTTTGGACTGGTGCAGGAACTCCTTCATAAGATACCGGGAAAGAAGTGCTCTACAGAGAAACTCGCGGTTCTGAAAGGACTCAAGTATTTCCTACTTTTCTTTGTCGTCCTTTTGATGAGTGCGTTTTTTACCGATTCCTTCGGGATGGCGCCTCCCTATTTCTGTAAATACATCTGTCCGCAGGGGATTCTCGAAGGGGGTATTCCCCTTGCGATTGCAAATGAAGGCATTCGTGCGACGCTCGGAAAGCTCTTTCTCTGGAAAAGCGGTATTCTGCTCCTGGTGCTTGTTCTGTCTGTCTTCGTCTATCGCCCGTTTTGCAAGTTCCTCTGTCCGCTCGGCGCATTTTATGCCTTTTTCAATAAACTGTCGTTTTTCAGTACCAGGTCGATGAAAATGCCTGTATTCACTGCGGAAAATGCAGGAAAGCCTGCGGGATGGAAGTGGATATGTCGAAGAATCAGACAGGACTCGAATGCATCCGCTGTGGCGAGGTGCGTGAAGGTCTGTCCGACGGATGCGATTACGACGTCCTTAGATAGACTGAAAGAGAAGGCGGTAAGAAAAAAACAGCGATGAACAAACTGTAACGGCAGGAAAAAGTTGGACGACGGTAAAAACTTTTGCTCCCGGAAAGCCTATAGAAAAGGAGCAATGAGATGGTGGAAAAGGAGAATATAAAAATGAAGAAGTTTATTGCGGATGAAGGATTCTGGAAGATTTTTTCCGGAAGCGTTGATTGACGTGCTCACAGTGCAAAATGTGCAAGAGTCCATTCAATTGGATCAGGAGAAGGCAGCGGAGATTCAGAATCTTCTTACGAAGGCAAATGAAGACGCAAGGCGTTTTGTTCCGAATGAAACCATTTCCGAAAATGAAGTAGTTAGGGCGTGGAGAGAAGCATATTCCAAGTTTCCGACGAAGAAAGGGGCGAGGTGCTCTCTGGAAGCACTCCTGAAGAGAGTTCTGAAAGGAACTCCGGTGGGAACGATTGCGCTGACAGTGGATATTAGCAATGCGATTTCTTTAAAAGCACGCTTTTCCGATTGGTGCCGAGAATATGGATGCCTTTCAGGGAGACCTTCATCTTGGTATCATGCAAGGAGGGGAAGAGTTTTGGCCAATCGGTTCAGACAAGATGGAACCGCCATTGGCAGGAGAAATAGCATACTATGACGAAGCTGGAGTGGTTTGTCGTTGCTGGAACTGGAGAGACGGAAAGCGAACAGAAGTTACGGACAACACTACAAGAGAGTTTATTGCGATGGAGTGTGTGGAGCCGGAGCGAGGGAGAATTGCAAACTGCGCTGGATGAGCTAGCTCAGCTATTATCGCATGATCGGGGCGGAGATTATCACAAAACAATCGTGGATCGGGAACACCCGGAGATAACGATAGAGTAGGATTTTTCTTGTTGATTTTTAGGAACGGATGCAGATTCTTACAATCGTACAAATTCGTGAGAGAAATAAATTTTTATTGACAAAGTTCTTACGCTTTAGTATCATTTACTGGTCGCCAATTTTAGCGACTGCGGGGTCTTAGCTCAGCTGGGAGAGCATCTGCCTTGCAAGCAGAGGGTCACAGGTTCGAGCCCTGTAGGCCCCATAGTTCGGTCCGGTCTGCGTGTTATACGCAGCCTGGGTCGGAATTTTTTTCTGAACAGCTGTCCGATTCCGGCGACTGTTTGAGGCGAGATAGCTCAGCTGGCTAGAGCACACGGTTCATACCCGTGGTGTCGAGGGTTCAAGTCCCCTCTCGCTAGAGTGAAGGAGTTGAAACATTCTGAAGAGGGTTGTTTCAGCCCTTTTGCGTTTATCGTTTTTTCTACACTTTGCCTTTTGGAAACGGGAATCAGGAATGGAAAAATGGATTAATTTACTTTGTAATAGAATAGTAGAACGATACAGGAAGTCGGGTACAGCACTTTGCCGGACGTCACCCCGCCTTTCGACGCTTTTTTGTTTCCTCTACCGTTACCGCTATGGCAATGTACTCTGGATTGGTATAGTGTATCCTCTTTGGTTTCGCTTCTGGAGAGTCGAATCACGGTGAGCACGGGTATCATATCATGCACACGCATCTCGATGATTTCGATCCCTTTTATGCTGTTTTTATTGTGCCGTACTTCCTCTGGTTTCTTTATATTTTTACGGGTCTTGCCTACTTTCTTCTGGTGAATAAGGAGGACTTTTACAAAGTGAGTCTCTTCCTCTTTGTGGGAATGATTGCGAGCCTCGTAATCTGCGAGATTTATCCGAACGGAAACCGATTTCCGTCCCGCCTACCTTCCGGATAAAAATATTTTCCTGATTATGGTGAAGAGGCTGTACCGTATTGACACGCCGACGAATGTCTTTCCGAGTATTCATGCCTATAATTCTCTTTGTATGCATATTGCGCTGATGAAGAGCAAGAATCTCCGAGAGGCACGCTATGGCAGGTTTGTGCGTTTTGCTTCCGGGCTCCTCTGCATCCTGATTTGTATTGCCACATTGGTTTTGAAGCAGCACTCCGTACTGGACGTCAGGGGGTGCGCTACTTTGCTTTATTACATACGGTTTTATCTATGGTTATCCGAGTTTTGCGCTCGGCGAATACTGGGAAAGGTATAGTGCGAAAAATACACAGAAAGAGAGAAAACCGGGATAGAAAGATAAAGATAGAATCGTAAAGATAGAAAAATTAAGATATAGTTATCAAGATATAGCTATTAAGATACGACTATAAAGATGTAGATACAGTTATAGAGACAGGGTGGTTGTTTTGATGATCCGGGAATATTTTCATAATGCCGTCGGGCACTTTAAAACGATTACGAAGCATAAGCTGCTCGTCATGCGGCTCTGCTTTTCTGTAGGCTTATATAAGCAGGGCCTGCTGCATGACCTCTCGAAGTACAGTTTCACCGAATTCAAAACGGGAATCAAGTATTACAAGGGGTATAAAAGTCCGAACGGCGTGGAGCGGATTCTGACCGGAACTTCTCCGGCGTGGTTACACCATAAGGGACGGAATAAGCATCATTTTGAGTACTGGTGCGACTATGATCTGGAAAATGTGCATCGCATGATTGGTTGCCGTATGCCGTATCGCTATGTTGCGGAGATGTTCTGTGACAGGGTCGCGGCATCGAAGAACTACCTCGGGGAGAAGTACACGGACGCCAGTCCCTATATTTACTATGAGAAAATGCGGAACTCGCCCCTCATTCATGAAAAAACCCGGGAAGAGATAGAGTATCTGCTCACGCTTTGAAGGATCAAGGAGAGAAGGAAACCCTCCGCTACCTTCGACAGGAAGTAAAGAGAAGGAGAAAAGAGAAAGAGTTTTTTTAGAAGGGAGAAAGATTGTGCTGAAAATATTTTTTGGAGAAATGGAAAACGCCATTTATACTCCCTCGATTTACTTTAATAATCAGTATGAAGAAGAATGGCTGGAAACAGATCTTGCGAAAGAAATGATTCGAGATGTTGACCATTCAGAAGTAGTGAGCGGGCATCTTATTGAGAGTCCGGTTTTGGGACCGATTCCCCCGGAACGTCTTTCCGGTGGTGTTAAGACCTTCTCCTATGGCTTACGAGGAAAGTGGAGCAGTTTTTCAACGCTTCGGCATGTGGAGATAATTAGTGAAGTGGATTTTGGCTATTGCTTTTAAGAAGGATTTGACGATTAATTTACATCACATTATGGATTTTAGTGAGGTTCAAGGCTTCTCTGCATTGATATTAAACAGTGGAAAACAGGTAAATGACTATAAAAGCTACTTAGAGGAAGCTTTAAAGATACCACTGGAGGATTACTAAATGAAAGGGAAACATCAAATTGTTGTACAAAATAAACGGATCTCATTTTTTTCCTTTTCGGTTAAGCGAAATATTACTTTAATCAAAGGAGACAGTGCAACGGGAAAAACCACATTGTTTTCCATGATAGAAGAATACGATCGTCTTGGAAACGATTCAGGTATTCAGGTTCAATGTGATAAACGTTGTACAAGCTTTATCCGGACAGTATTGGGAAGATGCTTTGGATAGAATAAAAGATGCTATTGTGTTTATAGACGAGGACAGTAAATTTGTAAAAAGCAATCATTTTGCAGAAAAAGATTCAAAACAGTGACAATTATTATGTGATTATTACGAGAGAGAACTTACCATCCTTGCCATATTCCGTAGAAGAGATATATGGAATACACAGTTCAGGAAAGTATAAGAATACGCGACAGGTTTATAATCTGCTCTATAAGTTATATCCCGATTTTTTGGCTACAAGAAGTGAGGTAGTACAAAACCTATTAATTGAGGATTCGCAGTCGGGATTTCAGTTTTTCTCAAAATTAGCGGAGAAATATCGAGTGGGTTGTGAAAGTGCTTATGGAAAGTCCAATATTGCGAAGAAGATTCAAGAGTATCTGAAGAGTAAGCGGAACGGTATGCTCGTTGTTGTAGATGGCGCAGCATTTGGACCGGAGATGGATAGAGTTTCAAAGCTTATTAGCAGAGAGAATCGAATTAAAATCTACCTTCCGGAATCCTTTTGAATGGCTTCTTCTCGAGTCCGATATTTTTGAATGATGGAACAATAAGGAAAAATATTAGACAGTCCGGAGGAGTTTATTGAAAGTGAGAAGTACTTTAGTTGGGAAAGGTATTTCACGGAACTTTTAATCGAAAAGACACAAAAATCTCCTTATGCTTATGAGAAAACCAAGCTTCCATCCTTTTATTTGCAAGATAAGAATTTGAAGAAAATAGTAGACAAGATGCAAAAAGTAGGATTCAATTTGCAAATTTTTGCTTTGACATAAAGGCTTTGTGAAAATCCCTGTCTGTCAAAGCGGAAAAACATGGTATAATTTCGCGGTATAGTTGTAAGTGGACTAGTCGTAATCGGAAGACAGAAATAGGGAAGATCAGCATAGAGTGCGGGGAGCGAAAGGAGTCGTATGGTATTAGAACGTATCAACAGTCCGAAGGATTTGAAAGCTTTGTCGAAGGAAGAAAGGCGGAACTTGCCGGAGAGATGCGGAAGCCCTGATTGAGCGCGCGAGCAGGCACATGGGGCACGTCGGGCTGGCTCTCGGATTCGTGGAAGCAACGATTGCACTGCATACCGTTTTTGATGCGCCGGAGGATCAAATCGTCTTCGACGTTTCCCACCAGACCTATCCGCATAAGATGCTGACGGGAAGGCGGGAAGCTTATACCGATCCCGCGCATTATGATGATGTAGGGCCTTATACGGATCCTGAGGAGAGTCCCTACGATCTCTTTTCTATCGGGCACACTTCGACCTCCATTGACCTTGCGATAGGGATTGCGAAGGCGCGGGACCTCTTAGGAGGGAAAGAGTCGGTCGTTGCCGTCATCGGAGACGGTTCGCTCTCCGGCGGGATGGCGCTGGAAGGCTTAAGTGTTGCCGGGGAGATGGAGACTCCGCTCATTCTGATTTTTAAACGACAACAATCAGTCCATTGCGGAAAACCATGGGGGGATGTATAAGACTCTGAAAGCACTCCGCGAAACAAAGGGGGAAGCGAAGGACAATCTCTTCCGCGCGATGGGGCTCGAGTATCTTTATGAGGAAAATGGAAATGACACGGAAGCCTTGATTGCGGCTTTACAGAAGGCGAAGACCTATCAGCGTCCCGTGCTCTTACACATTTTCACAAGGAAAGGCATGGGCCTTCCCTATGCGGAAGAACATAAAGAGACCTGGCACTGGCACCTGCCCTTCTATCGGGAGACCGGAGAGACAAGGAAGGAATGGGCGGAGGAAGAAGAGGATTACAGCGATTTCACGGTCGAGTTTCTTCTCCGGAAAATGAAAAAGACCCTCGGTTCTTGCGATTACGGCGGGCGTTCCCGGCGGTATGGGATTCACGGAGGAGAAGAGAAAGGAAGCCGGTGCGGTTTGTGGACGTGGGCATCGCGGAGCAAAGCGTAACCCTCGCCAATGCGCGCGGCAAAACGGGGAGCAAAAACCGGTCTTCTTCACGTCGGCAAGCTTCTTACAGAGAGCCTACGATCAGATGTCCCATGACGCGGGCATCAATTCTCTTCCGATCACAATCGTGGTGAACAGTGCGTCTATTTCTCGGGATGCGGGACAAAACCCATCTCGGACTCTATCTTGCCTCGATGGCAGCAGCACGATTCAGAATCTCTATGTTTTTGCGCCTGCCTTTAAGGAAGAGTACCTTGCCATGCTGGACTGGAGCTTAGAGCAGACGGAAAGACCGGTGCTCATTCTTGCGCCGTCCGGAGATGTCCTCCCTTCCGAAGTTCCGGTAGAGAAAGATTTCTCCAAACCGCATTTTCATACGGTGCAGGAAGGACTTGGTGCAGCCATTCTCGCTCCCGGATCCCTCTATGGCGTCGGAAAGGCGGCGGCAAAGCTGCTCAAAGAGAAGTACGGGAAAGGATGTGACCCTCATTGAACCGGGGATTCTTTCTCATCCGGATGAGGAATGCCTTTCCGCTTTGAAGAAGAATCATAAGCTCCTTGTGTGCCTCGACGACGGAATTCTCGACGGCGGACTCGGGGAGAAGATTGCCCGCTACTACGGTATGGACGAGATGAAGGTGCTCTGCCTGGGACTTCCGAAGGACTTCTACGACGAGTTTAGCGCAGACGCCCTCTTAAAAGAGTTTGGCATGGACCCGGAGAGCATCGCGGAGAGCGTGATGGAAGAGATGGGGTAGGAAGCGGAGGAAGAAAGATTAAAATTTTTGGTTATTTTGTGGAGTAAGATGACAAATGCGTGGTTTCAGGAAGAACATGAGAATCTCAAATGGACATGTCTAAGATATAGGTGCTTATAGTACGTTAAGGGACGAGGAAAATGTAAAAGAATAGGATGACATATTTTTTAAAAATGACATTCAGCTTTAGCAAATTCATTAATAGAACTATATGTTGTGCTAAGTAGTATAGAACATCAACATCTAGCGATTGAGATTTCTTTTTAAATTATAATTCACTCAACAGAGTTGCCTGGTTTTTGCACTCGGGGACCAAGGTCGTGGCAATGTGCTCGACCTTTTTATTTTGTAAAAGTTTAAGTGTAAAGAGAACTTATTCTTTCCTGAGGAGATAATGATTATGGAACTGAAATGTCCCAGTACAGTTGACGAACAATTGAAAAATTACAGGAACATGGGCTCTATAGAACATATAGAAGAAGCCAGGTGCTTCTTAAATTCAGTAAGTTATTATCGGCTTACAGGATACTCTTTGCAGTTTAGAAAAGATCCTTCTTTGAGTGACTTTGCTGAGGGACATTGTTTTTCTGAGTTATTGCAACTATATGACTTCGATTTTTCATCTTCGCTCTTTGCTTCGGCATTATATTGAGATTATCGAAGTATACTATAAAACACAGATATCCAATACATTTGCTCTGGAAAAATGTATGAAGCCACCACATGACCAGCATTATGATGAAAGTAATTATTATAACAAAGAAGGTTTCAATAATATTATAGATTCACTGCAAAGAGAAAAAGCAGTATTATTGTGATAATCTTGTTGTCAAAACATCATAATCTGAAGTATGAAGGTAAAAATGCCTTTATGGGTCATTGTGGAGTTTATGTCATTTTCTCATTTATCGATGTTATATAGTGCGATGTACAATAGTTCTCAAGATAATATAGCGAATAAACTGCATACAGGCAGAAAAATGTTAGCTAATCATCTGCATTGTATATCTGTGCTTAGGAATAAGTGTGCTCATGCAGCAAGATTAATTAATACGAAATATAGTCCACCAGCGAAACTGTCAGCAGTCTTTTTAAAAATAATCCGGATATTCGAAATGATTCCTTGTTTGCCTACTTGAAGGTCTTAGCTTACCGTTTACCATCGGATAAGTTGAGATGAATTTAAGACTGAAATTATTGATTTAGTGGAGAGATATAAGTCTTTCTTGGATATTGCTCTTATTGACTTTCCTTGTGATTATGAGAAAAAATTGTAATGGAAAATTGTAAGTATGTCCTTTTAAACAAGATACAGCATTGTTTTTTGTGAAGAATGTAAAAAATAGAATGCTTATAATTTTAGTGTGATAGATGAGGGCAGATAGATTGGAAGGCATTATCATAAAAAGTACTCCATAGACAGTGGGAGGATTTGAAATTTAGGAAGAAATAGCGAGTTATCTGAGCTTGTGTATCAGATTATCCGGGTCATTATAGAGGAGGGTGAAGAAAAGTGTTTGGCATAAAAGCACTCTCTGAGAAATCCGGTATCATGCAGTCTGACATCGTAAACTGGAAAATGGTACTTCGGACCCATTGATTAAGACTTTGCAGGTGCTCACGGATGGTATGGGAAAAGTTTTTGCAAATAGTGTTTTGTCCGTGAAGAAGATAGGGCTCTTGAAGGTTAGTAAAAATGAAAAAGGGATACTTTGTATGGCTCAAATGAAAAAGAATAAGTTTCTGAGAATGGCAGTGCTTTTTCCAGTGTGATGACAGCGCTTTTTCTTATTCAGAGCGAAAAGAAGAGTGCGTCTATTTATAAAAAGAGCCTAAAAGAAAGAAAACCCCATGGAGGGAAAGAAGGTTCTTTTTGAGAGAGATTCTTCGGATGCTGTCAATGCGGATGGTATCAGAGGACATTTGGTTTCAATTGGGCAGTCCCTTCCTTTACATAGTTACTATATAGATCACGTTAAGAGAGGTTTTGACTTTACTCTGTCTTTCTTTGCTCTTTTAGTTCTTTCTCCCGTGTTTCTTATTCTCTCTATTGCTATTTTTATAGATGATCCGGGGCCTGTTTTCTTCGCGCAGAAGAGAGTGGGAAAGAATAAACGATTTTTTAAATTACATAAATTTCGAAGTATGAAGATGTCTACACCGCATGATATCCCGACGCACATGTTGGACAATCCGGAGCAGTATATTACGAGGGTGGGAAAGTTTATTCGTGCACATTCTCTTGATGAACTTCCGCAGATTTGGGATATTTTTCTGGGAAATATGTCCATCATTGGACCTCGTCCGGCGCTATGGAACCAGGATTGTCTCATTGCGGAAAGAGATAGATATGGTGCAAATGATATCCTCCCGGGACTAAGCGGTTGGGCACAGATCGATGGGAGAGATGCCATAGAAATTCCGGATAAGGCGAAACTGGACGGAGTATGTGGAGAAAATTGGATTTCTTATGGACTTGCGTTGTTTTTTCGGCACTATTTTTTCCGTACTTCGAAAAGATGGAGTGGTAGAGGGGGGAACAGGACAGTTGAAGCAGAGAGGATATGTTGATCAGGACGAAGACAGGTCAGAAATAGAATACGATTTTTAAAGTGAAGAAAGATAAAGCAAGTTGTTCGCATTTTAATTACTCATGCGCATTCCTATAGGAGAACAGGTCGAGCAATATTTAGAAGAGTATAATCAAAAGCTATTCTCCGATTATCCTGTGTCAAGCGATATCTGATGGATACCATCAGTTTTATTTGGAGAAGAGTGGAAACATGTAGACTTTTTCTTCCTATGATGTGGTTTTTCATGTGGCAGGAATAGCACATGGAAGCGTGAGTGAGAAAACTGAACAGGGGAAAAAACAGTATTTTGCGGTGAATCGAGATTTAGCCTATCAAGTAGCTTATAAGGCAAAAGAAGCTGGTGTTAAACAGTTTATTTTTATGAGTACCATGGCTGTTTATGGTGGAAATAAAGAAGATGTTATTACGAAAGAGACAATTCCTATACCAGTAACGGCATATGGAGAGTCCAAATTGCAAGCAGAATGGCTGCTTGGCGAACTGGAAGATGAGCACTTTCGAGTTGCTATTTTGCGCCCGCCCATGATTTATGGTAAAGGATGTAAGGGAAACTACAATGCTTTAGTGAAGATTGCAAAATTATCTCCATTTTTCCCTAAAAGTCAATAATCGTCGTTCTATGCTGTATATTGGAAATCTTTGTGAGTTTATAAGGTTGCTAATTGATGATACAGCTAGAGGGCTTTTCTTTCCTCAAAAATAAAGGAATATGTTGCTACTTGTAGAATGGTTCAACTTATTGCAAAGTCTAATCATTGGTTTTGTGAAATTTTGCCAGGATTAAAAAAACCATTGGAGCTTATACAAAAACTGCCAGGAAAAGTTGGAAGAATAAGTAGAAAAGTATTTTCGTCTCTATACTACCAGCGTGAAATTTCCAATTACAGAGAGGATTATCAGATATTTTCGTTAGAAGATTCAATTAAGATAACAGAGAAAGAAGGAAAATATCATGAGAGGAGATTTTTGAGAAAGAAAAATCAGATATATTAGTTTTCTATTGTAACAGTATCTTTTAATAGCGAGAAAACTATTAGAAAGACAATAGAATCTGTTTTTAAATCAAACCTATCAAAATATCGAATATAGAATTGTAGATGGATTATCCTCAGACAATACGGTTTCGATATGTCAAGAATAGAGGATGCTTTCCGGAAAAAAGGAATAAAGTTTGTTATCAGCTCTGAAAAAGATAACGGTATTTATGATGCAATGAATAAAGGCATATTTGATGCAAAGGGAGAAATTATTGGTATTATTAATTCTGACGATTGGTATGAGTTAGATGCTATTAGAGAGTGGTAGACAGCTATAAAAAGACAGTTTTTGACTATCTTTATGCCAACATCAATATAGTTAGAGCTGATGGTAGTATTTTAACTAAACGCTCGAAAAAAGACTTGATAGTCACCAGTAGGCATTGGAATCACCCTAGCTGTTTTGTGAAAAAAGCGTTATATGAAGAAATGGGAGGATACAAGTGCAGGGGAATATATGATGACTTTGAATTTTTCTTCGTATAAAAGCAGGGAAGAAGATTTTGATTCTAAATAAAGTTCTTGCTAATTTTAGGACCGGTGGAGTCAGCACACAAAAGAATTGGAAAGAATGTAGAGACAGAATACGAGAAAGATATCGTTGTTATAGTCAGAATCATTATAATCCTTTGTATATATTAGAGTGCATGGGGACAGAATTGGTTAAAATGTTGATGGTATGGAGCGTTAACAGTTAGTATTTTCATTTGGTTTACATGTTGGACATAATGATAAAAAGTCAATACTTCAAAAATCAAAATCTTAAAATAATAAACAATATTTTTCTTCTTTCATGCATAATTACATGAAATATTGTTAATGCTATATTAGATATTATAAATGCAAAGGAAATGCTTGCTGTAGGAAAAAGTAACAATGCTGTTTTTACAGAAAATGGATGAGATTACAAGGAAAATATTATGAAGGAAAGATAAAGATACAATTTAGTGCAGTGAGACAGATACGTAGAATTAGTACAAGATGTGAAGTAAAGCTACGTTATGCCTTTATTATTCCTTTTGAAAATTTTGTTGCTGATATAGAGGAAACGATTTCTTCCTTAGTGTATTTTTGATTTTTGCAAGAAGAGTTTTTAGATGAGGGAGAAACTATATTCCGAAAATACTTGAAATTTTGTGAATAAGATAAGATAGATTCATCCATCTACTATTGAGTACGGAGTTATTTGTCTTATTAGAAGACAGCAGTCTTTTTAAAAATATCAAGTTTATGAAATCTAATTCAGATCGACTAGAATCTGTATAGATAAAAAAATAAGATATGTCAATTTTGGAGGGACTCGTGAGTTAAAAGGCTCCTATTCCAGTTAAATATTAGAAATAATACAATTGGAGATATCTGGCTTTATAAACCTTAAGGCTAGTAGTAGCTCTATTAATGCATTCACAATTAAGGTTGAGGATGATTTAAGAACACATGCTACGCAGATAGATGATTATATTGTGCTGCTATAGATTGATGGAATAGACTAAACAATTAATATTTTTTTGAAAGGAATGGAGAACTGATAAAATATAACGTCGAAAAAGAGAATTTCTGTTCGTGCCTGAGAAGTTAAAAGATACAAATGGTGTTAATAAGTAGAGGAATTAAGAAATGAAGTCCCCTAAAACCTTATGGGAAATTTGCTGTGCAGTCTCCAGAAACAAGTTTATTCAATGAAATTTTTATTATATAATGAACCGATAGGCTGGACTTTCCAGAGCATGGAAATAAGGCTAAGGATTGAAATCCTTATATTTGGGAGAAAAATGCGCGTATTAATAATAAATGAAGTATGTGGAACTGGAAAGTACCGGAAGAATTTGTTCTGATTTAGCTTTTGAATTAAATAAGCAAGGTCATGAGGTTAAAAATAGCCTATGGAGAGACACGGTTATGTGCCGGAGAACTGCAAAAATATGCTATTCGAATAGGAACAATAGTAGATGTTTTTATTTCATGTTTTGTTGGCAAGACTCTTCGATAAGGCCGGCTTCGGAAGCATGCGTGCGACAAGGTGTTTTATCCAATGGGTAAAAGAATATAATCCCGATGTAATTCATTTGCATAATTTACATGGGTACTACATCAATGTTGAGCAACTTTTTCATTATCTTAAAGAATCCAACAAAAAGATTCTTTGGACATTGCATGATTGTTGGGCGTTTACCGGACATAGTGCAGCGTGCGATGCAATAGAGTGTAGAAAATGGATTGAGGGATGTGAAAATTGTCCTCAAAAAAATATCTATCCTAAATCATGGGTTGATTGCTCAAGAAAAAACTGGAAAAGAAAGAAAGCTCTTTTTTCTGGAGTAAAGAATATGAAATCATTACTCCGTCCGAGTGGTTGTTAGAAGAGGTAAAAAAAGTCCTTTTTAGGGAACTATAATACTTCGGTAATACACAATGGAATTGATACAGATATTTTAAAAAAACAAATAATAACTATAGAAAAAACTAAACTTGAAATCGATCATGATGTAGTTATTTTGGCAGTAGCAACTGTATGGAATGATTTTAAAGGTATAAAGACTATATAAAACTATCTTTATTGTTGGATAAACAGTTTAAGATAGTCCTTGTTGGGGATGACTCGAGTGCAAGAGAAACAATTGCCGGACAGAATTATTC